>Ga0114939_10000953_pt1 | contig 23490 bp, 17 predicted proteins | sample AshMeaCrysSpring_FD_87196 | JGI IMG/M metagenome (GOLD analysis project Ga0114939, IMG submission 87196) | Groundwater microbial communities from Big Spring, Nevada to study Microbial Dark Matter (Phase II) - Ash Meadows Crystal Spring | ecosystem: Environmental > Aquatic > Deep subsurface >...
AGAGCCAAAGGAGGTTCTAATTCCATAACAAACCTTACTTTAAGTTGCGAGAAATGCAATATCAAAAAGGGGGCTAAGGATGTTAAAGATTTTCTAAAAAAAGACCCTACCAAGTTACAAAAAATTATGGCGCAAGCTAAAAGACCTTTGGTAGATGCAGCCGCAGTTAACACATCTCGATGGGCATTATTTAGAGTTTTAAAAGAAACAGGATTACCTGTAGAAACAGCTTCAGGAGGTTTAACAAAGTTCAATCGTAGCCAACAAAATCTAGAAAAAACCCATTGGTTGGACGCTGCTTGTGTTGGTCAATCAACACCGATTCTCAACATTAAAGGAGTTAATCCATTGTTAATTACAGCCAACGGTCACGGTTCAAGACAATCATGCCGTACAGATAAATTCGGCTTTCCGAATCGACATGTACCAAGAGAAAAAATACATTTCACTTTTCAAACAGGTGACATTGTAAAAGCGGTTGTCACCACTGGCAAAAAGGTCGGTGAATATGTTGGAAAAGTTGCTATCCGCTCATCAGGCAGTTTCAATATCTCTACAAAAAACGGGTTAATTCAAGGAATATCGCACAAGTTTTGTAAACGCATTCATGCAAAGGATGGTTATTCTTATGCACAGTAAAAGATTTGTTAATTGCTCAACTGTCCCCATCGGGGACGTTTCACAATTAACCCTCCATTCCTCCCGCCACCAATCTGAGTACAGATTTGGTGGGGGTCTCCTAGAGGAGGTTTGATGAATTTCGGCTTTTAGCGTTTCCCTTTCCTGGGTTCTTCCTTCTACCAGGGTGGCATAACTCCACAAGTTACGACTCGGACGACGATAAACTCCCAGATGTTCTAAGATAACGGGTAAGTAAGTTCCTGCGGGTAAAATTGACCCCAAAATATGGAGACTGGCATCAAAAATGGCTGGATGCAAGGTATAGTCGTTGCTCTCAGACCAAACGGCTTCAGGGACTCGAATTTGACCAAGAACTTGTCTGTCCCCTTTCCAGAGTTGTTCTACTCCTTGAAAACAAGATCCAAAGTCAATTTGATGCGATCGCTGTTTTTGATAAAAGGTTGCAGCAGATATCTGCTCTAGACATTGCTCTTGCCAAGTAGCTAAGTTAAATTGAAGAACTGTTTCAGGTTCCTGGGAATTGAGCAAAATTTGACCCAAAGCATGACGTATCCAAGTTACCTGGGGCGAATTTTCTGGATTGGGAACTAGGCTAAAAATCTGAAAAGCATAACGATTTTTCCCGTCTGGAGTTAACACCAGTTGCAGGGTGTCCCAGTCTTCTACTCCTTTTGATAGCACTAGAGGTTGTTCAATAAACACCTCTTCTACTGTAATGAGATTGTCGGGAAACACGGTTTTTCCTGCTGCTAAAGCCATTTCTAAATAGGCTGTGAGCGGGAGAATGGCGTTGTCAAAAATGCGATATTCTGCTAAATATCTCAAATTAGACCAATGTTGACTAATTTGGGATTGAAAGCGAATTTCTTGACTTCCAGCTAAATGTAACTGTTGACCGAGTAAGGGATGAGTTGATGCGGAGGGAGGGATGGAGGAAGGGACTTTTTTGGGTTCCATCCAATGGCGTTGTCGCTGGAATGGATAAGTGGGTAAATGTTCTCGACTACGGGAATAGTCCCGATCGAATCCTAGCCAATTAATGTCACTCCCTTGTTGATAGAGTTGTGCCAAACTGGTTAATAGTTGTTGCCAATCTGCTTGAGATGAGCGCAAACTCGCCACCCATAATCCCTCGTCATCTGGCAGACACTGACGACCCATTCCTAATAAAATGGGTTGGGGTCCAATTTCTAGGTAAATTCCTACATTTTGCTGGACTAAACTTTCCATACTCGCGGCAAATTTGACGGGTTGGCAAATATGACGACACCAATAATTAGCTGTGGTGATTTCTGAAGTTGCTAGTTGACCAGTAATATTGGAAATTAAGGGAATTTGAGGAGAAGAAAATTTAACGTTTTGGGCAATTTTTTTAAATTCTGCCAGAATGGGTGTCATTAAGGGTGAATGGAACCCATGAGATACGTTTAAGGGTTTGGTTTTAATTCCTTTTTGTTCTAAGGTGTCACAAATGAGCTTAATTGTCTGTTTGTTACCCGAAATGACCACGCTTTCAGGGGTATTAATGGCAGCGAGGGATAGCTCTTGAGTATAGGGGGCAATCATTGGGCTAATTTCTGCTTCAGAAGCTCGTACAGCCACCATTGCGCCGTCTTGTGGCAAACTTTGCATGAGTCTGCCTCGTTCTGCTATCAGTTTCAATCCATCTTCGAGACTAAAAACTCCAGCGACACAAGCTGCAACATATTCCCCTACACTATGACCAATAACGATATCGGGTTCAATTCCCCAAGATTTCCACAACTCAAACAAACTATACTCTAAAGCAAATAAGGCGGGTTGAGTGTAAGCGGTTTGATGGATTAATTCTTGGTCTTCCTCTAAGGATGAGGGATATAATACTTCAATTAAAGGTTTTTGGAGATAGGGACGTAGAATTCGATCGCAGTATTCCAGGGTTTTGCGAAAAGTCGGCTGGGTTTGGTACAGTTGGTATCCCATGCCTAGGTACTGAGAACCTTGTCCTGTGAAGAGAAAGGCAATTTTTGAAGATTTATCCTTTGTTTTAACGACTTCTGTTGTTAGTTGCCCAAAATCTGCTAATTGCTGACGTAATTGTTCTTTAGATTCCCCAACAACTGCTAAACGATAGTCAAACTGTTGGCGTCCAGTATTGGCTGTAAAACAAATATTAGCTAACGGTGTCTCTATTTCTGAATCTAAATAATTAACATAATTCTGGACTAATTCTCCTAAAGCTTGGGGGGTTTTGGCTGATAGGGTCAAAATGTGCCAGGGACGATCGTTTTCTGGAGTTTGACTGGCTGCTAACTCATGTGTCGGGGCTTCTTCTAATACTACATGAACATTTGTTCCTCCCATACCAAAGGAACTTACTCCAGCCCGTCGCGGACTCTCTTTTCTTTCCCAAGGGGATAGCTGGGTATTGACGTAAAAAGGACTATTTTCAAAGTCAATATGGGGATTAGGACGGTTAAAATGCAAACTGGGGGGGATTTGCTGATGTTTTAGGGCTAATACGGTTTTAATGAGTCCGACAATTCCTGCCGCATTGGCTAGATGTCCGATATTGGTTTTAACTGAGCCAATGGCACAATAACCTTTATTTGGCGTAGTTTCCCGAAATGCTTGGGTTAATCCGGCAATTTCGATGGGATCTCCTAAAGGAGTTCCTGTGCCGTGGGCTTCGATATAATTAATGGTGTTGGCATCGATGCCAGCGTTGGTTAAGGCTTGGGATATTGCAGCGGCTTGGGCTTCTACATTGGGTGCGGCATAACTCACTTTCCTAGCTCCGTCATTATTGAGGGCTGAACCTTTAATGACGGCATATATGTTATCATGATCTGCGATCGCGTCTGATAACCTTTTTAACACTAAAATTCCCGCACCATTGCCAAATACAGTCCCTTCTGCTGTTTCATCAAAGGCTCTACAATGACCGTCTGGGGACAAAATTCCGTTTTCAGAGGAGATATAGCCGGTTTTTTGGGGAACTCTCAGCGATACACCTCCGGCTAAAGCAATTTCGCATTCTCCCCTGAGTAAGCTATTAATGGCTTGATGGACTGCAACTAAGGAAGTAGAACAGGCGGTTTGAATATTAACGCTCGGTCCAGTTAGATTTAGTTTATAAGAAACTCTTGTGGGTAAAAAGTCTTTTTCCTGTCCCATCGTTAGCTGAACATCAGCCATTGTTTCCAGGAAGGAACGATTATAGGCATTAAGATGGGGATAGACGTTATTGATGAAATAAGTATTCATTCCTGCCCCAGCATATACCCCCACAGAACCAGGATACCCTTGGGGGTTATAACCTGCATCTTCTAAGGCTAACCAAGCACATTCTAAGAAAATTCTTTGTTGCGGATCGAGGGTTTCGGCTTCTTTCGGACTATAGCCGAAGAAATAAGCGTCAAAATATTCGATATCGTCTAAAATTCCCCCAGCTTTGATAGAATTTGATTCTGGCTGCCCTGTTTGATGATTAGTCTCTAAATCTTTGCTCTCGAACCATTCAATAGATTCTCTTCCCTGACAAAGATTTTGCCAAAATTGGGCTAGATTTTTAGCACCGGGAAAACGTCCTGACATTCCAATAATGGCGATGGATTCATTTGATGGCGGCGATTTTTCAGAGGCTAGTTGAGATTTTTTGCTGCTATCTTGTTGATTATTATCTTGGGTTAAATATTCGGTTAATTGGCGAATCGTGGGATATTGAAATAGTTTTACAACTGGAATCTCTAGCTTTAAAGCTTGTTTTAATTGACGATTCATTTGAATTAGCAATAAAGAATTACCGCCTAACTCAAAAAAGTTGTCATTTGTACCAACAATTTCTAGCTGTAATAAATCTTGCCAAATTTCTGCGATCGCTTTCTCTATTTCTGTTGAGGCTAATACTAATTGTGTCCCGATTTCTGGTCGATTTTTTTCAGGTTTTGGTAAGGCTTTACGATCAACTTTGCCATTAACATTCAGGGGCATTTTTTCGAGAATTACCCAACTTTTAGGTATCATGTAATCTGGCAAGCGAGATTTCAGATAATTTCTGAGTTCGGGTTCAAGTTGTCGGGCAACTTGACGATGCAAGGGATTATTTGTATAATGTTGATAGGATTTATAATCAGTCGTTGTTAAATGATTTGGTTTTGATAACTTCTGAAGTTTACTAAGATTTTTTAGTTTAAAAGTCAGATTATAACTATCTAAATTAGGAGCCTTTGAAGGACTAATAATGATATTATGATGAGAAATTTCTGAGCTTAAATTCCACCAATCTTCCGGTTCAATTCCTGGCAAGTCTATGGATTCCAACTTAGCTCTTAATTCGCGAACATTGTTAATCTCTTTGCTCTCTAAAAGTTCTAATAGATAGAATTCTTTGCTCAGACGAGGATTCGGAATATTTTTAATGGTTAAAGTTTCATATTTCTTGTTTATAAGTAACTGTTTAACTCCAGCCAGGCTGAGATTTTCCCGTTGCCAATCTAAGTAATTTGTTACATTATTATTATTATTTCTTTTTTCTCTATCAACAAATAACACTACATCATAACGAAATTTGCTCAATTCATTATGATAGCGACCCTGTTTTAACTGGACTTCTACCTGAATAATTTCTGGTAAATGTTGTTGTATTGCCCAGAAAAAGTCAGGAGAAATAACTAAATCTTCTTCGTTTCTGATTTTAGCTTTAATTCGTTGATTTAACTGTTCTAACGATAAATCCTCATTAGCTTGATATAACTGGACTGAAGCGTGAAAAGCTGATAATAAATCGAAATTACGAATATCCCCAACAAAAATAAACCCTTTTTCTTGAATAACATTTACAGCTTTTTTCAAGACATCAAATAAATAATCTGCACTGGGAAAATGTTGTGTGACAGAGTTAATCACAACTCCATCAAAGTCAGCAGGAATGTCTTGTAAATTATCTGCCGCTCTTTGAGATAATTTTATAATCGAGCGATCGCACTCTATGAAATCAATCTGTCGATCAAGATAATCTAATGCTTTCTGGGAAATATCAGTTCCCATATACAAAGAACAAACAGGTGCAATGCGAAATAATAACATACCCGTACCGCAACCTAATTCTAAAACACGCTGAGGATTATGACTCAAAATCCGCTTGCTTGTTTGTTCTACCCATTCTCGCATTTCTGATTCAGGAATGGGAGTTCCATCATAACTATTATTCCAACCAATCAGATTTAAAGTGGGGTCAGCTACCTCATTTTCCTGACTATAAATCGCATCATCTACTTCTTCCCATTGTGCGACTTGTTCACTTTGATTTTCTTGAGTTATGACATTTTCAGCAACAACATAAGCAACTAAATAAGGAGTTTCTGCTGCTTCAGAAATAGTGATTACTGCACTCTGTTTGACTTGGGGATGTTGCTGTAAGGTTTCCTCAATTTCACCTAATTCAATCCGAAACCCACGAATTTTAACTTGGTTGTCAATTCTATCAATAAATTCAATTTTTCCGTCGGGTAAATATTTAGCCAAATCCCCGGTTTTATAGAGTACACATGCCTCATTATCTCCATTTAAGAAAGGATTAGCAATAAATTTCTCTTGAGTTAATTCGGGACGATTCAAATAACCTTTAGTAACCCCTGCACCCCCAATATAAATTTCTCCAGTATCACCGATAGGTACAGGTTGTAAATTAGAATCTAAAATATATATTTTTGTATTACTAATCGGACGACCAATCGCTACTTTAGTTAATGATTCATGGTAACTACATCGTTCAACGGTACTCCATACTGTTGCTTCAGTTGGACCATATTCATTATAAAGGGTTGTCTTTTCTAATTGTTGATAATGTTGTTTTACTAAATCTTTAGCACAAGATTCTCCGGCTACAATAACAACCTTGAGACTTTCTAAGTTAACTGAATTACTACTTTGTTCTAAAAGCAACTTCCATAAAGAAGGTAAACACAATAAATGAGAAACCTTGTGTAACTCAATCAAATCTATAATTTGCCAAGGATTTTGTTGAAAATCAGATGATGGTAAAACCAAAGTACCACCAACACACAGTGTCCAAAAAATCCCAGCAACCGAACTATCAAAAGCAAAAGAAGAAAGTAATAAATAACTGTTTAAAGACTCTTGATAATAGTTAATTCGAGCTTGGGTAGAGTGGACTAGATTGCGATGGGTTACGAGGACTCCTTTTGGTTTACCTGTGGAACCAGATGTATAAATAATATAAGCTAGGTTTTCTGGATTTGTAATATTAACTATATTTTGCTCTTTTTGCTCTGGTAAAGATGGCAAATCAGCCTCTAAATTAACTATCTTTTGATTATCTATAGGAAGCTTTTTGATGAGACTTGTTTGAGTTAGTAAAATTTCTATTTGTGCATCTTTCAGGATATAGGAGAGCCGCTCTTGAGGATAATTAGGATCTAAAGGTACATAAGCTCCTCCTGCTTTGAGAATCGCTAAAATTGCCACCACCATTACTACGGAACGTTCGACGCAAAGTCCTACCTTCGTGTCTCCTTGGACTCCTAGCGATCGCAGATAATCAGCGAGGTGATTTGCCTTTTGATTTAATTCCCTATAAGTTAAAGATTCTTGTGCAAAAATAACGGCTAAGTTCTGGTAATTTTTTTCAACTTGCTCTTCAAACAACTGATGAATACATTTGTTTTTGGGATAGGATTCTTGGGTTTGATTCCATTCGACCAATATTTTATGTATTTCGTCTTCAGTTAACTGGCTAGAATTAGGGTTTGTGGGCATATTTTCCAGAAGGTTATGTGGAAAAAGTAGAAAAAATTTTAATTTTTTCCCAACAAACTTTTTATATTACCAACCGTTCAGGGTGTTGTCAAGCAGCCAGCGACATTGACTCCGGTATCGTTGGTGATAAGTTAAGCCGATTCTTGACTAATATAACAGTCGCCACAATTGTTAGGACATTTTTCTTTTCCCTGTTAAGAGTTCCTTGTTCCCTTTAAAGCAAAATATCATGTTCTAACCGATATGTCTGTTGCTATAACTAATAACTACATCGCGTCCAGACGATGACGTAATTTGCTGCTGAAGAAATCAATCATCGTGACGACTACCAACAGGACTAGCATCATGGTGGTGGCTTTGGTGTACTCAAAACCTTTAATATAGTTGACTAATTCAAAACCTATACCTCCGGCACCGACTACACCTAATACAGATGCAGCGCGGATGTTGTATTCAAACATCCACAAGGTGTATCCCAACACTAAGGGTAAAACTTGAGGAAGAATGCCATATTGAGCTATTTGGATGCGGTCAGCACCAGCGACTTGCAAAGATTCTATGGAACGCGGGTCAACGGCTTCAATTGCTTGTTGATAAAATTTTCCTAAGTAGCCAATGGTATAAATTGCCAATGCTAGAGTACCCGCAGGGGCGCCCAATCCGGTAGCAGCAACAAATAGTAATCCCAGTACAATCGAGGGTACTGAACGCACAGCATTTTGGATGAAATTAGCTAGCCATTGTAGCCATTGGGGTGCAATATTGCTAGCGCTAGCTATCGCAATGGGTAGAGAAATAATCGCTCCCAGGGTGGTTCCCCAGATGGACATCTGGATGGTTTCAATTAAGGCTTTAATCGCTACATCTACCACTTCCAAATTGGGGGGAAACAACCGCGAAATAAAGTCAGTGACGTAGGGACCACTACTCTTGAGCAGTTCAAAATTTACCTTTAGACCTTGGAGTGCCCAAGTGTAAACTACAACTACAATACCCAGGATGAGTAAGCGAGTTAACCAAGGGAAACGCTGTAAAAAATTAACTAAATCTTTCATATTAAATCAGTAAATTTACGTTAGGCATTACTAGCCCGTCAAAAATCTAGAAAATATTCCCCTGTCTCGGCAATTTCTGTTCGCTTCTATGGGGTTAAAACTTATTTAAACCACGAAGAAACGAAGAAACGAAGAAGATTACAAACTCACAGCTGTGGAAAATTTGGCTTGTAGGTTTTCGCAGCTACCGTCATAAACAATACGTCCTGCATCCAAAACTATTGCTCGTTGGGCATAGGTAGCGGCAAGGTTGAGGTCGTGTAATACTGTAACGATGGTCATTCCTTGCTCAGAATGAAGTTGGGCTAAACTGTCCATTACCTGCTGGGAAGCCATGACATCTAAGCCGCTGGTAGGTTCGTCAGCTAGGAGAATTTGTGGGGATTGAATTAATGCACGAGCGATCGCAACCCGTTGTTGCTGTCCACCACTAAGTTTGCTGGTCTTTTGGTAAGCTAAATCCTTTAAACCCAATTCATCCAGCAGTTGCAACGCTAAGCGTCGGTCGCTTTTGGGGAAGCCAAACAGGGTTTGTCTACTAGACATTGCACCCAAACGACCGCACAAGACATTTTCTATTGCACTTAGTTGACGAATCAACCCACCACCTTGAAATAACATCCCAACGTTGCGACGGATTTGCGCTAGGGTTTTGGGATTGATGGGAATACCGTTGACGCAAATTTCGCCTTGTTTTATCGGTACTAGTCCGACGAGCGATCGCAGTAATGTAGACTTTCCCGCACCATTGAGTCCCAGCAAAACGACAAACTCACCCTGGTTAATTTGACAACTAACCCCGTTCAGGATAGGACGGTTCAGGGATGGGGAATATACCGTTTCTACATCAAGACACTCAATGGCTGGCTGCTTCATAAATCGGGAATGGGTAATGGGTAATGGGTAATTTATTTCTTCCTTGTCCCCTTGTCCTCCGTGTCCCCACTCAAGACTCAGGGACTCAGGTTATTGCTCAATTCCAGCACTTTTGAGGGCTTCGCGCATAGGTTCTAAGTGTTTGCTATGGTCAACTTTCACCAGATTTGTCGAGTTGTATAAGCTGGACAGTAATTGATTGTTAGCTGGTTCGTTCAACTTCATCAAGGCGTTGATTATCTTTTCCCGTGTCGCTGCGGGAACATCGTCATCAATCACGATACCGTGGGCTGGGACATTAGTGATACTATGCAATACCCGCAGTTTCTTGGCTTCTTCGGCTGTGATGTAGGGCGCACCTAGAGCATATTCCGATACAGCGGCTACATCGGCTTGTCCCCGCAGCACTGCTTGTAATGCACCACTGTAGCCGTTCCCGTAGGCGACTTGACCGAAGAAACTATCTAATTTATCACGAGAAGGTACTAATCCTTGTTTCACCAACTCTCCTACAGGGAAGATAAACCCAGAACCAGAGGTGGGAGAGGTAAAGGTCATTCTCTTACCGCGCAGTTGTTCCAGGGTTTGCTTAGCGGAGCTTTTGGTTTGTAGGGGACTATCTTTGGGGACGACAAAAATCGATTTGTAGGTGTGTCCACCGGAGTAATTTTTGCGTACCTCTGCCAAATACATGCGAGAATTTGCTAATTGTTCTGCCTTCAAAGCAGGTCTGCTACTTAAGAAAGATACGTCCGCTTGATTAGCGCGCAAAGCCTCCACCGCTGCTGTGTCGTCAGCAACAATTGCTTCCACTTTCATGCCCAATTCTTTGGATAGCAAAGCAGCTACAGCATTGGCTTTATTTTGCAAGTCTGTGGAATCAGCACGACTGGGAAAAGCGATTTTCAAAGTCGTCATCGGCGCATTTTGGGCAACTAAGTTTTGGTTTTGCGCCTGTTGATTGGGAGGGGAGTCAGCACTTGCTTCCTGGTCAGTAACGGTGCTAACACCACAACCAGCAAGCGCTACAGCCCCAGCGCTAACACCCAGAAAAACCTTTTTCCACAGACTCATGATTAATTCTCCTTGCTAAAGATTATCAGTATTTTTGCAAATTACTATCAATAACACTGCAATAGATTCTGATATCTTTTGTAAGAAAAGTCAATAATCAATGGCAAAAAAACAGACGGTAAATCAACTGCTACTGGGGTTATATTTACCGTCTACAGAGAATATTTTCTATGGGACTAAATCACAGCAATGCAGTCAATCTCTACCAAAACATCTTTAGGTAGGCGGGAAACTTGCACACATGCGCGCGCTGGGGCTGTATCTTCTGGGAAAAATTTAGCGTAAACTGCGTTCATGGCAGCAAAATCATTCATATCTTTGAGAAATACAGTAGTTTTCACCACCTGCTCAAAGCTAGCACCGGCTGCTTGCAGAATAGCCTCAAGATTAGCCATAACCTGCTCGGTTTGCTTTGCCACATCCTCGCTGGAGAGAATATCACCATTTACAGGGTCGATGGCAATTTGTCCAGCCACGAAGATCATTTGACCAGAGACGGCGATCGCTTGGTTATATGGTCCGACTGGTGCGGGTGCTTTATCGGTGCGAATTACTTGGCGAGTCATGGTTAAGAACTGTAAGATTTGTCCATCAGGCATTATCTCACCAGTCAGGTGTTTTACTCGCCAGTCTGCTTTCCTAGGGATTGGTAGGTGGTAGTGGCTCTCCTAGATGCGTCAGATTGAGAACGTAACCACCAGTAACCAGATAAACTATATCTGCGATCGCACCCAAGCGACGGACTAGATTACCCAAACGGTCACGGAAGGTTCTGCCGATAGGATAGGCTGGAACCACACCCCAGCCTGTTTCTTCAGCAACAAAAATTATCTTTAAGGGTGCTTGCTGTACGGTATCTAACAAATCTCGTACCGTGTTTTCCCAGTCTTGTTCCTCGAACAAGAGTAAATTCGCTACCCATGTCCCTAAAGAATCTACCAGGAAACAGGTGTGAGGATTTGCTGTTTGCAATCTGCCAACTAAATCTACTGGCACCTCTAGGGTCTGCCAATCTACGGGACGCCTTGCACAGTGTTTTTGAATCCGTAGGAGCCATTCTTGGTCATCTGGGTTTTGTTGTGCTGTCGCTATGTAAACCACCGACATCCCAGAGTTCATCGCCAGAATTTCTGCCCATTCACTTTTCCCAGAACGTGCGGGGCCTGTTACTAAAATTACTTTCTCCACAAATTCGCTGTTAACTGCTATCTACTGTAATAATACTAGGGCTGAGTGATAAATACTCGGTTTTCAACCTTTTGCCAAGTTCCTATAAAATTATCAGAGTATAATCAATGGAAAAAATCGCTCCTACCACAAATTCAAGTTGATTCTGGAGGGGGGAGCTTATACCAATTCTGTATGAAGATGCACAGAATATTAAACTAACCGCCAAGTACGCCAAGAGCGCCAAAAATGGATAGTTACTCATTTTGTGCGGCTTAACATTAAATTGGTATAACGGTTGATAAACTTTGCGGATTTTGTATGAAAGCAGGTTTAAGACGAATCGCAGCCACTTTACATGACCTGGAAAATCGCTCCGACACCTCCAACACCGAGGAACACACTAGTGTATCTAAAGCTTCTTACTCCTTTGTCATTTCTTCCCCACAGACAGAGCAGACAACCCCAGAGAATATCGAATCGGAAGAACTGAAATTATTTACCCAACCTCCTTCTGTTCAAACGTTTCCCGCTAAAGAGAGCGGCTTTAAATCACCCTGCCTACCGAAATTAAAGCCCGCTAGTATTAGCAGCCATCGTCACGGTGCTAACCCGGCTTTGGCGATGAATTTGTTATGTGAAATCCAAGAAAAAGTAGGCGGTTGGCAGGCAGAATTGCAACAAATTGTCCGCCAAGTTCAAGATATTTACTTAGAAGGTCCGATTGTTGATGGTTGGTTAGAATCCCATGCTAAAGAACCGGGAAATGCAGACACAGGAACAGTACAGCAAGCAAAACAAGACAGCTTGATGGACTACGTAGAAGAAGTTTCTACTGATGAGGGTAATGTGACTTATCAATCCCCCCGGACGGGTTATCGTCTGTGTGGGATGGATGCTACTGGGAAAGTCTGGTCTCGTCCCTGTCCACCAGAACAAGTTGCTGCTATCAGTGTCGCCATTGCGCGCTACCAAAAATTACGTCAACTTTTGGGTCGCAAGCAATACTTAGAAACTCGCCTGTCCCAATTAGCGGAAACTCTAGTAGTTATCCACGGTCACATCCAGTCTTAAGAAAAAAATCAGTAAAAAATCTATTCCGCAAAAATTCGGTTGGTAGTCCTAGAGATTGTGCAGTACGATCTTCAGGCAATACTTCCGGGGATTTTGACTAGCTATTATCATTGAGCTATTGCAATCCCAAATCGCAAATCTAAATTTGGCTATGCCAGACCCGCAAATTTCTGCCATTATCTGTACTCACAATCGCCAGGACTATCTCGGTGCTGCTATCGATAGTCTTTTAGTACAGGAATTTGCTGGGGAATTTGAAGTGGTGGTGGTGGATAATGGGTCGAGCGATCGCACCCGCCAAGTTGTGGAACAAAGACTCACCAACCCCCGCCTCAAGTATGTTTACGAACCAACAATTGGCTTATCTGTCGCCCGGAATACGGGGGCGAAAGTTTCTCACAGTCCCATTCTTGCTTATCTTGATGATGATGCGGTGGCTAGCAAGCAATGGTTACAAGTTCTATATGCGGCCTATCAACACAACGAAAAACTAGCGATTGCTGGCGGCAAAGTTACTCTTTTATGGTCTCCTGGAATCACACCCCCACCCTGGCTATCTCCTGGATTGGCTGTGAATTTAGGCAGCTATGATTTAGGAGAAAATACCGTTTATGTCACCAATCCTGGCTTAACTCCTAGAGGCTTGAATTACTCGATTCGACGCAGTTTTCTGGAACAAATCGGCGGTTTTGACCCTAACCTCGGTCGAGTAGGCAAAAATCTCCTCTCCAATGAAGAACTGCACATGACGGAACGAGCGCTGTTATCAGGATGGCAAGTCGCATACCTTCCGCAAGCCCTAGTCGCACACAACGTCGCTGAGGAACGCTTGCAACGTAGCTGGTTCTTAAGCCGTAGCTGGTGGCAAGGTATTAGTGAGTGCTACCGGGAACAACTAGCTGGTAAAGCAGGTTGGAGTCAACTGCAACGCGGTGGGGAAAGGTTAATTCGTGGTCTTTACAAATCATTGCAACATTTCTCTGACCCAGCGGAACGCTTTGACAAATTCGTCTATGCTTATGGCCAGATTGGCTACTTAAATGCTGCTATTAAAGGTCTACTAAGTCAAAACCACAAAGAAAAACAACAAGACTCTTCCTGATTACTCCGCTCTGCGTAGATTATTATTAGGTTATATTTAATTAGTTTTACTCAGGTAATTATCATTAAACCAGTAAATAGGGACTAAAGACGGAAATTGTAGAAATTTCAATAAAAATTTACAAAAATCATCATGGATTTTGTCGGGAAATTGCAGCTATAGTGCCCATTGGTGCATCAATTAGAAAATCAAATCTAGATATTGTACCAAGAGCGACCAATTTACCTAACGTATAGAAAATGTTATCTATTAAAGCAAATCTGGCGGAGGATATGAACCTAGAATATGACGTTTGTCAACTGGTGACACCTATCTCCCCAGTCAGGGGAGAAGATGGAATAAGCGTAACTTGGACACAACATATATCTGATGGGTGTATGGAATTTAACCTCTTGAATTGGGAATTGTGAATTGCTTATGACCGCTAAAATACCAGTTTCAGTCCTAATTCCAGCGAAAAACGAAGAACTAAATCTACCAGCTTGTCTGGAGAGTGTGAAAATTGCCGATGAAATATTTGTAGTCGATTCTCAAAGTAGCGATCACTCAATTGAAATTGCTGCAAATTCCGGTGCAAATGTAGTGCAATTCCATTTTAACGGACGCTGGCCTAAAAAGAAAAATTGGGCGCTAGAAAACCTCCCTTTTCGCAACGAATGGGTGCTAATTGTGGATTGTGATGAGCGGATTACCCCAGAACTGTGGTCAGAAATTGCTCTAGTTATTCAAAACCCAGAATACGCTGGGTATTACCTAAATCGACGGGTATTTTTCTTAGGAAAGTGGATTCGCTACGGCGGTAAATACCCTGATTGGAATTTACGCTTATTCAAACACAAACTAGGTCGTTACGAAAATCTGGGCACCGAAGATATTCCCAATACCGGAGATAATGAAGTTCACGAACATGTCATTTTAGCTGGTAAATCTGGCTATCTGAAAAATGATATGATCCACGAGGACTTCCGCGACCTCTACGAATGGTTAGCACGTCATAATCGCTACTCCAACTGGGAAGCCCGTGTATACTATAATCTATTGACAGGCAAAGACGACACCGGCACTATTGGCGCTAATTTATTTGGTAATGCAGTACAGCGCAAGCGGTTCTTAAAAAAAGTCTGGGTACGTCTACCCTTTAAACCCTTGTTACGATTTATCCTGTTTTACATTATCCAACGTGGTTTCTTAGATGGCAGAGCTGGTTACATCTACGCTCGACTCATGGGACAATACGAGTATCAAATTGGCGTCAAACTCTACGAACTACGGAAATTTGGTGGTCGTCTCAATACTAAACCCACCCCTAATTCTGCACCAGTTCCACCCCAGGAAGTAAGGACGCTTGGACTAGGGACTGGGGACTCTTAACTGGGAACTAATGACCAATGACTACCGATGCAGAACCGTTTGTCGATTTACGTCAGTATGACCAATCTTGGTTTGACCGGGGGCGTCCGGGCTGGTATATCTTGTTGTGGTGGTTTGTGCAAGCGATCGCCTTTCCCTTAACTCCTCACCCCCTAAATAGTGTGCGATGTGCCCTGCTGCGTTTATTTGGCGCTACCATTGGTACAGATGTCATAATTCGCCCCACAGCTCGCTTCACCTATCCCTGGAAAATAACCATCGGCGACTATAGTTGGATTGGTGATGATGTAGTTTTATACAGCCTTGACCAGATAAACATCGGTAAACACTGTGTCATTTCCCAGAAAAGTTATCTGTGTACTGGTACTCATAACATCCAAGACCCAGCTTTTGGTCTGAAAACCGCTAGTATTACTATAGGTAATGGGGTATGGATTGCGGCTGATTGTTTCATTGCACCGGGAATTCAAATTGATGCTAACACCGTAATTGGCGCAAGAAGCAGTGTTTTTAGTCACATGCCAGCCGGTCAGGTTTGCTACGGTAATCCTTGTCGTCCGATGTATTACCGGCTAAGGTAATACAATATTGACAATCCTGTTTTCTCCTACAGTTGAATAGGCTTTAACCCTGTCCCTGGATCTGTGGGTAGTTCCAGCGGTGGTTCGGGATAATTATTCGCCGCAGTTGATGGTATGCTTTGTGATGGTGTTGGTAATGGAGATGATTTAGATGGTGATATGTTGACTGTTTGAGTAGTAATATCCTGACTAATTTCTCGCTCAGAAGCATGGGGAGTGATAGAAAGGGTGACAGGCATCCCCATCCACATCTCTAGTTCTTTACCATACTTTCGCAATAGCAACTCAACGACATGGCGTGGTGTTAAACCAGTCACTTCTGAAAGGCGTTCAACAATATCTACACTTTCACCCCGGATAGTTAGCTGCTTCTTTTTTTTATTGGTCATAAAGCAATGCTATTTGATTTTTGAGTCTTAATATCCCCGAATTCTTTGAGAAGTTGGGGATATCGCTGTCAGGAATTAATTCAGGTTACTTATAGCAACATACCCATCACACCGCAATATTGAGGTTGGTCGGCGATTTTGAATCTTCCTTCTGTTTGTTCCGCTAGAGAAGTTGCTAGATGAGCGGAACCACCCACCATCACTACTTCACCCAAATCTGCTAACCAAGGTGTCCAAGCAATTTTCAGCTTATTACGAATGCCATAAAGCCATTGTGATACATAGCCGGGGAACTTGTCAGCAAAACTGATACCTGTGGTGCCGTAAATCAGAGAACCATCAGCGATCGCATCCATAATTAAACTCAAATTAGGAGTCATATCCTGAGCAATCAGTATGGGATGTCTTGCTATCATTTGCGCCAGTCTGTAAGTCCCCTCGACAATCACACGGGATTCTCTAATCAGAGTGCCATTTTTAGTGTAGAGTTGACCAATACCTGTTTTTCCACCCAAATCCAGGATGCCATTCACTCGCGCATATTTAAATAATCTATTTGCCAAAGCATATTTGTATGCTCCTAGGGTTTCTGGCTCAACTTCCACCTGGTGAATTTCCACACTCATGGATTGGCGATTGCGGATAATGTTGTGAGTTCCTGTTAACCCGTCAATCAGCGCATCTACTTTATCTAATTGTAAGTCATTAGGCAAAGAACAAACTAGACGGTTTAGAGTTACCTGATTTATCCCTGGTATCCCCTCAATCATCGCTAAAAACAGCTTGGGTGCCAAGAATACTTTTTCTAATTCAAAGGTGGGGGTACCACCTAAATCTTGAGCTACTACTCCCACAGCCCAACTATGACCAGCTAATTCAGTATTATCTCCATTTAGATAAGTAACAATTGCTGAATTTTCATCTGGTTTGGGTGTGTCCCATTCTTCTAAATCCTTGTGCCATGATGGTAGCGTTTTGACTGTTCCTTGGTCAGTACAGTACTTAATTACTCTATTACCAACATCAACAGCTATCTGCAATCCTGATTTCAAGATTTTTGGCTCAGTTTTTAATTGAATTAATTGTTCTTCTTTATACACTTTTGCCATGTATCAACCCAGTTTTAGCGGCTAGATTAGTCAATTCCAACATCCAGCAATTCCCACAAATCTCCCACCACACTTTTTGTAGTAATGTATTTCTTGAGGAAATTTGTGTAGTGCTGTTAACAATACTTATCGAATAGCTTTTGGCTAGGTTTACCTATTTGCTATCGTTTCAATGTTATCGCCAAAACGGATCATAGCAGATGGCTGTTGCCATCACTTGTAATCCTCGCTACGAAAATCGAGATTAAGCACCTAGGAAGAAATTTTTCCCCATTACCCATTACCGATTACCCATTACCTTACTCATTCATATTCCGATAAGTTGCTACTGCAGAAGGAGAAATGCGGTTCAAATAACGGAATATCCAATATTTGAATATCGTATCGAGAATCACTGGAAAAGTAGCAATAAATAGGAAGATAAAATCGCGATTTCCTGGTAAACCTAAATGGCGAGATATACCTTCCAAAATGACTTCCCAACCGTGGGGAGAGTGAAATCCAACAAAGACATCGGTGAACAGAATAATAATAAATGCTTTAGCGCTGTCGCTCAAGCCATAGACAATATTATCAAAGAATTCTTTGAGTACTGCGATTTCGCGTTTACTAATAAGTAAGAGCCAAGCAAATGCAAATACTGATAACATATCGGCAAATAAATTTTTGACAGCGCTAGAACTTTCACTGCGATATTCTTCTGCTATTTCCCGTGCTTTTTCGGTAAGTTTAATTTCTAATTCTGCACCTGACAGTTTTTGAGTATTTAGCAGCAAATTATCAAACTTAAGCCGTTCTTCAAACTTTTGTAATTCTCCTAATGCTTCTTCCTCCATTTCATAATTGAGGAATATGGCAGTACTTTCACCGCGAACTCTGTCCACAATTGGTCCAACGACCAAAGCTTTTGCTAACTGATGAGTCAGCACAGGTACTATAATCAGCAGCAAGATAAATCTAATCGAAGTTGATGTTCTCCGTTGGGAAGTCCGAAAACTTTTCACAACTTCTTGTTCAGATTTAGGGTCTAACTCTACTTGCAGACGATTGATTGTACTTAAGATTGACCGTGGTAAAATACCAGTCGTGTCGGTTTTACTGCGAGGTTTTTTGACTAAATTACTAGCGTTACCACTGCCGGTATTTGGCGGTAGAGATGACACGGCTGCTGATTCAATTTGAGCTAATTTAGTATCATTAATGGGAGGAGGTGTTGTTTCTTCTGGATAAAAGGCATCTTCATCTTTATATTTGCCTATAACTTCATCAATGAAACCGAGTTTTGCCAGAACTTCAGAAGAATTGATAATCTTCTTAAAGCGAGCATCATTAGTTTGGGGATTTATGAAATTAATAAAAGCTATACTGGCACGAAATTCTGTCAGACGCATCCGAATATTTTTTAATTGTTTTCTCAGGTCTGCCTCAAAAAAATCCATCACGCTGTCGCCATAATTGGCAGACTCAGCAGTTACTTTCTGATTGTTAAAATACTGCCCTTCCAATTCCCTAATCTTAACAGCTGCTTTATAGGCCTGATCTAGAGAACGTTGAGGGGTATTTAAGTACCACTCATAAGCAGATACCAAAAAACCGTAAATTCTGTGAGGCATATCAGAGTCTTTCATAGTAGGCAATGAACCCGCCTTAGATTTTATTATTGATGTCTGGACTTAATTCAATGTACGAGGTATATTAGCAAATTCACAAGGAGACAGTTTGTGATTTCCCATTGTCTTTGGATTGTCGGTCCTAGCTGTAGTGGTAAGACGACTCGCCTAATTGATGAGTTTGCCAGATGGGTAAAAAGAGAGCAACACAGGCAGAAGTTATCTTATACCCGCAAACTTCCGCAATCAAGTGGGGATGACCTAGCCAAAAAATTGCGGCTACAACAAGGCGAAATAGGGGTTTTAGCTTTAGCTGCTAATGATGACAATCGCCGAGAATTGGCTGATAAAATTGTTGCTGCTACGGGTGGTAAATATCCGGTGCGCTGCAAGACACCTCTGGGTTTTTTTCAGGATGAAGTCGTTTTATTTTGGCCTCTGTTGATTCAATTGCTACAAATTAAGGCACAATTTCCGGTGCGACTGCGACCAGAAACTGAACAGGAGTTAGCAACTAAATTGTGGCGTCCGCAGTTGAATGAGGAAATTCTCCAGGCCTCAGGGGTAAACGAATATCGCTTTGTGCGGCGGGTTTTGGACTTATTAGTATTAGCAGCTTACAGTGGTACACCGTGTGAGGATATTGGTCATGTTCTGGAAACGGGTCTACAAGAGCAACAACAACCGCAATTAATGGCTTCTTTGCTGCTACAGTGGCGTAGTTGGTGTCTAGAACGGGGATTTCTTACCTACGGCATTATTACAGAACTTTACAGCCAGCAGTTGTTACCCAATGCTAATTACCAGCAGCATCTGATGGAACGCTATCAAGCAGTGCTAGCGGATGATGTGGATGAGTATCCCGCTGTGGGACGCCATTTGTTCGAGTTGTTGTTGGAGCGGGGTGCAAAAGGAACTTTTACTTATAATCCTGAAGGTGGGGTGCGTCTGGGGTTGGGTGCAGACCCGAATTATCTGGAAGGGTTAGCAGCAAGGTGTCGCGTAGAAGTCTTGACTCCCCAGCCGGGACAATCCCTCGCTGATACCCTCGCGACCCCGATATTATCATTGGTCACACAATCAGCCGGACTGGTGACTTTACCCTCATCAGTGCAGTTAATTCAAGCCACCTCCCGCGCTAAACTCCTGCGGTCAACCGCCGAAGAGATTATTAAGGTGATAAAAGAGGGTCAGGTGCCTCCCCAAGAAGTAGCCGTAATTGCTCCGGGTTTAGATGCGATCGCTCGTTATACTCTGGTGGAAATCCTCAGCAAACAAAATATCCCCGTCGAGTCCTTAAATGACCAACGACCGCTAATCAGTTCACCAATTATCCGTGCCTTACTCACTACTCTAGCGCTAGTGTACCCCGGTTTAGGGCGTCTAGTGGATCGGGATGGGGTAGCGGAGATGCTGGTGATACTCAGCAGGAAGAAACAAACACCAGAACACTCCTCAGCAGACGGGAGGGGTTTCCCCACCCCTGGAGAACTCAACGCTGATATTGACCCGGTACGGGCTGGATTGCTGGCAGATTACTGTTTCCAGCCCCATCCAGAACGTCCTAATTTGCTGCCGGTGAAAAGTTTTCCCCGCTGGGATAGATTGGGTTATGCAGCTAGTACAGCCTACGAGCAAATATTGCAATGGTTGCAGCAGCAGCGACAGCAATTGGAGCAGCGATTAATACCCAGTCCGATTTCTTTGTTAGACCGAGCTATTGTCCAGTTTCTTTGGAATGGTAGCAATTTGCCCTACGACCAACTAGCAGTCTTGCGGGAATTACTGGAAACAGCCCAACATTATTGGGAAATTGATACCAGATTGAGACAGGAAACATGTAGGGGCGGGGTTTCTCCGTCCCCAGAGAATCAGAAAACCTTACCCCTACAGGAGGGGGGAATGAATAGTACCATTGCAGAGTTTATTAAACTATTGCGCTACGGTACTATCACGGCTAATCCCTATCCGGTACGTCCTATTGGGACAAGAGCAAAGGCTGTGAGTTTAGCTACTATCTTCCAATACCGCTCCAGTCGCCGCACTCACCGGATTCACTTCTGGCTGGATGTGAGTTCGCCACTGTGGTTGAGTGGGGGTGCTGCTACTCTGTTTGGTGCGCCGTTATTCTTGCAAGACAGATTTGGGCAACCTTGGACAGCAGAAGAGATTAGTGAGGTAGATGAACAACGATTACATCGGATTTTAGTAGATTTACTGACTCGTGTGCAGGAGAGAGTTTACCTCTGTCACAGCGATTTAGCGGTGAATGGGCAAGAACAACTAGGTCTATTGTTATCGTTGGTACATACTTGTATGCCGTCAGTGAGTGCGTAGGAGATATTTTTCAACTAAGTAAATAAACAAAAATATTTACAGTCATTGCTTTGCTCGTAATGACTGGCAGTTTAATTAACTACAGCAGAAACACTCAGTTAACGCTAAAAGTCATTATCATCATCAATAGGCTTGTTCGCCAATCTGCTTGCTCCGGTGTTCTTCACCCCGCACAACTTACTCAAATCAGCTATCCTGCCATCTGAGTGCTGATAAAAACACAACGGTTGATCGTTGCGTTGAGCATTGAGTTGCTCGTTGAATTGAATATTGGGTTGGGCTTGGTTAGCAGGTACAGATAAGCCATCAGGAGACTGTTTGGGCGGGGATACCGGAATTGTTGGCTGTATAGTTAGTTCAGGCGGTTTTGCATAGGTAAACTCGGCGGTTATTGTTCCTGACAGTAGTAGGAATGCCAGCGATGTGATGGCCAGATGGGGGTATTTCATAAATTTGGCTTGATGAAAGCGTGAGTTCAGTTTTTTAACAGGGCGATACGCATGACGACGTTAAGCTTCGCTTATCGCTCCTCCACCCCAATCCTAATAGAGCAGCGATCGCGTATAATCTGAATTCAATCTATCGCATAAAGGCAAAACAGCGCACGCTGTTTTACCTTGTTTGAGCTTACTGGGCTTTGATCAATCGACCCCTAAATGTATTAGTGAATGCTGCTGGGGGGTTAGAAGCCTGGGGATTGGGAGTAGTAAGGGGAAAGAATCGCACTTCCACGTTTCCTTGAATCCTGCCTGTAGGAGTCACCGTTGCTTTGTAATCAACTCGTCCAATCTGTTGCTCCTGACCAATAGGAGACAGGGTAAAGTCTATCCCTCTGGCAGTAATCTGGTTGCCCACGCATTCCCAAGTCCCCAGCTTACTGCTAAAGGGTGCAAAGTTTGTGCCACCGCGCTGATTCGAGCTGATCACCGCCAGGGTACCGCCTTTCTGGAAGCTCAGCACCACCCGGCTATCAAAAACCGAACCTGACTCAAGGACAACAATGTAACTACCAGATTCAATCACACACCCGCGATCGCGAGGCTGGCGATCGCCAGCCACGGCTGCACCTGAATTGAGCATTGTCACAGGCATGGTGAAGGTAGACAAAGCCCCGACTGCCAACATTACCAAATTTCTACGTGTTTTCATGACAAAATCTCCAATTTTAATTGTGAATAAACAAAACGCGGTTATTGAAAGACACACAGGGTTAGAAAACCTGCGATCAGAGGTGCCAGCGAAACGAAATTTCGTCTCTCCCTCGGTATGATGTGTCATCCTTTAATCAAACTTGCTTCACCCAAAACGGGGCGTTACAAGAAAATCCTGCCGACATTACTGCTTCCCCTACTTGCAGACTGTCCAGAGACAACCACCAACGGGAATAATTGCAGATGGGATTAAATGAGGGTGTTGGCGGTGAAGCTGATCCGGTCGAAGTCTACTTCAATACCGGGAGCCTCATTTAGGTTAATCAGGCGAATACCCAGGTTTTCACCGAGGAAAGGATCGTTAGCACCAGCGGTGTAGGTAACGGTGGACATTCCAAAGGAACCTTCTGCTATGCTCAGGCTATTGTTGTCTGCGGCAATCACCTGATTACCCGCCAGGAGTTCCACCCGATAGCCTGGGAAACCTGTGAGGTCAACTGGGTAGTCGGGAGTGTTTTGAGGATTGCCGACATCAACCTGCAAGGTGTAGGTACTATAGGCAGTTAACTCATCGGGTAGCGTTTGAGTCAGCCCCACAGCACCTGCACCGACACCATCGAGGACAACTATATAGCTAGCATTTGTCCCATCAGTAGTGCCGCTTAAGAAGAAGTCAGCGACATTGTAGCTTCCTGCATCTGTACCAAAATCTTGGGGAGGCACTGGAATACCTGTAAGCAGATCTTGAGGATCGTAAGCTTGCCACCCTGGAATCTCTCTCGTAGGCGAGTCGAAAACCGAAAGAAAATAATCATCAAACGATTCTTGGATCGTCGGGAAAGCAGGAGTTTCAAAACTGGAGTTGGCGATCGCAACTCTCACCGTTCCTGTAGAATTCGGCACTCCAGCTACGTTGGTGATATTGAGGCTGTTATTGCTACCAGTGTTCGCTAAGTTACCTTGACCGTTGTTTGCCAGGGTACTATTAACTAGCGTGACGATATTATTGTCAGCAACGTCCTTCAGTTCAACGCCGTTAATACCATTGTTAATAGAAGCAATCCGGCTAATTTGCAAGGAATTGTTGTCACCTTCAACTTCCAAGCCATTTTCCGTATTTCCCGACAGGGTAGCGTTGCTCAGTCGGAAACTGTTACCATTGCCACCGATATCAATGCCATCATCTAAGTTAT
>Ga0114939_10000954_pt1 | contig 23485 bp, 23 predicted proteins | sample AshMeaCrysSpring_FD_87196 | JGI IMG/M metagenome (GOLD analysis project Ga0114939, IMG submission 87196) | Groundwater microbial communities from Big Spring, Nevada to study Microbial Dark Matter (Phase II) - Ash Meadows Crystal Spring | ecosystem: Environmental > Aquatic > Deep subsurface >...
GGCCGGCGGTGGCAACACCGCCGGCCGTTTTTCGTTGACCCGCCGAGTCGCACGGCACTTCGACGACATCACTGTGCTCCGGCGGGCCGGCGTCGTGGTGCCGTGAGTAGCGGACAGGGATGTCCGCGGCTGTCCTTTGGAGCGGGATGCGAAATGGGGCGGCGAACGGCACCCGATGCAAGGCCCATGAAAGCGCTCCGGCGGGCCGGCGTCGTGGTGCCGTGAGAAGCGGACAGGGATGTCCGCGGCTGTCCTTTGGAGCGGGATGCGAAATGGGGCGGCGAACGGCACCCGGCGCAAGGTCCGCGAACGTGAAGCGGGGTCGACCGTACAGCAACGCCCGAATGCCGCAGAATTCGCCCATGCACTCATCGGCCCTTCCCGTCCTCTGCCTCGCCCTCGCCGCATGCAGCGAAGCGCCGCCCCCCGCGTCGGTCTCGGTGACCGAGCAGCTCGGCGGCGCGCCGGCGGAGGGCTTCCTGCGCGCCGAGACGCCGCGCGAATTCCGCTTTCCCGCAGACCATGGCCCGCACCCCGGCTTTCGCAACGAATGGTGGTACCTCACCGGCAACCTGGACGGGGCGGGGGGGCAGCGCTTCGGCTACCAGGCGACCTTCTTTCGCATCGCCCTCGACCCGAGGCCGGCGAGCCGCGACTCCCCCTGGGCGGCCAGCGAAGCGTGGATGGCGCACCTCGCGGTGTCCGATGCGGCGACCGCGACCCACCGCGGCGTCGAGCGCTTCGCGCGCGGCGCGGCGGGCCTCGCCGGGGCCACTGCGGCGCCGCTGCGCGTGTGGCTCGAGGACTGGACGCTCGACGGCGACGACGCAGGCGCGCGCTGGCGGCTGCGCGCCACCGCCGACGACTTCGCCCTCGACCTGACGCTGCAACCGATCCGTCCGCCCATCCTGCAGGGCGACGCAGGCCTGAGCCGCAAGAGCGTCGAGCCCGGCAACGCGTCCTACTACTACTCGCTGCCGCGGCTCGAGACACGGGGCACCGTGACGCTCGGCGACGCGCGCCATGCGGTGGCCGGCCTGTCCTGGCTGGACCGCGAGTGGAGCACCAGCGTGCTCGGCGCCGATCAGGCCGGCTGGGACTGGCTCGCGCTCCAGCTCGCGGATGGCCACGATCTCATGTACTACCGGCTGCGCCGCGCCGACGGCAGCGTCGACGCGATGAGTCGCGGCAGCCTCGTCGATGGCGCCGGCGCGCGCGTCGATCTCGGGCCCGAGCTCGACCTTCGCCCCGTCCGCCACTGGACGGCGCCCGACGGCCGCCGCTACCCGGTCGAGTGGGCCCTGCGGCTCCCGCAATCGCCCGAGGAGCTGCGCGTCGCGGCCGCGTTCGACGCGCAGCAGATGGCGCTCGCCGTCCGCTACTGGGAGGGCATGGTGGACGTGCGCGACGCGGCCGGCACGCTGCGCGGGCGTGGCTATCTCGAGATGACCGGTTACTGACGGCTCAGCCGCGCGGATGGTGCTGCGCGTGCAGTTCCTTCAGCCGCTCGCGCGCGACGTAGGTGTAGATCTGCGTGGTAGACAAGTCGCTGTGCCCGAGCAGCATCTGCACCACGCGCAGGTTGGCGCCGTGGTTGATGAGGTGCGTCGCGAAGGCGTGGCGCAAGGTGTGGGGCGACAGGTGCTTCTGGATGCCCGCGGTCAGGGCATGCCGCTTGATGCGGTGCCAGAACGCCTGCCGCGTCATCTGTTCGCCGCGCCGCGTCGGAAACACCGCCTCGCTCGGCCGGCCGGCCAGCAGCGCGTCGCGCGGCCCGGCGTGAAAGGCGCGCAGCCAGTGCGCGGCCTCATCCCCGAGCGGCACCAAGCGCTCCTTGTCCCCCTTCCCGACCACGCGCACCAGCCCCTGCGCCAGGCTCACCTGTTCCGGGCGCAGGCCCACGAGCTCGGTGACGCGCAGCCCGCAGGCGTAAAGCACCTCGAGCATCGCGCGGTCGCGAAACCCCTCCACGGTCGCCGTGTCGGGCGCGGCGAGCAGCGCCTCCACCTCGGCCTCGGTCAGCGTCTTGGGCAGCGGGCGGCCGAGCTTGGGCGCTTCGATCTGCAGGGTCGGATCGGCCGCGATCCAGCCCTCGCGGACCGCCACCCGGTAGAACTGGCGCAGGGTGGACAATAGGCGCGCCGCCGAGCGCGCCTTCCGTCCCCGCGCGGAGAGGTCGGCGAGGTATGCCAGCAGGTCGGCCCGGCCGGCCGCAAGCAGCCCCGGCGCATCGCGCCCCTCGAGCCAGCGGTCGAGCTGCGCGAGGTCGCTGCGGTAGGCGGCCAGGGTGTTCGCCGAGACGCCCCGCTCCAGCCAGAGCAGGTCCGTGAACCGCTCGATCGTCGCCGCATCGCGCGGCTCGCTGGCCGTCAAGGGATTGCGCCCTCGTGGCGCAGCAGCCAGCGCTTCTTTTCCAACCAGTCGCCCCCGCGCTCCCCCGAGTAGCCGCCGAGCCCCGCTGCCGCCACCACGCGGTGGCAAGGCACGGCGAGCGGCACGGGATTGGACCGGCAGGCCCCGCCGACCGCCCGGGCGCTGCTGCCCAACTCGCGCGCGAGCGCACCGTAGGACAGGGTCTCCCCCGGGGGGATCGCACGCAGGCGCGCCCACACCCGCTGCTGAAAGGGCGTCCCCGCTAGGCGCACTGGCAACCGGTCCAGCGCCGACCGGTCCCCGGCGAAGTAGGCGGCCAGTGCGTCGGTCGCCGGTCGCGTCGCGGCAGCGGGGCGCGGCGTGTCGGGGGCTTCCGCCAGGAAATCGATCGCCGAGACCGCGCCGCCGTCCCAGCGGATCCCGAGCCAGCCCATCGGGGAATGCGTGACTGCGTCGTATGGCCCGCCCATCGCCGCCGCTCCTGTACGACCCGTGGCGCAAGGGTCTGCACGGCGGCCCGTCGCGTCAACCCGCCCCAGGCGGGGGCCGCGCCTTTTTCACATTTTCTGTGGATAAGGATGTGCACAACCCCTGGCAATCCGGAGCCATCGCTCGCCAGCGTGGGGCAGGCGTCAGATCGACCAGTTTTTGTACAGACTCATGACAATATAATTTTTTCAGTTACTTGCAGGATATTTATTAGAGTGAATCTGTGAAAATTCGGGTTAGCTATGCCCGACTTGAGCAGTTTTCGAGGAGTTGTGAGTAAGGGCGCCGGGGCCAGGCGACGCCAGCGCAAGTCCTTGTGGCCGCAAGGCGACCGCGGTGGCCCTACCGGTCAGGCCATCGACTGGTAATAGAGGTTCTGCGGGTGCCGCGCCTCGGCAAAGAAGTACCACCGCTCGGCCAGCAGGCCCGCATACTGCACTCCGAAAGCGGCCATCGGCAGGTAGGGCGAGGCGAGCAGGTAGGCGGCGCCGAGCAGCGCGAGGGGCGCGACGAAGGTCAGGATCAGGAAGGCGAGGCGCACGGCCGCCAGGATCGACGGGCTGCGCCCGTGAAAGAACTCGCGGGTGTTGAAGGATCCGCCCATGAACCCCTGGGCGCGCTGGCGGACCTCGGTGTGGCGGATGCCGATGGCGGTCCGCGCACTGGACCGATGGACGATGCGCCCGTTCCGGTAGAGCGAGCCCAGTCGGGTCGCCGCCCCCGTCAGCGTGAAGATCACTCCCCAGGTCCCGTAGAAACCCACGAGGTCGATCCCCTGCAGGGCCGAGAAGGCAGCGGCAAGGGTGAAGCCGGAGGCCAGGCCGAGCAGCGTGTAGTTGGCCACGGTCAGCCAGTGGTGCCACTCCTCGATGAAGCGCAGGCTGGCGTAGATCATGGCGGTGAAGAAGTAGAGGAGGAACGCCGCGATCCCGGCCGCGAGGCCGATCAGCAGGCTCGCGTCGACCGGGATGCGGTCCTTGATCACCAGCCAGGGGGTCGTCCACCCCAGGTGGTGGACGGCGGCGTACAGCAGCACGAGCCCCATGAACGCGGGCAGCAGGATCACCTCGCGCGACAGCCAGGACGTCCGCCATTGGCTGGCCGCCCGCCAGCCCCGCTCCGGGTGCCCGAGGTGAAAGAACGAGGCGACCAGGCCGAGGGCCAGCAGCAGGACCGCGACCAGCGAGCCGCTGGCGAAGAAGGCCGTGCCGTCCTGCGGGGGCAGGAGGTTCGCGAGCGAATAGACCTGCCCGGTGTACAGGGCGAGGAACAGCCCCTGCCCGGCGCCGATCAGGGTCGTGAGAAAGATCACCGAGAAGGCCGGATGCATGCGCCTTTCCTCACCACGCCACGTCGTCGAGCGTCTCGCCCTGGGCGGCGGGCAGCGGCGCTTCCTTCTTGAGCGGGTTGTCGGCGCGTACCAGCTCGTCCTCGTGGATCTGCATGCGCGTCTTGCGCCGCGGCAGGTAGTGGTTCGCCGGGTTGGTGCCCCACTCCGGCATGAGCGGGTAACCGCCATGCTCGCGGATGGCGATCGACACCTCGGAGTAGGGATCGTGCACGTCGCCGAACAGCCGCGCGCTGGTCGGGCACGCCAGCACGCAGGCCGGCTTGCGCTCGGCAGGCGGCAGCGACATGTCCGTGATGCGGTCGATGCACAGCGTGCACTTCTTCATCACGCGCAGCTTCTCGTCGATCTCGCGCGCGCCGTAGGGGCAGGCCCAGGAGCAGTACTTGCAGCCGATGCACTTGTCGTAGTCGACCAGCACGACCCCGTTGTCCGGCCGCTTGTAGCTCGCGCCGGTGGGGCAGACGGGCACGCAGGGCGGATCCTCGCAGTGCAGGCAGCTCTTGGGGAAGTGCACCGTCTCGGTGAAGGGGAAGGTGCCGACCTCGAAGGTCTGCACGCGGTTGAAGAAAGTGCCGGTGGGGTCGGCGCCGTAAGGCCGCTGGTCGGTCATCGGGCCGGCCCAGCCGGAGGTGTTCCACTCCTTGCAAGACGTGACGCAGGCGTGGCAGCCGACGCAGACGTTGAGGTCGATGACGAGTGCGAGCTGGGTCATGGGGCTGGTATCAGCTATCCGTTGTCGGCTATGAGCTTTCAGTAATCTGTCATGGTGCATCGGCGGCATTGCTGACAGCCGATAGCTGACTGCTGGCCGCCGACCTTCATCCTTTTTTTCCGAACAGTCCCGCGACATAGCTTTGCCAGCGGCCGCGACGCGGGCCCTGGCCGGGAACGCGCCGCTGGGGCGGGAACTGCGGCGCGCTCGCCGCCGCGCCCGGCTCGGCCTTGGTGACGCGCACCCGCACGTCGAACCATGCCGCCTGGCCCGTGACCGGATCCGAGTTGGACAGGTGCTCGCCCGACTCGCAGGGCGGCAGCTCCTCTGAGATCAGGTGATTGAGCAGGAATCCGAGGCGCGACTCGTTGGCGTCCGGTGCGAGGCCCCAGGCGCCCGCCGCCTTGCCGATCGCGTTCCAGGTCCACACCGTGCCCGGCTCGACCGCCTCGGAGAAGCGGCACATGCAGCGCACCCTGCCGTGCGGGGACTCCACCCACACCCAGTCGCCATCGTCGAAACCGTTCGCGGCGCCGACCTTCGGGCTCACGAACAGGTAGTTGTGGGTGTGGATCTGCCGCAGCCAGGCGTTCTGCGAATCCCAGGAGTGGTACATCGCCATCGGCCGCTGGGTGAGGGCGTTGAGCGGGTAGCGCTGCGAATCGACGAGCCGGGTCTCGAGCGGCTCGTGATAGAAGGGCAGCGGGTCGAAGAAGGTCTCGACGCGCCGGCGCAGCCGCTCGGGCGGCTGCTTGCCCGGCCGCCTGCCCTGCGCCGCGAGCCGGAACTTCTGCAGCACCTCGGAGTAGAGGTGGATGGTGATCGGCTCCGCGTAGCGCGTCATGCCCTGGGCGCGCGCCCACTGCAGGTAGCCCTTGTTCCAGTTGCGCATGTACTGGTAGGACTTCGGCAGCTCGTAGTGGAAGACGCAGTTGTTCTTCGCGTACATCTCCCACTGCCGCGGGTTCGGCTCGCCCTTGAGGAACTTCTCCCCGCCCTTGCCGCGCCAGCCCGCGAGGAAGCCGATGCCGGAACCCGGCGAGGTCTCGTAGTTGACGATGAAATCGGGGTAGTCGCGGAACTTGCGCGCGCCCTCGGCCGTGACGAAGGCGGGCAGCCCCAGGCGCGTGCCGAGCTCGATCAGCACTTCCTGGAAGGGCTTGCACTCGCCGGTCGGCGGCACCACCGGGATGCGCACCGAGTCCAGCGGGCCGTCGTACTCCGAGATCGGCCGGTCGAGCATCGACAGCGCGTCGTGCCGCTCGAGATAGGTCGTGTCGGGCAGCACCAGGTCCGCGAAGGCCACGGTCTCGGACTGGAACGCGTCGCACACGACGAGGAACGGGATCTTGTACTCGCCGTCGCCGTCGCAGTCGGTGAGCATCTCGCGCACCTTGACCGTGTTCATCGACGAGTTCCACGCCATGTTCGCCATGAACAGCAGCAGCGTGTCGATCCGGTAGGGATCGCCGCGCCACGCGTTGGTGATGGCGTTGTGCATCAGGCCGTGCACCGAGAGCGGGTACTCCCAGGAGAAGGCCTTGTCGATGCGTACGGGCTCGCCGTCGGCATCGACGAATAGATCGTTGGGATCCGCGGGCCAGCCGAGCGGCAGGCCTTCGAGCACGCTGTCGGGCCGCACGTCCTCGGGTCCTTTCGGCGGCTTCGGGCACGGCGGGATCGGACGCGGGAACGGCGCCTTGTGGCGGAAGCCGCCCGGCCGGTCGATCGTGCCGAGCAGCGTCATCAGGATGCCGAGCGCGCGGATGGTGTGGAAGCCGTTCGAGTGCGCCGCCATGCCGCGCATGGCGTGAAAGGCGACCGGGTTCCCGACCACCGAGTCGTGGTCGTTGTCCCAGCAGTCGGTCCACGGGATCGGCAGCTCGATGGTCTGGTCGCGCGCGGTGACGCCCATCTCGTGCGCGAGCCGCCGGATCGTCGCGGCGGGGATGCCCGTGATGTCCTCGGCCCACTGCGGGGTGTACTCCTGCACGCGGTCGCGGAGCAACTGGAAGGCCGGCTTCACCGGCGTGCCGTCGTCGAGCGTGAAGCTGCCGAGCAGGTAGGGGTCGGCACCCGGCGTGTGCGTGCCGATCGCGACGTTGAGCTCGCGGTCCCACCACAGCTTGTTCTCGGGGTCGAAGCAGCCCGGCTCGATGTGCATCTCCACGCGCTTGAACAGGCCGTGGTCCGCGCGGGCCGGGTCGTCGATCACGAGCTCGGCTGCGTTGCTGTACTGCACGAGGTAGTCGCGGTCGTAGAGGCCTTGATTGATGATCTCGCGGATCACGGCGAGCAGCAGCGCGCCGTCGGTGCCGGGCTTGATCGGCACCCACTCGTCCGCGATCGCGGAGTAGCCGGTGCGGATCGGGTTGATCGAGATGAAGCGTCCGCCGCGGCGCTTGAAGTTCGAGATCGCGATCTTGAGCGGGTTGGAGTGGTGGTCCTCCGCCGTGCCGATCATGACGAACAGCTTGGCCCGGTCGAGGTCGGGCCCGCCGAACTCCCAGAACGAGCCGCCGATGGTGTAGATCAGCCCCGCGGCCATGTTGACCGAGCAGAAGCCGCCGTGCGCCGCGTAGTTCGGCGTGCCGAACTGCTTGGCGAACAGGCCGGTCAGCGCCTGCATCTGGTCGCGGCCGGTAAACAGCGCGAAGCGCTTGGGGTCCTCCGCGCGGATGCGGCGCAGACGCTCGGCGAGCAGCTCGAAGGCCTGCTCCCAGGAGATCTCGTCGAACAGCGACTCGCCACGCGCCGCGCCCGCCTTGCGCAGCAGTGGCTTGGTGAGCCGCGCCGGCGAGTACTGCTTCATGATCCCCGAGGCGCCCTTCGCGCAGATCACCCCCTTATTGAGCGGGTGCTCGGGGTTGCCCTCGATGTGGCGTACCTGACCGTCGCGCAGCGTGACGCGGATGCCGCAGCGGCACGCGCACATGTAGCAGGTGGTGTTCTTGACCTCGACGCGACCGATGTCGCGGTCGGATTGGGCGGACGGGTCCCGCATTGGCACTGCCTCGGGTCGGCGCGGACCGGAAGCGGCAAGTCTATATAAGTGATCGCTTAATTACTCCGCCCCGGCCCTCCGGCTTGATCCGGATCAAGGGATCGGGAGCGCCGGATCAGAAATCGAAGCGCATGGAGAGATCGACGGCGCGTATGTCCTTTGTCAGCGCGCCGACCGAGATGTCGTCCACGCCGGTCTCGGCGATCGCGCGCACGTTGTCGAGCGTCACGCCCCCCGAGGCCTCGAGCCGCGCCCGCCCGCCCGCGAGGGCAACCGCCTCGCGCAGGAGATCGACGGAGAAGTTGTCGAGCAGCACGCGCTGCGCGCCCCCGTCGAGCGCCTCGCGCAGTTGCGCGAGGGTTTCCACCTCGATTTCGACCGCGAGCTCAGGCGCGAGCGCGAGCGCCGCCGCGAGCGCGGCGCGCACCGACCCGGCCGCGGCGATGTGGTTCTCCTTGATCAGCACCGCGTCGTAGAGGCCGATGCGATGGTTGTGGCAGCCACCGCAGGCCACCGCGTACTTCTGCGCGAGGCGCAGGCCCGGCACGGTCTTGCGGGTGTCGAGCACGCGCGCGCCGGTGCCGGCGACCGCGTCCGCCCAGCGCCGTGCGAGGGTGGCGGTGCCGCAGAGCGTCTGCAGGAAGTTGAGCGCCGTGCGCTCGCCGGTGAGCAGGGCGCGGGCCGGCCCACGCAGCCGGCAGAGGACTTCCCCTGGCGCCACGCGCTCGCCATCGGTGCGTTCCCATGCAACCGCCACTGCCGGATCGAGCTGGCGGAACACCTCGTCCGCCCAGGCCGTGCCGCAGAGCACGGCCGGCTCCCGCGTGACAATGGCAGCGCCAGCGATCGCCGCAGCGGGAATCAGCGCCGCGGTGCGGTCCCCGTCGCCGACGTCCTCGGCGAGCGCCGCCCGCACCTGCGCAGCGAGGGCATCGCGCGAGGGCAACATGGGAATCGCTGCGGGGCTCTAGCGGATCTCGAGCAGCTCGACCTCGAAGACCAGCGTGGCGTTCGGCGGGATCACGCCGCCTGCGCCGCGCGCGCCATAGCCGAGGTGCGGCGGGATCGTCAGCTTGCGTTTGCCGCCCACCTTCATGCCCGCGACGCCTTCGTCCCAGCCGCCGATGACGTGGCCCTTGCCGAGCGCGAAGTCGAAGGGCTCGGCGCGGTCGAGGCTGGAATCGAACTTGCGGCCGTCGGCGAGCCAGCCGGTGTAGTGGACCACGACCTGCTGCCCGGCGGCGGCAACGACCCCCTCGCCTTCCTGCAGGTCCTCGATCTTGAGGCCGGAATTAGTGATGCGCGAAGTCACGGCGGTTCTCCCTGGAATGAGGATCGGGCGCCCCGCGGACGCGCGGGGCGCCGGACCGGGAGGCTGCCGCGGAGTTTACGCCGTAATCTCCGCCGGCTGCGGCGCCATCTGCCGCTGCTTGAGCGCGTTGACCATCGCGGCCAGCGCGCGCTCGACCAGCGGCGACTCCGCCTCCTCGAGGAGTTGCGCGCGACCCGAGCGCAGCAGCTCCGCCACGTCCGCGACGCTCATCTCCCCGATCTTCATGCCCTTGCGGTTGACGAAGATGTAAGTGCCCGTGACGTCGCTCTTCCAGGAGAGCTTGCCCCGCAGCGCCTCGCCCTCCTCGGTCGTCCACTCGAGCCAACCGCCCACCGGCAGGCCGAGCGCCTGGGCGTTGAACTCGTCGTCGTGCACCACGTGCTCGGCCGACGCCTCGACCGGTGGCGGTGGGGGCGGCGCAGCCGCCTCGCCGCGCTGGGACGGCGTGCCGACCGGCGGCGCGCTGCCCCGCAGGCAGGCGATGTGGCAGGACTGCAGTTCCTTCATCATCTCGGTCGAGCGGCGCCCGTCGAAAGAGATCATCGTGAGCCCGTCCTTGATCTCCGCGAGCAGGGGCGGGATGGCGGAGAGCAGCTCCTGCCGCTCGGCCGGCGTCGCCTTGGGCGTCACGCTCCAGATCAGGCGGTCCACCACGTCCACCGCCTTGCGCCAGCTCGGACTGTCCTCCCCCTCGCGCAGCAAGGTGAGCAGCATCACGTCCTTCCAGCCCGAGCGCAGGATGTCCTTGACGACCTCCGGCAGCTCCGCGCGGGACCAGATGCGCTTCTCGATCACGTCGGTGACGCGCGAGCGCGCGACCTTGAGCTGTTCCTGGCCGCGGCTCACCTGGCGGATGCGCTCCTCCGCGACCTCGGCGCCGCGCATCTCGGTCTCCAGATACTGCGTGAACTCGCCGCAGACCTGCTCGAGCACCGCCGCGTCGGTGTCGAAGTCGTTGAGCACCCGCGTCACGGCGGCGTCCACTCGGCCGTACAGGCTCTTCGGCGAGCGGTCGCCGTCGTCTACCCAGCCTGCGCCGGCGCGGGCCAGGCTGTTCAGCAGCCGGCGCGCCGGATGGTTCTTCTTGCCGAAGAAGGCGCGGTCGAGCATCGCCAGCTTGATCATCGGGATCTGCAGCCGGCTGATCAGGGCCTTCATCGGGTCGGCGAGGTTGCGCTCGTCGAGGATGAAGTCGAACAGCATGGACACCATGTCGATGACGTCTTCGTCGAGCCCGCCGAGGGCGCGCATCGCGTTCGGCCCGCTGCCGATGTGGTACGACCGCAGCAGTGCGTCCCGCACGCCCTGCTGGGCGCGGCGGACCGCGGCGAGGTCGGTCGGCATCTCCTTCAGGGACGCCTGCTGGAGCTGGGTGAGCGCGCCGACCAGATCCGCGGTCGGCGCGACCGGCAGGCTGACCATCGGCATCGGGCTCACCGCCCGCTGCGCCTGCAGCAGGCTGGACAGCATCCCGAACAGCTCGGCGCCCTCCGGCAGCTCCTCCACCGCGGCCGCGAGCGCCGCGGCCGCCGTGGGGCGGACGCTGCCGGCCGTCCGGCGCGACTTGAAGCCGAGGTTGGCCAGGATGCCGGCCTTTTCGAAGCGGCCGTTGACCTCCTCGTAGAGCCCGCCCAGGTGGCTGATCACCTGCCGGTCGAACAGCTTGTAGATCACCAGGCGCACGGCGAGCTCGGCCTGCAGCTCGCCCACGGCGCGACGGAAAGAATCGGCGAGGCAGGCGGGGCCGATCGGGTTGTCCTCGTCCGCAAGCTCCTCCCGGCCGATGGCGCGCGCAAAGCGCTGCTTGAGCGCGCCGAGCTGCCGTTCGAAACGGTTCTCGCCCTTGGAGACCATCGCGTTGACCGCGAGCGTCTCCTCGAGCTCGTCCTCGCCGACCAGCGACAGCTCGCCGACCTCGGACCCGCCGGTCGCCTGCCCAGGCTTTCGCTCGGACGGGCCGGTGCGCCAGAATTCATCGTAGAACTCGAGGGCGTGGCTGCTGAAAGCCCCCTCGATGGCGGCGCGGTGCTTGCGCATGTCGCGCATGGCGTCGAGATAGCGGAACTGGATGTCGTGGCTCGCCGCCTTGTCCGCCGTCTCGTAGAGGGCGTCGTCGAGCTTGTCGAACATCGACTGCATGAGCCGCCGCAGGTGCTCGCCCACCACCGACCGGCAATCCGCCACGAGGGAGGTGGTCTGCATGTCGAGCGAAAGCCGCTGGCCGCCCAGCTTCTGGCCGCTTAGGGAAACCACGTTGTCTCGCGAGATCATGACCGAGCGCCTCTGCGTCGTGGACGGTTACGGGCCTGGAGTCCAAGCCCACTTAGGGCCCTGTAGGGAGAATCTACAGCCTTCCGGGAATTTTACTGAGAACCGGTTGGCGCTTTTAGCGGCCCGCCCGTCGGAATCCTTGAGCCGGCTTCCCGGGGAGAGCTGAACGTGCTGCGCCGGATCCTGCTGCCGCTCGCCCAGAGCCTGCGGGATCTGACCCCGATCGTCGGGGTGGTGGCCCTCTTCCAGCTGCTCGTGCTGCGCCAGCCCCTGCCCGACCTCGCCGGCCTCCTCGGCGGCCTGCTGCTGGTCGTGGTCGGCCTCGCCCTGTTCACCAAGGGTCTCGAGCTCGGCCTGTTCCCGATCGGCGAGGCCCTTGCGCACGCCCTGGCCCGGCGGGGCAGCCTCGCCCTGCTCCTCCTGTTTGCCTTCGCCCTTGGCTTCGGCACCACCGTGGCGGAGCCCGCCCTGATCGCGATTGCCGATGAGGCGGCGCGGGTCGCGGCCCAGGGCCTGGCGATCCCCGATACCGCGGAGGCCCGACAGGACTATTCGCTGGGACTGCGCTACACGGTCGCCATTTCGGTCGGCTGCGCGATCGTGCTCGGGGTCATCCGCATCCTCAAGGGCTGGCCGGTGCAGTGGCTCATCATGGCCGGGTACGCGGGGGTGGTCGTCCTGACCGGCTTTGCCCCGCCGGAGATCGTCGGCATCGCCTACGACTCCGGCGGCGTCACCACCTCGACCATCACGGTGCCCCTGGTGACCGCGCTCGGCGTGGGGCTCGCGAGCAGCATCGCGGGCCGCAGCCCGCTGGTCGACGGCTTCGGACTCATCGCCTTCGCCTCGCTCACGCCCATGATCTTCGTCATGGCCTACGGCGCCCTGCGATGAGCGGCTGGCTCGACAGCCTGCTCGCCATCCTGCGGACGACCGTGGTCGACGTGGTGCCCATCGCGCTCGTCCTGTTCGGCTTCCAGTACCTCGTCCTGCGTCGCCCGGTGCCCCGTCTCCCGCGGGTGGTGCTGGGCTTCGTGCTGGTCGTGGTCGGCATGGTGTTCTTTCTCGAGGGCCTCGAGCAGGCGCTCTTCCCGCTCGGCCGGTTGATGGCGCAGTCGCTCACCTCACCGGAGTTCCTCGGCCTGCCGGCTCCGTCCACCGCCTGGCAGGACTACCTGTGGATCTACCTTTTTGCGGCAGCGCTCGGCTTCGCGACGACCATCGCCGAGCCGGCGCTCATCGCGGTGGCCTTCGAGGCGAGCCGGATCACCGGCGGCGCGATCAACGCCTGGGGCCTGCGCCTCGCCGTCGCGGTCGGCGTGGCGATCGGCATCGCCCTCGGCTGCTTCCGCATCGTCACCGGCACGCCGCTGCCCTACTACATCATCTCCGGCTATGTCCTGGTTCTGATCCAGACGGCCTATGCCCCCAAGGCCATCGTCGCGCTGGCCTACGATACCGGCGGGGTGACGACCTCGACCGTGACCGTGCCGCTCGTGGCCGCGCTCGGCCTCGGCCTGGCGTCGCAGGTGCCCGGCCGCAGCCCGTTGCTGGATGGCTTCGGCCTGATCGCCTTCGGCAGCCTGTTCCCGATGATGACCGTGATGGGCTACGCGCAGGCGGGCGAATGGCTGGCGCGCCGGCGTCGGCTCGAGAAAGCAAGCTAGGGAGGTCACATGCACTTCAAGCTGATCTGCGTGCTCGTCGAGGACACCAAGACCGAGCAGATACTCGAGGCCGCGCGGGCGGCCGGCGCCAAGGGGTCCACGGTCCTGGGCCAGGCCCGCGGCGAGGGCGTCGAGAAGGCCAGGACCTTTCTCGGGCTGAGCCTTGAGTCGCAGCGCGACTTCGCCCTGCTGCTGGTCGAGGAGCATCTCGCCCGCGGCGTGCTCGAGACGGTCGCGCGGGTGGGCGAGTTCGACGACAGGCCGGGCACCGGCATCGCATTCCAGATCGACGTGGAGGACGCCGTCGGCGTCAGCCACCAGATAAGAGAACTCTCGAGCGTCGTGGAGGAACAGATATGAGCGAGCGCGCGATCATCCGGGTGCGCGACGTGATGAAGCCGCAGTTCGACCTGGTCGACGGCCTCGCCACGGTCGCGGAGGCCCTGAAGGCCATGGCGCACACGGACACCAAGTGTCTCATCGTCCGCAAGCGCCACGAGGACGACGAGTTCGGCATCGTCACGCTCGCCGACATCGCCCGCCAGGTGCTGGCGGTCGACCGGGCGCCGGCGCGCGTGAACATCTACGAGATCATGACCAAGCCGATGATCCACGTCCCGCCGGAGATGGACATCCGCTACTGCGCGCGGCTGTTCGCGCGCCTCGACATCAATCGGGCGCCCGTGGTGGAGGACGGCCGGGTCATCGGCGTCGTCGGCTACACCGACATGGTCATCAAGGGCCTGGCGGGGCGCGACTGCGCGTGACGGCGCCCGTCAGCCACGGTCGGGGGCCGCCCCTGCGGATCCGAGACGGCTGGCTCGAGGGCGCGCGCCGCTGCGTCTCGCCGAACCAGGACGCGCGGCCCGACCCGCAGGACGTCTCGCTGCTGCTGATCCACGGCATCAGCCTGCCGCCGGGCGAGTTTGGCGGCCCGTGGATCGACGCGCTGTTCCAGAACCGCCTGGACCCCGCGGCGGATCCCTACTTCGCCGGCATCGCGCACCTGCGGGTGTCGGCGCACCTGCTCGTGCGCCGGGACGGCGAGCTCGTGCAATACGTGCCCTTCGGCGCGCGCGCCTGGCACGCGGGCGCCTCCTGCCATGCCGGCCGAGAGGGCTGCAACGACTTCGCCATCGGCATCGAGCTCGAGGGCACCGACGCGCTGCCCTACACCGACGCGCAGTACGCCGCCCTGCTCGCGGTGACGCGGGCGCTGCTCGCCACCTATCCGGCCCTGACCCCCGAGCGCATCGCCGGCCACGCCGACGTCGCCCCCGGCCGCAAGACGGACCCCGGCCCCGCCTTCGACTGGGGCCGCTATCGCGCCGCGCTGCAGCGGCCCGATGCCGACGCCTGAGCCCGGTGCCTTGCCCCGCGGGGCGGCATCCCGGACACTCCGGCCATGCGCCTGCTCGCCATGCTCATCGCCCTGGGGCTGCACCGCTTCGTGCTCGACGGCCTCCACCTGCAGGATCCGCCCTGGGTGCCGCGTTATCTCGACTGGTTTCGCCGCCCCGGCCCCGCCGTGCTCGCGAACGGCCGCTATGGGGCCGTCCTGCTGCTCGCCCCGCCGCTGCTGGCGGTCGCGCTGGCGCAGGACTGGCTCGACGCCCCACTGCTTGCGCTCGGGCTCGGCACGGTCGCCGCGCTGTGGGCGCTCGGCCCGGGCCGCATCGACCGCGCCGCCATGGCCTACGTCGACGCCCGGGACCGCGGCGACGGGATCGGCGCCCAGCGATTGGCGCGTGCCCTTTGCGCCGACGAGGTCCCTGCCGCCGAGCCGGCGCGTTCCCAGGCGATCGCGCGCCGGCTGTTCGTGGCCGCAAACGCCCGCATGGTCGCCCCGCTCGCCTGGTTCCTGGTGCTCGGCCCGTTCGGCGCCGTGCTCTACCGCTGCGTGGCGATGCTGGACCGCCAGTCCGCCTACGTCCCGCCCCAGGCCGTGGCGGGCGCGTTGCGCCTGCGCGCGCTGCTCGACTGGCCGGCGGCGCGCCTCACCGCCCTGCTGTTCGGGCTCGCCGGCGATTACCCGGCGACGCGCCACGCCGCGCCGCTGCCGGTCGGCCGGGAGGTCTCCGAGGCGGCGGAGCTGCTCATCCGCAGCGGCGAGGCCGCGAGCGGCATCCACGCGTCCGACGACGACGCGGTCGAGGTCGCGCTGCAACTGGTCGAGCGCGCCCTGCTGTTCGTGGCGGCGGCGCTCGCCGCGCTCCTGCTGACCGTCTGGGCCGTCACGGCGTGACGCGCACCGTCGTCGACCTGCTGCGGCACGGCGAGCCCGTCGGCGGGCGCCGCTACCGCGGCTGGATCGACGACCCGCTCAGCGATCACGGCTGGGCGCAGATGTGGCACGCCGTCTCCGGCGAGACGCCGTGGGACAGCGTGGTGAGCTCGCCGCTCGCGCGCTGCCTCGCCTTTGCCGAGGCCCTGGCCGAACGGCTGGGGCTCGACCTCAGCGTGGAGCCGCGCTTCGCGGAAATCCGCTTCGGCGAGTGGGAAGGCCGCAGCGGGGACGAGTTGCGCGGCCGCGATCCCGACGCGCTCCGGCGCTTCTACCACGACCCGCTCGGCGAGCGGCCGGTGGGGGCGGAGCCGGCCGCCGACTTCGTCGGGCGGGTCAGCAACGCGCTCGACGCGCTGCTCGCGGCGCGCGCCGGCGGGCACGTGCTGGTGATCACCCACGCCGGGGTGATCCGCGCCGCCATCACCCACGCCCTCGCCGCGCCGCCCGAGCGGATCTTTCGCCTGCACGTGGACAACGCCGCCTTCACCCGCCTGCAGGCCACGGCGGAGCGTCCGCTCTCGCTGATCTTTCACGGCCGCGCGCGGCTGTGACTCGGGCCCTCGCCGGCCTGCTCGGCCTCCTCCTCGGGCCGGCCGCGGCAGCCGGCCTCGTCGTCGAGGACGACACCGGCCGCCGGGTGCACCTCCCCGCGCCGGCACAGCGCATCATCAGCCTCTCGCCCCACGCCACCGAGCTCGTGTTCGCGGCAGGCGCCGGCGGACGCCTCGTCGCCACGGTCGAGCACAGCGACGAGCCGCCCGAGGCGAGGACCATTCCGCGCATCGGCGGACTCGCCGGGATCGACCGTGAGGCCCTGCTCGCCGCGGCCCCCGATCTCGTCGTCGCCTGGGAGACAGGCAACCCGCCGCGCCTGCTGGCCTGGCTCGAGCGCCGCGGCATCGCCGTGTACCGCAGCGAGCCGCGGCGGCTGGAGGACATCGACCGGAGCACCGCCGCCCTGGCCGTATTGGCCGGCCTGGCGCCGCCCCCCGCGCCTACGCCCGCGGAGGCGATCCCGGCGCCGGCGCGCCCGCTGCGCGCCCTGTACCTCTTCTGGGACTCGCCGCCGATCGCCGCGGGCGAGGATCACGTGCTCGCCGACCTGCTGCGCGCCTGCGGCGCCGTCCCTGCGATCCGGAACCTGTCCGGCAAGGCGGCGACGCTCTCGCCGGAGGCGCTGCGCGGCGCGCGCGCCGACCTCCTGCTCACCACCGACGGCCGGGTGCTCGTCGGCGACGCGACCTCGGCCACCGGCTACCGCGCGCTGTCGCTGGACCCGACCGAGCGGGCGGCCCTGGCCCAGGCGCAGCGGCCCGGCCCGGGGCTCGCCGCGGCGCGCGCCGCTGTGTGCCGGCGCATCGCCGCGTTGGCGCCGGGCGCCCCCGAGGTCCGATAGGGGCTTCCGCACGAATCCGGTTACCATGCCGCCCCGCCTCGACCGGGCCGCCCATGAACGCACACCAGACCCTCGGCGCGCTGAGCCACGTCCAGCGCATGCTCGTCCAGCTCGTCGAGTCGCTGCCGGAGGCCGACGCGAACCGCCAGTTCCATCCGGCCCTCTACCCGCCGGCCTGGTACCTCGGCCGGGCCGTCTATCTGGAGACCTACCTGCTGCGCGAGCGGGTTTCGGACGACGCCGACCTGACCCGGCGCGTCCGGCACATCTTCGGGACGGGGCAGGCGGCGCCTTCGCAGGCCAGCGCGCTGCTGCCGCCGCGCGACCACCTCCTCAACTGGGCACTCGAGATCCAGGAGGAGAACCTCACCCGGCTCGCCAACCCGCGCTCGCTGCCCCATCACCCCCTCCTCGACGACGACTGGCTCCCCGCCTACCTCCTGCAGGCCGAGTCGCTGCTCTACGAGGACCTGCTGCTGGTCGCCAACGCCCGCCAAGTCGCCTCCCTATCCACCGGGCAGGTGGCGGCTGCGCTCGCGCCCGCCGCGCCGCGCGCCGACGCGGTTGCCGTAGCGCAGGGCCACTACCGGATCGGCGAGCGCGCCGGGGTGCTGTTCGACAGCGAGCAGCCGCCGCAGGCGGTCGAGCTGCACAGCTTCCGGATCGCGCGCCAGCCCGTGAGCAATGCCGAGTACCTCGGGTTCCTGCTGGGCGGCGGCTATGACGACGATCGCTGGTGGGACCCCGCCGGCCGGGCGTGGCGCGATGCGGGCGCCGTGCGCCATCCCTTCGCCTGGCGCGCGGACGCGGCCGGCCGATGGCACGGGGTCGGCCTCAACGGCGCCTATGAGCTCGGCGCCGACACCCCGGTCGCCGGTGTGTCGCTGCACGAGGCCCGGGCCTTCGCCTGCTGGACGGCGGCGCAGGGCGGTCCCTTCGCCGGGGCCGTGCTGCCACACGAGTTTCAGTGGGAGACCGCGGCGCGCACCGGCGCGATCGCCGGTACGGGACTGGCGACGGAGTGGTGTGCGAATACCTTCATGCCCTACGACCGCTATGCGGCCCCGGATGACCCGGAGCTGGCCACGGCGGTCTTCGACGGGCAGCACCTGGCACTGCGCGGCGCGACCCTGCACACCCAGCCCTGCCTGCGCCGCGTGAGCCTGCGCCGCTTTGGCCAGCCCGGCGACAACCACCGGCTCGCGGGCTTCCGGCTGGTGTTTCCGCCCTCCGCAGGCTGACCTGCGGAACGATCCCGCCCCACGCGCCTGCCGCTACCCCTCCAACGCCTGCCAGCGCGCGTAGGCGCTCGCGAGCGCCGCCTCGGCGGCGTCCAGCCGGGATTGCGCGGTCGCCACCTCGGCGCCGCCGGCGCGGTAGAGGGCGGGGTCGGCGAGCCGTTGCTGCAGCGCCCCGACCTCCGCCTCCAGCGCCTCGATGCGCGCCGGGAGGGCGTCGAGCTCGCGCTGGTCCTTGTAGCTCAGCTTCGCGCCGCGCCGAGCCGGTGGTGGCGCGGCGGCGGCGGGCCGCGGGTCCGGACGGGGCGCCTCCCGCGCCGACGCACGACCCGGCGCGCGTTGCAGCGATTTCGCCGCCGCGGCCTGCTGGCGCTCCCAGTCGCTGTAGCCGCCGACGTATTCGGCAACCCTCCCGCCCCCTTCGAACACCAGCGAGCTGGTCACGACGTTGTCGAGGAACTCGCGGTCGTGGCTGACGACGAGCAGCGTGCCCTGGTAGTCGAGCAGCCGCTCCTCGAGCAGCTCGAGCGTCTCGATGTCGAGGTCGTTGGTCGGCTCGTCGAGCACCAGCAGGTTCGACGGCCTGGCGAACAGCTTCGCGAGCAGCAGGCGATTGCGCTCGCCGCCGGACAGGGCCTTGACCGGCTGGCGGCAGCGGTCGGGGGGGAACAGGAAGTCCTGCAGCCAGGAGATGACGTGGCGCGGCCGGCCGTCGACTAGCACCTTGTCGCTGCCCTCGGCGACGTTGTCCTGCACCGTGCGCTCCGGGTCGAGCGCGGCGCGCAGTTGGTCGAAATAGGCGACCTCGAGCCGCGTGCCGAGCCGGACGCGGCCGCTGTCTGGCGTGAGCCGGCCGAGCAGCAGGTTGAGCAGCGTCGTCTTGCCCGCGCCGTTCGGGCCGATCAGGCCGACCCGGTCGCCGCGCAGGATCGTCGTCGCGAAGTCGCGCACGATCGGCTGGCCATCCCAGGCGTAGCACACGCCCTCGGCCTCGATCACCAGGCGCCCGGAACGTTCCGCCTCCTGCAACACGATGCGGGCCTCGCCCTGCCGGTCGCGGCGCGCGCGCCGCGCCTCGCGCATCGACGTCAGGGCCCGGACGCGGCCCTCGTTGCGCGTGCGGCGGGCCTCGATGCCCTTGCGGATCCAGACCTCCTCCTCCGCAAGCCGCTTGTCGAAGCGGGCGTTCGCCAGCGCCTCGGCGTGGTCGCGCTCGGCGCGCCGGCGCAGGTAGTTGTCGTAGTCGCCGGGCCAGTCGGTGAGCCGGCCGCGGTCGAGCTCGACGATCCGGCCCGCGAGGCGCCGCAGGAAGGCGCGGTCGTGGGTGATGAACACCAGCGCGCCCGGCCAGGCCGCGAGGAAATCCTCGAGCGCCTGGATCGAGGCGATGTCGAGATGATTGGTCGGCTCGTCGAGCAACAGGAGGTCCGGATCGACCGCGAGCGCGCGCGCCAGCAGGGCGCGGCGTTTCTGCCCGCCCGAGAGCGCCGCGAAGTCGAGATCCGGCGCGAGGCCGGTCTGGGAGAGCACGCGCTCGACGCGCTGTTCGACCTGCCAGCCGTCGGCCGCCTCGAGGGCATGCTGGGCGCGGGCGAGCGCCGCGAGGGCCGCGTCGTCGCCGCGCTCGGCCACCTGCACGCTCGCGTGGTGGTAGGCTTTGACCAGCGTCGCGAGGTCGCCGAGCCCGTCCGCGACGATGTCGAACAGGCTCCCGGCGAGCCCCGGCGGCGCGTCCTGCGGCAGGCGCGCGACCCGCACGCCCTCGGGCACCCCAACCGACCCGTCGTCCGGCGCGACCTCGCCCGCGATGACCCGCAGCAGGGTGGACTTGCCCTCGCCGTTGCGGCCGAGCACGCACACCCGCTCGCCGCGCTCGACGGTGAGGTCGATGCCGTCGAGCAGCGGCACGCCATAGCTCAGGTGGACGTTGCGCAGCGTGAGGAGAGGCATGGGAAGGCTTATTCCTCAGGGTGCCGGGGGTCGTCACCCCGCGGATGCGTGAGGATTGTCCGCGGTCAACAAAACGCAAGACAAGGAACCGGCCGCGGATGGTGCGCTGCGCCCGGATTTTCGCTAGCGTCACTTATCGGACCAAAGCCCCACCGGAGCCCCGCCATGCAGACCAAGGTCTTCCTCCCCGAGAGCGAGATGCCGACCCACTGGTACAACGTGATCGCGGACATGCCCAACAAGCCCGCCCCGTACCTCGGGCCCGACGGCCACCCGGTGACGCCGGACGCGATGCTGCGCATCTTTCCCGAGGCGCTGGTCATGCAGGAGATGGCCGCGGACCGCTGGATCCCGATCCCCGACCCGGTGCGCCGCGCGCTCAGCCTGTGGCGCCCCTCCCCGCTCTACCGCGCCCACCGGCTCGAGGCGGCGCTCGGCACGCCGGCGAAGATCTACTACAAGAACGAGTCGGTGAGCCCGGCGGGCTCGCACAAGCCGAACACCGCCGTGGCCCAGGCCTATTACAACAAGATGGCTGGCATCAACCGGCTCACCACCGAGACCGGCGCCGGCCAGTGGGGCTGCTCGCTGTCGCTCGCCGGGCAGATGTTCGGCCTGTCGGTCCGCGTGTACATGGTGAAGATCAGCTACGAGCAGAAGCCCTACCGGCGCTCGCTGATGCAGACCTGGGGCGCCGAGGTGTTCCCGAGCCCGACCACCATGACCGAGGCCGGCCGGCAGATCCTCGCCGCGCACCCCGACTCGCAGGGCTCGCTCGGCATCGCGATCTCCGAGGCCGTGGAGGAAGCGGCCTCCCGCGACGACACCAACTACGCGCTCGGCTCCGTGCTGAACCACGTCTGCCTGCACCAGACGATCGTCGGCGAGGAGGCGAAGAAGCAGATGGCCATGATCGGCGAGTACCCGGACGTGGTCATCGCCTGCTGCGGCGGCGGCTCCAACTTCGCAGGCATCGCCTTCCCCTTCTTCGCGGACAAGGCGGCCGGCAAGCACGTCCGGCTGGTCGCGGCCGAGCCGACCTCGTGCCCGACGCTGACCAAGGGGGTGTTCGAGTACGACTGGGGCGACGCCGTCGGCCACACGCCGATGATGAAGATGTACACCCTCGGCCACGACTTCATGCCGCCGGGCATTCACGCCGGCGGCCTGCGCTACCACGGCGACTCGGTCCTGGTCAGCCAGCTTTTCAAGGACGGGCTCATCGAGGCGGTGGGCGTGCCGCAGCTCGAGACCTTCGAGGCCGGCGTGCTCTTCGCCCGCAACGAGGGGATCGTGCCGGCGCCCGAGTCCTGCCACGCGATCGCGGCGACGCTGCGCGAGGCCCGCCGCTGCACCGAGACCGGCGAGCCCAAGACGCTGCTCTTCAACCTGTCGGGGCACGGCCACTTCGACATGACCTCCTACGACCGCTACTTCCGCGGCGAGCTCGAGGACTACGCCTACCCCGAGGAGGCGATCAAGGAATCGCTCCAGCACCTGCCGAAGGTGGCGGCGTGACGGCAGCGGCCGGCGAAGCCGCGCGGCGGGAGGCCTGATGGCGAAGACCGTCGCCTTCAAGGACGCCTGGACCGGCGAGGCCGACTGCCGGCACTGCACCCTGCGCACCTCGGTGCTGTTCTCCGGCCTCGCCGAGGACGACTTCGAGCGCATCCACCAGCCGATCGACCAGTACCTGCTGCCGCCGGGGTCGATGCTCTACCGCGCCGGAGACCGGGGCGAGCGGATGTTCACGATCCGCGCGGGCGTGCTGAAGCTCGTCCAGTACCTGCCGGACGGCGGCCAGCGCATCGTGCGGCTCGTGCGCACCACCGACATCACCGGCCTCGAGGCGATGCTCGGCCAGCCCTACCAGCACGACGCGGTGGTGCTGCAGCCGACGGAGGTGTGCAGCCTGCCGGTGACGGTGGTCAACGCGCTGAGCCGCGACAACCCGGCGCTGCACCGCGAGCTCTTCAACCGCTGGCAGCGCGCGCTGCAGGAGGCCGACGCCTGGATCACCGAGCTCTCCACCGGCTCGGCGCGCCAGCGCGTCGCGCGCCTGCTGCTGCGCCTCGTGCGCGACAGCGAGCCGAGCGCCTGCGAGCTGTTCAGCCGCGAGGACATGGGCGCGATGCTCGGCATCACCACCGAGACGGCGAGCCGCACCATCGCCGAGTTCAAGCGCCAGAGCCTGCTCGTCGAGACCGAGACCAACCGCTTCCTGCTCGACGTCCCCAACCTGCAGCGCATCGCCGAGGAATAGCCGCGTTGCAGCGGCGGACATTGCGGGATTTCAATGCGGCCCTGTAGGGCCCTGACTGACTCTTCCCGTGCGGGCGCGCCGCGCGCCCTGCGGGGAGAGTCGATGCAGCGATCCGTGTCGCAGGAAAGGCTCGCGATCTGCACCTTCGAGATCGGCAAGGACGAGACGCGCTTCGCTCGCCTCGACGAGATCGTGGACTACCTGCGCGGCCGCATCGAGGCCGAGCCGCTCGCGCGCTTCATCGCCGTCTACGACCACTACGCGCACACGCGCGCCCTTACCGGCGGCGCGGTCGCCGAGGGCATCCTCGGCGCCAAGAACCTCGTGTTCTGCTTCGGCATCACCCTGCCGAGCCCGGAGGCGATGGCGCTGCGGCCACGGTCCATCGGCGTGTGCGAGCTCTCCGACCGTTTCGTGCTGAGCTTCACCGAGGCGCCGATGCCGGTCGCCAACCTCGCGATGGAGAACTGGGCGGCCTCGCTCTGCGAACGCCGGGCCGTGGAGGCCTGACTCCGGGGAACGCCATGAAGATTGCCATCACCAGCCAGAACTTCCGCACGGTCACCGGCCACGCCGGCAAGACGCGGCGCTTTCTCGTGTTCGAGGCCGCGGGCGACGAGGTGCGCGAGGTGGAGCGGCTCGACCTGCCGAAAGAGATGAGCTTCCACGAGTTGCCCGGCGACGCGCCCCACCCGATCGACGGCGTGGACGTGCTCGTGACCGGCGGCTGCGGCCAAGGCTTCGTGACCCGTCTGGCGCGGCGCGGCATCCGCGTGGTCGCCACCGGTGAGGCCGATCCCGCCCGCGCTGCCCGCCTCGTCTGCACCGGCCGGCCCCTGCTGCCGCCCGCCCCTCACGATCACCCCGATCACCACGGCGTGACCCTGGACGCAGGGCCCTGATCAGACGGCCCGCCCGCCCAGTAGCGCCAGCACGCGCAGCGCGGCCGTCTTGGGCGCATAGCCGCGCGCCTCGTCGCTTGCGAGGACCGGTCCCACGCAGGCCGGACAGCCATAGCGGCAGCCGCAGCCCGACACGAGCGCCTCCGCTGCCGCGATGACCTCGTCCCGCTGGTCGAACAGCGGGGCGGACAGGCCGACGCCGCCCGGATAGTTGTCATAGAGAAACACGGCCGGCCGGAAGCGGCCGAC
>Ga0114939_10000956_pt1 | contig 23466 bp, 24 predicted proteins | sample AshMeaCrysSpring_FD_87196 | JGI IMG/M metagenome (GOLD analysis project Ga0114939, IMG submission 87196) | Groundwater microbial communities from Big Spring, Nevada to study Microbial Dark Matter (Phase II) - Ash Meadows Crystal Spring | ecosystem: Environmental > Aquatic > Deep subsurface >...
GAGCTGTTCCCCAAGCTCAGGGACCGCAAGGATCAGAAAGGCGGGACCCTTTCGGGCGGCGAGCAGCAGATGCTGGCGCTCGGCCGGGCGCTGATGAGCGCGGCCGAAGTGGTCATGATGGACGAGCCTTCCCTGGGGCTCGCGCCCATGCTGGTCAAGGAGGTCTTCGACATCATCGCCGCCATTAACCGCGAGGGCAAAACCGTGCTGCTCGTGGAGCAGAACGCCTTCGCCGCCCTCAAGATCGCCGACTACGCCTACGTGCTGGAGGTGGGCGCCATCGTGCTGAAGGGCACCGGCGCCGAGCTCATCGCCGACGACCGGGTCCGATCGGCCTACCTGGGCGGATGATCCGGCCGGGACGAGTTCCGCACGCTTGAAAATTGGATGGCTGGCTGGTAATTATCGAAAATCGATGCGTGCGCGTGCTATTTCTTCACAATCACCCCACAAAGGAGCCGGAAAATGGTGAACAAGAACTCGGGAATGGCTAGTGTGATGCTGGTGCTGGTAATGCTGATCGGGATCTTTCTGGTGGGCTTTCTGATCTTCGGCAATAGCTTTTCGGATCCATTCGGCCCCCGATTTTCGGCCAAACAGGCGCCGGATCAGATCCTGCAAACGTTGAGGGAAGGCAACGAGCGGTTCGCGCTCGGCAAGTCGGCCTATCTGACCTGCGATCCGGCCCGGATCGGCCTGGCCGCCAAGTCGGACCAGGGATTCTATGCCTATGCCACCGTGCTGTCATGCTCCGATTCCCGGGTTCCCGTTGAGCTGATCTTCGATGCCGGCATCATGGATCTCTTCGTGGTCCGCGTGGCCGGCAACGTCGCCGATACCGATGAAATCGGCTCCATCGAGTACGGCCTGGCCCACGTGAAAACGCCCGTGCTGGTCGTTTTGGGCCACACCCGGTGCGGCGCCGTCACCGCGGTTTCTCAGGCGATGGCCGGCCACGGGCACCAACTGGAACGCAATATCCCGCCGCTGGTCGACAACATCGTTCCGGCCGTTAAGCGCGCCATGGAACAGAACCAGGAGGTGCACGGGGATGCCATCATTCCGTTTGCGATCGAAGAAAATGTGTGGCAGGCCATTGAGGATCTTTTCATGCGCAGCCCGGCCGTGCGCGATTTGGCCAAGTCCGGCACCGTTCTGGTCACCGGTGCGATCTATGACCTTGCCTCCGGAAGGGTGAACTGGCTGCCCCAAGCCAAGGTTGGAGACATCCTCAAGCGCGTGGAAGCTTCCCCGGACAGGGAAACGGAGGCGTTTGCGCATTAGGCGCAGGGGGCGGCGCGAATCGACGGGCCGTCCCGCCAGGCGTCGAATCCGCTGACCTATCGATTCATCCGGCGGAAGGCCGGAGGGCTGAGGGCGCTTCAGCTTTCCGGCCTTTGCATTTGTTCAGAACCCGTGACCGAAATCGCCGGCACGGAGAGATTCTGGATAAATTAAGGAGGGTTCCGGAATGCCCCACGCCCTGCCGCGTCACTTAACCGCGGCCAACCCTTGGCTACTTCGAATTGACCTATCCGTCCTGCGGGCTGAAATGCGCCCGCGCGCTGGAAAGCGCGATCCTTCAGGAAGGGCCGGAAAACGTCTCGGCCTTCATCGCCGAGCCGGTGGTGGGCGCGGCCCTGGGCGCTGCGCCGGCGCCTCCGGGCTACTTCCAGAAGATCCGCGAGATTTGTGACAGACACGAGATGGACTACATCGAAAAAAACCAGCTGGTGCGCAACTCCAAGGAGCAGGGCGAACGCCTGCTGCAGGGGTTCGAGGCGCTCAAGGACCGCCGGCCGTCGGTCGGAAACGTGCGCGGTCGCGGGCTCATGTGCGGTGTCGAGTTCGTAAGCGACAAGGCCGGGAAGCGACCCTTCCCGCCCGAGCTGAAGGTGGCCGAACGCGTCATGGACGCCTGCCTGGAAAGAGGCTTGATCGTCTACCCGGGCCACGGCACCGTGGACGGCGTCGCCGGCGACCATATGCTGATCGGGCCTCCGCTAGTCATCACGGCAGGCCAGGTTGCAGACATTCTCGCGATCCTATCAGATGCCATCGGTGCGGTAGAAAGAGAGCTTCCGGTCTAGCGGTCCTGCGCCGGAAAGGGCGAACTCGCTTGACCCAAAGGGGTGGAAACGAACCGGATTGATAATTTTTTTGGAAGCGGCATTCCAGCCGCGATTTCCGAGCAGTGGGTTTCTCGCGGCTGGAAAGCCGCTCCAACAAAAAACCCCAAGCCACAATCGGCTTATTTACGAGTTCATCGAGGTTGCATTTTAACCGATCGGGCTTATCCTAGCGCGCACGTCCCGCCGGCAGCGGCGGGATGTGCTGTTTTCTGCAACCTGCCGAGAAGCCTCACCGGCAATTGAAATTCCATCTCAGTTTAAGGAGAAGAAAATGACGGATCGTTCGCAGTTCACGCTTTACAGCGGCGCCCATCGAGGGGCCGAGGCCGAGTTCGGCAGGCAGGCCGAGCGATGGGGCCTCCAGGAGGTCAACTTTTCGTTCGAAGGCCATGCGCTGGAGCGCACGCGCGGTGTGCGGGTGCTGGGGCCGGGGGAGCTGGACAAGGGGGACGTCAGCATGGAAATCGTCTCGACCCGGATGGGCCGCACCTATTCCAAGGCGGACAAGATCCGCAAGGTCATCCAGTCCATCTTCCACATGGTCAACAACGGGTACCAGGTGTTTGCCGTGGGCTGGATTCAGCCGGACGGAACGGTGAAGGGCGGCACCGGCTGGGGGGTGGAGCTGGCCAAGCTGTTCAACCGGCCCCTGAGCGTCTACGACCAGGACCGCAAGGGCTGGTTTTCCTGGAAGGACAACCAGTGGGTACCCGAAATCCCGGTCATCTCCCACCCTACGTTCGTCGGAACCGGGACCCGCAACCTGAGCGGCGACGGCCGGATGGCCATCGAAGCGCTTTTCACAGCGTCGTTCGGCGGCGCCGGGAAATGAGAGCCGGGGTCCGCGCGGCATTTCCCGGCTTTAGAGGATGTAGGCCAGGACGAAGATCCCTACCATCGTGAAGGCCAGGACGAGCTTCACGCCGATGCCGAGCATGAAGCCGATCCAGGTGGCGAACCCCGCGCGCCCGGCCTGGCCCAGGCTGCGGCGCGCCATGAACTCACCGATCACTGCGCCGACGAACGGCCCGAGAATGATCCCGGCGAACCCGAAAAAAACCCCGATCAGCGTCCCCAGGGCCGCACCGACCACCGCCTGGCGGCTGGCTCCGGCGCCCCGGGCGCCAAGGCTGGACGAGATGAAATCCACGGAAAAGGCGAGCGCCGTCAAGACAGCGAGAACGATGACGGTGCCGACGCCCACGCTTTGAAACCCGTCGATCCAGGCTGCGAGCAGAAGCCCGCCGAAGACCAGCGGCGTCCCCGGCAGCGCCGGAAGGAGGGTGCCGGCGATGCCCACGCCGACCAGCATGACGCTCAGAGTCCACAAGAGAATTGCCATGGGCTTCAATATAATCGAAACGCCGATTCGAGTCCAATCTTGAAAACCATTTGAGCCGCCCCGAAAACTCAACTATAGCGTGGCGGACCGGCGTTACCGAAAGGGTCCACGTTGTGAACTCGAATACTGCCAAGTCCGAACGCGTCGTCCTGAGGGTCGTCGCGCTCATGTGCCTGGCGGAAGCGCTGAGCATGACGGGGTTCGCGGCCTACCCGGCGTTCCTGGCGCTGCTGCGCGACTCCTGGGGCATCAGCAATTCGCAGGCCGGCTTCATCGGCGGGGCGTATTTCGCTGGGTACATGACGGCCGTGCCGGTTCTCTCCGGCTTGACCGACCGCTACGATGCCCGCCGCATCCATGCCGGATCGTGCCTGCTGGCGGCCCTCAGCAATCTCGGGTTCGCGCTTTTCGCCGACGGGTTCGTCAGCGCCGCTGCCCTCCAGGCGCTGGCCGGTGCCGGCCTGGCCGGCACCTACATGCCGGGCCTGAAGGCGCTCACCGACCGCGTGGCCGGCCCGCGGCAGAGCCGGTTCATCGCCTTCTACACCAGCACCTTCGGCATCGGCACCAGCCTGTCGCTGCTGCTCGCCGGCTGGCTGGGCCGCTGGATCGCCTGGAACTGGGCGTTCGGCCTGCTGGCGGCCGGGCCCCTGGCGGCCGCGCTCATCGTCATTAAAGGGCTGGCGCCTCTGGAACCCCCTCGATCGAGAGGCCGCCAACCCGCTCTGCTGGACAGTTTCCGCGTGCTGCGCGACCGGTCGGTGCTGGACTACGTGCTGCGCTATGCCGTGCATTGCTGGGAGCTCTTCGGCTTGCGGTCCTGGATGGTCGCTTTCATCCTGTTCGGTTTCGGGCTGGCGGGGTCGAGACCGCCGGCGCTGGGTGCGACCGAGGCGGCAGCGATCATCAATTTCCTGGGCATTCCCGTCAGCATTCTCGGCAACGAGTCGGCCGGGCGTTTCGGCAGAGAGCGGTATATCCCGGCCGTCATGGCGGCTTCCGGGGCACTGGCCTGGCTTACCGGCTTTTCAGCAGCTTGGCCCTGGTGGGTCATGCTGATGCTGCTGGCGGTCTACTTCGTCGCTGTCATGTCGGACTCCGCCGCGCTGACCGCCGGCCTGGTGGCAAGCACCCCGCCGCACCAGCGGGGAGCGGCCATGGCGGTGTATTCGTTCGGCGGCTTCGGGGCCGGGTTCCTGGCGCCGCTGGTATTCGGATTCGTGCTGGATGTCGCCGGCGGCAAGAACGCCCCCTCGGCATGGGGGATCGCCTTCGGGAGCCTGGGCATCGGATGCCTCTCGAGTTCGATCGTCGCCGGGCTCAGGAGGAATTCAAGCAGGGAAAAGGCCCATCCTTGAAATTCGCCGGTCGTCAATCTCAACCGGGATAGCGTTTCTCCGATCAGCCAACCTGTGCATCTTGTCTTTTAATGGCGTCAAGTTGTACCCCCCCGGCCCTCCCCGCCGGAGGGCGGGGGCCTCAATAAAGCCCCTTCCCTATGGGGTCCAGCTTTCCACACGTTACTCTCCCCCTTTGATGGAGCAGGCGGGGTGGGGGTGAATCCGCGCCTCACTTGTGGCGGTACGTATATGGATCGTCACTGAGCTTCCCGAATCTCTCCGCCACCATCGTGTCCATGATCATCTGGGTCAGGTGATACACAATGCCGGGAATCAGGGCCAGCGGGTATTGGCTGGCGAAATGGCCGCTCCAGACCAGGTACGAAACGGCGAGCGTCTTCTGCGACGTGTGGATGGTGAAGGCCGCGGTCGCGGGCCGGTCGAGTCCGATGATCCGGGATATCCCGTAATTCATTGCCAGGATCACGGCGTGCAGGCAGATGATGAATGCCAGCAGAAGCGGAAGATGCGCGCCGGCGGCGCGGATATTCGCGCCGGAGCCGGCGACGGCATTGAATATGATCAGCAACACGATGCTCTGCTGAAAAACCGAAAACGCCCGTCCGAACCGCGACTGAAAGGCCTTGAGGGGGGATTGAAACAGCGTGCCCAAGGCGATCGGCACCAGCACGGTGACGACCAGACCCGCCAGCATTTTTAAGACCGGCAGGTTCACATGACCCCCGGCTGCGACCAGGAGCTTCAACGAAAAGGGAATCGTGAAAACGCCGACAAAATTGCCGAGCACACAGATGAAGAGGGATAGCGGAACATTGCCTTTCCCCAGAGCGGTCATCACCGTGCCGGAGACTACGGTGACAGGGGCGGTGGCGATGATGCAGATGCCGAGGACGAATTCATGCGGGAACACGCTGCGAGCCAGAAGCCAGGACAGCAGCGGGATGAAAATCAAGGATGAGATCATGGCCGCCAGCGGCGCCTTCGGCTGCCGCAGCTGCCGGCTCAGGTGGGACGTGTCGAGCGTAAGCCCGGTAATAAAGAAGGCGACGAAGATCCCGATGGTCAGGACGTCGTATTCCCGCAGCCAGCCGTGCAGGCCGCGAAAGGCGAATCCTCCCAGCACCGCCAGGACGATGCCTGCAAAAAACCAGTATTTCTTGAAAAAAGCGGCCAATTCGGGTGCCAGCGCCTGCCGTTCTGCTGTTTCTTGCCCAAATCTTGCCGAGTGCGGTTTCTGCGGCTCGATGCCTATCACATAGAAGGCAATTTTCCTTTATGGCAGTTGACGATCTGGAAGCGCCCGCCGCGCGCGAATATCGCAGCGCCCGTGCCGGCGACCTCCTGTCGATCATCGTGAACCGCGACGACATCGTCGTTCTCGGCTGCTGAGCGCCGGACCCCGGTGGGGCGGCCCGGACCGGCGATCCGTCCGAGCCCGTGAGCTTGAGTGGCGGAAAGGAAAAAAGCCCCCGCCCCGCCGGGACGAGCAGGTACTGCTCCGTCCCGAAAAAGCGGTCCCCGTCCGTGCGCAAAAGAACCAAGTCTCCGCTCCGGATTTTCCCAGCGGCCGGCGAGAGGTCTGTCTCTCCGATCGGAGCGAGCTCCTCCTTGCCGCCGGCATCGATCGGAACGCCGGGCCCCACGAACCGCTCCAGTGGAATGGCATCGATCGTTCGCCCTTCTTTCAGAAGCGGCGGAAGACCTTTTCTAAAAACCGGGAAGTTGCCTGGGGAAGTAGTCCTCGAGGCCCCCCTCGCGATAGACATCGGCTGTGGCGCAGTGCAGCCCGCCGCCGAAGGCCGCGACATCCCAGAAAGGCACCGGCACCACCTCGAAGCCGAGCTGGTCGAACTGCTCCATCTGCTCCGTCTCGGCGGCTTCGACGCACACCGTCTTGGGGTCGAGGACGAGGACGTTCATCGACAGCCACACGCTGCAGAAGGAGAGCTTGGCCTTCTTGTCGCGGGCCGGCCTGGCGCACTCGACGATCTGCCAGTCGTTCTTTTTGAACAGCTCCACCAGCTCGGGGGTCAGCGGCTGGCGCTGCCGGTTGGAGAGCGCCAGACCCGGCCGCAGCGGCACGAAGGTGGCGTCGATGTGCATCGGCGAGTCTTCCCTGAAGATCGCGGAGTGCACGCGGTGGTCGGGGAAGTGCCGCCTCAGCCAACTGATGCCGGCGGCATTGGTCACCGTGGACTGCTGCACGATCAGGTCCTTGCCGCAGCGGGCGACGTCGGCCGCGTCGAAACAGGGCTCGGCTTCGGTCAGCACCCAGTCCCGGGCCTTGGTGCGCTCGAGCTTTTCCTCCTCGCTCATCGCTTTGAAGAGTTTATGGTAATCCCTCTTGTAGGTTCGCTCGGTCAGGCGCGGCTTGGGCGCCGCTTCCCAGCGAAAGCCCGGATCCTCCTGGAAATAGCGTTCGAGCAGGGGCCGGTAGACGATAAACTCAAACCACCGGCTGCGGCAGGACATGGTGGCCTCGAGGATTTCGGGGCCGACGGTAAGAAGGAGGTCCCGGGGCGGCATGCAGCCGAACATGCTAGCCTGCTGCCAGTCGGGCGTCTGCACGGGCTGGCTGAAATCGATCGGCGTGGGGCGGTCGACCCGGATGCCGCGTTTCTCCAGCATGCGCGCGAAATTATCGAGCTGCTCGTTGGCCTTGTCCTCCATTTCCTTCGGCAGCCGGCCGTAGGTTCCGCGCGGGAACCCGTGCTCCGGCCAGTCGCGCTCGACCGCCGGCTCCGGCGCCTGGACCATCGTGCCGTCGGCGCGGCCAACGATGACGTGTTTGAGCGGGTCCCATTCGTTCCAGGAACACACTCGGGTCTTGGCCTTGTCTTCAGCCATTCACAGCCTCCTCATGCCTCGAATAAATAACCCCTGCCTTGCCGTTGCGCGTGCAGGGACCCCCAATCGGATCGCAAGGGTCTGCATTATTATGGAGATACGGCTGAAAATGCAAGCGGCGCGGCGGATATTTGCCGCTGAAAAACCGCACCCAACGCAGACGGTTGGCGGCAAGCACGACCATCGGCAACCATACCCGATGGACTCATGCAAGGTCATCCGCACGGATGGCGGCCGAATCGGCGAAGCGTTTTCGCGGGCTCGGCGATGGCGGAAAAAGCCGCGGACCGTATGTCAAACACCTTTGAGGTGTTTGGCCAGGTGGCCCAGCTCCGGGAAAATCAGCCGGGTGCAGGCGAGCTTGCAGGCGTTGAGGCTGCCCGGCATGCAGAAGACGACCGTGGAGCCGATGAGGCCGGCCGCCGCGCGCGACATGATGGCCGCCGAACCGACCTCCTGCATGCTGAGCTGGGCGAAAAGCGGTCCGAAGGCCGAAAGCACCTTGGTGAACATGGGGCTGACGGCCTCGATGGTCACGTCCTGCGGGGTGATGCCCGTCCCGCCGTTCATCAGCAGGATCTGGGGCTCCAGGTTTTCGGTGATCTCGCGCACGGTCATCGTGATGGTGGCGGCATCGTCGGGGATGACGCGATGGTAGAGGACCTCATGGCCGGCTGCGACGGCCGTTTCCTTTATCCACTGCCCGCTGGCGTCTTCTTTGAGGGTGCGGGTGGTGGAAAGGGTTAAAATGGCGATGCTGACCTTCTTCGGCGCGTCTTTCATGTGCTCAGCGGTTCCCATGCGAATCCTTTCCTGCGGAGTGGTGATGGGTGTCCTCTCTTATTCAAACCTTCTGCACTGAACCAATGGGGTCCGGACTTCAGGGTTTTGGCCGATGGTTCCCGTCGACCATTCTTCCAGAGAAAAAGGACCGATCTGGAAAAAAAGCCCGCATGACGGTCACGGGCTGCCGGATTTCCAGCCCATCGCCTCAAGGCGCCGGAAGGCCACTTCGTCCCCGACGTAGTAGCAGCTGCAGCCGGCGGCATCGACCCATATGTAAAGCGGCTGGGGGCTCGATACGACCCGCAGCAGCTCCCGCTGGGGGATGCCGGCGATCTGATCCTTGTCGTTCTGAACGACGGCAACCTTTAGCCTGAAGCCGGCGAAGGCCAGCAGTTCCTGAGGGTTATGCGGATCAGGCTTCTGGGGGGCGCTGGCGCATCCGGCCAGCGTCAAGGCAACGGCTGCCGCTGCGATGTTCATCGGCTTCTTCAGCATCGACCCTCCTCATTCATTTCATGAACCGCTTGGGACAGCCCCGGCAGGGCAGGTCCGGGTCGCCGCAGGCGAGGCGTTCGCGGAAGCGGCGATAGTCCCCGCTTTCCCAGATGGCCAGAGGATCCTGGGTGCGCACGTTTCCGAAAATGCGCCGCCGGGGGTCCTGGACCGCCGCGGGCACATTGACGTAAACACAGGGCGACACCGCACCGTCGGCAGCGATGAACAGGGAGCGTTGGATATTCTCGCGGCAGTCCCGCCTTTGGCGGGAGGAGTCGGACCACGGCAACTCATAGTGGAACCCCAGGCCTAACCTCCGGGATTCGGCGGCGGTCTCGGCAAGGACGTTCGCCGCGTGAGACAGCTTTGCGGTGTCGCCGGGCTGGACCGCTTCGGATTCTAATCCAGGGTCGGGGATATAGTCCAGGGTCGAGATGACCGCCGCGTGCACCCCGAGCCTCTGCATCAGCCCCGGCAGTCCCCGCACGGCGCCCATGTTGGAAGCCAGCATCAGGTAGGCGAAGTGGATCTCCAGATGCACCCCCATGCGCTCCCGCCGCACCGCCTGGAGAGTGGCGATGGCCTCGCAGACCCGGTCGAAGCCCACGCCCTGGCGTGCGGCGTTGGAGGCCGCGTCGGTTCCGGCCAGCGAGAAGGCCACGACGTCGATGCCGCTCTCCACGATCCTGAGCGCCAGCTCCGGGTCCATGCGCAAACCGCAGGTGGTGGTGGAGGTCTGGCAGCCGGCTTTGCGCGCCAGCGCCGCCATGTCGAAAAAAGCCGGGTTCAGCAGCGGTTCTCCCCAGCCCTGGAGATGCACGCGGCCGGAGCGGCGCATCAGCGGCCAGAGCCGACCGAAGGTTTCCATATCCATGTCCCGTCCCTGCCACTGGTCTCTCAAGGTGGTGTGGGGACAATAGGTGCAGCGCCCCGGGCAGCGCGAAGTGACCTCCACCTGGATGCAGTCGAGCATCCGCCGGCGGCCTAAAAAGACCTCCTTGACCGTCTCCCAAAAGCCCGGCTCCCTGAACCCGTTGAGGCCGGAAGGGGTGGAGCGCCTCTTCATCGAAGATCCCTCGCCAACAGGCCGCGCAGGCGTGAAAGAAGGCCTGCGCCGGACGGCTGCCAGCTTGTTTCCACGTAGGGCAGATAAGGCTCCGCACCCCACTTGCGTTTGAAGAATCGGATGCCGTCGCTGACGCCCAGCCCCAGGTTCATGCGGCTCTGGCCGCGCTGCTGCGCCTCCCGCACCAGCCCGGAAAAAGCGAGATCGGCGCTTCCGGGCGGAGCGATGTCGGAGTCCCGAAAGCAGAACATGAAAAACGCCGTGGACAGCGCCGCGAACTCGCCCACAGCGAAAGCCGCCAGGCTCCCGTCCTTCCGGCGGGCTGAAACGATCAGGCTCCCGGCGGACGCCTCCACGTAGTTCGCCACCCGCAGGAAGATCCGGCGCGTGCCGGCGGCAAGCGGCCGTTCATCGATGAAGCGCCGCACCAGGTCGGCATGGTCGGCCTCGACGCGCCGCCCGGAGACGAGCGTCACTTCGCGGCCGGCGCGGCGCAGGAGGTTTCTCAGCTTCTGGCCGGGTGCCGGCGGCGGCAGCTGCAGGGCATAGTACCGGTCCTCCGCGGTATGCGCGCTAGGAGGCGCCTGCTGCGGCCGGGCCGGGGCGATGACCGTGATGCGCTCCAGCCCTGGCGCCCGCAGCGCCTCATCCACCGCCGCAGCCATGGCGTTCCCGTCGGTCGGATCGTGCAGCGGATAGCCGACCAGAACGACCTCCGCATCGGATTCGTACCCCACACAGGCGCCGAACATCCGGGGCCTGGACCCGGCTACGGCGCGGACGTAGCCCACCACTTGTTCGGGGACCACGGCGGCGGCGGTCACCCGCGCCAGTCGATCCGGGCCGATCATCGCGCCCTCCGGATGGTGAAGCCCGCCGCGGCCAGCATCCCGCGCAGATCGATCATGTGCGCCGAGCCCACGAAGACCGCGCAGCAACCCTCCTCGATGAAGGGCCGCATCCGCTCCATGAAGCGCGCATCGCGGCGGTGGATGACGAGCTCGGTGCGCGTGGGAAATTCGATGCTGGTGCCGAACATGCGCTCCACATCGCCCTTGAGATAAGCGCGCAGGTTGCGTTTGATATAGCGGTCCCACTGCCGGCACTCGCGCAGAAAATGGACGACCCGCGGCATGGGAATGCTTTCGAGCGTTTCGATCTGCTCGGGGATGGTCTCCATGCCGCGCACGGCCTTGCCCATCTCCAGAGCCAGATGCCAGGCCTCCAGATCGACCGACTGGGTCCAGCCCCGCCGCGCGAGAAAGCCGGTCCACAGCGAGAAGAAGGCCATCCAGTGCCGGGAATTGGCCAGCAAATGGCGCACGTCCGGGGGGTGGGGATGCTCGGCGCCCATGAAACGCGCCCAGAACCCGCGCGGGCCGCAGACCACCCGCTCCAGACGCCGGATGTCCTCTTCGGTCAAGGAATCGGCGACCCGCGGGCTTTCTGGGTCCGGAGCGTTCCCGCATGCGGAGACCCGGTCCAGGCTCGCCGGGTCGAGCGGACCTTCGAAGAGCACGCGGTCGACCTTCTCGAACAGCTCCCGGAACGAGCGCTCGAAGCTGTAGCAGAAGAAATGCGCCGTGCCGCCGATCCAGGAACGGCGGCCGTTTTTCTCGATCTCCCAGAGCATGGCAAACCGGCGCTGCGGCGGCAGGCTGGCCAGGAACTGCCGCTTGGACATCGGCTCCCGGGGCATGGCGGCCAGCATGCGCATGAGGCCGCCGACGCCTTCGCGCAGCCTCTCGCGCTCGCTCCATTGCGCCATTTCGTAGGGCAGACCGGGCCGGCCGCCCCACTTGGCCTTGAACCTGCGGATCCCGTCGTTCACGCCGAGCCCCAGATGCAGAAAGTGCTTGCCGTCGCGCCGGGCCATGCGGATCATTTCGCGGAAAAGCAGGTCCGATGCGTGCGGAGTATAGAAGGTGCGCGAGTGGGCGCCGAGCAGGTAGCTCGTGAAGCGCCGCGGGGCCGTGTCCAGCAGGAGGCAGGCGGCGAGATGGCCCGCAGGGTCCCAGGCGTTGAGCAGTGCGAGCCCGGGAACCCGCTGGAGCACGGTCTCGGTGCGCGCGAACAGCTCGCGCACGTTCGGCGGCAGGGCCACGCGACCGGTGAACTCGGCCCACAGCCGCCGGTGCGCCGGGGTGAAGTCGATGCCGGCCGCGACCGTGAGGCCCGCGGCGGATCGCTCCGCCAGCCGCTCCAGCCGCTCGGGCAGCCGGGCAATGAGCGCGAGAACCTGGTACTGATCTTGGTCGCGACGGTGATGCTTCAACCGCTCGGGCAGCTCGGGGCAGATCGCCCAGCAGTCGCGAGCGGCCGAGCGGCGCAGCGCCTCAGCCAGCGCCTGGTCGAAGTCTCCGGGGCGGTAGTCGTCTTCGAGCGGGTAGCCCACCGCCAGGAGACCGTCCCGGGCGGCGATGAAAAGATAGGGGCCCACCAGAAACGGTTCGCCCTCCGACATGGCGGCCATGAAGGCGACGGAATGCTCGGGAACCGTCGCTTTTTCGAGGATGGCGTTCACGTCGGACGGGGTCATGGGTTGCTCCGGGCACATCGAGTTGCCGGCCCGCTCTTGCAGGGTGCTGAAAAACAAGGATCACGGCCTGAGACGCCGTTTTTGAACACCCAGGTAGAATTGACAAACCGCTCGCAGCCTCATATTAGATCATATCCGAGCGATCAACAACTCACTCCAGCCGCGCCCCGATCGCCGCTTCCACCCGCGCGAGGACCCCCATGCCCTTTATCGCCGATGCCGACCCCGCCGTAGCCGCCTTGATCCATCGCGAGCGCCAACGCCAGGAAACCACCCTCAACCTGATTGCCGCCGAAAACACCGCTCCCGCCGCGGTCCTGGAAGCCCTCGGGTCGGCCTTCAACCACAAGACCGCCGAAGGTTACCCGGGCCGGCGCTACCACACCGGCTGCCGGGTGGCGGACGAACTGGAACAGCTCGCCGTCGAGCGGGCCAGGGCGCTTTTCGGGGCCGGCCACGCCAACGTGCAGCCCCACTCGGGGGTCAATGCCAATCTAGCGGTCTACGGCGCCGTCCTGAACCCGGGCGACCGAATCGTCAGCATGAAGCTGAGCCACGGCGGCCATCTCTCGCACGGCGACGCGGCCTCGATCACGGGCCGCATCTTCCAGCCGGCGCACTACGGAGTCCACCGGGATACGGAGCGTCTGGACTACGATGCCGTCCGCGATCTGGTGCGGCAGGTTAAGCCGCGGATGCTCGTCGCCGGAGCCAGCTCCTATCCGCGCCTGATCGACTACCAAACCTTGCGCACCATTGCGGACGAGGTGTCCGCCTATCTCCTGGTCGATATGGCCCACATCGCCGGCCTGGTGGCGGCCAAGGCCATCCCCAGCCCGGTCCCCCACGCCCACTTCGTGACCTTCACCACCTACAAGACCTTGATGGGACCCCACGGCGGCGTGATCCTGTGCGCGGCCGATTTCGCGAAGAAGATCGACCGCTCCATTTTCCCCGGCACCCAGGGCACGCCGACGCTCGCCCTCGTTGCCGCCAAGGCGGTGTGCTTCCACCTGGCGGCGACCGCAGCGTTCCGCGCCGTCCAGGAGCGCACCTTGAAAACCGCCGCCCTGCTGGCTCAAGAACTCGGTGCCCGCGGCTTCCGGCCGGTGAGCGGCGGGACCGACATCCACATGGTGCTCGCGGACCTGCGCGGCAAGGGTCTCAAGGGCGACCGGGCCGAGGCCGCACTCGAGGCCGCCGGGATCCTTTGCAACCGCAACGTCATCCCCTTTGACCCGGAGTCCACCCGGGTGACGAGCGGTCTGCGCTTCGGAACGCCAGGCATCGCCTCCAGGGGCATGGGGCCGGAGGAAACGGTGCAGATCGCGGAGTGGATCGACCGCATCCTCTCCCGGGCCGATGACGCCGCCGTCCAAAAAAGCGTGGCCGCGGCGGTCAGGGGCCTATGCCGCCGGTTCCCCCTGCGCGACCGCCTGGAAGGCTGACCAAGGCTGAAATTGCTGAAGAAAAACCCCGCACCGTTATCTCGCCGACGCACCCCGGCCCGAAGCCCGTGCCGCCTGGCAATATTCTTGAGCCATGCTCCAATTCGTACTATGATCAAATTATCAGTCACAAATCCGGCCGACGGGGGTCGTTGACTGCCGGTGCAACCAAAAAAAGGGGGGGAATGCGAATGCGTATCAACTGGAGACCCTACATCGCGGGAGCGCTGGTCGGAGTGCTGGCGACCGTTTCGGTCGTCGTCACCACCAAGACCCTGGGCAAAACCCAGTTCCTGGGGGCTTCCACCACGTTCGTAAGGGGCGCCGGATTCATCGAGCAGACGGTGGAGCCGCAGCATGTCAAGACCAACCCCTATTTCATCAAGGAGAAAGTCAAGCTCGACTGGCAGTTCATGCTGGTCGTCGGCATCTTCATTGGCGCGCTGGCAGCCGCGCTCATCGACGGCAGCTTCAAGTTAGAGGCGGTGCCGCCGGTCTGGCGGGAGCGCTTCGGCGGCAGCGTGGGGCTGCGCGCCGCCGGCGCTTTCGTGGGCGGCATCGTGGCCATGTTCGGGGCACGCCTGGCGGACGGCTGCCCGAGCGGCCACGGCCTGAGCGGCTTGATGCAGCTGTCGGTGAGCGGGTTCATCTCCCTGGCCTGCTTCTTCGGGGCCGGGGTGGTGACGGCCGCCCTGGTCTACGGGGGGAAGGGAGGCGTGCGATGAACGAACAGTGGCTCGGCTTGATCACCGGGATTTTTTTCGGCGCGCTTTTGCAGCAGGGCCGCGTGCTGCGCTTCGAAAAGCAGATCGGTGCGATGCTGCTGAAGGACATGACCATCATGAAGTTCATGATGTCGGCCATTCTGGTGGGTGTGGTCGGTGTTCATCTGGCCGTCGCTGCGGGTCTGGCCCAGCTCAGCCCCAAGGCGACCCAGGTCGGTGCCAACGTGGTCGGCGGCCTTCTGTTCGGCCTGGGCTGGGCGGTCATGGGGTTTTGTCCGGGGACCTCGGTCGGCGCCGTGGCCGAGGGCCGCTGGCATGCGCTCTTCGCCATTGCCGGCATGCTGGCCGGGGCGGCGCTTTATGCCGAAGCCTATGCCTACCTCCAAAAAAACCTTCTGGCGGTCGGCAACCTGGGCAAGCTGACCCTTCCGGGCGTCCTTGGAGTGGGCGCCTGGGCGGTCATTCCGATCCTGGTGGCGGTTTTCATCCTGGTCTTCGTCTTCTTTGAAAAAAAAGGGCTCTGACCGATGCGCGATCCGACGAAGGAATTGATCGGCAGAAAGAAACTGGAGCTGGACACTCCCTGCCTGGTGGTCGACCTCGACCTCCTGGACGAGAACCTGCAGAAAATGCAGGCGTGGGTCAAGGCGGCCGGCAAGGCCCTGCGCCCGCACGCCAAGACCCATAAATGCTCCACGCTGGCCAAAATGCAGGTCGCCAACGGCGCTATCGGCATCTGCGCGGCCAAGGTCTCCGAAGCCGAGGCGCTGATCAACGCCGGTATGTCCGGAGTGCTGATTACCGGACCGGTGGCCGGCCGGGAGAAGATCAACCGGATGGTCTCGCTCCTGGAACGCGCGCCGTTTCTGATGGCGGTGGTCGACCATCCCGCGACCATCGCGCTCCTGCAGGGCCGCCTGGCCGAAAACGGCCGGCAGCTCGACGTGCTGCTGGACCTTGATGTCGGCCAGCGCCGAACCGGGGTCCCGCCGGCCAGGGCCGCAGATCTGGCCGAGGCCATCCTCTCCAGCGGCAACCTCCGGCTGCGCGGCGTCCAGGCCTATGCCGGCCACGTGCAGCACATCCCCCGCTACGAGGACCGCAAGGCGGCCTCGCGCGAGGCGCTCGGGAAGGCTGCCGCAGTGTTCAAGCAAATGAGGCAGCGGGTCGAGTCCTGCACCGTCTTCAGTGCGTCGGGCACCGGCACCGCCCGGATCGACCTGTCTTCGCCGGAGCTGACCGAGCTGCAGGCCGGCTCCTATGCGCTGATGGATGCCGAATACCTGGCCATCGAATCGGCGGACGGCTCGGATGCCGCCGACTACCACCCCGCCTTGACGATGCTGACCACGGTGGTAAGCGGACCGCACGGCCGACAGGTGACGGTCGACGCCGGTTTGAAGGCGCTTTACCGGGACGGCGGCCGGCCGCGCGTGCTGAATCCCGAATACGGCAAACTGCAGTATGATTGGTTCGGAGACGAATACGGCAAGCTTTCCGCACCGAACCGGGCGACCCTCCTGCCGGAGCTGGGCATGGTCCTGGAGATGGTCGTTTCGCACTGCGACCCCACTGTCAATCTTTTCGACCGGCTGCACATCACGCGTGCCGGCAAGTTGGTGGATGTCTGGCCCATCGACCTGCGCGGACGGTGCCAATGAAGCGATGAAATTCCAGGATTTGTTCGGTCGGAAAAAGCCCCTCATCGCCTGCGTCCATCTGCTGCCGCTGCCGGGAGCCCCACGGTTCGCCGGCGACATGCGGGCGGTTTACAACGCGGCGCTGAAAGAAGCCGAGATTTTCAAACGCCGGGGCGTGGACGGCCTGATCGTCGAGAATTTCCGCGACAAGCCGTTCTACCCCGGCCGTGTCCCGGCCGAAACGGTCGCGGCCCTGGCCGCGGTAACCCGCGAGATCGTCAAGACGACGGCCCTGCCCGTGGGGGTCAATGCGCTGCGCAACGATGCCGTCTCCGCCATGGCCATCGCCGCCGCCGCCGAAGCGCACTTCATCCGGGTCAACGTGCACATGGGCGCGGTGGTCTCCGAGCAGGGCCTCATCCAGGGGGCCAGCCACGAAACGCTGCGCCTGCGCGCAGCGCTGCACTGCCAGGTGTTGATTTTCGCCGACGTAGGGGTGAAGCATGCCGCGCCGCTCGCCGACCGCGGACTGCCGGCCGAGACCCGGGACCTCACCGAAAGGGGCATGGCCGATGCCATCATCGTATCGGGCGAACTCACCGGGGTCGAAACCAGCCCGGAGGACGTGGACCTCGTCGCCGCTCAGACTCACCTGCCCATTCTCATCGGCAGCGGCGCCACTCCCGAGAATCTTCCCAAGGTCTTCACCAAGGCCGATGGCTTCATCGTCGGCAGCTACTTCAAGAAGGCCGGCAGGGGGGAAAACCGGGTGGAGGCCAGACGGGTAGAGGCCTTCGTGCGGAAGTTCAAAGCCCTCGCTGCAAACCGGCGGCGATGATACGAGCAACCGGCTCGCCGGCGATCGTGCTGTCGCAGCCCCCCGATACGCATTTCGCTTTGACGAATAAGCAAAAGTATGCGAGAAGATAGGGTGCCGTAAATTGCCGCCGACGCGTTACGCCACCGCCGGCAGCCGACGGTAGCACGGAATAGGCAAATTGAATCCTGCTGCCTGGCAATAAGCCTGCATGCGCTTGAGGCCCAAACCGGACCGTCAGAAAGAGATCTGCCTCGTCAAGGACAAAGAAGGCCCAAGCTTATGAAACTGCCCGCATTGCGTATCGGCGATCTGATCGCCAAGCTCCCCATCATCCAGGGCGGAATGGGAGTCGGCATCTCGCTCTCCGGCCTGGCCTCGGCCGTGGCCAATGAAGGCGGCATCGGCGTCATCGCCGCCGCCATGATCGGCATGGGCGAGCCCGACATCAGGACCAACCCTCTGGAAGCCAACATCCGCGCTCTCAAAAACGAAATCCGCAAGGCGCGTAATTTGACCAAGGGTCTTCTGGGCGTCAACATCATGGTGGCGCTGACTCACTTTTCCAACTTGGTCGTCGCGGCCATCGAGGAAGGGATCGACTTCATCTTTTCGGGTGCGGGCCTGCCCCTTGATCTTCCCAAATACCTCGGGCGCCGCAACAAGCCCAAACTGGTCCCCATCGTTTCCTCCGGTCGGGCCGCCGAGGTGCTCTGCAAGAAATGGGCGCGGCTTTCCCACCTGCCCGATGCCTTCGTGGTCGAGGGCCCTCTGGCCGGCGGCCATCTGGGATTGAAGCCGGAGCAGATTTCAGCGCCGGAGTTCACTCTGGAAAAGCTGGTAGCGGAGGTGCTGGCGGCGGTGAAGCCTTTCGAGGCGGAGGCCGGGCGGCCGATTCCCGTCATTGCGGCCGGCGGCGTCTACACCGGCGCGGACATCAGCAGGTTTCTGAAGTTGGGGGCTGCCGGGGTACAGATGGCGACGCGGTTCGTGGCCACCCACGAGTGCGACGCCAGCCCCGAGTTCAAGCAGGCCTACATCGATGCCGCCCAGGAGGATATCGTGATCATCAACAGCCCGGTGGGGCTTCCCGGCCGGGCCATCAACAACGATTTCTTGGAAGCCGTCAAACGCGGCGAGAAAATCCCGTTCACCTGCCCCTACCACTGCATCCGGACCTGCGATCACCGTAAAAGCCCGTATTGCATCGCCCTGGCCCTGATCCAGGCCAAGCTGGGAAACCTGAAGCGCGGGTTCGTCTTTTCCGGGCAGAACGCCTACCGGGTCGACAGGATTATTTCGGTCAAGGAGCTGATCGATACGCTCAAGCAGGAATACGGCACGGCGCTCCGGTCCCGAGCCGGCGAAGCGGCGCAGGCCCTCTCCCTGGCAGGATAGCCTCCTGCAGGCCAAGCTGCATCGGCCTGATCGCCGGCGCCCCCGCCAAGGTGCTGCATCATGGGACCTTACCCCAGGTCCGGCTGAACCTGCAGCGTATCGTTGAACCGGTTGACCAGGTTGGCCAGTCCGATCACCATGACCAGTTCCACGATCTCCGAATCGGAGTAGTAGGTTCCAAGCCAGGACAGGACCGAGGCATCGATGGCCGCCGCCCCCCGGGTGACAAGGTCGGCGAAGCGGATAGTGGCGCGCTCCTTTTCGTCGAAGGCATCGCTGTGCTGGTAAAATCGCAGATCTTCGATTTGCTTCTCGGTCGCGCCCGCCTGCTTCGCCGAAGCAGTGTGGGCCCGCAGTCAGTACTGGCAGGCATTGATGCTGGCGGTTTTAAGATAGGCCAGCTCCTTGAGCCGGGCCGGCACCCTGCCCTTGGTCATGACGGCGGTGTAAAAGGGGATGAACCGTTTCAGCGCCGCCGGAAAGTGGGCCATGACGGCGAAGACGTTGGGCATCTTGCCGATGGCCGAATGCATCCCGTCGTAAATGGTCTGCACATCTGCTTCAGCCTGATCCTTGATCAACGGTTTCGGCACTCCCATGGAATCCATCCTTTCGCGGGCAAAGGCCCATCCGTTGAGCAGGGTCTATATCACAAGCGTCGCGGCGGGGGAAGCCAAGGGGCCATCATTCGGTGCCTGCCGCCCCGAGGATGCACCGCAGGGATCCCCCTCACGCCACCGATTGAAACCGACAGGGGTTTCTGGTAGTTTGATTATGACGGGGTCGATAAGGGCTGTTTCCAACGCGAGATGGCCCTTATCCATTTTCGGCAGACTTAGGAGGACAACCCCATGGCCGTCGATCTTCGCCAGCGGCATTTTCTCAAGCTGCTGGACTTCGTCCCGCAGGAAATAGACCATCTTCTACAGAAATCAGCGGACTTGAAAAGAGCCAAGCGATCCGGCGCCGAGCAGCAGCATCTCAAGGGCCGCAATATCGCCTTGGTCTTCGAGAAGACCTCCACCCGAACCCGCTGCGCTTTCGAAGTGGCCGCCTACGACCAGGGCGCCCGTGTGACCTATCTCGACCCCACCGGCTCGCAGCTGGGCAAAAAGGAATCCGTTCGGGATACGGCGAGGGTCCTGGGGCGCATGTATGACGCCATCGAATACCGCGGCTTCGAGCAGGCCCGGGTGGAAGAACTGGCCAGGTACGCCGGAGTGCCGGTATGGAACGGGCTGACCAACGAATTCCACCCCACCCAGGCCCTGGCCGACATGCTGACCATGACGGAGCATGCCAACAAGCCCTTGAACGCAGTGGCCTTCGCCTTTATGGGGGACGCGCGCAACAACGTCGCCAACTCGCTGCTCGTCGGCGCGGCCAAGATGGGCATGGACTACCGCGCGGTCGCCCCTGCCGAGCTGCACCCCGACCCGGCCCTGCTGGCCCAGGCTCTGGCGGTCGCCCGGCAGACCGGGGCGAGGATCACCGTGACCGAGGACGTGGCCAGGGGAGTCGCCGGCTGCGATTTCCTTTACACCGACGTCTGGGTGTCCATGGGCGAGCCCGACACGGTATGGGCGGAGCGCATTCGGCTGCTCACGCCCTATCAGGTGAACTCGGCCGCCATGCAGTATACCGGCAACCCCGCAGTCAAATTTCTGCACTGCCTGCCGGCCTTCCACGACCGGCGGACGGAGGTCGGCGAGGCCATCTTTAAGAAATTCGGCCTGGACGGCATGGAGGTCACCGACGAGGTGTTCGAGTCCTCGGCCTCCATCGTGTTCGACCAGGCCGAGAACCGGCTGCACACCATCAAGGCGATAATGGTGGCCACGATCGGGGCGTGAGGTGATGAAACCCCTCCTCCTGATCGCCCTCGGCGGCAACGCGCTGATACAGAAGGGCCAGGCCGGAACGGCCGAAGAGCAGTTCGCGAACCTGAAGCTGCCGATGCGGCAGATCGCCCGCCTGTCGCGCGAATACCGCATCGTCATCACCCACGGCAACGGCCCCCAGGCGGGCAGCCTCCTGCTGCAGCAGGAGAGCTGCCGCGAGGTGCCCAACATGCCGCTCGAGATCATCGTGGCCATGACCCAGGGCCAGATCGGCTACATGATCGAGTCCACCCTCGACCGGGCCCTGATGGAAATCGGCGTCAACACCGAGCAGCTCTTCGTGTCGCTGATTTCGTATGTGGTGGTCGACGCGCAGGACCCGGCCTTCCGGAATCCCACCAAGCCGATCGGCCCCTTCTATACCGCAGAGCAGGCCAGAACCCTCCCCTACACCATGGTCAAGACCGACAAGGGCTTCCGGCGCGTGGTCGCGAGCCCCACGCCGCTCGCCATCGTCGAGCATCGCGAAATCAAAAAGTTGATCGATCTGGGATTCATCGTCATCTGCTGCGGTGGCGGCGGCATCCCCGTGATCCGCAAGGAGCGCAAGTTCAGGGGCGTGGATGCGGTCATCGACAAGGACCTCGCCAGCGCCGTTCTGGCCGGCGAAATCAGGGCGGCCGCCTTCATCATCGCCTCGGACGTCCCCGGCGTGTCCATCCACTGGGGCAGACCGGAACAGGTGCTGCTGCGCAGGGTTTCGCAGGTCGACCTGGAAGGATACCTGGCGCAGGGGCATTTTCCGGCCGGCTCCATGGGCCCCAAGGTGGAAGCCATCCTGCAGTTCCACCGGGCCACCGGAGGCCGCGGGGTCATCTGCCACCTCGAAGATATCGAGCGAGCCGTCGCCGGCGAGGCGGGAACGGAAGTCGTTTAAGCGGATTGGCATAGAGCATGGAGCAGAGGGCAGAGGGTAAAAAGCGCTTGCATAGATTCTCACCCTATGCTCTTTGCTCTATGCCCTATGCGACCAGAGGTCCGGAGGTTTCATGAAGCCAAAAAACGTGATCATCATCGGCGCGGCGGGCCGCGACTTTCACAACTACAACACCTGCTATCGGGATAACCCGGCGTACAATGTCGTGGCGTTTACCGCCGCGCAGATACCGGACATCGCCGGCCGCCGCTACCCGGCGGCGCTGGCCGGAAAGCTTTACCCCAAGGGAATCCCCATTTATCTCGAGGCCGAGCTTCCCGAACTCATCCGCAGGCTCCGGGTCGACCACTGCGTGTTTTCCTACAGCGACATCTCCTACCATCATGTCATGGAGGTCGCGGCCGTCGTGCAGGCGGCCGGCGCGAACTTTGTTCTCCCCGGACCGAACGCCACCATGTTGAGGAGTTCGAAGCCGGTCGTTTCGGTGGGCGCGGTGCGCACCGGCTGCGGCAAGAGCCAGACCTCGCGCCGGATCATTGAGATCCTGATGGCGAAGGGTTTGAAGGTCGTGGCCGTGCGCCACCCCATGCCCTACGGTGACCTTGTCGCCCAGAAGGTACAGCGGTTCGCCCGGCTCTCCGACTTGAAGAAAAACAAGTGCACCATCGAGGAGATGGAGGAGTATGAGCCGCACGTGGTGCGCGGCAACGTGATCTATGCCGGGGTGGATTACAAGGAGATCCTGCGTTCGGCCGAGAGCGACCCGATGGGCTGCGACGTGATCCTCTGGGACGGCGGGAACAACGATTTTCCCTTCTTCAGGCCCGATCTCCACGTGACGGTGACGGACCCGCACCGGCCGGGCCACGAGATGCGCTACTATCCGGGGAACGTCACCCTGAGGCTGGCCGACGCGGTGGTGATCAACAAGATCGACAGCGCCGACGCCGCCGGCATCGACGCCGTGCGCCGGAATGTCGCGGCCGTCAACCCCGGAGCGGTCGTCATCGATGCCGCCTCCGTGCTCGCCATGGAGGACCCCGCCCTGGTGCGAGGCAGGCAGGTGCTCGCGGTCGAAGACGGCCCGACCCTCACCCACGGCGAGATGCAAATCGGGGCGGCGGTGGTGGCGGCGCGCAAGTTCGGAGCGGCAGGGTTCGTCGATCCGCGCCCCTATCTGGCGGGCCGGCTCAAGGAGACGTTTCAGATCTACCCGCAGATCGGCACGGTGCTGCCGGCCATGGGATACGGCGAGCGCCAGCTGAAAGACCTCGAAGCCACCATCAACCGCACGCCGTGCGACGCGGTGGTCATCGGCACGCCCATCGATCTCAGCCGCATCATCAGGATAAAAAAACCGAACACGCGCGTCTTCTACCACCTCCAGGAAATCGGCAAACCGGATCTGGCCGATGTGATCGGGGAGTTCCTGGGAAAGATTTCATGACGACAAGCATCTGGTACGTGGTCATCGGCGCCCTGGGAACGGGCCTCTGGAATGTCTTCATCTCCTCCGCCTCGCGGCAGATGCATCCCCTGCTAGGCGCGCTGATCACCGAGCTGACGGCCTTTACCGCCGGTCTCCTGATTTTTCTGCCGGTGCTAAGCTCCGGTTTTCCCAGGGTATCGCTCAAGTCCGTGGGGATGTGCATGCTGGCCGGGCTCTCCGTGCTCTTGGCCGACTTCTTCATTCTCAAGGCTTACAAGCAGGGAGTGGCGATTTCCATCGGCGGGCCCATCATCATCGGCGGCAGCATCGTGGTGGTGACGCTGATGGGGCTCTTTTTAGGCGAGAAGATTACCTGGCTGAAGGCCGTTTCCATCCTGATGATCGTCTGCGGGGCCTCGATCCTGGGCAGCCTCTCGCGCTGAAGATTACCCTTGACCGCTGCTGCATTTTCGCCGAGAGTCAGGCTGTTTCAAATCAGGAGGACAAGATGGGGAAGGCGCCGGAAACCGAAAACCTGGCCGTTTTTTGCGATTTCGAGAATGTTGCGCTCGGCGTGCGGGATGCGCGCTACGCGCAGTTCGACATCCGCAAGGTGCTGGAGCGGCTGCTGCTCAAGGGCAGCATCGTGGTCAAGAAGGCCTA
>Ga0114939_10000957_pt1 | contig 23452 bp, 20 predicted proteins | sample AshMeaCrysSpring_FD_87196 | JGI IMG/M metagenome (GOLD analysis project Ga0114939, IMG submission 87196) | Groundwater microbial communities from Big Spring, Nevada to study Microbial Dark Matter (Phase II) - Ash Meadows Crystal Spring | ecosystem: Environmental > Aquatic > Deep subsurface >...
AAGGATGCCGGCAGCCGCCGCATGCTGGCCGAGCGCAACATGATCCGGAAGCGTCTCGAATCGCTGACGCCGCGCGAGAAGGAAGTGCTCGACCTGGTGGTGGCCGGCAAGGCCAACAAGGTCATCGCGGGCGACCTCAACCTCAGCCAGCGCACCGTCGAAATCCACCGTGCGCGGGTCATGGAAAAGATGGAAGCACACTCGCTGGCGCATCTGGTGCGCATGGTGCTCGAGGTCGAGCGAACCGACGAGTGAGCGGGCGGATGGGTGTTGCAGCGCAGCAGGCGTTGCGAACCACTCGCATTTACGTATAAGCCCCGAATTGCCGTGGTCGGCGCAGCCATGAAAACTGCGCCGCATGCGACCCCTGAACGCGAATTCGCGTCCCCCGCCCGCCAGACCCTGCGGCTCACCGTGAGCTGTACAGGTTCACTGGTCGCGCGTCCCGCCATGTCACCCGCCATTTCGCCTGCGCAGGAGGCCCCGCCCGTCGTCGGCGTGATCGACGCGGACCCGGCCGCGCGGGCGGCGCTCAAGGCGCTGCTGCAGCCCGTGGGCGTGGACCTGGTCAGTTTCGACAGCGCCGAGTCGTATCTGTTGTCGGGCGCTGCACGCAAGGTCGCCTGCCTGATCGTAGACCTGCTGCTGCCCGGCATGTCCGGCCTCGAACTCCTGCGCCGGCTGCGCAGCAACGGCAACGACGTGCCGGTGATCGTGCTGGCTGACGAATCCGACGTGCCTACGGCCGTGGCCGCAATGCGCGAAGGCGCGGCGGATTTCATCGAAAAGCCGTACGCGAACATCGCGATCCTGAAGCAGGTCCAGAAGCTCGTTCGCCGCCAGGGTGGCAGCGCAAGGCTTGCCTGACCGGGGGATAATCCCCGCATGAGTTCCATCGAGAGCTGGCACGAGGAAAAACAATCCTCGTGGCTTTATCGCGAGCTCGCGTCATGCGAAAGCGACGCGCGCATCGCCGAGCTATTTCGCGCGCTCGCGACGGCCGCGGATCTGCAGGCCGACAAGTGGCTGGCCAGCTCGGGACTGCAGCAGGCGCCCGCCTTCGCGCCGACGATGCGGGCGCGCATCACGGCCACGCTCGCGCGCACCCTCGGTCCGCGTCGCGTGCGCCACATGCTCACCGCGATGAAGGTGCGCGGCCTCTCCGCCTACGACACGCAGCGCTCCGTCGCCGGCCACCTGATGCCCGTGTCGGTATCGGACGTCGGCGCGCGGCACAAGGGTTACGGCGGCGGCAACCTGCGCGCGGCCGTCTTCGGCATCAACGACGGCCTCGTTTCCAACACGAGCCTGATCATGGGCGTGGCGGGCGCAGCGGCCGGAGCGGATCTCGTGCTTACGAGCGGCATCGCGGGGTTGCTCGCGGGCGCGCTCTCTATGGCGGCGGGCGAGTACGTCTCCATGCGCTCGCAGCGCGAGATGTTCGAGTACCAGATCGGGCTGGAGCGCGATGAACTGCAGGAATACCCGCACGAGGAGGCCGAGGAACTCGCGCTGATCTACCAGGCGCGCGGCATGCAGCTCGAGGAAGCACGGCGCGTGAGCCGCGAGCTGGTGAAGAACGAGGCGGCGGCGCTCGATGCGCTCGCGCGCGAGGAGCTCGGCCTCAACCCGGACGACCTCGGCTCGCCATGGGGCGCGGCGATCTATTCCTTCCTCGCGTTCGCGTGCGGCGCGATCGTGCCGCTGGTGCCGTTCTTCTTCGGCCTGTCGCTGCAGGGCGCGGTGACGGTCGCGGCGATCGCCGCGGGCGTCGCGCTGTTCGGCGTGGGCGCGGCGCTGAGTCTCTTCACGGGACGCAGCGCGGTGCTCGGCGGCCTGCGCATGGTGCTGATCGGCGGCGGCGCAGGCGTCGCCACGTGGCTGATCGGCTCGGCGCTGGGTGCGGCGATCGGCTGACGGAGGCCTTGGCGCGATCGACTGTCGTGCTGACGCAGCGTGCGTCCGTGCCGGCCTTTCCCCCTCGATTTGTCGCGCGCCGCCGCTCGAGCGCCAGGCGCGCGGCGGTCACTCGGATTCTGCTGCGACTGCAAGCACCATCGTCGCGCGCCCGCTCGAGCAAGGTTCGCCGAGCATCGTGCGGTCCTCCGCGCGATGCTCGAAGCGCGCGCGACCATGAGAGGGGGGAAGGCCGGCACGGACGTACGCTGCGTCGGCAGCTTCGCAGCATCGATCCCGCGCTAACCGCCCGACAGCGCCGCCAGCCGCCCAAGCAGCCGACGCCGCTCCTCCACCAGATCGACGATGATCGCCGCGCCGGCGAGGTTGACGCCCAGGTCGCTCACAAGCCGCGACATCGCCAGCACGCGCGGCAGCTCGCGCCGCGCGAAGAGCCACGCCGACGGATCGGCGCCCCCGCGAGGCTCGAGCGCGCCGATCTCGACCAGCTCAGTCAACCAGTCCCGTTCCACCCTCAGCCGCAGGCAGACCTCGTCGACGCGCAGCCAGTCGTCATCCGCGAGGAATTCCGCGCGCAGCAGCGCGCCCGCGCCATCGTTAAAGGGCGAGTTCATGACGCGGCCCTCGCGCTCGCATCGAGTCCGGCGCGCGGATCGAACGGCAGTTCCTGCTTCATGCGCGCAAAGAATTCACGCGACTGCGGGCTGTCGGGCGGCAACACGATCGCGAGCATGACGTACTGGTCGCCCGGCGGCTGTCCGGGCAGGCCGCGGCCACGCAAGCGCAGCTTCTGTCCCGCGCGCGCGCCCACAGGCAGCTTCATTTCGACCGGCCCGCCGAGCGTCGGGACCGCAACCGTCTCGCCAAGCGCCGCCTCCCAGGGCGCGACGGGCAACTGCACGTGGATGTCACGCCCTTCCAGCCTGAACAGGGGATGGGGCCGCAAATTCACCTCGAGGTAAAGGTCGCCCGCAGGTCCGCCGCCGATGCCGGGGCTGCCCTGCCCCGCGAGGCGGATCTGCTGGCCCTCGGTCACGCCTGCGGGAATCGTCACGCGCAGCGTGCGCGGCTTCGTCGTCACGTGGCCGTCGGCCGTGACCTCCGGCGTACGCAGTTCGAGCGTGCGCGTGCCGCCGCGATGAGCGTCCTCGAGGTCGATCTCGACGCGGGCGACGTGGTCCTGTCCCGCGGCCGAGTAAGTGCGTCCGCCCCGGCCAGGCATCTCGAAGTCATGCATGCCCCCGGCCGCGCCGCCGAACGGGCTGCGCGCGCCGAACAGCTCGGCAAAGAAGTCGCTGAAGTCCGCCCCCGCACGCGCGCCTTCGCCCATGCCTGCGCCGCGCCCGCCGCGTGCTCCGCCGCGGCCGGCCGTGAATTCGAAGCCCTTGCCCCAGTCGGGTGGCGGGCGGAAATCCTGGCCCTGGCGCCAGTTGGCGCCCAGCTGGTCATAGGCCGCGCGCTTCTCGGGGTCCTTCAGGACCTCGTACGCTTCCTGCAACTCCTTGAATCGTTCCTCGGCGTTCTGTTCCTTGCTGACGTCCGGATGGAATTTGCGCGCGAGCTTGCGGTACGAGCGCTTGATCTCGTCCTGCGTGGCGCCCCGCGGCACCCCCATGACTTCGTAGTAATCCTTGAATTTCATGCACGCAGCGCCTCGGTGAGCCCTGGCTCCCCTGATGTGGAGGCGCGGATCGCCTGATGCAAGGGCGCCTGCCTCCCGGGGGGAGGGCGCTTGCTTCGGCCGCAACCGGCCCCATAGAGGCAGTCCGAGTCACTCTGCCGGAGTATTGCGATGGGTCATTCGTCCACCGCGGGCGCGAGTCAGGCGTCGCCGTCCGTCACCGAGATCGTCTGTGCGCATTGCGACAGCGTCGTGCGCGTGCCGGGCGACCGCATGCGCGATGGGCCCGGGTGCCCGCGCTGCCACGAGGCACTTTTCAGCGGTCACCCGGTGGAACTGGGCAGCGCCAACTTCGACCAGCACATTGCCAGGTCCGGTGTGCCGGTCGTCGTGGACTTCTGGGCGCCATGGTGCGGACCATGCCGCGCGATGGCGCCGGTATTCGAGCGCGTCGCCGCCGAGGTCGAGCCCAACGCGCGCTTCGCCAAGCTCAACACGGACGCGGCCCAGGACGTCGCGGGCCGTTATGGCATCCGCAGCATACCGACGCTGATGGTGTTCAAGGATGGACGCGAAGTTGCGCGCCAGGCCGGGGCGATGGATGCCGCGTCGCTGCGGCGCTGGCTGGGATCGGTGCTGGCCTGAAGCGGCGGTGACGGGCGCTGGCCTGCCCGTCACCCCGCGGCCGGGTCACGACTTCGTCTTCGACATCGGGCAGGTGCTGATGCCAAACGGCAGATAGGCCGGGCAGTAGCGGAACGTGCCGGTGAGGATCGGCACGATACCGATCAGGCCCCAGTAGCGCGCGCTGCCCTCCAGGATGAAGAACAGCGAAAGCAGGGCGAGGCCCGCGACGATGCGCAGGGTCCGGTCGATGCCGCCAACGTTCGGTGTCATGTCTTTCTCCTCCACGTCTGGTTGCCTGAGCCCTGCGTCCGCCTGAGGGCCGTCTGGGGCTCGTTGGGAGGCATCGTAGGCCCTGCCGGCGGCAGTGTCAGTAACCTGAGTCACCGAGCAGGTTCCTCGCCGCCAGTCGGTTCGAGCACCACGAGCAGATCCTTCGCATCCACCTGCTGGCCGGGCCGCGCGACCACCTCGGCGATCACGCCGTCGCGTTCGGCGCGCACGCTGGTCTCCATCTTCATCGCCTCGATGGTCACAAGGACGTCGCCACGCGCTACCGCGTGGCCAGCCAGCACGTTGACGGTCGCGATCGTGCCTGGCATCGGCGCACCGACCTCGTCGGGGTGATCGATCTCCGCCTTGCGCCGCGGTGGCCGCTTCGCCACCTTGCTGCGATCGGGCACCTTGACCGAGCGCGGCTGGCCGTTCAGCTCGAAGAACACCGTGCGCGTGCCGTCGTCGTGCACCTCGCTGGTGGCGACGTAGCGCACGATCAGGTGCTTGCCCTTCTCCAGATCGAGCGTGATCTCCTCGCCGGCCTCCAGGCCGTAGAAAAACGCGCGCGTCGGCAGCACGCTGACGTCGCCGAAGTGCGAGCGCCCGGTCATGTAGTCGCGAAATACCTTCGGGTACATGAGCCAGGACGCGAACTCCTGGTCGGTGATCTGCCGCGGCATCGCTTCCTGCGCTCGGATGCGCGCCTGCGCCAGATCGACCGGCGGCAGCGACTCGCCCGGACGCGTGGTCGACGGCTGCACGTTGCCCAGGATCTTCGTCTGCAGCGCCGGCGGGAAGCCGCCGTACGGCTGGCCGATGTCGCCGCGGAACAGCGAAACCACCGATTCGGGAAAGGCCACGTCGACATCGGGATTGGCGACGTCGTCCGCCGAGAGGCCGCTGGTGACCATCATGATGGCCATGTCGCCCACGACCTTCGACGACGGCGTGACCTTGACGATGTCGCCGAACATCGCGTTGACCTGCGCGTACGCGCGCGCGACTTCGTGCCAGCGCGTGTCGTCGATGCCGAGCGCGCGCGCCTGCTCGCGCAGGTTGGTGTACTGGCCGCCGGGCATGCCGTGCACGTAGACCTCGGACGCGCCCGAGCGCATGTCGCTCTCGAACGCGGCATAGCCGTGGCGCACCTGTTCCCAGTAGTTCGACAGCACGCGCAGGTTGTCCGGGTCGAGCCCGGAATCGCGCGGACCGTGCCGCAATGCCTCGACGATCGAACCGAGGTTGGGTTGCGACGTGAGCCCGCTCATCGCGTCCATCGCGCCGTCCACCGCGTCGCAACCGGCGTCGATCGCCGCCAGCACGCTGGCCGCGGCAATGCCGCTGGTGTCGTGCGTGTGGAAATGAATCGGAATGCCGATCTCGTCCTTCAGCGCCTTGACCAGCGTGCACGCCGCCCACGGCTGGCACAGGCCGGCCATGTCCTTGATGCCGAGGATGTGTGCGCCCGCCAGCTCCAGCTGCTTCGCCATCGCGACGTAGTACTTCAGGTCGTACTTCGTCTGTTGCGGATCGCTGAGGTTGCCGGTGTAGCAGATCGCGGCCTCGCAGAGCTTGCCGGCTTCGCACACGGCATCCATCGCGACGCGCATGTTGTCGACCCAGTTCAGCGAATCGAACACGCGGAACACGTCGACGCCGCCCTGCGCCGCCTGCTGCACGAAATACCGCACCACGTTGTCCGGGTAATTGGTGTAGCCGACGGCATTGGCGGAGCGCAGCAGCATCTGCAGCAGCAGGTTCGGCATCGCCTCACGCAGCGCGGTGAGCCGGTCCCACGGACATTCGCGCAGGAAACGCATGGCGACGTCGAACGTCGCGCCACCCCAGCATTCCACGGAGAACAGCTGCGGCGCCAGCTGCGCATACGCTGGCGCGATCGCCACGAGGTCGCGCGTGCGGAAACGAGTGGCGAGCAGCGACTGGTGCGCGTCACGGAACGTGGTGTCCGTGAACAGCGCCTGCGGCTGCGCGAGCATCCATTGCGAGAACTTCCGCGGTCCCAGTTCGTCGAGCAACTGCTTCGTGCCCGGCGGCGGCGGTGCGACGGCCAACCTGGGCGGCCGCGCGTCGATGATGCGCCCCGGCCGGGCGCGGCCCGTCACCTCCGGGTTGCCGTTGACGATCACGTCACCGATGAAGCGCAGCAGGCGCGTGGCCCGGTCGCGCTTGCGCGGGAAGCGGAACAGTTCAGGCGTCTGGTCGATGAATTTGGTGGTGTACGAGCCGTCGCGGAAGTGCTCGTGCGTGATCAGCTGCTCGAGGAAGCGCAGGTTCGTGCTCACGCCGCGCACGCGGAATTCCTTCAGCGCGCGGTCCATGCGCGCGATCGTCTCCTCGGAATCGGGCGCCCACGCGGTCACCTTGACCAGCAGCGAGTCGTACGAGCGTGTGATGAACGCGCCCGAGTACGCCGTGCCGGCGTCGAGGCGGATGCCGAAGCCCGCCGGGCTGCGATACGCGGTGATGCGGCCGTAGTCCGGGATGAAGTTGTTCTCGGGGTCCTCGGTGGTGACGCGGCACTGCATCGCGTGTCCATTCATGCCGATGCCAGCCTGCTCCGGCACCCCGCTCGCCGGCGTGCCGATGGCTGCGCCCTCCGCGATGCGGATCTGCGCCTTGACGATGTCGATGCCCGTGACGACTTCCGTCACCGTGTGCTCCACCTGGATGCGCGGGTTGACCTCGATGAAGTAGAACTTGCCGGTGTCGGCGTCCTGCAGGAACTCGACCGTGCCCGCGTTCAGGTAATTGACCGCACGGCCGATCTGCAGGCCCAGCTCGCACAGCGCGAGCCGCTGCGCCTGGTCGAGAAACACGGCGGGCGCGCGCTCGACCACTTTCTGGTTGCGCCGCTGCACGGTGCAGTCGCGCTCGAACAGGTGCACGAGGTTGCCATGCGTGTCGCCCAGGATCTGCACTTCGACGTGACGGGCACGACGCACGAGCTTCTCGAGATAGACCTCGTCATTGCCGAATGCGGCCAGCGCCTCGCGCCGCGCGACCGTGATCATCTCCAGCAGCTGCGATTCGTCCTCGACGACGCGCATGCCGCGCCCGCCGCCGCCCCAGCTGGCCTTGAGCATCAACGGGTAACCCACCTGTGCTGCCAGCTGCAGCAAGCGTGCATCGTCGTCCTTGGGCAGCGGCGGCGTGGCGGGCATCACGGGTACGCCGGCTGCCGTCGCGAGATCGCGCGCCGTCACCTTGTTGCCGAGGCGCCGCATGATCTCGGACGTCGGGCCGATGAACAGCAGGCCCGCTGCGGCACACGCTTCCGCGAAGGCCGGGTTCTCGGCCAGGAAGCCGTAGCCGGGGTGGGTCGCATCCGCGCCACACTCGAGCGCGACGCGCACGATGCCCTCGATGTCGAGGTACGCCTCGACGGGGCCCTTGCCCTCGCCGACCAGGTAGCTCTCGTCCGCCTTCATGCGATGCAGCGAGAAGCGGTCCTCCTGCGAGTAGATCGAGACGGTCTTGATGCCGAGTTCGTGCGCGGCGCGCATCACGCGGATGGAGATCTCGCCGCGGTTCGCGACGAGCAGGGTGCGGATCTTGCGGTGGTGGCGCATGGCGATGATCTGGTTTTGGCCTCGATGGAACCCGGCCGCACTCGCGTCGCCCCCCCGACGCCGTGCCTTGGCACGAAACACGGCCTCCGGATCATACGTGCGGCGGGGCTCTGGTATCGTTCGTTTACTTGTTACGACCTGCCTGCCGGTAATGACATGACAGCGATCGCCGTCCATGGCGGCGCCGGAGACATCCCTCCCGCCGAACTGACTCCCGAGCGTGAAGCCGCCTACCAGGCGGGCCTCGAACGCGCTTTGCGAGCCGGCCAGGCGGTGCTCGAAGGCGGCGGCGCGAGCCTCGACGCGGTCGTGGCGGCCGTGCAGGCGCTGGAGGACGATCCGCTGTTCAATGCGGGCCGCGGCGCGGTCATTGCGGCAAACGGGATCTGCGAACTCGACGCGGCGCTGATGGACGGCCGGGACCTGCGTGCCGGCGCCGTGACGGGCGTGCGCCACGTGCGCAACCCGATCGGCCTGGCGCGACTCGTGATGGAGCGGTCGCCGCACGTGATGCTGGCCGGCCCAGGCGCGGAGGAATTCGCGCTGGAGCAAGGCCTGGCGCCGGTGCCGAACAGCTACTTCGTGACCGAGCGGCGGCAACACGAACTGGCAGTCGCGCTGGCCGCAAGGCCCGTTTCCCATCGCGAGTCCATGATGGGCACGGTCGGGGCCGTTGCCCTGGATGCGCACGGCAACCTGGCAGCCGCCACGTCGACGGGTGGCACGACCGGCAAACGCTGGGGCCGTGTCGGCGATTCACCGGTCATCGGCGCCGGGACCTATGCGGCCAACGATTGCTGTGCAGTCTCGGCGACGGGCCACGGCGAATACTTCATCCGTGCGACCGTCGCGCACGAGATCGCGTCGCTGATGCGCTATGCAGGCATGGACGCGCGCGCCGCGGCCGATCGCGTAGTGCATGAGCAGTTGCGGACGCTGGGAGGCGACGGCGGCGTGATCGTGGTGGGTCGCGATGGCACCATCGCCATGCCGTTCAATTCGCGCGGCATGTTACGGGGCTCCATCGATGCGTTGGGGCGCATGCAGACGGCGATCCTCTGACTCGGCGCCGCGCCGGCCAGGCACGGCACCACGATCCGACTCGTGGTCCCGCGCCGCGGGCGCAGGAAAGCGCGCTGCGCATCACGCTGAGAAGTAATTCTCGAGGTACTCGTCGAACGAGAGGCGGTCGGTGGCCTCGATGCGCGCCTGCCGTTCGATCGACTCGGCCGCCTCGGCGGCGAACTCGTCCTGCCGCGACGCGCACGGTGACAGCAACTCCCGGAAGTACGACTGGTGGGTCTTCGACATCCGCAGCGCGAAGTTGAAGAACGATTCGCCATTGGTTCGCATTTCCTGCAACGACCGCGCCGCCGGCGTCAGCGCGAGGTCCGTGATCTTCTCCGCCTGCAGTTCGAGCGCCGTGAGGTAGGGCCGCTGCGGGTCGCCCTCGTCAAGCAGTTCGCAGACGCCGCGCATGCCGTCGATGATTTCGGCCGCCCAGTCGCGAAGGCTGATGTCGCGGCCGTCCCGTCGCAGCTGCAGTCCGGGGCGGCGGCCGTCGCGGGCGACGAGCGCGTGGTTGCCGTCCAGTTCAGCCTGTTCCGACGTTTCGATCGCGCGGCCGTCACGCAGCACGCAGAACGCCGCGAAAGCCTCGAGAAAGCGCAGCTTGTTCTGGTTGACGCCGACCGGATCGAACACGCTGACGTCGAGCGAGCGCATTTCGACGTACTGCACGCCGGCCCGCTGCAGCGCGCGCGTGGGCTTTTCGCCGCTTTGCGTGACCCGCTTCGGGCGGATGAAGCTGTAGTACTCGTTCTCGATCTGCAGCACGCTGGCGTTCAGCTGCCGGTACTCGCCGTCGACCTTGACGCCAATCTTCTCGTATTCGGGATGCGGCGTGCTGATCGCGGCGGTGAGGTCGCGGATGTAGTGCTCGAGGCTGTTCACGGAAACCGTGAGCCCCGCCTGGCTCTTGTTGCGGTAGCCGAGGTCGCTCATGCGCAGCGACGTTGCGTACGGTGAATACAGGCTGCCGGGCTCCAGCGGCTCGAGACCGGTCACCGTGCGGCCCTGCAGGAACGACGGGCACAGCGCGGGCGACACACCGAAGAGGTAGAGCACGATCCAGCCGTGGCGACGGTAATTGCGCAGCAGTGCGAAGTAAGCGTCGGAGCGGAGTGCCTGGCCCGGATTCTTCGCCTGCAGGACTTCGGCCAGCACCGGCCAGAAGTGATCAGGGAACGAGTAGTTGAAGTGCACGCCCGCGATCGCCTGCATCACGCGGCCGTAGCGGTGGCCGAGGCCGTGGCGGTACACCGTCTTCATGCGGCCGACGTTCGACTTGCCGTACTGCGCGATGGGGATGCTGTCGTCGCCCTTGATCGCGCAGGGCATGCTGGTCGCCCAGAGCAGCTCGTCATCGGGCAGGTTGGTGTAGACGAACCGGTGCAGGTCCACCAGGTACTGCACCAGCTCCCAGGTGTGCGCGAACGGGGGCGTGACGAGCTCGATCAGCGCCTCGGAGTAATCGGTGGTGATGTGCTCATTGGTGAGTGCGGATCCCAGCGCCTGCGGGTGCGGCGCCCGGGAGATCTGCCCGGTTGGCGTGACACGAAGCGACTCGCGCTCCACGCCCTTGAGCCCGCCCTGCAGCGCGCCGCGGGCGCGACTGTTGATGACGCCGGCGAGGCGTTTTTCGAATGCGCGGTCGAGTGCCATCGGGAGCTTGCAGGTTGGACAGGATGAACATTCAGGTTAGCAGAACAGGATGGCGCGCCCGTAACGTCGCGATCGGGTGCCCGGTCACGGCCGACGGCCGGCTCGGAGAGTGCCGCAGCCGACGCACTTTTTGTTTTTCTTTCAATTATTTAGCGCATGGTTGCCGTGACCGGCGGGCAGGCCTGCAGGGGCATCCCGGCATGACGGCGGTCGCTGTTCCCCGTCATGCAACGCGATCGCACCGACACCGGCATTGGCGCGAGCCACCGAAGCAGGTTTAATCCTGCCGTGAGCCACCTCCCCCCATCCGCCTTGCTCAGCGTCCTGGCCTGCATTGTGCTGCTTGCCTGGGCGTCGACCGCACGTCCCGAGGACTCCATGCGCTGTGGCAGCCGGCTCGTCAGCACCGGGGACGGCAAGGACAAGGTCCGCGCATTGTGCGGCGAACCGACAGCCATCGCTTTGCAGGGCGTGATTCGGCGGACACCGCGCTATGAGTACGGCTATGGCATCAGCCGGTACACCTACTACGGTCCGGGGTTCGTCGACATGCCGGTCGAGATCTGGACCTACAACTTCGGATCCAGCAAGTTGTTGCGCAAGCTGCGCTTCGTCGGCGACGAGCTCGACGACATCACGACCGACGGGTACGGGTACTGAGATCGCCGGGAGCGCGGCGCAGCACCACCGGGCAGCGCACGACGCAAGCAGCAGCCGTCAGCGGCGCGCCTCGGTCCAGCGTGCGAGCTTGGCCTCGAGTACCGGCAGCGGCAGCGAGCCACTGCCGACGATCGCTTCGTGGAAAGCACGGACGTCGAAGCGGTCACCGAGCTTCGCCTCCGCCTTGCGCCGCAGTTCCAGGATCTTCAGCTGGCCCGCCTTGCCGGCCAGCCCCTGCGCGGGCAACGCGATGCACCGGTCCACCTCCGCCACGATGTCCGCTTCGCTCGCGGCCGTGTTCGCGCCCAGGTAGTCGATGGCGCGCTGGCGCGTCCAGCCCCTCGCGTGCAGGCCCGTGTCGATCACGAGCCGGGCTGCGTGCAGCAATTCGAGGTTCAGCGCACCGAACTGGGTGTAGGGATCGGCCAGCAGGCCGAGGTCGCTGCCGAGGCTTACCGCGTACAGCGCCCAGCCATCGCTGAACGCGGCATCGCTGCCGAAGCGCCGGAAGCCCGGCAACCCGGGCGCCTGCTGCGCGAGCGCGACCTGGTAGTGATGGCCCGGCACGGCAAACTGCAGGTACTGCGCATCCAGCGCAAAGGCCGGACGCGACGCAAGGCTCGAGGTGTTGATCAGGAGCATGCCGGGGCGCGCTCCGTCCGCGCTGGGCGCTGCATAGGCGACCGGAGGACCGGGAAGGGTCTGGAAGGCGTCCATCGCGCGGATGTCGAGCCTGGCTTTGGCGCGGCGCGTGAACTGCGTGGCGATACGGGCCTCGACCCGCGCGCGCAAGGACTCGTAGCTGGCGAGCAGCGGCTGCGCCGCAACGAAGTGGAACTTCGGGTCAGCTCGCAGCGCGTCGAATGCAGCGCGGATGTCGCCGGGCACGCCCAGCGGACCCTGCAGCTGCGCGGCGAAATTCGCCTGCAATCGCGCGACTTCGCGCAGACCCAGCTCGTGCACGTCGTCGGGCGACAGGTCCAGCGTCGTGTGCAGCCGCACGAGGTGCGCGTACCAGAGATCGCCGCTTGGCAGGTCGGACCACGCGACCGTATTGCGAGCCTGCGCCAGGTAGTCCTGGGCCAGGTAGTCGTGCAGGCGGCGATACGCCGGCAGGACGCGCGTGCGCAGCCTCTCTTCATAGGCCTGCAGCAGCCGCCGGCGATCGGCGACGGTGGGCCCCGCCGGGAAATTGAGCAGCGGCCGCCAGAAGACGGTCTGCCGCGGGTCTTCGACGCGGCCAAAGGCATCGAGCTGCGGCAGCGTGCGTTCGATCACGACCTGTGGCAGCACGACACCCTTGCCGACGCCCGCCCGCAGGTTGTTGATCGCCTGGTCGACCCACGTCACGAAGCCGTCCATGCGTGCGAGGAAATGATCGTAATCCTGCGTGGTGCGGAACGGATGCGCACCGCGGCCGGAGCCGAGCAGCGCGAACTCGATGGGCCAGCTGCCGACGTGATTCAGCGCGAGCAGTTCGGCCGGATAGCGATAGCCGCCGATGCTCAGTTCGCGCTGGCGCTTGAACGCCTGGTACGTGACGAGGTCTTCGCCGCGGAGCTCGCGCAGGTCCACCGACTGCAACCGTTCGAGCGCTTCCTGTTCGATGCCGAGTGAGTCGGCGACCCAGCTGACGCTGGCGTAGTCGCCGAAGCGGTCGTCGAAGCGGTGATCGCCGAGCGCCGTCGCATGGATAGGGTTCAGCGCGAGATACTGGTCGAACCAGGTCTCGACCACGCGATAGAGTTCCGCGGTCTCGGCATTCGCGGCGCGCAGCGACGCGGCAAGCGTCGATGGCGTGTCTTCAGGCCGGGCGCTGGGTGGATCGACCGGACCGCAACCCGCGAGCCACAGGGGACCCGCGAGCAGCGAAAGCCCAACCAGATGCCGCCGGGATCGCATCAGCGGCGCGCAGCGATCCAGCGGTCGATCTTCGCCGTGAGCACGTCCAGCGGCACGGCGCCATCGCTCAGCACTTCGCGATGGAAGTCGCGCACGTCGAACTTCGGCCCCAGCTCCCGCTCGGCCTTGCGCCGCAGTCCCTGGAGCGCCAGGTCGCCGACCTTGTATCCCAGCGCCTGGCCGGGCCACGCGATGTACCGCTCGACCTCCGAGACCACGTCCGTTTCGGCGAGCGTCGAGTTGTCGAGCATGAACTTGATGGCCCGCTCGCGCGTCCAGCCCTTGGTGTGCAGGCCGGTGTCGACCACGAGCCGCATTGCGCGCAGCTGTTCGTCGTTCAGCCGGCCGAACCACTGGTACGGATCAGTGAAGAAGCCGAGCTCCTTGCCGAGCGACTCGGCGTAGAGCGCCCAGCCTTCGACGAACGCCGTGTAGTCGCCGCCGAAGCGGCGGAAGCGCGGCACGCCCTCGAGTTCCTGCTGGATCGCGATCTGGAAGTGATGGCCGGGCGCCGCCTCGTGCAGCGACAGCGTCTCCATGCCGTACTTCGGCTGCGCCTTGAGGTCGTAGGTATTGACGTAGAACACGCCCGGACGCGAGCCATCGGCCGACGGCTGCTGGTACGAGCCGCCCGCGGCCGACTGCGCGCGGAACGCTTCGACCTCACGCACTTCGTAGCCCGCCTTCGGAAACACGGAGAACAACCGCGGCAGGGCCGCGTCGACGCGCACTTTGATCGCGTCGTACCCCGCGACGAGGTCTGCGCCGCGCGTGTAGTAGAACTGCGGATCGTTCTCGAGGAAGTCGAAGAATGCCTGCAGGTCGCCCTTGAACCCGACCTGCTGCCGCACCTTGTCCATCTCGCCCAGGATGCGCTGCACCTCGCTCTGGCCCAGCGCGTGGATCGCGTCGGGCGTCATCGTCGTGGTCGTGTGTTCCTGCACGTAGTACGCATACCAGGCCGGGCCATCCGGCAACGCGGTCCAGGCGACACTCGTGCGCGTCTGCGGCAGGTATTCGTCGCGCACGAAGTTGCGCAACCGCACGTAGGCCGGCAACAGCTTGGCTTCGATCTGCTGCGTGTACGCGCGGGTCAGGCGCTCGCGATCAGCCGCGGAGAAGCTCTCGGGGAACTGCCGGACCGGCGCGAAGTACGGGCTGTCCTGCGCGCGCGGCACGACCATCGCGTCGAGCTGGACCAGCACCTTTTCCATGACCGGACGCGGCTGCACGACGCCGGCCTTCGCACCTTCACGCATGTTGGCGATCGCCTGGTCCATCCAGACGACGAGGCCGTCGAGCCGGCCGAGCCAGCGCTCGTAGTCCTCCACCGACGCGAACGGCTGGGCGTTGGTGCCCGAGCCCAGCGCCGGCATCAGCGTGAGCAGGCTGCCGGCCTGGTTCAGCGGCAGCTGGTGGAACGGGAAGCGATCGCCGCGCGCTTCGCGTTCGCGCTCGTACAGGAAGATGTCGTACGAAATGCGGTCGGCGGGTGACAGCGCGGCCGGGTCGATCGCCCGGATCGCCGCGAGGTATTGCTCGTTGAGCGCGCGCGCCGCGGCTCGATACTCCGGCCCGATCGAGTTCGGTAACTGGTCGTCGTAACGGTGGTCGCCGATGAAAGTCGCCAGGATCGGGTTCGCGCGCAGCGTGTCCTCGAAGTACGCCTCGAACAGCGCGTCGAGTCGCTGCTTCGCGGCCGGATCGGTGGCCGGCGCGGAGAGCGCGGCATTCGCGACGGGCGCGGACTGCGTCGCGGGCGCCGGCGCACCCGCATGCGCGGCAACGCAACCCTGCAGCCAAAGTGCGATGACGGCGCCCAACCCGAAGGCGCGCGGGAGCGTGACATGCGACATGAAGACCGTACCTGCCGGCGAACGAGGCCGTGATTATAGGGAGTTTCAGCGTTCGACGATGGCGGTCACGCCCATGCCGCCCGCCGTGCAGATCGAGATCAGGCCGCGGCCGCCGCCGCGCCGGTCGATCAGCTTGGCCAGCGTCGCGACAATGCGGGCGCCGGTCGCGGCGAACGGATGGCCGACCGCGAGGCTGCTGCCGTTCACGTTGAGCTTCGCGCGGTCGACCGCCCCGAGCGGCCGGTCGCGCCCGAGGCGCTCGCGGCAGAACTCCGCCGACTCCCACGCGGCCAGCGTGCACAACACCTGCGCCGCGAACGCTTCGTGGATTTCGTAGAAGTCGAAGTCCTGCAGCGTGAGACCCGCGTCGTCGAGCATGCGCGGCACGGCGTACGCCGGGGCCATCAACAGGCCTTCGTCGCGCATGAAGTCGACCGCCGCAACCTTGCCGAACGTGAGATAGGCCAGCACCGGCAGGTCGCGGGCACGCGCCCAGTCCTCGCTGGCGAGCAGCACGGCCGCGGCGCCGTCGGTCATCGGCGTTGAATTGCCCGCGGTCAGCGTCGCGCTGCCGTCCATCGGGAACGCGGGCTTGAGACGCGCGAGCTTCTCGGGCGACGTGTCGCGGCGCAGGTTGTCGTCGCGCTGCAGGCCGTTGAACGGGAACACGAGGTCGTCGAAGAAGCCCGCGTCGTAGGCAGCGGCGGCCCGGGCGTGGCTGTCGTAGGCGAGCTGGTCCTGCGCCTCGCGCGTGATGCCCCAGCGGCGCGCCATCAGTTCCGTGCTCTGCCCCATGTTGAGCCCGGTGCGCGGTTCCGTCACGGCGGGAAAACTCGGCTTCCAGTGGCCCGGGCGCAGGGCAGCCCACGGCGCCAGGCGCTGCCCGAGCGAGCGTCCGCGCGCGCTGCGCAGCAGGATGCGGCGCAGGTTCTCGTTGATGCCGATCGGCGCGTCGCTCGCCGTGTCGACGCCGGCCGCGATCGCGCTGTCGATCTGGCCTGCGGCGATCTTCAGGCCGAGCACGATCGCGGTCTCGAGGCTCGTGCCGCAGGCGCGCTGCAGGTCGAAGGCCGGAGTGTGCGCATCGAGCGTGGTGCCGAGCACCGCTTCGCGCGTCAGGTTGAAGTCGCGAGCACTCTTGAGCACCGCTCCGGCGCCCACGTCGCCGAGCCGGACCCCGGCCAGCCGGTACTTGCAGGTCAGCGCCTGCAGCGCGGCCGTCAGCATCTGCTGGTTACTGGCTTCGGCATAGGCGCCCATCGAGCGCGCGAACGGGATGCGCGCGCCACCCACGATGGCGACCCGGCGCGAGGCGTTATCGACGGGCATCTGGCTCTCCGGCAGGGAAGGATTCGGCCTGCAAGGGTACGCCCGGCGCGGGCTTTCCTCACCCTCGACGGCGCGCGGCTGCTATCCTTGCAGGCCTCCCTACCCGCGAAAAATGCGCCTCCCGGCGCGTGCAAGGCATCCATGAGCCACCTGCAACTGCGAGCGGCCGACGGCCACACCCTCTCCGCCTACCTGGCCAAGCCCACAGGCCGCGCGCACGGCGCGGTCGTGGTGGTGCAGGAGATCTTCGGGGTCACTGGCCACATCGAGCGAGTCGCCGACCAGTTCGCCGCCGAAGGGTATCTCGCGATCGCCCCGGCCCTGTTTGACCGGCAGCAGCGCGGGGTCAACCTCGCCTACGACGACGCAGGCATCGCGACCGGCGTCGGCTACATGCAGCAAGCGGACTTCGCGCTGGTCTGTGCTGACCTGCAGGCCGCGATCGATGCGGTCAATCACGCCGGCGCGGTAGGCATGGTGGGGTACTGCTGGGGCGGGCTCGTCACGTGGCTTGCCGGCATCCGCACGACGATCGCCGCGGGCGTTTCCTACTACGGTGGCGGCATCACGCGTTTTCTCGAGCCGGTACCGCGCTGCCCGATGCAGTTTCATTTCGGCGAGCAGGATGCGCACATCCCGCTGAGCGACGTCGCGCAGATCCGCTCGGCCTTCCCCCGCGGCGAATACCACACCTACGCGGCCGGGCACGGATTCAACTGCACCGACCGCGCCAGCTACGACGCGGCGGCGGCGCATCTCGCGTTCGCCCGCACCCGGGAATTTTTCGGCAAGCATCTGCGCTGAGGCGATCTCCATGACGCTCGAACTCAAGGATCCGACGCTGCTGCGGCAGCAGTGCTACATCGACGGCGAGTGGCGCGATGCGGTCGGGGGCGGCACGAAGCCCGTGACCAACCCGGCGACCGGCGCCGTGCTCGGCACGGTGCCGATGATGGGCGCGGCCGAAACGCGCGCCGCGATCGAAGCCGCGGCTGCGGCCTTCCCCGCGTGGGCCGCGCGCACCGCGAAGGATCGCGCGACGATCCTGCGCCGCTGGCACGACCTGATGCTCGCGCATGCCGATGACCTCGCGCAGCTGATGACAGCCGAACAGGGCAAGCCGCTCGCCGAGGCGAAGGGCGAGATCGTCTACGCGGCGTCCTTCATCGAGTGGTTCGCGGAAGAAGCCAAGCGCGTCTACGGCGACGTGATCCCGGGTCACCAGCCCGACAAGCGCATCCTCGTGCTGCGCCAGCCGGTGGGCGTCGTGGCGGCGATCACGCCGTGGAACTTCCCTTCGGCAATGATCACGCGCAAGGCGGGGCCCGCGCTCGCCGCCGGCTGCACGTTCGTCTGCAAGCCCGCGATGCAGACGCCCTACTCCGCGCTCGCGATGGCCGAGCTCGCGCACCGCGCGGGCATCCCGCAGGGCGTGTTCAGCGTGATCACGGGCTCCGCCACTGCGATCGGCGGCGAGATGACGTCGAACCCGATCGTGCGCAAGGTCACGTTCACGGGCTCGACGGAGATCGGCAAGAAGCTCATGGAGCAGTGCGCGGGCACGCTGAAGAAGCTCTCGCTCGAACTCGGCGGCAACGCACCCTTCATCGTGTTCGACGATGCGGACCTCGACGCCGCCGTGCAGGGCGCCATTGCAAGCAAGTACCGTAATACCGGGCAGACCTGCGTCTGCGCGAACCGGCTGCTGGTGCAGGAAGGCGTCTACGACGCATTCGTCGCCAGGCTGGTCGAGGCCGTAAGGAAGCTGCGGATCGGCGACGGCCTCGCAGGCGTCACCGAGCAGGGTCCGCTGATCGACGACAAGGCCGTGGCCAAGGTCGAGGAGCACGTGGCCGACGCGCTGGCCAAGGGTGGCAAGATCGCTCTCGGTGGCAAGCGTCATGCGCTCGGCGGCACGTTCTACGAGCCCACGATCATCACGGGCGTCAAACCGGGCATGATGGTCGCGCGTGAGGAAACATTCGGCCCGGTGGCGCCGGTGTTCGCGTTCAAGACCGAGGCCGACGCGATCCGCATGGCGAACGACACGGAGTTCGGGCTGGCGTCGTATTTCTACACGAAGGATCTCTCGCGCGCGCTGCGCGTCGCCGAGAAGCTCGAGTACGGCATCGTGGGCCTCAACACCGGCCTGATCTCGACCGAGGTCGCGCCATTCGGCGGCGTCAAGGAATCGGGCTTCGGCCGCGAAGGCTCGAAGTACGGCATCCTCGACTACACCGAGCTCAAGTACCTCTGCATCGGCGGCATCGAGGGTTAAGGACCCCAGCCCGGACGCAAAGCAGAGGTTCCTTGAAGCAGCGCTCGCTGATCTACCTGCTGGCGTTCGTCGTTACGATCGGATCGGTCGCGACCAACATCTACCTGCCCGTCCTGCCCGTCGTGCGCGAGCACTTCGGCGCGTCCGTAGCGCAGGTGCAGACGACGTTCTCGGTCGCCCTGCTCACGTTCGCGATCGGCATGTTCTGCTGGGGTCCGTTTGCCGATCGCTTCGGCCGCCGCAAGGCGATCCTCGCGGGCGTGAGCCTGATGGCCGCCGGGTCGCTCGTGTGCCTGTTCGCGCCCAGCCTCGGCTGGCTGATCGCGGGGCGCGCGGTGCTGGCATTCGGAACCGCCACGGGCATCGCAGTCTCGCGCACGATCGTCAGCGACCTGTATCCGGACGACATGGCCCGCGTGCTCGCGCAGCTTGCCATCTTCGCGGTTGTGTCAAGCGCGTCGGCGCCGGCGGTGGGCGGCTTCCTCACGTCGTGGTTCGGCTGGCGGTCGGTGTTCGGCGCACAGGTGCTGATGGCCGCAGCGGTCGCCTGGCTCACGTGGAAGCACCTGCCCGAAACCCGTCCCGCCATGCACACACCACCCGCGGTGCGCGAGATGGTGCGCGTTGCGGGTACGCTGCTGCGCAAACCGCACTTCGTGAGTTGCGTGCTGCAGTCGTCGGCGGCGTACGCGATGTTCGTCGTGTTCATCTCGCTCGCGCCGTACGTGATGGTCACCTCGCTCGGTCGTTCGGCGACGGAGTACGGCCTGTATTACCCGCTCATCTCTTTCGGCTACGTCGCGGGCAACTGGGCACTGGGACGACTCGGGGGGCGCAGCCAGCACTGGGTGATCACGCTCGGCGTCAGCCTGCAGATGGCCGCGGCACTGGCCGCGCTGGTGTTCGTGGTTGCCGGCCTGCGGCATCCGCTGTGGATATTCGTGCCGATGGGCGTGCTTTACTTCGGGCAGGGACTGTTCATGCCGCACCTGACCGCGATCGCCGTCAACCTCGCGCCGGCCCACGCGACCGGCGTCGGTTCCAGCACGCTGGGATTCCTCAACCAGTTCCTCTCCGCGATCTGCGTGCAGGCCATGGGGCTGGTGGGCGTCGGCAGCCCCTTGCCGATGCTGCTCTTCTGCGCCGGCGCGGCACTGTTCCAGTTGCTGGTGATGCGGCAGTCGCCGCGCATGGAGTCGGCGGGGCGCGGCGCGTGAGTGCCCCGCGGCCGCGAAACTGCCGTACCGACGCAGGCGAACGGTGTGGGCGTGCTATCGTTCGCAGCCCGGCCCGGCCCGCATTTTCCTGACATGACCTATCTCGGCTCTCCCGATTTTGCCCATGGCTCGCACGCCCGAGTGGGCATCCTGCTGGTGAACCTGGGCACGCCGGCCGATCCCTCGACGCAGTCGGTGCGCAAGTACCTCGCCGAGTTCCTTTCGGATCCGCGCGTGATCGAGGCGCCGCGCCTCTTGTGGTGGCTGGTGCTGCACGGGGTGATCCTGCGCACGCGGCCGCAGCGCAGCGCCCATGCGTACCAGAAGATCTGGACGGCCGAAGGCTCGCCGCTGCTGGTCGAGTCGCGCAAGCTCACGGCGGGTCTCGCCGAGCGGCTCACTCACCGCTTCGGCGACGGCGTGGTCGTCGACCTCGCGATGACCTACGGCGACCCCTCGATCAAGTCCGTGCTCGAGCGCTTCCGCGAGCGCAACGTGCAGAAGTTGCTGGTGCTGCCGCTGTATCCCCAGTATTCGTCGACGACGACCGGCAGCATCTTCGAGTTCGTGACGCGCGAGCTCGCACAGTGGCGCTGGATGCCCGAGCTGCGCTTCGTCAACCAGTACTGGCAGCGCGAGTCCTACCTCGGCGCAGTGGCCGACAGCATCGCGGCACACTGGCAGGCGCACGGGCGCAAGCACCTGCTGTTCTCGTTCCACTCGATCCCGAAGCGCTATTTCATGGGCGGCGATCCTTACCACTGTTTCTGCCTCGGCACGGCCCGCGGCATCGTGCAGCGCCTGGGCCTGCGCGAGGACGAATGGTCGGTGGGGTTCCAGTCGCGCTTCGGCCGCGAAGAGTGGCTTAAGCCTTACGTCGACGAACTGCTGAACGAGTACGGCGCGTCAGGCCCGAAGCGCGTCACGGTCGTGTGCCCGGGATTCGCGACGGACTGCCTCGAAACGCTCGAGGAGATCAGCATGCAGAACCGCGAGTCATTCCTTGCGCACGGCGGCGAAGCCTTCGATTACGTGCCGTGCCTGAACTCGGGCGCTGCCAACGTCGACGTGATGGAAGACGTGGTGCTCGCCCACACCGGTGGCTGGGACGACCTGCTCGACGCGCGCCCCGGCGACGCGGCACTCGCTGCCCTGCGCGAGCGCGCACTGGCGCGCGGCGCCTCGCGCTGACGCGTCCGCAGGCGGGCCGCGCGATGCCGCTCGGACGCTTCCTCGAAGTCAGTGTCGTGGCGGCCGATGTCGCGGCGTCGCTCGCGTTCTACGAAGCCCTGGGGTTCGTGCAGGCGCCGGTCGGCGAGGCGTGGCCGCACGCCTATGGCGTCGTGACGGATGGACGCGTGAGCATCGGCCTGCACGCGCTCGAGCTCGACGGACCACTGCTCACGTGGACGGCCCCCGCCCTGCGCGGGCGTCTCGACGCGCTGGCCGCGCTCGGCATCGAACCGCTGCAGGCGCGCCTCGACGATGCCGCGCTGAATCACGTGCTGCTGCGCAGTCCGTCGGGCCAGGGCCTGCAACTGCTCGAGGCACGGACGTTTTCACCGCCCGCGCTGCTGCCAGGCCATGCCTCGCGACTCGGCTACTTCGAAGAGTTCGCGTGGCCCGCGTCCACGACGGCCTTCGCCGAGGCGCAGTCCTTCTGGGAGGCGCTCGGCTTCGTCGCGTTCGAGGCCATGTCGTCGCCGTTCGACCGTATCGTCGCCTCGAGCCGCGACCTCAACATCGCACTCTACGACATCGACATGCGCTCGCCGGTGCTGGTGTTCTCGGCACCCGACATGCCGGCACGCATCACCGAGCTGCGCGACCGCGGCCATCGCTTCGCCAGTCGCGTACCGCGGGCACTGGCGGCAATCGGTGCCGCGGTGCTCGAGGCGCCCGAAGGTACGGCGCTGCTGCTGGTCGAAGAGGGCGCGCTCGAAGGCTGACGGCGCAGGGTTCAGGGCGCGTGCGCCGCGATGCGGAAACGCACCTCCAGCACATCGGCCACCTGGATGGCCCCGCCCGCGACCGCGAACGGCGTGATGGCGAAGTCACTCTGGTTGATGCGCAGCTCGCCGCGCGCCAGCAGTGCCTGGGGCTCGCGTTCGACGACGACGGGAACCTCGAACTCGCGCGTTGCGCCGCGCAGTTCCACGGCCACGCGCACCGTCGGTTGCGCCCAGCCCCCGCTCGCCCCGACCGAGCGCAGGCGCAGCAACGGAAACCGGGCCGCATCGAGCACTTCGGCGCGCAGCATGTTGCGGCGCGTGCCGGCGCGCGCGTCGTCGGGCACGGGCGCGGCGAATTCCGCGCCGGCTTCCGCTCGTGACTCGGGCAGGTCGACGTCGAAGCGGTCCACCGGCAGTTGCAGCTCGAACGCCGACTCGGCCGGCGTCGCGCCCACCCACACGGTGCCACGCTCGTCCGCCGAGGTGATGACGTGATCATGGCCAAGGCGTGCCAGGGGGCCCGCCCGGCGCACGACGACCGTGACGGTGGTGAGTTCAGGAACGACCGGCCACGCGTCGACTTCGTCGGCACGAGTCGTCGGCTGCGCGGGCACCGGGGCTGCCACTTCGGCTGCGGGCGCCGGGGCGGCGTCGTGCGGAACACGACAGCCTCCCGCCAGCGCGAGCAACGACGCGCACGCCGCACCCCGCATCCGCGCCCGGATCGCCGCCTTTGCTAACATGGCGCGATCATCCCACAGGATCGTGAATCCATGCCCCTGCGCAATACCGCGGCAACCTACGGCAGCCTTGCCAAGTTCCTGCACTGGGCCATCGTGCTGCTGATCCTCCCGCAGTATTTCCTGGTCGAAGCGGCCGAGGAACTGCCGAACGGCCTCGAAAAACTGCAACTGATGACCTGGCACAAGTCGCTCGGCATGCTGGTGCTGATCCTCGCGCTGGTGCGCATCGCCTGGAAGGTCATGAACAAGGGCCTGCCGGACCCGATCGGCGTCGCGTGGCAGCGCAAGGCCGCGGCGGCGGGCCACGGGCTGCTGTACCTGCTGATCCTCGCGCAGCCACTTACGGGGTGGATAATGTCGTCGAGCGCAAATTACCCGGTGACGCTGTTCAACGGGTTCCAGTTCCCGGCGATCGTCGGCGAGAACCACGACCTGCACGAACTGATGGAAGAAGTGCATGAAGTCCTGTTCTTCGCGATGCTGACCGTGGCGGCAGTCCACGTGGCCGCGGCGCTCTATCACCACGTCGTGCTGAAGGACGGCGTGTTGCGCCGCATGCTGCCGTTCGCGAAGCCGTAAACGCGGTGCGCGCGCGCCGCTCGCTCGCCGTACTGCTGCTCGCCGTGCTGACGTGCGCGGCAGCGACGGCCGTTGGCGCGAAAGCCCCCGGCTGGCGCATGGATGCGGCCGCGAGTCGGCTGACCTTCACGCCGCGCCTTGCGGGCGGAGACTTCGATGGTCGTTTCGAGCACTTCGAAGTCAC
>Ga0114939_10000958_pt1 | contig 23452 bp, 14 predicted proteins | sample AshMeaCrysSpring_FD_87196 | JGI IMG/M metagenome (GOLD analysis project Ga0114939, IMG submission 87196) | Groundwater microbial communities from Big Spring, Nevada to study Microbial Dark Matter (Phase II) - Ash Meadows Crystal Spring | ecosystem: Environmental > Aquatic > Deep subsurface >...
GCCGTGGCAGCTGGCCGTGTTGCGCTTCCTGGCCGCGCTCGGAATGGGCGGCGAATGGGCGCTGGGTGTGGCCCTGGTGATGGAAGCCTGGCCCGAACGATGGCGTCCGATGCTGGCCGGTGCCATCGGCGCGGCCGCCAACGTGGGCTTCCTGCTGGTCGCCCTGATCGCCTGGTGGTTTCCTGTCACGGTCGACTCCTGGCGATGGATGTTTCTGGTCGGCGCCTTGCCGGCGCTGCTGGCGGTGTTCGTGATTTGGAAGGTGCCCGAATCACGCCGCTGGCAAGCCGTCCGCGGATCGGCGCTTTCGATACACCCGTTTCGCGAGATCTTTGGGCCCGCGCTGCGGCATCGCACGCTGATCGGCATCGCCTTGGCCAGCGTCGCGCTGATCGGTACGTGGGGTTCGGTACAGTGGCTCCCCTTGTGGGTCGATCAGCTGACTGCCGGCCAGCAGCCAGGCGCCAAGGCATCCGTGCAAGTGATGAGTTCTGTGGGCGCTGTGATCGGGTGCTTGATCGCGCCGATCGCCGGACGTGAACTCGGACGCCGGCCCGCCTATTGCGGATTGTGTTTGCTTTCGTGGGGGCTTTGTTTTGCGCTATTTCGTTATACGGAGTACTACAGCCCGCGGTTGCTTCTGTTCAGTTTTGCCGTGGGGGGTGCCACGGCGGCATTCTACGGCTGGTTTCCCCTGTATCTCCCGGAACTGTTCCCCACGCGGGTTCGCGCGACGGGGCAGGGCGTCAGCTACAACGCAGGCCGACTGTTCGCTGCATGGGGCGCGCTGCTGAGTGGTCAGCTTGTCAGTCTGTTCAATGGCAGTTACGCGCAGGCGGGGCTGATCATCACGCTGGTTTATCTGCTCGGTGCCGTGTTGATCTGGTTTGCTCCGGAGACCAAGGGGCAACCGCTCCCCGACTGAAACGTGCGCGGTCCCTCAGGCCGGATGACAGAGCCGGTGACAAGATCCTTGTACAGTGATCACATCGACCATGCGGCGCGCGGCAGAGTTCGGTGGATCTCCTCGATCCGGTAACCAAAACCAGCACCGCGGATCGATTGCAGGTCCACGCATCCATCGCGGCGACGATAGAGCCCAGGGTGGACGCAGGCTTCCGCGGCCGAGGCGTCCGGATAGAACTGCATCGAATTCGTTTCTACTCCTTGGATCGTGCCGAGCTCTGCCGCCAATCGCAGATGCGGAATTTGAGCCAGCATCGGGTTCGTCAGATCCTGCACCATCAGGCTCATGCCGTGGGCGCGGGCCCAGCAAGCAGCCAGGATTGCGCCGGTTTGCGTCTTGCACGTTTTCAGGGCCACGCCGTTCCAGCCCAAGGAGCGACCCAGCCGCACGAGCCGCCAATCATGCGCGCTTTCGTCCATGAACAGCGGCTTTCGACGGGCCAGGTCATTAACATCGATCCGCCACTGTTCCAGGTCGTAGGGAAACGGCTGCTCGACATACAACAGCCGCCGATCGATTTCCGTATGCTCGCGCCGCAGGCGGTCCAGCAACTCGATGACATACGCGGGATCGGTCACCGTGCAATTGAAGTCCGCAGACAGCCAAGGGATGTCGTAGTCGATCGCGATTCGACCGACCTCCAGCAGACGCTGGTAATCCCAGGCGCTGTCGTTGCCGCGGAGTTTGATCTTCAGGCAACGCAGCCGATCCTGCTCAATCCAGTCGGTCAGCGCCACGGGATAGCCATCTTGCGGCGCATCCGCGGCGACTTCGGAGCGGCGCAAAGGATCAAGCCCCCCAACCAAGTGCCAGGCCGTCAGTCGCGGCGTGGAACTCGGCTGAAAGTAATCACACGGAAACTGTCCCGCGAAATCATCGGACGCAAAGTAGCAGGCCAAGTCGTGCGGCAAGTGGTCACGGTCGTAGCACCGCCAGATGTCACGATCATGGAGTTGGCCCCATGCATCATGGAGGGCGAGGTCAAACGGGCTGCAGCAAACGAGCGCCGCCAGATGCGGAAGCGGTTCTTCGCTGGCCGCAATTGCCTGCTGTTCCGCCGCGGCTCGCAGCTCCGGCAAGCACTCTTCCAGAAATCGCCAACCGTCATGCAGCGGATGAATCACGGCGCCGTATTGGCTCCAAGCGCGAGCCACTCGCTCACAGAATGTCTGCAACCGCTGGAGACGAAAGGCGTAGGATCGCTGGCTGGGCCACGTCCAGGGAACACTCAGAGGCGTTTCACCCCAACCGACGGCAGTCCGCCCGTCCGGATCAGCGATCGTCATCCGCACGCGAGCGCACTGCACCTGGGTGAGTGTTTCATGCCCGAACTTCAACGGCACACGGGTAGTCACTGGCAAGTAAACCAGTGCCAGGTCGACGATCCGCGGCCATCTGGCAATCGTCATCTGCAAGATCCGGACCAAGGAACAGGGACAGCTAGGCAGTGGTGGTGCCCCGTGATCCCATGTGCGTGGAAATCCTCCGCGTTTCGCCTGGCACGAGTGTCATCCATCTCGAGCCTGGCGTGCCTTTCACGGATCAGGCAAGCCAGCCTCGCAACGTCTGCAAGTCACGTGTGATCGCGGCGATCGATTGAGGGAGAAGCTGCGGATCTTGATGGTCGATGTATTCCATGTGAAGAGAGATGGGCCCAGGGATTCCATCCTTGCGAACCTGTGCGAACACCTGGCTGGCGATCGGGCCCGCGCCCAGCGGCAGATCCACGATCTTGTTGCCCTCCCACTTGGCGTCTTTACAGAAGATCGCGCCGATCGAGGGCCGGACCAGCCGATAGTCGATCGGCCAGGATTGACTGGATTCAATTGCGATATGTCGCGTGTCAAATGCGACTGCCAGATGATTCGGGTCAATCTGTTCCAAGACGCGCGCCAGATCCCACAGCGGTGCGCCGAAGTAGTCGGCCCCCGCGTGATTCTGAAGCAAACCCCGCAACCCGAGGGATGCGTTGAGCTGTGCCAAGTCGTGTGCCTCACGCGTGAACTGATCGAGCTGCGGGAGGATCGGTTTGTCGGTGCGGTAGTGTTGGAAGCCCAGTCGATAGTAGCGAATTCCGGATTTCGCCAGTGTCGACAGTACCGTCTCCGTAAGTGGTTGCTTGACCGACACGACATCGGTGGCCGCGATCACGATTCGCTGGTTCCGAGCTGCCAAGATATCGACCAGCTTGGGCAGATCATCCGCCAATCGTTCTGGTTCGATCTGTCCGCCGACGCGCAGCGTCGCTTCGATCCCCGCGACCTGCCACTCCGCCAGTTGACGGGCCAGATCGTCTTGGGACATCCACTGCAGCGGCTTTGCAAAGACACAGATCTCGGGTTCGGGCTCGGACCGTGGATCCGCATTGACAGGTTGCGTCAGCACACTGCCCATGGCAGTCGCCACGGTGGCAACAAACGTCCGGCGAGTGAGCGGGAAGTCGGGCATCGGGAACCTCTCGCAAGAGCTCATGAAATCGTTGCCACAGCCAGCCCATCGTACTCGGCGTGGCTCCTGCTGCGGCTTCACTCCTGCCGTGACCTGTCGCGCGGCGTGGCATGCAACCCGACCGATTCTGGTGCCGCGGTCACTTACGCCAGTCGCATCCAAACGGCCTGCAGGTATTCCGACTCGGGGCAGTGGCTGCCGATGGGATGATCGGGCGCGGCGCCTGTCTGGGCGAGGATCTGCATCGTCCGCGGACCACGGCGCGGCAGTTCTTGGGCCGGCAGATCTTCGATTGCATCGCCGGCTTGTCTGGCCGCGGCGTAGAGCAAGCGGCGAAACGCTTCGTGCGTCAGCAGTCCGGCGCAGGTGCATGAAAGCAGGAGGCCGCCGGGAGCGACCAGTTGCATCGCCAATCGATTGAGGTCGAAATGTTTTCGCGTGCCATCGTCGATCTCCGCCCGCGATCGGATCAGCTTGGGGGGATCGAGCACCACGACGTCGAACTGCCGGCCGATGCGAAGCATGTCGCGCATGAACGCGAATGCATCGGATTGCACGCAGCGGATCCGAACCTGATTCAAATCGGCGTTCGCTTTCGCCAGAGCCAACGGTTCTGCGTCGAGGTCAACGGCTGTCACCTCCGCGGCTCCGCCCAGCCGCTTGGCTTGCACTGCAAACCCTCCGCTGTAGCAGCACAGATCCAGCACGGATTTGTCGCGGCAGAACGCGGCGAGTCGCTGACGGTTCTCCCGCTGGTCGCAGAAGAAGCCTGTCTTGTGTCCGCCTGCAAAGCGGACACGAAAGCGCGTGTCGAACTCTTGAATCAACACCTCTTGGGGTACTGCCGGGCTGGATTGAGGCGGACTGTCGTAGCCTTCTTGCGATAGACAGGCAGGGCCGGTCTGCAGAATCCAGTGGCGCGTCCCCAACACTTCGCCGAGCAGTTCCAGCAGAGCAGGTCCCCGCAGGAACATCCCCCAGCTGAATGCCTCGCCGCTCAAGACGTCCCCAAAACGATCGACGACAAATCCCGGAAAGCCATCGCTTTCAGCGTGAATCACGCGATAGGCGTTGGTGACCTGATCCAGTTGGAGCAGATCGCGGCGGAGCGCGATCGCCCGTCGACAGAGGCCTTCCCAGTAGGCTCGATCGGGCGGCTGGTCCCCAAGGCGAACTTGTCGGACGGCGATCTCACTCCGCGGGTTGTACAGACCGAAACCGATCGGGCGACCATCGGGATCCACCGTCTGCACCCAATCGCCCGCGCGGGCCTGTGGGTCGGCGCGAGTGATCCGTTTGCGATAGACCGACTGTCGCCAGACCTCGCCGCTGAGCACGATCCGCGGGACCGCAGGCGGCGCAGGGCAGTCCAGCGCCGGACGCGCAGCGCCCTCTGCCGAGCGTGGCGCGCCGCGCGCGGGAGGCATCTCCGAACGACGTTGCCCATCCTGTCGCGGGCGGTTCACAAAGCGCTCTTGGGATTGCCGCTGCGCAGATACGCGAGCAGGTCGAGGATTTCTTCCCGGGTGAGTGTATCGAGCAGCCCGGCCGGCATCATCGACGACTTCGCGGGAGTGGATTCCTCGATGTCCTGCCGATTGACCATCGCCACGTTGTCGGGCTCCAGCATGTTCGTCATCACCATCAGGCCGTCGCCGAACAGGTTGACGATCTTGCCGACAATCACGCGTCCATCGGCCGTCACGATCTGGGTTGCGGCGTATTGATCGCTGACTTCCTTGTTGGGATTGATGATCGATTCCAGCAAATCCGGGGGACTGAACCGGCCCGACACGGCCGTCAGATTCGGCCCCAGGATTCCTCCCATGCCGCGGAACTGGTGGCACTTGTTGCACTGCGCGATCGCAAACAGCTGCCCGCCTCGCGCCAGATCGGGCTTGTAATCCGATCGCTCCAGATCGTTCTTCAGATCTTCCAGCTTCCACTCCTGGACGACGGCGCGTGGTGCGAGGGCTGCCAGCGGGTCTTTCACTTGGGGTGGGGCAAGCACATCGGCGAAGGTCGCCTTCTCGGCGTCGGTCAACGTATCGATGGCGATCTTCCGCATGTTTTCGACGTAACCGCCGAACGAATGTCCGCCGCGTGCCGAAGCCGCATCCTGGAACCATTTGAAATAAGCGCGGCGCAGCTCGGGGGTCCATCCTTCGGTCTGCTCGCGAAGCACGAACGCGTAGTGAATCTGTTCTTCTTGCGTGGGTGCCGACAGCAGCAGCGCTACGGACCGTTCGATGGCGCGGGGCGCTTTCAGATAAACCAGCACCTGCGACAGCTCACGGTCCAGTTCCGCATCCCCTGCCGGGTAGTGCGAATCGAGCTGAGCGAGCAGCGCTTGCCGTTCGGTCTCCTCGGGCGCTCCCAGCCGCAAAGCCACCAGGCCCGCCGCGCGGAGCAGGTCAAGTTGCTGCGACTTCGCGAGCCGATCGAACGAGATCTGGCGGAGCGCCGCGAATGCGGCCTTTCGATCATCGGGCTGACCGTTGCGTGCCAAGGCGATGATCCCCTGGATCAGTCCTTCGCCCGGCGGCAGATCCAACGCCGCCGATCGCCAACGATCCACCGGTTGGCTTTCCAGGGCAATCCGGGCTGCGAATCGAATGGCGCGGTCCGGATGGTCGAGGTAACGAATCGCCTGCGGGACAGCCTCGGCCACCTCGCGACCATGGAACGCCTCCAGTTGCCGACGCAACTCCCGCCACTTGATGACCTCGGGCGAGTCCGTGGATTCCACTTGGTCGGTGGGTTCGTTGCCTGCATAGCGGATGCGGTACACGGCCGAATGGGTGCGACGGCCACCGACCGCGAAATACAGCGCGCCGTCCTCGGGACGCACCACCACATCGGTGACGGCCAGTGGCATTCCTGTCGCAAAGGCCTCAAACGTTCCGGTGTAACTGGCGCCGGAAGGTTCCAGGTGCACCGCATAGATGTTTCCATAGCTCCAGTCGCTGATGAACAGAGCCTCCTGGAACTTCTCGGGGAACTTTGTGCCGTATCCAAAGACGATCCCTGTCGGCGAACCCGGTCCGATATCGACCGCGGCACCGAAGCTGTCGGGATAACAGGCGGGCCACTTGCCACTTCCGTTGCGCCAGCCGAACTCGGCGCCGCTGATCACATGATTGACGCGCGTCGGCCGATACCACGGCAAGCCGACATCCCATTCCATGTCGGCGTCGTACGCGAACAGTTCGCCCGCGCGATTGAAGGCGATGTCGTACTCGTTGCGGAAGCCGGTGGCGACCAGTTCCACGCCCGAACCGTCGGGCTGGAACTTCAGGACAAATCCGCCGGGGGCCAGTCTTCCAACATTATGTCCGCCGGCGTCGGGCATCCGGCCCAACAGATGATCTTCATTCCAGACGCGTGGCACGCGGCTGCGATCGATCTTTTCGGGCACGTTCGTGTTATTGCCGCCGCAGAAGTAGATCGACTGTCCGTCCGGGCTGAGAATTAAGGCGTGCGGTCCGTGTTCTCCGCCCCCGGTGAGCGGGATCAGGCGTTCCACGCGGTCGTACTGATCGTCGTGGTTTGTGTCGGTGACGCGATAGATCCCGGCGCCTTCCGCGGCATCGCCATTGACGCTGACATACAGCGCATCAAACGCACAAAGCATCCCCTGAGACATGCCGATCTCCACCGGCAGCTTTTCCACTTTTGGCGGCGCTGTCGGATCGTCGCTGATCGTCATGCGGTAGATCGCGCCGTACTGGTCGCTGGCCAGCAAGCGGCCCTGCGGATCAACGGTCATGCTGACCCACGAGCCTTGTTCGGCAGGAACCTCGTAGACCAGTTCCACGACGAACCCGTCGGGAACGCGAACATTGGCCGCGGGGCTGATCGGCTTTGCGACGGGCGGTTTCGCCGCCGCCGATTCTTGAGCCAACCCCGCGGTCGCTGCCGCAAAGGGGACGGCGAGGGCTGACAAAATCAGAATCCCAACCCGAAATCGTCGCATAGCTCGCGCTACTCTGTAATGCGTGGTACTCGATCGTCCGGGCAGATCGCCTGCCCGCCTGCATGAGACAATGGTAACTGAATCACCGCAGGGATGCCTGGGGAAGAGGTCTCAGGTCGGTCGGTCGACGGCCTGATGCAGCGGCGGTGCTCGCTGGCGATTCGATGGAGCATGATCAGGCATTGCGCGGGAACCATGCTTTGCTATGGTGACGGCGGCCCGCCTGCGAAGCTTCGAGGCATGCGGCGCGCGAGGGTCCAGTCGGGTCCCGCTCGTGGTCGAGCGGGTCAGTCGTCGGTCCGCGCGCTTCATGATGGAGATACGATGCGAAGACCTTTGCCCAGTTGGGTTCAACCACCTCCGTTGGGAATGCAGCGGTCGTTGGGTTGGGATCGTCATGTTGCGGCCGATTCTGAGCAGCGGAACGAGCTGTTGACCTATGTCGCGCTGCAACTGGCCGCGTCGGGGATTTGGCAGTGGCCCTCGGCAGATGGTACCGACCATCAGCTGCCGCGTTACGATCCGACGATGCTGGCCAGCCTCCGCGAGAAGAACCGGTTGCTGGCCGATCATCGACCACCGATCGATCAGCGGATCGGAAAGTTCATCGAGGATTATCTGCAGGGTGCCGGGATCGCATCCTCGATCGCGTTGCCCGCGCCGGTTTTGGAGTTAGACCGGCATGGGATGGCGCGTGAGTTGAGTCTGCCGCAGGTCGGCGATCACTACCGCGGCGAGTTGGTGGAGAGCTATCGGCTGCGGAACGGAGTCCTGAACAACCCGTCGAGTGATCGGCGGACCACCGCGGGCACGTTTCATCTGGTGGAAGGGGGACTGCCGATCCCGTTTGACAAACGGGCGGTGCCGGTGGGCGTGTTTGCGAAGTTGCTGGCGGCCGCGATGCAGCCACCGGAAGACGATCTGGTGCTGCCCTACACGTCGCAGATGGACTCACCGGCCCGCTGTTGGGCAGGCCTGATGCTGCGGCCGCTGGTCTGTCCGCCTGTTCCTGGGCATTGTCCGGCCCGTTCGTTGGAAATGCGCTTTTTCGCGCCGGGCAGTCTGGTCAGCAATCTCGACTTTGTCGAATCGGTATTTGGGAACGCCGGTCATCCGCTGGTGCCGGAGCATGATGCCGCTTTGGATGTCGATCATTGGACGGGGCATACCGGATGTGTGATCCTGGCGCCCCATCTGGTGCGGCTGACCAAGCGCGAGTTGGGTTTGCCCCACATCAGCCAGGCGACGCCGCGGCAGATCCGCGACCGGATGTGTTATGAAGCAGACGATGAGCGTTACAACGACGGCGCGGCGTTCAAGATTTGCTGCCGCGACCAGCGGGGCGTGATCGTGACCGTGATTGCGGACAACTACTTCGGCTACTGCAAGAAGGAAGTCAAGACACAGATCAGCTACGCGGCCAACTTGTTGGGTGGCGTGGAGGAAGAGCATGCCGGCGGTGCGCTGGCGTTTGCCTCGTATTCGTTGGGCGACGAGTTTCAGGTGAACAGTCGCCGTTACAACGGTCGGACGTTTGCGGAGGTGGCTCGCGACTACGCGGACTTTGTCGAAGTGCAGCCGGAGGGATACGGCATTGACCGCTTTGATCCATCGGTGATCTACATTCCCGAGAACGCGTTGGCCAGTCTCCGGGAACGGCGGATTCGCTGGCAGGATGATGCGGGACGACAGCAATCGATCTCGCTGCGTCCCGAGCAGGTGTATATCGCGCCGAGCGGTTACCAGATTCGGTTGGAAAAGCATCCCGCAGCACCCAGCTGGCGACTGTTGGGCACGGTGGGCGAGGGCCTGTTGTGCCACAAGCCGTGTACGGTCAGTGGCGGCGGCAAGAGTGAAATCAGCAAGAGCCTCCGCGACTACATGCTCTACGGTCCGCTGTTCGTGGAGGATAAGGAGCGTGATTTCGAGCAGTTGCGAGAGATCTTTGATCGAGATTACTCGGACCGCTGGCGTTCTCTCGAAAATCCGTTGCCCGAGCATCTCCGGCGCGACAGTCGTCGTGTTCTCGATGTGCGACGGAGCCTGGGCAGTGTGATCAAGCTGCTAACGCCGTCGCCGGACTACTCGGATGCGTACAACGCATGGCTCCAGTCGATCCCCGATCACATCTACGCGATGGCGTTGATCATCAAGCGGTTCTATCGGCCCGAATGGGGCGATCGATGGTGGGAGAACTTCGGAGTCGACATCGTCAACGGTTCACCCGGCCACGAGTTGAAGTTCGGCGACCGCAAGCTGGTCGGCACGTATCTCCGCGTCGGGTTGGATCAAGGGGATTGGCGGACGTTCAAGCTGCGGCAGGATTTTGTTGCCGCGGCGAAGGTCCAGATGGAGGATGACATCACGGCCAGTGTCGTGGTGCCGGCAGGGGAAATCGGCGCGGTCGGCGCCGCGATGCAGCCGGCGGTGGGTTACAAGTTTGTTGGCAACTGCGAGTACCGGCTGTTTCAACGTCCCGATGATGCGGTCCATCGCGGTCTGGATCGTCAGACCGAACGCGATCTCGCGGGGCCTGGCAACTTTCTGTGCAACTTCGAGCCATTGACGGCTGCTGCTGCAGCCCAGCTGGCGGATGACGCGATCAGCTTCGATCAGTTCACACCACCGATGCAGGAGTTGTTGGCAGCCACCGCGGAAGCCGGCTTGGGGTTTGTGGTCAGCAGCGCTCACCCGCGACTGGTCGAAGGAGTTCCGTCGAAGAACCCGCGCTACTTGCAGGATCGCCCCGATCTGGCGCGGGCTCGTGATACCTACGTCGCGGAACGCGGGGTGCGATTGTTTCGCGCACTGCCGATCGATCAGCCCGTGCAGATTCCCGTGGGCGCGATCCTCAGTGGCCGCCGCAACAATCCCGCCGATCCGGCGGCCGGCATTCACTCCTTGGCGATCTACGGTCCGATTCATTATCAGGAACCTCCCGAGCTGCTGGCCGATTACCTGGCGAGTCTCAGCGGGAAGAGTCCAAGTACGACGGGCGCGGGCAGTGAAGGAGCGCTGACCAAAGGTCCATTCAATGCATTACCCCCGACGCTGGATTTGAACGCGACGCTGGTGAGCCTTGCGGTGACGGGCCTGGGGGGGTTCAGCACGGCCGCCGGTTACATCGGCCAACGGTTCGAAGTCGGACATGACTTGAGCCTGCTGATTCCTGAAATCTGGTGTCGCATGGGCCCCGAGGAACGCGATCCGCGACGAATGATTGAAGAAGGGCTGCTGGAGCGCGTTGAAGATTTCGAACTCGACGGCCGACATATTCCAGCCAGCCGGCTGGGCTACCGGATCAACGAGCGGTTCGTGAACCGGTATTTTGGCCGAGTATTCGATAATCCGGCACGGATTTTCACACCCGAGATCCTGCGACCGGAATTACAGGACCGCCAGCTGTTTGCCGCCGGGGTTTTGCACCTGGCCGAGCAGCAGCAACGAATCGCCAGTGAGTATCTTTTAGATGGGAGCGCCGCGTTGGCCTGCCCGCCGCTCCAGGGCCTGCTGGTTTGCCTGGCCCGGGGCAGTTGGGATGGCAAGACCTTGGCCAGCCCGGAATTTCGCGAAATGTTCAAGCCCGACGTGATTCTGGCCAGCGGCTGGTATCGCCAACGGCTTGTCGCGCAGCAACAACGTGATGTCGGTCTGTGGCGAAGGTTCGTGGAAGCCCTGCAGCGAGCCATCGAACAACGCCATCATGCCGATGTTGTGGCCGCGTTGCAGCTGAGGGAACGGCTGGCGTTGGCTCGTGAACGATTGAACCACACTTCCGCATCCGATTTTGTCGATAGCCTTCACGGTGAATTGGGTGTCGATCCGCTAGGAGCCTGTTGAGAAATGCCCGCCGAGCGGCCGGTTACGCCGACCCGACCAGCGCAGACGCGCCCCCCTGGTGGCGGGCTCGGGTCTGGTCCCGTTGGACCCGATCGACCCGCGGCTCGCGCCGTGACGGGCAGTTCGGGTTCCGGCGCTCATTCGGCGATCAGCTCGGAAGCACTTCGCCAGCCGCAGTCTGCAGCGGCCAAGGGCGAACCAGCGGAACTGCCAATGACGCTTTGGCAAGCCAGCTGCGCGCTGGCGGCTCACTGCTGGCGCCAATTGCAGCGCCATCGGGCCGAGGGCATGGCGGCGGAGCTGACCTATCGAACGATTTTCGCGCTGGTGCCGCTGTTCGTCCTGGGACTCGTTCTGTTCCGTGTCGTCGGTGGACTGGAAGACGTGCAGCGGGGCGTTGAGGAGCAGCTCTTCAGTTACTTTGGGGTTCCTGAAGCACCGCCATTGATCAACGAGGAACCAGCCGCGCCCGTTGGCGATTCCGCGGTGATTACCGCCAAGATGCAGGATCTGGCCAGTGACACGGCGCCCGCGGGCGACGACGACGCAGCCACGAGCAACGGCGGCTCGAAGCTGGACGAAGACGCGATGACGGCCGAACAGCGCCGACAGCAGCAGGAGATCGAGCGACGGGAGTTTCAGGCCGGAATCCGGACCCGGCTGCGGGATGTGATCGACAAAGTGGCAAGCCTGGACTTCGCAAGCCTTGGCGTGGTCGGTTTGCTGCTGTTTGTGTACGCGGCGATCGGGCTGGTGCAGTCGGTCGAATACATCTTCAACATCATCTACGACAGCCCAGGCCATCGACCGTTGCACCTGCAGCTGGCGATTCACTGGTCGATCATCACGCTGGGCAGCGGGATGCTGGCGATGAGTCTGTACCTGTCCAGTCGCGTGTTGGACTATGCAGGACTTGCGGGACTGGGTCCGATCAACCGGCTGTGGTTGTCGCACGGCCTGGCCCTGATGGCGAGCTGGGTGATGCTCTGCCTGCTGTATTGGCTGATGCCCAACACGCGGGTCTCGCTGCGGGCCGCCGCGATCGGCGCACTGGTGGCTGCCGTTCTGTGGGAAGTCGCGAAGTGGGGCTTTCAGGTATACGTCGTGCAGTTCGTTCCCTATTCGAAGCTCTACGGTTCGCTGGGTTTGATTCCGCTGTTTCTGTTCTGGGTGTATGTCACCTGGTGGATCATCCTGTTCGGATTGATCTGGGCCTATACCCTCCAGACGTGGCCCGGCGGGATGCAGGCGTCTGCGGAAGCAGCCGCCGAGGAAATGTCGGTGCACGAAGACCCCCAGTGGATCCTGCCGGTGTTGGTCGAAATCGGACGGGCATTTGATCATGGAGGGTCGGCCAGCGCGCAGCAGATCGCGCAGCGCCTGGGAATGTCGGCCCGCGTTGCGGCCCGCCATTGCCAGCAACTGCAGGAGGCCGGCTGGGTTCATCGGCTGGCAGGCAGTGTCGACGAGCAGCCGTTCTATTCCTTGGCCAAGCCCGCAGCGCAGATCCCGCTGACCGCCGTGATGGCCCTGGTCGAGCCCCTGCCGGACGTGGCGCGGCGGAGCAGTGATCCGCCCTGGCGCTACCTCGTGCAGTTGCGCCAACAACAGCTGGCCATCGCCGAAGGCAAAACACTGGCCGATTGTCTGGTCGGCTGACACGATCGCTTCGCCGGTCGACGCGCGGAGCATGCGTGGGGAGAGGGCGACATCCGGGGCGGGCAGCGGTAAACTGCCATCCGTTCCGCAATGCGTTCGGCCACGCCTCTCGGTATTGATCGCCTGATGCCCATCATTCGTCAGCTGCCCGCCCATCTGGTGAACAAGATCGCGGCCGGTGAAGTCATCGAACGGCCGGCCAGTGTGGTCAAAGAGCTTCTGGAAAACAGCATCGACTCGGGCGCTACGCGGATCGATGTGCATGTCGACCCCAGCGAAGAAGGCTTGATCCGCATCAGTGACGATGGCTGCGGAATCGCGGCCGAGCAACTGCCGCTGGCCGTCGCCAGCCATGCGACCAGCAAGTTGCCCACCGAAGAGGCATTGTTTGAGATCGAGACGTTGGGCTTTCGCGGCGAGGCGTTGGCTTCGATCTCCGCGGTCAGTCACCTGCGGATCCAGAGCCGACCGCAGGCCAGCGAACAGGCGGCTGAACTGACGGTGCACGGAGGCATTGCAGGTGAGGTGATCCCGTGCGGCGGACCGCCGGGAACCACGATCGAAATCCGGCAGTTGTTCTTCAATACGCCCGTGCGGCGGCGGTTCCTCCGCGCTGCGAATACGGAAATGGGCCACATCGTCGAAGCCTTCACGCGCGTCGCGTTAGGCTACCCGCGAGTGGCGATGCGGTTGAGCAGCGCTGCACGGACGCTGTACGACCTGCCAGGGAGTGAAAGCTGGAGTGAACGGATCGAAACGTTCGTCGGCAGTGATGTGGCCGATGCGCTGATCGCCGTTTCGAGCGACGACGGTGAGATCAAACTGCACGGCTATGTTGCCGATCCATCCGTCAGCCGCCCTCACAATCGACTCCAGTATTTCTTTCTCAATGGCCGGCATATCCGCGATCGGGCGTTGCAACACGCGCTGCAGGAGGCCTATCGCGGGCTGCTGATGGTCGGTCGCCAACCGGTCGCCTTTCTGCGACTGGAAATGCCGCCGGCGATGGTCGACGTCAACGTCCATCCGACCAAGCTGGAAGTGCGGTTTGCCGACGGGGGTCGGATCTATGGGCAGCTGTTGCAGACGTTGCGGAATCGATTTCTTTCCGCCGACTTGACGATGCGCGTCCGATCCAGCCGGGCGACCGAGCCGGCTTCGAGCACCGGCGGCAATGAACCCGAGCCGGCACAGCAGCGGATCGATTGGGGTTCATCCGTTCGCCCGCGCGAAACCGAGATCCCGCCGTTTCGACGATTTGATGACGGCAGCACCGGAGCAATCCCAGCGGTTCGGCAACCCGTGGCGTTCGAATCCTCAGCTGCCGTGCATCCCCCAGCCCCCATCGTTCCACGGCAAGCCGAAGCAAGCTCATGGCGCGGCGCCATGCCAGCACCCGAGACAGGGATCGCCGAGCCCTCCGACGTGCCGTCCGCCGTGCACGAGCTGCACCCACCGAGCGGACTGAGAGTGGGCCCGCAGCCTCCATCGGCGGTTCCTTCGGCTGCCGAGTCCCGCCGTGAGCCGGCGGGTTCGCGGCCGGCCGGCATGCAAATCCACAATCGGTATCTGATAACTGAAGACGAACGAGGCTTGGTGGTCGTCGATCAACATGCCCTGCATGAACGGATTCTCTATGAACGGATTCGAGACCGCGTCCTGTCAGGGCAACTTGAATCCCAACGTCTGCTGGTTCCCGAGCCGCTCCGCTTGAAGCCGGCTGAGCTTGCCGCGGTGACTGAGGCACGCGATCTGTTCGCCAAGGTGGGGATTGACCTGGAGCCATTCGGCGGCGACACGATCCTGATCCGCAGCTATCCAGCAATGTTGGCCAACATGCCACCCGCCGAAATGCTCAGTCGCCTGCTGGAAGAACTGCTCGCGGGCAAACGCGATCCTGAAGCCCGTGATGTGCTTGACGGCTTGCTGCATTCGATGGCGTGTAAAGCCGCGATCAAGGCGGGCGATCGACTGACAGGCGACGAGATCGCTGCGCTGCTGGCGCAGCGCGAACTGTATGAGGACACGCACCATTGTCCCCATGGCCGACCGACCGCGCTGATCTTCAGCCGCGAGGAGTTGGATCGGATGTTCGGGCGACTCGGTGCACGTTGAGCCGGGTTGCGACGGCTTCTCCCGGAAAATGCTCGCCATTAGGCTACTCTGTAATGCAGAGTACCGGGATTGGCGCGGCGACCGCGGAATCGGGTTGGTCTCGAGCCGGCAGGCGCGGCGCGGGTGATTCCTCCCTCAGGCACTGAAGGCATACGGCGAGATGTGCGGAATCACCGGCGCGATTTGGACGCGAGCCGAGCTGGCGATCGACGAGCCTCAGGTGGCTCGGATGGCTCGTCAGATCACGCATCGCGGGCCGGATGATGCGGGCACGTATCTCGCTCCGCTTGGCCCGAGTCCGCGGGGCGTGCAGCCTGGCGTGGCCCTTGGGTTTCGTCGGCTGAGCATCATCGACCTGGCGGGCGGGCACCAGCCGATGAGCAATGAGGATGGCTCGGTTTGGGTCGTCTTCAACGGAGAGATCTATAACTTCCGTGAGTTGCGAAGGCGGTTGGAGGGCAATGGGCATCGGTTCGCGACGCACAGCGACACCGAGTCGATCGTGCATCTCTATGAGGATCTGCAGGAAGCTTGCTTTGAGCATTTCAACGGGATGTTCGCGATCGCCATCTGGGATGCGCGGCGCGGGCAACTGGTCTTGGGGCGTGACCGACTGGGGCAGAAGCCGCTGTACTATGCCCATCATGCCGGGCGACTGCTGTTCGCCAGTGAGATGAAGTGCTTCACTGAAGTCCCGGGAGTGCTGGGAGAACTGGACCCCGATGCACTCGATGCATACTTCACCTACCAATACATTCCTCATCCGCAGACGATCTGGCGCGGAGTGTCGAAGTTGCCGCCAGGCCATCGCTTGATCTATCGCGATGACCGGCTGCGCGTGGAGTCTTACTGGAATCTGGATTGGCAGGCCGAGCGGCGCGTCACGATGGCCGAAGCGGTCGCGGAACTTCAGCCGTTGCTCAGCGATGCGGTGGGGAAGCGACTGGTGGCGGATGTGCCTGTCGGCGCATTTCTCTCAGGAGGCGTGGACTCGTCGCTGATCGTGGCGCTGGCCCAGGCGCAGCGGACGGATCCGATTCGCACCTTCAGCATCGGGTTCTCTGAGGCCGATTATGATGAGACGCATTTCGCGGCGCAGGTAGCCGAGCATTTGGGGACGCGTCACCAGCGGTTCGAGGTCCGCGCGGATGCAGTTTCGGTGCTCGAGCGGTTGGTGTGGCATTTCGATGAGCCATTCAGCGATTCCAGCGCGGTGCCGACGTGGTATCTCTGTGAACTGACGCGCGGCGAGGTAAAGGTTGCGCTGTCGGGCGATGGTGGCGATGAGTTGTTCGCCGGCTATGACCGCTACGCCGCGTTGTGGCTCAGCCGCTGGCTGGATCGCCTGGGGCCGCTCAAGCGACTGGCGGGCGCGGATTGGATTCAGCAGCTTCCGGAGTCCGCGACGCGCCGCAGCTTGGTCCGCCGCGCGAAGCGGTTTTGTGAAGCGATCGGCCTGCCGCCAGAACGCCGCTACATGTTCTGGTTGCAGATCTTCAATGAACGGCGGCGGGGAGAAATGTACCGCGAAGACTTTGTGCGGCAGCTCTCTGGGCGCGATCCATTTGCATTCCTGCACGCTGCATGGCGGCGGGTCGGGGCACGCGACCTGGTGACGCGAGCGTCCCTGACAGACCTGCAGACCTATCTTCCATGCGACCTCTGCACCAAGGTCGATATCACCTCGATGGCGCACGGGCTGGAGGTCCGGCAGCCGTTTCTTGATTACCGGGTCGCCGAGTTTGCGGGCGGGCTGCCGATCGATCTGAAGTTCCGTCGCGGGGTGGGCAAGCGGTTACTGCGAGCGGCCTTTGGCCCAAAATTGCCGACCGCGATCTGGGACAGGAAAAAGATGGGGTTCGGCGTGCCGCTGGCCGCCTGGTTCCGAAAGGACCTGCGCGATCTGGTACGCGATACACTGACCGCCAACGATGCTCGAATCAGCCACTTTTTGCGGTCCGAAGTCGTCCGCGGCCTGGTGGAAGACCACCAATCGGAGCGTGTCGACCATGGCTACGGGTTGTGGAACCTGCTGTTTTTGGAGCTTTGGCTGCGTCGCTGGCAATGATTACGGGGATCCGCCATCACCGCCCGCGGTCGGCTGAATGATGCGGTGGTTGACCGTCTGCTATGCGAGTTCCTAAGGCGGACGTACACTGAACGGACGACGCTTGAACGCTTCAGGAACTAATCATGTTTGACGCGATCACCGATGCGGTTGCCAGTCTCAACAATATCTATGTGATCTCGTTGCTCGTGCTGACCTCAGCCGCACTGCTGCTCTATGACTACCTGAGCGTCTCCGACTGGCCGGCGCATGTCGGCTACGCGCTGTTCTCGGTCGCGACTTTCTTGCTTGCACCGTATGGCTGGACTGGCAGCATTGTGGCTGGTCTGGTGGTCTGGGTTTTTCTAAGCGCCTTGCATTGGAAGTTGCTTTATCGCTACCTCTCCAGTAACGAGAACGGGTTGTCGCTCGAGGAACCATCCAGCACTGGCAACATGCCCGCGCCGCAGTAGATCCGGTTGAGCCGCCTACCGCATGGGCTCGCGCATCTTCGAAGGACGAAATAGTCATGTCGATTGATTGGGGAAGGGCACAGCAGAGTCCGCCGGCCGCGCCGCGCCGCAGTTGGCTTAACGGCTTTACCTTGCGACTGTTGATTGCGGCCGGGTTGGCGCTGTTCGCCTATATCAGTTACGTCGGCAATGTGCAGGAGAATCCAATCACGGGCGAGAAACAGCGCGTGGCGATGGATCCTGAGCAAGAAGTGGCGATGGGACTGCAGGCGGCGCCGGAAATGGCGGCCCAGTTCGGCGGCTTGGAGCGTGATCCCCGTGCTCGTGCGATGGTGGAGCAAATGGGCGCGCGGTTGCTCGAAGCACTCGATCAGGTTCTCGTGAGCAAAGGTCGGCAGAATCCCTATCGCTTCCAATTTCACCTGCTCGCTGATCCCAAGACGATCAATGCGTTCGCGCTTCCCGGCGGCCAGGTGTTCATCACAAACGCCTTGTTTCGGCGACTGGAAACGGAAGGGCAGTTGGCGGGGGTCCTGGGGCACGAGGTAGGCCACGTGCTGATGCGTCACAGCGCGCAGCGATTGGCCAAGGAGAAGCTGACGCAGGGATTGGTGGGGGCGGCGGGCGTCGCGGGCGGTTCAGTGGATTCTGCCCGGATGGCGATGATGGTAGGCCAGATGATCAATATGAAGTATGGACGGGAAGACGAGTTGGAGTCTGACAAGTGGGGTGTCCTGCTGTCGGCGCAGGCCGGCTATGATCCGCGCGCGATGCTGGGTGTCATGCGAATTCTCGACGAAGCCACGGGAGGCGGTGGCGGCCCCCCGGAGATGATGAGCACACATCCCAAGCCCGCGAATCGGGCGGCGTATATCGAGGGAGTACTCAAGGAAGTCTTCCCGCAGGGAATTCCCGAAGGTCTCTCTCCCTAGCCCAGGCGCCCTGGTTGATTGCCATCAGTCGCGAACCGCGATGAGAGCGAGCGACCGTATGCAAGATGTGATGGCTGTGATTCTCGCCGGCGGCAAAGGCACCCGGTTGGAGCCGTTGACTCGGGACAGAGCCAAGCCGGCCGTGCCTTTCGGGGGCCTCTATCGGATCATTGATTTCGTGATGTCCAACTGCCTCAACAGCGGCATCAGCCGGATGCTGTTGTTGACGCAGTACAAAGGTCAGAGTCTCGATCGGCATATCAATCTCGCCTGGCGCCCCTATTTTCGGCGCGAGCTGGGCGAGATCCTGGACGTGGTACCGCCGCAGCAACGGATCGACGATCAGTGGTACCAAGGTACTGCCGATGCGGTGTACCAGAATATCTATGCGCTGGAGCGTGAGCAGCCTTCGCTGGTGGTGATCCTGGCGGGCGATCACATCTACAAGATGAACTATCAGGAGATGGTCGATTTCCATCGCGAGCAACAGGCTGACCTGACAATTGGCGCGCTTCCCGTGACGCGCGAGGCAGCGCGGGAATTCGGCGTGATGCAGGTTGCCAGCGATCTGCGGGTTGTTGGTTTTCAGGAGAAGCCCGCCGATCCGATTCCGCTGCCGAGTAATCCGGACCGATGCCTGGCGTCGATGGGCATCTATGTGTTCAACGCCCGATTCCTGTTTGAACAGCTCTGCCGCGATGCGGTGTTGCACAGCAGCCGACATGACTTCGGCCGAGATATCATCCCCAGTCTGATCGAAGACTATCGGGTGTGTGCTTTTCCATTCCGAGACGAAAATCGGAAAGGGGAGGCCTACTGGCGGGATGTAGGGACGCTGGACGCCTACTATGCCGCCAACATGGATCTGGTTGCGGTCGATCCGCTGCTGAACATGTACGACCGAATCTGGCCGGTTCGGACACATCAGCCCAATCTGCCGCCTCCCAAGTTTGTTTTCGGGAGTGACGGACGCTCGCCGCGGCGCGGCGAAGCACTCGATTCGATCGTCTGTCAGGGCACGATCATCAGTGGCGGGCATGTCTCGCGAAGTGTGCTCAGTGCTGGCGTCCGCGTGAACTCGTTTGCCGATGTCCGGGGAAGCATTCTGTTTGAGGGCGTCGAGGTGGGCCGGCATGCGCGGATCCGCAACGCGATCATCGACAAGCACGTCCGCATCCCGGCGGGAGTCGAAATCGGTTACGACCCGATCGCCGATCGTCAGCGGGGCTTCACCGTCAGTCCCAACGGCGTCGTGGTTGTCGCCCGTGGCACGCAAGTGCACGGGGCACGGGCTCCGGTGCTGGCCGTCGAATAGTTGCGGGAATGCCGCGTCGTCTTCGGACCGCCGGATGCCCGACCGGCGAAGAACTCGCGCAGCCTGCAGCGAGGCCGTGGGCTAAGATAGGCCCCGCCCGGTTCGATCAGCTTCTGAGTCGAGGCAGTTGCGGCTCTCTCTCACGGAGGAATAGCTCGTGCCCGTTGGCAACGCCTTGCTGATCGCTACGGCCGCCGTCGGGTTGTTGCTGCTCGTGGGGGGCGCGGTCTTGGGCTACTGGGCAGCCGCGCGTCGCTCACCGCCCGACGGAGTGCTCCGCGAAGACCAACTGCTGCGAATGGCCGATGCGCTGGCGTCGTGGACCAGCGAATATGCCGGTAATGTCACCCGTTATCAGGGGCAGCTGGACCATCTGAGCCAGGCGGTTCGCGCGCCGCATGAGTCGATCAGGGAAGGGTTCAGCAGCCAGATCGTGACGATCCTGGAAGAGATCATGCGAAGCAACCGCCAGCTGCAGGAGCGGTTGTCAGTGGCCGAGCGGCAGTTGGCGGATCAGACGCGACAGATCGAAAGCTACATGAGCGAAGCGCGGACCGACGCGCTGACTGGCTTGCCCAATCGCCGCGCATTCGACCGAGAGCTGGAGACCCGGTTCACCGCTTGGCGGCGTGGCGGCGCGCGATTCTGCGTGCTGCTGGTAGACGTGGATGGCTTCAAGCAGATCAACGATCGGTTCGGACACCAAGCGGGCGACGACGTCCTGCGGCAGATCGCCCGGCTGCTGGAGTCGGAGTTGGAAGGGGCTCATCTCGTGGCGCGGTTCGGAGGCGAAGAATTCGCGGCCTTGCTCCCTCCGCCGCTTCGCCAGGCCGCGGAGACCGCCGATCGAGCTCGGCGGAAGCTGACCCGCGAACGGCTGATGGCCGAAGGACCGCTCCTGGAAGTCTCTGTCAGCTGCGGCCTCTCCGAGCCCAAAGATGATCGGCTGGTCGGGACGGTGGTCCGGCGAGCCGACGAGGCGCTTTACGCCGCGAAAGGGCTGGGTCGCAATCGGACCTACTTCCATGATGGGCGGCAGCCGGTTCTGCTGGGTGCGCCGGAGGTCAGCCCGCAGGGATGATCTTCCCCGAGCCCCACGGACCCTTGCCGATCGACGAAGATAGTCGCCAAACCTCCCCGGCCCAGGCTCGACAGACTGGTCGCCGCCATCAAATCATCCTGTACGCGGACATCATCCAGGTCATCGAACGATGAGCGTAGTCACAGCACCTCAGGCAGAGTTGTTCGGGCATCCCACGGGCCTGTTCAAGTTGTTCTTCGCCGAGATGTGGGAGCGGTTCTCGTATTACGGCATGCGAGCGCTGCTGGTCCTCTATCTGGTCAAAGGCTTTCTCTACGCGGACAACGAAGCTTACAGCATCTACGGAGCCTATACGGCGCTTGTCTACATGACGCCATTCTTCGGCGGGATGCTGGCCGATCGCCTGTTGGGACAACGCAAGGCAGTGATCTTCGGCGGGATCCTGATGGCTTTGGGTCAAGCGCTGCTGATGATTCCGCAGAAAGGGATGTTCTTCACGGGCCTGGCGTTTCTGATCGCCGGCAATGGTTTCTTCAAGCCGAACATTTCGACAATCGTCGGTTCGCTCTATCCGCCTGGCAGTCGGATGCGCGACAGCGGGTTCACCATCTTCTACATGGGGATCAATCTCGGCGCTTCGATGAGCCCCTTGCTGTGCGGTTACATCGGGGAGACATACGGCTGGCACTATGGGTTTGGATTGGCATCACTGGGGATGATGATCGGACTGGCGATCTTCGTGATGCCGACATTGATCTCACAGGCCTTGATCGGGCTGGCTTCGGTGGCTGCGGCGCTGGCATTGTTGTACTTCCGACCCAACAGCCCCGTGCCGATCGCATTGAACGCGTTCACGGCATTCGCGCTGGTGGCGGCCGCGATCGTTTCGATCAAAGCTCTCTCGCGCGGCGGTCTGCCGCCCGAAGCGGGGCAGCCGCCGGCCAATGCGCGGGGAGGAGCCGCGGAGAAGATCGTCTACCTGGGCACGATCGTCTTGATCCCGTTGATCATCTTGCTGGTCTCCGGCTTCGCCCTTCTGACCAGTGATGGCAAGCCAGTGCAGTTGATCTCGAATGAGACGATCAGCAACCTGACCGCGGACGCCGGATCGCTCGGTCCGACCCTCGAGATCTTCCTCGCGGAAGTCAGCAAGCCAGCCGGATTGGTCCTGACGATGACGGGGCTGATTTCATTGCTGTATATCCTGACGAACATGCTGCGGTTGGAGCGCGTCCCGCGGCTCCGTCTGGTCGTGGCGATGGTCCTGATTTTCTTCTCGATGCTATTCTGGGCGTTCTTCGAACAGGCAGGCAGCTCGGTCAATCTGTTCACCGACCGCAACATCGACCGGACGTTTACCTCGCAGCAGATCGAACTGAGTCAGGTCGGACAGACGATCGAACTGCAGCCCACGCAGGAGCAAGTTGGCTTCACCAATGGCACCGAGATGTTCACGCTGGATCGTCTGGACCAGTTGCGGCGCGAGAACCAGGAGCGGCCCGATTTCACAATTCCCTGGATGGTGGCCGCGGACAATGTCGGGATGGGGTTGGCAACACGCAACGCAGAGATCCCCGCCAGTACCTTCCAGGCCGTCAATGCGATCTTCATTCTGCTTTTTGGCCTCGTCTTCACGGCGCTGTGGGGGCTGCTGGCAAGACGCAACATGGAGCCGAGCACGCCGGTCAAGTTTGCGCTGGGCCTGCTGCAACTTGGACTGGGTTTCTACGCCCTGTACTACGGCACGACGCAAGCCAACGAGCGCGGGATCGTGGGCCTGCAATGGCTGATCTTGGGCTATGCCTTGCACACGACGGGCGAACTGTGTCTGTCGCCGGTCGGCCTGTCGATGATCACAAAGCTGTCGCCATCTTTCCTCGTCAGCACGATGATGGGAATGTGGTTCCTGGCCACTGCCTTTTCGCAGTACCTGGCGGGGATCATTTCCCAATTCACGGGTGTCGGTCACGGGGGCAATGGTTCGCCCACCGCCGGCATCATTCCCACGATGACGGTCAATACGTATGGCGATGTGTTCTGGAAGATTGCGATCACCGCGATGATCAGCGGTGTGATCTGTCTGATGATTTCGCCGGTGTTGAAATACTGGATGTTCGAAGACCAGCCCGAAAGCTGAATGGCGGCTGCTTGATCCGGGCGGCGGCGAGGGTTCACTCGCTGCCGCGTCGGGGTGAGGTGCTGCGACACTCAAGCATCTTCCAAGACTTCTCTGATCTTGGCGCCATTGCGTGAGATCTCTTGAAGCGTTATCGGCCGCAGCGGCTCATGTTGGCCGATAGGCCCTTGCTTGCGCTGCGGGCATGCTCACTCGCTGGCGCGTCGGGTTGGTACTCCCGCGACGCTCAAGCACTTCTCAAGGCCTCTCCGATCTTTGCGCCTCTGCGTGAGATTTCTTGAAGCGTTATCGGCCGCAGCGGCTCATGTTGGCCGATAGGCCCCTGCTTGCGCTGCGGGCATGCTCACTCGCTGGCGCGTCGGGTTGGTGCTGCCGCGACGCTCAAGCACTTCTCAAGGCCTCTCCGATCTTTGCGCCTCTGCGTGAGATTTCTTGAAGCGTTATCGGCCGCAGCGGCTCATGTTGGCCGATAGGCCCTTGCTTGCGCCGCGGGCATGCTCA
>Ga0114939_10000959_pt1 | contig 23413 bp, 22 predicted proteins | sample AshMeaCrysSpring_FD_87196 | JGI IMG/M metagenome (GOLD analysis project Ga0114939, IMG submission 87196) | Groundwater microbial communities from Big Spring, Nevada to study Microbial Dark Matter (Phase II) - Ash Meadows Crystal Spring | ecosystem: Environmental > Aquatic > Deep subsurface >...
CGCCTGAAAGGCGCCGGTCCGCCACACGCTTTCCATCAGCACGAACATCGCGGCGAAAAATGCCAGGGTCTGCCAGTCCAGGCGCCGCAGGATCTGTCCGCGTCGCGGACTCGCGAGCAGGATTGGCAGCGCGCCGGCCAGCGCGATCGCCGACAGGCGCAGCCCCCAGGGGATGCCGAGGGCAATCAGCAGGGACTTGGCGAGGATCAGCGCGACGACGATCCCGACTCCGCTGCCGGCGAGGCGGGCGAGCGCGGTGTCCTTGATCCGGACCTGCGCGTGCTCGAGCGGCGTGCGGTGGAACTCGCGCCAGTGCACGAGACGCAGCACGCCGTAGCAGGCGGCGAGCGCGAACAGCGTCGGCGGGCCGAGCTGCGCCAGGAAGCTCGCGAACGGGTTGACGAAGGCCCCGTCGACGGCGATCAGCAGGTTCTGCGGGTTGCCGATGGGGCTCGGCACGCTGCCGGTGGTCACCGCAAAGGCGAGCGCGAGCAGGAGCACGCGCGGATCGATGCGATGCTCCTGGGCGAGTCGCAGGGCGAGCGGCGTGCCGACGATCGCGAGCGTGTCGTTCATGAGCAGCGCCGAGCCGACGCCCGCCCCGACCAGCAAGGCGACGACCAGCGCATCGGTGGAGCGCGCGCGCCACAGCCAGCGGTAGGCGAACGCATAGAGGGCGCCGCTCGCGAGCAGGGCCTCGCCGAGCACGAACATGCCGAACAGGAACGCCATCACGTCGAGATCAATCACGGCGAGCGCGTCCATCGGCGCGATGTCGCCGCTCGCGAGCACGGCGAGCGCGCCGCCGGCCATGACCTGCCAGATCCGCAGCCGCAGCCGCCCCGTGCGGCGCAGTGCGATCAGCGTGAAAACGGCCAGCAGAACGGCGACGGGAAAACTCATGGGACCGGGGGGGACGCCGGCCGGGCGAGGGGAAAGGAGACCGTGAACTCTGCGCCGGGGTCACGGTTTTGGACGTCCACGGTGCCGCCCATCGCGTCGGCGAGTTGCCGCACCAGCGCAAGCCCGATGCCCGTGCCCGCAGTCTCGCGGGTCAGTGCGTCCTCGCCGCGGTAGAAGAGGCGGAAGATCTTGCGCATCTGATCACGGGGCACCCCGGGGCCGTGGTCGCGAACCGAGAACGCGACCCGGCTTCCGTGCGCGAGGCGGCAGCCGATGTCGATGGACTTGTTTGCCGCCTGGCCCGAGAACTTGATCGCGTTGTCGACGAGGTTGATGAGGATCTGGCTGAAGGCGTCGGGGTCGAGCTCGACCACGGCCGCATCGGCCTTGCCGTCGCTCTCGGTCAGGAGCGCGAAGCCCGCGCGCTCGACCTGCGACGCGATCTTCGCCGTGGCCGTGGCGAGCAGCTCGCCCGCCGGCAGCGACCGGGGCGCGAGCCGCAGCTCGTCGCGCGTCATGCGCGCGAGCTGCAGGACGTTGCCGATGAGCCGCGTCAGGCGCTCGCTCTCGTCGTGGATGTAGGCGTAGTAGGCGGCCTTTTTCTCCTCGGGCGCCCAGCCTTCGCGCAGCATCTCGCCGTACATGCGGATGGAGGTGAGCGGGGTCTTGAGCTCGTGGCTGACGGCGGCGACGAAGTCCTGCTGCTGGCGCGCGAGCGCGAGCTGGCGCGCGCCGAGGCGGTAGAGCAGGAAGACGCCGCCGAGCATGACCAGCGCCAGCACCGTCGCGAGCCAGCCGACGATGGAGGCGCCCGGCCCGGCCGGCAGGCTGCCGACGCTGTAGACGAGCTCGAGGCCGTCGAGGGGCGCCGACAGGCGGGTGCGGTAGAGGAGCTCGCCGGCGAGGCCCTCGGTGCCGACCGCGTAGCGGCGCGATGCCTGGCCCGCGAAGCCGGTCAGCACGACGCTGCGCCACGCCACCACGACGTCCGTGGTCTGCGACAGCACCGTCTCGCGCAGCGCGGACCCCACGGTCTCGGCTAGGAAGGGGTCCTGCGCGAGCAGCAGCCCCTGCACGTAACGCTGCCCGTCGCGCCAGGCGTCGCGGAACAGCACGAAGTGACCGCTGTCGAGCCGGCGCGCCTGGAAGGGTCCGATCTCGCTCCCGAACATTGCCACCGGGCCGGCCTGCGCCGTCACGGCGTCCGTCTCGGGCGTCGCGGCGTCCACGATCGCGCTGCGCTCCTTGCGCACGCCACGCTTCTCGGCGCGCGCGAGAGTCTGCGCCTCGGGCAGCGGCGCGGGGGCGGGGGCGCCGCCCGCGGCCGGCGCGGCCTGCTGGAAGCGCTCGGCGAGCTTGAGGTCCTCCACGCGCCCGAGCGGTGCGCCCCGGTCCGTGGCGCGGGACGGCGGCGCGGCGTCGGCGAGCGCGTCGAACACCGACTGCGGAACCGATTTTGCCTCGGTGGGCGCGTCCTTGCGGCGCGCGCCGGAAGCGGCCGCTGCGGCGCTCGCGCTATCGGCGGCTTGGGGACGCGGCGTGGCCTTGGCGGTCTCGGCCTCGCGCGCCACCACGCGCTCGCCGCGCCCCACCGCGCCCGCGAGGAGACGCCGCAGCTCGTCCCGCAGGGCGATGCGCTGCACGAGCTCGTCGGCGCCGACGCCGTACTCCTTGGCCAGCGCGGGCTCCCGCGGGACCAACGGCGACGTCAGCGTGCCGGCGCCGTCCACCTGAAAGTGGCCCACGAGGCCGGGCAGGCCGGGCGCGGGGGGATAGCTCGAGAGCGGCGAGCGCTGCACGAAGCGCGGCGTTGCCTCGCCGCCGGCCACGAGGAAGGCGTAGTCGGCGAACGCGCGCGCCTCTTCCGCGTCCACCAGGCGCGACAACTGGGCGTCAATCCGGGCCGTGAGCTCCTCGGCGAGCCGCTGCTGTTGGCGGAAGGCCTGCCACTGCAGCTGCTCGTAGGCGTGGGCGACGAGCAGACCCGTGGGGATCGCGAGCGCGAGGAGAAACAGTCCGAGCACGAGGCGCAGGCGACGCAGGCTCCAGCCGGCGAGACCGACGCCCCGCACGTCAGCCCCCGAGCAGCCGGTAGCCCGCGCCGCGCACGGTGACCAGGTGCCTTGGCTGTGCCGGATCCGATTCGATCTTGCGCCGCAGCTTCGCGACGTGGATGTCCACGGTGCGCGTCTCGATGCCGAGGTCGCGCGCGTAGCCCCAGACCTTGTGCAGCAGCTCCTCGCGCGGCACCGCCCGTTCGGCGTGGGCGTGCAGGTACTCGAGCACCGCCATCTCGCGGCGGGTGAACGCGAGCGCCGCCTCGCCGCGGCGGCCGGCCAGGTTGCGCGGGTCGATCTCGAGGTCGGCGGCGAGCCGGATCGGCCCGTCCCCCTGGCCCGCGCGCGCGCGCCGCAGCACCGCTGCGACCCGGGCCACCAGCTGCGCGACCGAGAAGGGCTTGGCGACGTAGTCGTCCGCGCCGAGCCGCAGCCCGTGGATGACGTCCTCGTCGGTGGTGCGCGCGGTGAGCAGGATGATCGGCTGGTCGCGGTCAGTGGCGCGGATGCGCTCGCAGATCGCGAAGCCGTCGATGCCGGGCAGCATCACGTCGAGCAGCAGGAGATCGAAGCGCCCGGTGGCGGCGAGGCGCAGACCTTCGCGGCCGTCGGCGGCGCTCTCGACCGCGTAGCCGTGATAGACGAAGACGTCCTCGAGGCCCGACCGGATGGCGTCCTCGTCCTCGACGATGAGGATGCGCTGCTTGTGCTCCATCAGGATGGCGAGCGTAGCAATGCGGCTGGCGGCCGGCACGTAAATCTTCGGTAAACACGGGGCGAGAGTGTTTACCGAATGCGGCCTGGGGCGCGCGGGGAGCGGTTCCTAGACTCAGCTCGCCAACCGGCAAGCATCGAACAGGAGCCACCCCATGGCAGTCATCACTCGACTCGCCCGACTGTTCCGGGCGGACGTCCACGCGGTCCTCGACCGCATCGAGGAGCCCGACGTCCTGCTGCGCCAGGCCGTGCGCGACATGGAAGAGGAGTGCGCCCGCGATGCCCAGCGGGGCGCGCTGATCGCGAGGGAGGAGGAGAAGCTCGCGGCGCGGCTCGCCGAGATCGATCGCGGGCTCGGCGATGCCGACGAAGCGCTCGATGTCTGTATGCGCTCGGGCACGGACGCGCTCGCGCGCGCCGTGATCCGCCGCCAGCTCGAGGCCCGGCAGCTGCGCAAGGGGCTCGCCGCGCGCGCGCAGGGCCTCGCCGACGACCGCGCGGCGCTGGCCCGACGCCTCGAGGAGAACCGGCGCCGCCTCGACGTGATGCGGCAGAAAGCAGCGGTGCTCGCCGATGAGGCGCCGCGGACCGCGGACCAGGATTGGGCCTCGCCGATGCCCGTGGTGCGGGACGAGGACGTCGAGGTCGCGCTGCTGCACGAGAAAGAGCGGAGGGCGGTGCCATGAGGATGCCGACCTTTCTCGAGGGCGTTCTGGTCGCGCTGGTCGCCAGCGTTGCCGGCATCGTGCTGCACGCGGCAACGACCTTCCTCGGAGGCACTCGCGGCCCGTGGCTCCTCGTCGCCCTGCTCGGGCTGGGCTACGTGCTCTACCTGCTGCGGCGCTCTCCGGTGCGCGCGGGCCGCGTCGCCGCATTCGCTGCCTGGGGCGCAGTCGCCGGCCTGCTCGGGCTCGCGGCGCCGTCGCTCGCGGTGTACGTCGTGCTGCACGTCGCGGCGCTCTGGCTGCTGCGCTCGCTGTTCTTCCACGCCCGTCCCCTGGCGGCGCTCGCGGACCTCGCCCTCTCCGGCATTGCGCTCGCGGCGGGCCTCTGGGCCTTCGCGCACACGTGCAGCCTGCTGCTCGGCCTGTGGTGCTTCTTCCTCGTGCAGGCGCTGTTCGTCGCGATCCCGCAGGGCGGCATGACGCGGCGCGTGGCCGCGCCGCCGCCCGCGGATGACCGCTTCGAGACCGCGCACCGAGCGGCGGAGGCCGCCGTGCGGCGGCTCGCCACTTCCCGTTGAATCCATTGGAGAACCGACATGAAGACCCCGCTCATCGCCCTCGCCATCTTCACGGCCACCGCGGCGACCGTCGCCCTCACTCCCGCGCAGTGGGTTATCGGCGCGACCCCTGCACCCGACCCGGCGCTCGCGGGCCTGCCGTGCCCTGATCCCGCGCGCAACGAGCGCCCCGTGATCGAGGCCGTGTTCGTGCTCGACACCACCGGCAGCATGAGCGGCCTCATCCAGGCGGCCAAGGAGAAGATCTGGTCCATCGCGACGACCATGGCGTCCGCCCAGCCCGCGCCCGAGATCCGCATGGGCCTCGTTGCCTACCGCGACCGCGGCGACGACTACGTCACCCGCGTGGTGGACCTGTCGGCAGACCTCGACTCGATGTACGCGACGCTCATGGAGCTCAAGGCCGGCGGCGGGGGCGACGGCCCGGAGAGCGTCAACGCGGCGCTGCACGACGCGGTGCATCGCATTTCGTGGAGCCAGGGAGGCGCGGCCTACAAGGTCGTGTTCCTGGTGGGCGACGCGCCGCCGCACATGGATTACCCGGACGACGTGAAGTACCCCCAGACGCTCGCCGTCGCGCGGGAGAAGGGCATCGTCGTGAACGCCGTGCAGTGCGGCGGCCTGGCGGAAACGACGCGGCAGTGGGAGCGAATTGCCGGCCAGGGCCAGGGGCGCTACTTCCGCGTCGACCAGCAGGGCAGCGCGGTGGCGCTCGCCACGCCTTACGACCGCACGCTCGCTGAGCTGTCGGCCAAGCTCGACGCCACGCGCCTCTACTACGGCAGCGACGAGGAGAAGCGGCGCCAGGCGGCGAAGCAGGAGGCGGCGGACAAGCTGCACGCGGCCGCCTCGGTCGAGTCCCGCGCGCGCCGCGCCACCTTCAACGCGTCGCCGGCCGGCAAGGCCAACCTGCTGGGCGAGAAGGAACTGGTCGAGGACGTCGCCGCCGGACGCGTGGACCTGTCGAGCGTGGCCCCCGCGGCGCTGCCCGCCCCGCTGCAGGCGATGGCGCCCGCCGAGCGCAAGGCGGCGGTGCAGGCGCAGGCCGAGCGCCGCAAGGCCCTCGCGAACGAGCTCGCGGTGGTTGCGAGGGAGCGCGCGGAGTTCCTCGCGCGCAAGGTCGCCGAGAACGGCGGGGCGAAGGACTCGCTGGACGAGAAGATCTACGGGGCGGTGCGCGAGCAGGCGGCCGCGAAGGGGTTGCGCTACGAGGCCGACGCGCCGGCTTATTGAGATTCGGGGGTGGTCGGCGGCGGCGTCACACGCCGTCGTTGGCCGCGATCACCTCGAGCTCCACCTTGGCGAGCCCCCCGAGATCGAGCTCCTTGGCGGCGCGGCGGGACAGGTCGATCACGCGCCCCTTCACGAACGGGCCGCGGTCGTTGATCTCGACGTCGATGCTCTCGCCGTTGTTGAGGTTGGTCACCCGGACCTTGGTGCCCAGCGGGAGGGTCTTGTGGGCGGCGGTCAGCGCGCCCTTGTCGTACCGGGCCCCACTCGCGGTCTTGCGGCCGTGAAACCGGTCAGCGTAGTACGAGGCAACGCCTTTCTGCTTGAAATTCTTGGTGTTCTTGCCGGCGTCGGCGGCGAGGGGGGCAAGGGCGAGGGTTGCCAGTATTGCGGCGGCGTAACGGGTCGTGCGCATGGCTGTTCCTCCTGCGTACGGGTCGGGCCGGGTCTTCGCGAGAGGTGACGCCGGCTGACCTTGTGTCATGTCAGAACATTCGGATGCGCTAATCTAAGGGAAAACCCTAATTGTGGCAACCCCCGTATAAGGGGTTTCCAGAATAGGCGGGATGGGGCTCGGATTGACCGACGAAATCCGAGCAAGAAAAAAGGGCCCGGAGGTCATCCGAGCCCTTGTCGATGGTGGCGGACGGTTGACCGCAGGAATGGGTCCTCGGTCAGCCAGTTCGGACTGCTGCTGACACCTGCAAACCATTGCGGAATGTCGGCAGAAATGGCCGTTGACGAGATCGACGGGAGATCAAAGGACGCCCGCATCAGTGAACTCCGCCATCAAGGCAATGGCCCGGTCACAGTCGTCGGCGAGGGCACGAAAGTGCGACTTAAGATCGCCGTGTTTGGCAATCATCGCCTCACGGAGCGCCTTGGCATCAGAGCCGCCAGCGTGACCCTTCATCTTGCTGCGTAAGTCGTGCAGCGACTTCAGAGGTACCAGGACGGCTGTGGCTTCCTCTTCATTCACCTGCGCATGCAGAAGGACCTCGCTGATCAGCTTCAGGCTGCCCCATTGCGGTTCCACCGTGATGCCGACCGCTTCGGCCTTCGACTTAAAGTAACTTCTGCTCAAGCCCTCGACGACCAACTGGTCGAGGGCCATCAGTTCAGTTGCCCACTCTTCCTGGCTGGTCGTAACCGGGTAGTGCACGCGATCTGGCAGCTGTCGATTTTTCAGGCTCCACCACGCTATTCCTTCACCGGCCAACCCTTCGAGGCGTCTTTTCAGGCTTGCCAGCGGGTCCGGGGAGGTGTCCCACTGTGCCAGGAAGTCGGATTTGTAAGCCCGCGCTGAAATTCCCGCCTTGGGCGCTTCGTTGAACGACTTCCAGTAGAGTTGTTCCGCGTAGGGCAGGAGGTTGAGATCGCAGAGGTAGGTGTGGACTTGGCCTGCTTCGTTGATGTCGTAGCTCTTCAGGAACCACGCCCCACGGCAGTGAATCGATCTTCCTTCGATCTGGTACTTATCCGGGTCTGCTTTGTATTTCAGCAGAACTTCTGGTCGGAAAAACGCGGGACTGGTTTGAAATGGCAGATCGGATTCGACGAAGTAGTTGCCGAGCTGGGCGGGATCGCATGAGCACTCGTGCACTACGCCGTGCTTCCAGTCCTGGGCTATGAAGGTGGCGTACTGTTTTGGTTCGGGGGATTCCCACATCAGGCGTCGCCGCAGCCGTTCGTTGATGACAGGCGCGGTCACCTGAAATCCGCGCAGATAGCTTTCACGGCCCGTGTTGGCGCGACCACGGTAATAAAGGCTTTCTTCGACGAGGCTGACATGTTCCTCGGGTCCATCACCCCAGCTGGTAAAGTTTCCAGGATCGAACCGGGTGGAATCGAACAGCAAAACGTACGACGATTCGAGCATCAAGAGCAGCACATCGAGGTCTTCGCGCTTGATCGTGACCACGCGACCATCTGGCAATTTATGGATACGCACAACCTCTTCGACATCTCCGTTTTCGTCCAGCCGGCAATAGGCACTGCGTTCAGGCACTAGGTGCAGCCCCAAAAGGTGCGCAACCTTCTGCGAGAGTTCGACGTAGGTGCGGTCGTCTCGGTGGCCGTCAAATTCCCGGATGAAGAGCAACTGCTCCCCGTGCTCAAGCGTCTTCGAGCCGCAGCTGCTCAAAGGTGGCTCGATCCACATCTGCCGTTCCGATGCGCCTTCTCTATAGCCGTGGCACAGCCCCCAGGAGGAGAATGGGTTGCAGCTCCAGCCCAGCAGGTCATCCACGTCGATTGGTGACACGGCGGATGAGGGCACCGCGATGCCATACAGAAAGCAATGCGTCAGTCCGGCATAGAGAACGACTTCATCGCGCTGGCGCTCGTCGCGCAGAAACGCAAGAAAGTCCTCCTGTTCAATCCACGCACCGTACTCCTGGGATTGGCGGTCGGGTTTGGTGGCCATCTGGATCAGCGCCCTCGTGGTGGAACCCAGCGCGGGAAGTCCAGCTGTGGTCATAGGGGTTCTGGTTGGTTTGGCCATTCGTTCTCCTCTTGCCGCCTCAAAGCAGCGCCGCTTCCAGCCGCTGCTTGCGTTGTTCCCAGTCCGGCATCACATGCCCGAGAAGCTTGAAGAAGCGTGCATCGTGGTCACGGTGTTTGGTGTGGCAAAGCTCGTGGGTCACCACGTACTCGATGCAGGGGCGGGGAGCGCGCACCAGGTTGACGTTCAAGGTCATGGTGCCGGCGCGTGACAGGCTACCCCAGCGGGACTGCATGGCGCGCACGATCAGGCGGGGGGAGGCGACGCCTTTGAAGTGGAGCAGGCTGGCGTCCAGAACCTCAGTGAATACGGCTCGTGCCCGGTCGAGATACCAGCGGTGCAGCAATGTCTTGACGCGCTCTGGCTCCGGCTCGCCGGGCAGCGAGACCAGAAGCTGGCCGCGTGTGAGCTTGACGCTGGCCGAATCTCCCTCCGCCAACTTCAGCCGGTACTGCCGGCCGAGATAGAGATGCGATTCCCCGTTGATGTACTGTCGTGCCGGTGTGCGGGGACGGTAACGCTCGAACTCGGCCAGTTGCCGGCTGATCCATGCAGCACGTTTTTGCACCCGCTCCGCAATCAGTGCCTCGGGGCAATCGACGGGCGCGCGCACCAGCACGCGGCTGTCGGGGTGGACCTCGATGGCCAGGGTCTGCCGCGATGCCAGAAATCGCACCTCGTAGCGGATCGTGTCGGTGCCCCAGGTCAGCGTTCCGGTCATCGTCTTCACCCGGCCATCCGGTGGCGGGCGAGCTGCATCGTTTTCTCGATGATCTCATCCATCTCGTCGGTGGAGAGTGCGATGCCCCGCGCGCCCTTTACCTCGTCGTAAAGGTAGTCGTCGATTTCATTCATGGTCCGGCGCTGGGCGTCGAGGTCATCCCAGTAGCCCACCTTGCGGTTGCGGCGAAAGATATCCCACACCGCCATGGCTGCCTCGGCGGCAGCGTTCTGAGCCTGCTCGTCTTCGCCGAGGTGGTTCGCTAAGAATGGGTGCAACAGGCCATAGACGGCAGCCGCGTCGGCCTCGCCGTTCAGTGCCGCTGGCAGGTCATCGCCCTTGCGCGAAACCACAGCGTCCTTGATCTCGGTCACCCGCTGCAGGTATTCCAGATCGGACAGGCGCTTCGCGCGGTAGTCGTCGATGGCCTGCTGAATCAGCCTGGAGAATTTTTCGTAGAAGGCCGGGTCCTGCTCCAGCCGTTCATTGATCGCGCGACGGGTAGCGTGGGCGATCATGTCGGCTTTGGCCCCGAGGTTCTTCTCGCTGCCCGCACCTTGCTCCTCGACCACCTTCTGGAAAGCGGCCTCATCGAAGATGTTTACCGGCGCGTTCAGCTGCACCACCTCAGAGGCCGAGATGTGCGTGTCCAGCAGTTTCTGGATTCGCGGCTCGAAGTCGCGGTAGTCCACCGACTCGGCATAGCGCAGCTTCACCGCCGCCTTCAGATTGACGAAGCGCTTGAGGTCATTCTTGTAGGCGCGAAGCTTCTGTTCGGGCGTCTCGGTGATGAAGCGTTCGCTGGACAGCGCAATGGCCAGGGTCTTGGCGTAGGCCGACAGCCGCTCGTAAAAATCGGCGCGCAGCTTCTCGTTGGCCAGCAGTTGCTCAAAGGCTTCCTCGTCCTGGCGGTTCTTCACCGTCTTGAACAGATCCCACAGCTCGGCATGGCGCTGCGGCAGGGCTTTGGTTTCTTCGTGGACCGAGGTCAGTGCACCTTCGAGATCCGCTGCCTCGAATCCCTCCAAGGCGCTGTAGGTGGTCAGCGCCTGGTCCAGCTCGCCCAACACCCCCACATAGTCGATGATGTAGCCGAAGTCCTTGGCTTTGCTGCCGGAGTCGTCCTCGTACAGGCGGTTCACCCGGGCAATGGCCTGCAGTAGGGAATGGTCTTTCAGCCGCCGCGCCAGATACAGCACGGTGTTGCGCGGTGCGTCGAAGCCGGTCAGCAGTTTGTCCACCACGATCAGGATTTCCGGCTCGTCGCCGAACTTGAAGGCATTGACGATCTGCTTGTTGTAGTCCTCCTCCGAGCCGTAGCGCTTCATCATGCGCTGCCAGAAGGCCACCACCGCATCGGTGGATTCCTCGGCGTCGATCTCGTCGAAGCCTTCGCGTTCGTCGGGCGGCGAGATGATCACCTCGCTAGTGACCGCCCCCAGCTCGTCCAGAAACGCCTTGTAGCCCAACGCGGCCGCCTTGTTGGGCGCCACCAGCTGCGCCTTGAAGCCGGTACCCTGCCAGTTCTGGCGGTAATGCTCGCTGATGTCGAAGGCGCGCATGTAGATCACCTGCTCGGCCTTGTTCAGCATCTCGGCGCGGGCGTATTTCTTTTTCAGGTCAGCCTTCTGCTGGTCGGTCAGTCCCTGGGTATGGCGCTCGAACCAGATGTCGATGGCGGCCTGGTTCTGCTCCAGCTCCACCATGCGCCCTTCGTAGAGCAGCGGTACGATGGCGCCGTCGGCCACCGCCTGGTCGATGGCATAGGTGTGGATCACGCCGCCGAACTTGGCCACGTCGCTCTTCTCGCGGGTCAAAAGCGGCGTGCCGGTGAAGCCGATGTAGCAGGCATTGGGGAACATCTGCCGCATGCGCGCCGAGTAACCGCCCAGCTGGGTGCGCTGGGTTTCGTCCACCAGCACGAAGATGTCGGGCGAGGCATCGCTGAACTTCTTGTAGGCCAGCGCCTTGTCGAACTTGTGCACCAGCGTGGTGACGATGTGCGCCTTGCCGTCGGACACCAGTTCCACCAGATGTCGGCCGCTCTCGGCCCGGTCGGGCGAGAGCCCGCAGGCGGCGAAGGTGTTGCCGAGCTGCTTGTCCAGATCCACCCGGTCGGTCACCAGCACGATGCGCGGATTGCGGATCGCCGGCTCCAGCGCCAGCGCGCGGGCCAGCATCACCATGGTCAGCGACTTGCCCGAGCCTTGCGTGTGCCAGACGATGCCGCCCCGGCGCTTGCCACTGTCGTCCGTCTGCTTGACGCGGGCGAGCACCTCGCGAATGGCGAATACCTGCTGGTAGCGTGCGATCTTGCGCACGCCGCCGTCGAACACGGAGAAGGCCCAGGCCATCTCCAGAAGCCTCTCCGGGCGGCACAGGGCGTAAAGCGCGCGGTCCTGCTCGGTCACCTGCCGGCCGACCAGGTAGGGCGCAATCTCCTCGCGCACACCCAGCTCGGCAAAGGCCAGATCGAACAGCGAGGCCTTCACCGACTCCGGCAGCGGGCGCTCCAGCAATGGCGCCAACTCAGCATCCGCCACGTCCTCCTTCCATTTCGACCAGAACTTGGCCGGGGTGCCGGTGGTGGCGTAACGGGCCTCGTTCTTGTTTACCGCCAGCACCGTCTGCACATAGGTGAACAGGCGCGGGATGTATTCATCGCGCTGATTGCGGATGGTCTGCGAAATGGCCTGGGCCACCTCGACCTTCGGCGACTTGCACTCGAGCACTGCGAAGGGGATGCCGTTGACGAACAGCACCAGGTCCGGCCGGCAAGTCACGACGCTGCGGGTGCGCTCCACCGCAAACTCGGCCGCCACGTGATAGACATTGTTGGCCGGATTGCGCCAGTCCACGTAGTTCAGCGTGAAGCTCTTCAGGTCACCCTCGATGGACTGCTCCAGCGCCACGCCCAGGGTCAGCAGGTCGTAGACCGCCTCGTTGGTCTTGAGCAGGCCGTCGTACTTGACGTTCTTCAGGCGCTGGATGGCGCTCTGGATGTTCTCCTCGCTGAAGAGATAGCTGCTGCCCTTGTGCTGGATGCGGTTCAGCTTCTTCAACTGTTCGCGCAGGATCTCCTCCAGCAGCACATTGCCGGCCTTGCCGCCGCGCGCGGCCAGCGCCTCGGCGGGCGTCAGGTACTGGTAACCCAGATTGACCAGTACCTGCAGAGCCGGAATCTGGGAGAGGTATTTTTCGTCGAAGCGGAAGCTGTCCATGACTCAGACCCCCAGCAGGCCGCCGACGGCCGGTAGCAGGCGTTTGATGGTGGCTTCCGCCTGAATGGAACTACCGGAACGTTCTTGGGACCGCGCAAGCGATGCGAGCTGCTTCAAGCGGCTTACCGACTCCTGCTTCCATTGCGGCGCCGACCAGCCAGCATCCAGGGATTCGACAGCATGAAAGAAGTAGTCGGCTAACTGGCGAGAGCCAAGTAATCCCAAGAAGCCATATCCCTGCGCGGCAATATGCTGTTCCAGTGCATAGGACTCGAAGGGGTACCTGGCGGTCGCGTTCCAGTACTTCATGACACGGACCAGTGGCTTGATGAGATTGCCATTGGCTTGATTCGCGGCACTCAGCGTCTGATTGAAACCGTTCGGGTCGGTATCCTGCCAGTTCTGGTAACCGGAGCCTTTAGCGGGGATCTGCAGGCCGCTGAACCAGTTCTGCACAGCAGGTACCAGCTCGAAGCGAATGTGGTTGAGTTCCAGCAGAACCGTTGGGTGCGACTGCGCGACTTCGGAGCGGGCATACTGAACGTCTGCGAATCGACGCAGACGATCCAGATAGCTTTGTGGCTGTAGCCCGGTGTCGGCGAAAACCACCATGTAATCGATGTCGGATTGCGGGTCCATAGAACGGGGCAGGATGGTTCCCCGGCTGTAGGAACCGAACACGAAGTGCTGCCCAATCTGATTGCCGAAGTGATTGGTCAGGCGGCTTTGCAGCGCCGTAATTGAACGCTGCACGCTTGCCTTCTCGTCGTCACGCAGAATTGCGAGGTTCGCGAGGCCAGTGAGGTAGCTGTTGATGGTCATGAATTCGCCTCGTCTGTGCGGTAGCGGGCACGGCCGCCGTCGATATCCTCCTTTGCCAGGTCGTAGTCGCCGCGTGCGATCGCTGGCGCCCGCTGGTTCAGTTCGTCGCGTGCCTCAGCGAGTGCGAACAGGCGCGTCTTGGCTTCCTCGGCCGTCATGCCGTCCAACAGACCGATCTCCCGAAAGATGCGTGCCTGATTGCGCAGGGCCTGGTACTGGCCCGCGACCGCTTTGTGTATCTCTGCACGCTCCGATGGCTTCAGGAATGTGAGCACGGTCGTCAGCGCGGTGGACACCAGTGCCAGCGCGCCTGCCCATTCCGGGTGGCCCTTGAAGGCAGCCGCGCCAGCGACTGCCGCGACCAGCGCAGCGGGTAGCCCGATCCACAGGTGACAGCGGGCCCAGCGCGCTGCCGCGTTGTAGTGCCCCTTGAAAGAATGCTCGGTGTCTTCCTCGACCCGGCTGGCCTCGTCGGCCAGCTTTGTAAGGAGATCGTTCATGTCTTCGCTTACTCCTGAACGAGCAGCCGCCACTGGCCGGTGAGCAACTTCTGCATCAGGCCGCGCTTCTGGGTCTTCAGCGCCGCGACGGTCTGGCCGAGAAGGTCGATCTCCTCGCGCAGGGCGTTGAGGTAACGCGCAATGGCGGTTTGCGTGTTGCTATCCGGTAGCGGAATGGTGATCGTGGCGAACTCGGAGAACGAAACGGTCTCGCGGACGCTGCCCTGGGCGCTGTTTTTGATGCGTTGACGGGCCTCGTGGGAGTTCAGCCAGTGCAGGAAGTAGTCCGAATTGATCTTGGTATCGTCGAGTCGGAACACGACATACATCGGGCTGAGCACGCCGTCGTCCCAGCCGTCGAGGCGGGCGATGGAGCCGACGTTGATACGCGACGGGTTGTAGGCGTACTGCCCGCGACGAACGACCTTGTAATTGGACAGGTCTGCGCTGGCGACGCGGCGCTCGAATTGGTCTTCCGGCAGCACAAAACCGCGTGAATTGGTCACGCTCAGCACGCGGGCGTCGTTGCCGCCGCGATTGCGGGCGGAAACTTCCTCGGCAACTGTGTCGACATGAGTGTGCGGGTGCTGGCCACGGCTGATCAGGCGCGACAGTTCGTCGTTGTAGTGCCGCTCCTTCGCCGCGATCAGTTGCTCGGTTTTCTGGATGGCGCCGTCCCATGTGCGCCGAATCTCGGCAATCTTGCGTTGCTCAGGAAGCGGAGGAAGCAGAAGCCGAATTGATGCAAGAGTCTCTAGGTTCAGGCCTTGCATCGTGCCGCCGTGACTTCTGCGGTCCAACAGTCGCTGAAGCGTAGGCTGTTCCAATGCAGCTTCGGCATACTCGGGCAGTATCCGAGATGTGTCGAAAGCGAGGCGGACAAGCCGAGGGTTGATGATGCCTTCAGGTGCACCTTCCGGGACCCTGTACACGCGGCCTATGGTGCCCATCATCGTCATCAAAAGGTCGCCGGGCTTAACCGCACAGCTCTTGTGACGGCGGAAAGTAGTCTCGGAAACGAAGTACGCTTCGGCATACAGGTCTTTAGCTACAACTTCCTGTTGCCCATAGACCTTATAGCCCGATGCTTGGTAAGTCGCCTTGGTCACAGAAGAGCCGAACGGACCGGCCTTCAATACAGGGCGAAGTCCGTTGCCCAGTTCGTCAATGCGAGCCTCCGTCCACTCTTCACGCATCTTTGCCACCCTTGCCTTCGAGTTGCCGCTCTGTCTGCTCCAGCGCTGCCATATCCTCGGCATCCGCCGCCAGCCGCGCCGCCTCGCGCCGCGCGGCGTCGAAACTCTCGTAGCGTTCGATCGCCAGTTTCTCCGCCACGTCGGCGCGCAGCTTGCCGGCGTGGGTCAGTACCTCGCGTTCATTGAACTGCAGGAAGGCGTCGAGCTTGTCTTCCCAGTCGTGCATGGTCAGGGTGCGGCGGCGCTGGGCCTGATCCTCGGCGTAGTCGAGGTACATGACGACGATGCGGTCGAGGGCCTCGATCTCGTCCTGGCTCAGGTAGTTCTTGGCGATGGTGACGTCCTGCTTGCGCACCCGGCCGCCTTGCCAGGTACTCAGGCCCATGTTGGGCAGGGTTGGGTCGGCGCGGCCGGCGATGAGCTCGGGCGCGGTGTGGCCGGTGACGGCCCAGAGCATCTTGTTCTGCACCTTCTTGAAGAACAGCTGGGCGGCCTCGGACTTGCTGTCGTAGTCCACGGCGGTGGCGTAGATGTCGCGGATCTTCTGATAGAAGCGCTTCTCCGAGGCGCGGATGTCGCGGATGCGCGCCAGCAGCTCGTCGAAGTAGTCCCAGCCGCCGGGTTCCTTGAGGCGGACGTCATCCAGCACGAAGCCCTTGACCAGATATTCGCGCAGGTGGGTGGTGGCCCACTGGCGGAACTGGGTGCCGCGCGGGGAGCGCACCCGGTAGCCGACGGCCAGGATCATGTCGAGGCTGTAAGTCTTTGTTTTGTAGTTCTTCCCGTCACTGGCAGTTGTCAAGTATTCCTTGACGACTGCCAGTGACAGCTCGCCCTCGGCCAGGATGTTCTTGATATGCAGGCTGACGTTCTGCTTGGAGGTGTCGAACAGGGTGGCCATCTCCAGCTGTGTCAGCCAGACGGTGCCGCCCTCGGCGCGCAGCTGGATGGCAGCGCTGCCGTCCTCGGCCGTGTAGAGGATCAGTTCGCCGCCGCTCATACACCCAGCTCCTTCAGGTATTGCTTCATGCGGGTGCGCACCTCGGCCAGTTCGCCCTCCAGCCGCTCGATCTCCTGCTCAACGGCGGCAATGTCGATTTCCTCCTCTTCCTCGAAGGTGTCCACGTAGCGCGGGATGTTGAGGTTGAAGTCGTTGTCGGCGATCTCCTGCAGGCTGGCGACATGGGCGTACTTGTCCACCGGCTGACGGGCACGGAAGGTGGCGAGCACCTTGGCCATGTGCTCGTCGAGCAGGGCGTTCTGGTTCTTGCCGCTCTGGTAATCGCGGCTGGCGTCGATGAACAGCACGTCCTGGCAGCCCTCGCGGGCGCCGCCTTTTTCACGGGCGCGATCGAACACCAGAATGGCGACCGGGATCGAGGTGGTTGGAAACAGGTTGCCCGGCAGGCCGATGACGGCGTCGAGCAGGTTTTCCTCGATCAGGGCGCGGCGGATGCGGCCTTCGGCCCCGCTCCGGAACAGCACGCCGTGGGGCACCACCACCGCCACGCGGCCTTCCTGCGGCAGCGCGGTCTCGATCATGTGGGTGATGAAGGCGTAGTCGCCCTTGGACTTGGGCGGCAGCCCGCGCCAGAAGCGGCTGTAGCGGTCGGCCTCGACCTCCGCGCCACCCCACTTGTCGAGGCTGAACGGCGGGTTGGCCACCACCACGTTGAAGCGCATCAGGCGGTCGGCCTCGACCAACACCGGGCTGTTAAGGGTGTCGCCCCATTCGATGCGGGCGGCGTCCTTGCCGTGCAGGAACATGTTCATGCGCGCCAGCGCCCACGTGCTGCCGTTAACCTCCTGCCCGAACAGGGCGAAGTCCCGGCTGCCTTGCGCCTCCACCAACGCAGCCGCCTCGATCAGCAGGCCGCCGGAACCGCAAGTGGGGTCGCAGATGCGGTCGCCTGGCTGGGGTGCGGCCAGTTGCGCCAGCAGCTTGGACACCTGCTTGGGCGTGTAGAACTCGCCAGCCTTCTTGCCGGCGTCGGAGGCGAAACGCTCGATCAGGTAGATGTAGGTGTTGCCGATGACGTCTTCGGAGACGCGCGAGGGACGCAGGTCGAGCTTGGCGAAGTCGCCCAGCAGGTTCTCCAGGCGGCGGTTGCGGTCCTTGGTTTTGCCGAGATTGGCTTCGGAGTTGAAGTCGATGTTGCGGAACACGCCTTCGAGCTTGGCCTTGTTGGCCTCCTCGATGTGGTCGAGCACGATGTTGATCAGCTCGCCGAGGTTGGCCGCCTTGCGCCGCTCGTACAGAGCGTGGAAGTCGGCCAGAAAGCGGTCGGTGACCTCGCCGGTCTCCTCGTCCTTGAACTCGACGTAGGGCAGGATGAAGCGCTCGCGCTCCAGCTTGCGGCGGATGCGCTCCTCGTTGTCGCCGTATTCCTTTTTGTACTCGGCGTAGTGGTCGGCCCACTGGTCGCTGATGTACTTCAGGAACAGCATCACCAGGATGTAGTCCTTGTACTGCGCCGGGTCGACGACGCCGCGGAAGGTGTCGCAGGCGGCCCAGGCGGTGTTGTTGACGTCTTGTTGGGTTAGCTGGTCGGTCATGGGGTGGCCCTTTCTGGGGATGGGTGGGCAAGCTTCATCAGCATGTGCGTGGTCAGGCGCTGGCGCAGGGTGGCGATGCGGCCCAGCAGGGTTTGTTCTTGTTCGGTCAGGGCGGCTGCCTGCACGATGCGTTGCTGTGTGGCCTGCGGAGGCAGCGGCACCTCCAGCGCCTTCAGCGCTTCGGCGCTGATCATCCGCACCGAGGTGCCTTCGGCCAGCGCTGCCAGTTGGGCCTGCGTGGCCGGCGCGTTGATGTACCAGCACAGGTAGGCGGGCAGCACCTTGTGGGGCCGGATCAGCAGCATCGGCGCCGCAAGGACGGCCGGGCCGATGCCTTCCAGCACCTGAGCCGCGCCATTGCTGCGACCCCGTGAGCGGAACAGCAGGTCGCCCGCGCATAGCAGGTGGTGAGTCTTGCCCTTGGGCAGCGCCACCCGGATCGCTTCTGCGGCGTGCAGCAGGTTGGCGTCGTCAATATCTTTCATCTGGATAACGGCGACATCGCCCTGCGGGTCGTGCTCGAGGCGCGACCGGAAGGGGAAGCCCATCTGTACTTCAGCCAGCTCGCCAAGATTCATATTTGCAAAAACGCCGTTACGACAATCAACATGGGTGCCATGTTAGGTGCCCGAATGTTGCCAGTCAATCATAAGTAACGTCGTTTCTACAAACATCTCGGATTGGCTGTCTGGGCCGGGGGTGGCAGGAATGGGGTAAACAAGGAACTCGTTGCCCCATTCGGAGCGCGGCTTACCTTGTTCGCCTTCGAGGCAGGTCGCGATCCCCCAGTGCAAACCGCAAACCCTGCAAACCTCGGTTTGCGCCCTGACGGTGGTCGAGCAGCGCGCTCGCCCCCCCCGTATACGAATCCGGCCAGGAAGGATCCGTCCTGTCTCGCCGGGGCATCGTCCCCGTGACCGGCCAGCCGTTGTCCCCCGCCTCACGGTTTTCTTGGACAGGCTGTTGCGGTTTTCTTACGTGAAGCAAAGGAGAGTCCAAGATGGCGAAGAAGCAAGCGGTGAATGGCGAACGGGGTCGGTGGTCGGCCAAGTCCAAGCGGGAAGCGGTACTGCGCTTGTTGCGCGGTGAGGCCATCGACACGTTGTCGCGCGAGTTGAAGGTGACCGCGGCCAAGCTCAGCGCGTGGCGCGAGGCGTTCCTGGCCGTTGGTGAAGCGAACCTGAAGTCGCGCGAGGCCGATGCCCGTGACGACGAGTTGGCCCAGCTAAAGAGATCTTGATTAGCAATGAAGTTCAGCCAGGCTCACGTGGTGAGCCACCCAGGGCCCTACCCTGTACCCGGGTTTCCTTGGGAGGGTGGGGCCATGGCGATGAATCGAATCCAGTTCCAGGCAGGTCTGTCGATGGCCGCGTTCTTCGAGCGCTACGGCACGGAGGCGCTGTGCACAGCGGCGCTGGAGCGGGCGCGCTGGCCCGACGGGTTTCGCTGTCCGCGCTGCGGCGGCGCTGCCCATTGCCTGCTCCATGGCGGTGCCCGCAAGGTGTTCCAGTGCAATACCTGCCGCCATCAAACGTCGCTGATTGCCGGGACCGTGTTCCAGGGCACGAAGCTGCCGTTGACGGTCTGGTTCCTCGCCCTTTACCTGATCAGCCAGGCCAAGACCGGGCTGTCCGCGCTGGCGCTCAAACGCCACCTCGGGGTCAGTTACCCGACTGCCTGGCTCATCCACCACAAAGTGATGCAGGCAATGGCCGCGCGCGACGCGCACTACGTCCTGGCGGGCCAGGTCCAGGTCGATGACGCGTACCTCGGCGGCGAGCGCAGTGGCGGCAAGGCCGGCCGCGGCTCCGAGAACAAGATCCCGTTCGTCGCCGCCGTCTCGTTCAGCGACGAGGGCCATCCCTTGCGCGCCAAACTGTCGCCGGTGCCGGCCTTCACCCTCACGGCGATTGCCCAATGGGCCAACGCGCACCTGGCCCCCGGCAGCACCGTGCGCTCGGACGGTCTGGCCTGCTTCAGCGCCGTCACCGCGGCCGGCTGCAGCCATCAGCCGATCGTCGTGGCGGGGCGTAAGCCGCGCGACCTGCCGGAGTTCCAGTGGATCAACACCGTGCTCGGCAATCTGAAAACCAGTCTCACCGGCAGCTACCACGCGTTCGACTTCGGCAAGTATGCGGCCCGCTACCTCGCCGCCTTCGCGTACCGCTTCAACCGCCGCTTCGACCTGGCGGCACTGCATGAGCGCCTGCTCGTCGCCGCAGCGCGCTGCGGACCGCACCCGGAGCGACTCGTTCGGTTGGCTGAGGGTCATTGCTAATCAGGAAAGAGATTGAGCTGGCCGGAAAACGGGCCGATTTCTCGCACTTGGGCACTTTGGCACCCGCAGGGCGAACGCCCGGAACCCCGCGCCACGCGGGGATCCGAGCATAGAAAAAGGGCCCGGAGGTCATCCGAGCCCTTGTCGATGGTGGAGGCGGCGGGAATCGAACCCGCGTCCGCAAGCCCTCTGCCTGTTGCTCTACATGCTTAGCCGTGTCTATTGCGTCTGACCTGCTGGCACCCGACGGGCAGGGCGTTCAGCAGGCGAGTCCGTAGGGTTTAGCGGTTCGAGCCCGGACAACCCGCGCCGCGATCCTGTGCTTATCGACCCCTGAAACCCAACCCCCACAGGCAGGGATTGGTCAGAGGCTCACCGGTTAAGCGGCGAGAGCGTAGACGTCGTCGTTGGCGTCTGTTTTTTGCGGCTGGATTTACGAGGTCACCCGCGCCTCGGCATGCACTCCAGGGTTCGCAACCCACGTCGAAACCAGGTCGCCCCCATGAACACTCGGACAATATAGGGGGACGGGAGTTCCCGGACAAGCTACCCGGTCTTGAACAGGCGCTCCTTCTCGCGCTGCCAGTCGCGATCCTTCTCGCTGGCGCGCTTGTCGTGCAGCTGCTTGCCGCGGGCGAGGCCGATCTCGAGCTTCGCTCGGCCGCGTTTCCAGTACATGGCGGTCGGAATCAGGGTGTAGCCCCGGCGTTCGACCAGGCCAATCAGGCGGTTCAGTTCCTCCCGGTGCAGCAGCAGCTTTCGGGTGCGGATCGGGTCCGGCTGGATGTGGGTCGACGCGGTCGGCAGGGGGGTGATGTGTGCCCCGAACAGGAAGGCCTCGCCCTCCTTGATGGTGACGTAGCTCTCCTTGATCTGGGCGCGGCCGGCCCGCAGCGCCTTCACTTCCCAACCCTCGAGGGCGATTCCCGCCTCGAAGCGCTGCTCGATGAAATAGTCGTGCCCGGCCTTCTTGTTGAGCACGATGGTGCTCGAGCCACCGCCCTTGTCCGCCTTTTTTCCCGGCTTGGTCATGGTGCGGGATTGTACGGGACGCAGCCCCGCCGATGCGCTCCGCTTCCTTGAGGACCGCCATCGCTTGCCGGACAATGCCGGCAACTCCTTGGATCTGGGCAAACGCCGGAGCCGTCCCCCTTGGCCGTTGTTGAGAAGAGCGCGCTGGTGCCGTTCCCCGCATCCGCGATGTATGCGCTCGTGACCGACATGGAACGCTACCCGGAGTTTCTGCCCTGGTGCAGCGCGACACGACTACTGTCGCACTCGGGCGAGGAGCTGTGTGGCGAGATCGAGGTATCGCGGCTCGGCATCACGCAGCGTTTCTCGACCTGCAACCGGCTGCATCCACCGGACCGCATGGAGCTTCGTCTGCGAGACGGCCCTTTCCACAAGCTCGAGGGCGCCTGGGAGTTCAGGGCGCTGCGGGAGGATGCCTGCAAGGTGACACTGCGGCTGGAGTTCGAGTTCTCAGGGCGGCTCATCGACCGGGCGTTCGGTCCCGTATTCAGTCAGATCGCCAACTCGCTGGTGGATGCCTTCTGCCAGCGCGCACGGGAGGTGTACGGTGGCTGACGCGCTACTGGAGGTCGAAGTCGCCTATGCGCGGCCCGACGCGCAGGTGATCCTCGCCGTGCGGTTGCCCGCAGGGGCGTGTCTCGAGGACGCGATCCGCAGGTCGGGTCTGCTCGAGCGCTTTCCCGAGATCGATCTGGCGGTCAACAAGGTCGGGGTGTTCGGCAAGGCCGCGCGACTGGACGCCGTGCTCGAGCCGGGCGATCGGGTGGAGGTCTATCGTCCGCTGCTCGCCGATCCGAAGGAGGCCCGCAAGCAGCGGGCGGCGGAAGGCAAGGCCATGAAGAAGGGCGCGGCTGCACTCGGCGAGGCGAGCGCCGAGGAGTGAGTCAGTCGCCGCCCAGGCCGATCGTGTCGAGGGTCTTGTCCCAAAGCGAGTCGCGCGATTCGTAATCGGGCACGTCCACGACGGTTTCGCGGCTGCGCGGGACGCCCTCGGCGGCCTTGGCACGCGCGTCGCCCTCGATGCGGCTCAGCACGTCGTTCTCAAAGTGGAGCGTCAGGCGCCGCTGCTCGGTGTCGCCCCTGATGGGCCGGAAGGAGTAGACGTAGTCCCAGCGATTCTGGTGGAACGGGTCGACCAGCATGGGGGTGCCGAGCAGATTGCGCACCTGGCGCTTGTCCATGCCGGGCTGGAGGGCATCCAACTGCGACTGCTCGACGACGTTGCCCTGCTGCAGTGGGATCCGGTAGGTGATGCTGCTCTCTTCCAGCGAGCGCGCCATGCTGCCGCAGCCGGAAAGGCTGACGGTGGCGGCGCAGGCGAGGCAGACGAGAAGGGGTCGCATGCGATAATCCGTCGCGGTAATCAGTCGGCGCGCGGCATCATAACTGATTCGTCGGGGCGCGACAGCGCGGCGCGGAGGGCGGAGCATGGAAAACCAGGACATACGCAGGGCGGGCCTCAAGGTGACCCTGCCGCGGGTCAAGATCCTCGAGGTCCTCGAGGCGGGCGAGGCGCAGCACATGAGCGCCGAGGAAGTCTACAAGCGCCTGCTGGAGCGGGGCGAGGAGATCGGCCTCGCGACTGTCTACCGCGTGCTCACGCAGTTCGAGGCCGCCGGCCTCGTCGAGAAGCACCACTTCGAGGGCGGGGTGTCGGTGTTCGAGCTTAACCGGGGCTCACACCACGACCACATCGTCTGCACGGACTGCGGCCGCGTGGAGGAGTTCGTCGACGAGCTGATCGAGGAGCGGCAGCGCGTCATCGCAGCCGAACGCGGGTTCTCGATCAAAGGCCACTCGCTCATCCTCTTCGGCGAGTGCGCGCGGAAGCATTGCCCGCACCGGCGGATCGAGTAGGCTCCCCTCCGGAGCGGCCGAGCAGCTCGGCCGCGTACTCGAGCGTCTTGGCCGTGATCTCGAGGCCGCCTGCCATGCGAGCGATCTCCTCGACCCGCGCCAGACCCTCGAGTCGCTCCAGGGCGACTCTGGCCTCGCGCTGTGCGGCCTCCTTGCGGACGAGGAAATGGGCGTCGCCCTGCGAGGCCACCTGTGCGAGGTGGGTCACGCACAGCACCTGCCGCTCGCGACCGAGCTCGCGCAGCAGGCGTCCAACCACCTCCGCGACGCCGCCGCCGATCCCCACGTCCACTTCGTCGAACACCAGGGTCGGGATGGCGCTGAGCCCCGCCGTGACGACCTGCAGGGCGAGGCTCACGCGGGAGAGCTCGCCGCCGGACGCAACCCGGGCCAGCGGCGCTGGCGTTTGTCCGGGGTTGGCCGTCACGAGAAACTCCACGCGCTCCCGCCCGAAGGCCCCGGCCTGATCGTCAGAAAGCGGCTGCACCGCGACTGCGAAGACCCCGGCGGGCATGCCGAGGGTGCGCATCCGTTCGGTCACGGCCGCGCTGAGCCGCGGCGCCGCCACGGCCCGGGC
>Ga0114939_10000960_pt1 | contig 23405 bp, 23 predicted proteins | sample AshMeaCrysSpring_FD_87196 | JGI IMG/M metagenome (GOLD analysis project Ga0114939, IMG submission 87196) | Groundwater microbial communities from Big Spring, Nevada to study Microbial Dark Matter (Phase II) - Ash Meadows Crystal Spring | ecosystem: Environmental > Aquatic > Deep subsurface >...
AGGTTTTGACCCTATCGTCTAGAGGCCTAGGACATAACCCTTTCACGGTGCGTACCGGGGTTCGAATCCCCGTAGGGTCGCCAAGTTTTGTGACACTTGGCTCGTTTCGCAAGAGACGGGCGAACGTCACACCGACGCGGAGTGGTAGTTCAGTCGGTTAGAATACCGGCCTGTCACGCCGGGGGTCGCGGGTTCGAGTCCCGTCCACTCCGCCAAACTCTAAAAGGGCTAGCAAGAACTTACTTGCTGGCCCTTTTTCTTTGCGCCTCCCTCTGAAAACGGGGGCAGGGCAACGAGTAGCAGTCTCACAAACCGTGTAATGATGCCGTGTGACCAAAGCTACCTTGACCCGATTTCCTGGCGTTCACCGCCGATCTGATTCCGGCATTTACCAATTCGGTCTGAGGGCTCCTGCTGACCTATTGGCGCACTTTCCCAGCGGCTGGGCAATCCGGCAATCCTTGGGCACGGCTGATCTGCGCACGGCAAACGAGAAAGCCAAAGCGCTCCAGGCCGAATGGGCTCAGAAGTTCGACGTGCTGCGTTCAGGCAAGCCGGCTCCGGTTGATCTGCCGAGAATCCGAAATACCCTTTTCGAGCGGCTGGAAAGCATGATCAAGATCGTGGATAACCAGTACGGAGACCTTGTAGGGGAAGCCCGGACAGAGCGTGCACAGGAGCTGAAATGGCAGCTTGACGAAGCGAGAGCGGGGCTCAGGGAAGGAATCGTTCCAGACTGGGTCGAGTCGAGCATTGTTGGACTTGGCCTTCCCCGTAGCCCTTTGGTGGATGCCGAAGTGCAGGCGCACATTGTCACGATGCTTGAGATTCGTCATGAGGCGCTTGTAGACGAGACCCGCACCTTCCCACTTCGGGTGTCCATCCTGAATGCACGCAAGAGGTTGATAGCCACTTTTGCTAGTACGTCAGCATCGGCAGAGGCCATCCAGAGCACCTCTACTCGTGTGAATACTGGTCACAAGATCTCTGATGCGCTGGAGCTGTGGAAGAGCATTCAGCGACCTGAGAAGACAGTCGGTGCTTTTTCCCGACATGCGCAGCAATTTGCCGACATGATGGGTGATCCGTTCTTGGAGTCAATCGACAAAACGGCGGCTATTGAGTTCAGGGACAAGCTTCAACAATGGGCAGTAGAGAACCGCAAGACCTCCAGCACGGCAGATAACGTACTGGTGAGTATTCGCGCCTTGGTGAACGTTGCAAGAGACAAGGGCTGGATTCCCGGTAATCCTTTTGAGCGTCTGACTGTCAAGGTGGGAGGAAAGGAGTCAGAGGGCCGAGAACCTTGGACACATTCTGAGTTGAAGACGCTCTTTGATGATCCGATTTGGGCGGCGGGGAAGCTTCCCAAAGACCGCAAAGCCGGCGGAGCGGCGGCGTATTGGATTCCCTTAATTGCCTGCTATACCGGTGCTCGGGTAACTGAAATTGCACAGCTCTGGACAGACGATCTCGATATCACTCCTGGGCAAGAGGTAATTGAGTTCCGCCCGGATGCCGAAAGGGGACAAAAGCTCAAGAACAAGGGCTCATGGCGAGCAGTGCCAATGCATTCCGAGTTGGTTAGGCTCGGCCTGCCAGAGTACGTGAAGTCTTTACCAGAGGGACATCTGTTTCCTCTTTTGCCAAGGAACGGGCAGAACGGAGCGGGTGGTCAGTTTTCTCAGTGGTTTGGGGACTTCAAACGCAACAAAGGATTTGGCTCACCCAGCAAATCTATGCACTCATTTAGACATTTGGTTGCGTCTGAGCTGCGCCTCGCCAAGGTTACCGATCCGATGGCAGACGCGATAACAGGCCATGCAGGAACTGGCATCGGGCGGACCAGATATGCAGCTACTATCCGCCGAGAGGCTGAGAGGTTAAGGCCGGAGATCGAACGATTGGCATATCCTGGGTTGACTTTGATTTTGCCTGTTGTCCGTAAGCCGCACGATCCTGAGCAAGAGTAAAAAAAAAGGGAGACGAAATGAAGATCAAAGCATTCTTAGGGCATAGCTTCACTGACGATGATAGAGAGTTAGTCGGAAAGGTGACAGAGTTTCTCGATGCACAAAAGGTTGGGCATCCTGAATTCGAATGGGTTCATGCAACTCAGGCTAAGCCAATGAGTGTTGCCGACAAGGTCTTGCCGTTGATACGTGAGTCAGACATTTTCATTGGGCTGTGCACGCGTAAAGAGCGATTTATTTCCCCCGGGGATCTGTGGTCGTCATGGTGGCGTTCAGGTGTTCTTCATGCCCGAAGTGAAAAGATTGGTTGGAAGACTTCCGATTGGATCATTCAGGAAATCGGTATCGCTATCCAGCGCGATATGGAGTTGATTCTTCTCGTAGAAGAGGGTGTGAGAGAGCCGGGAGGCCTAATCGGAGACTTGGAGTACATCCCGTTCAGTCGTGAGAACCTTGCCCCAGCGTTTACAAGACTGGCTCAGATGCTGGGGGGGGCGATACTGAAATCCTCATCATCGCTAGGTGTCTCCAATCCGCCCTCTCAAAAATCGGTTGGCCAAGAACAATCGCCAGACGTCGAGGCAAACGATGCAGATTTTGAAGAGCCTCAAATTAGCTGGGATATCCATGCCTATGAGAATGCACTGTTCACGGGGATTCTCATGGGGAGGAAGGACTACGAGGAGCGAGTTTCTAAGGCCTTCCTTGAGTCGCCGCTTGGGAAAGTAGGAATCTCTTCAGATAAGTGGCATGCAACTCGTGAGCATTTGCAGCTCCTATTTGACAAGGGCGGCAAGTTTTCCCGTTTGGAGGAACTGGTCAACAAGAATCGGAGTGATCCGGAGATGCTCGGAATGTTGGCATCTGCGAATCTGCACCTCGGTAATCAAGATATCGGGGCCTCTTTGTATGAAGAAGCTGCTAACGCTGCTGCAAACGATGGTTCTATGCTTCGCCAAGCCGGACTTTTTTTGTCGGCGATACATGCGTATTTGAAGATAGGAAGGTTGGGTGATGCAGAACAGGTGGAAGCTAAGCTGCATGCACTAAAGCCACTCTCCCCGGAACTTGAGGCGATCATGCTGAAGGCGGCAGCTGCGATTGCGGAGTCGCAAAAGCAGAACGAAATACGCATTGCAGCCTTGGAGAGAAAAGTTGCCCTAAATCCCACGGACGTCGATGATCGTTTTGCACTTGCGTATCTGTATGGGGAAGTTGAAGACCACGAGTCGTCGCTGCTTCATTACTTAGCTATTCCTGCGGACAAGAGATCAAGTGGAACCTGGAATAACTTGGGTGTAGCCCGCGAGAGATTAAAGCTAAAAGTTCGTGCAGTTGACGCGTACAGAAAAGCCGAAGCGCTTGGTGATACTCTCGCAATGAGTAATCTGGCGCAGGGTTTTATCTCCGCAGGATTTGCTAAGGAGGGAGAAGATCTGTGTAATGCCGCGCTGGCGAGAAAGGAATACGACCAACGAATTCCGGAAGTTCTTGCTCGTCTAAAGGCCGATACAAAGGAAGAAGCAGATAAAGAAGAAGAGCTTGTTCAGAAAACAGCTCCTCGAAGCCGATTTTTCCGCGACGCCGGTCAGTCGATAACTCAGTCGCTATCTCAGACTCTCGCGAGTCTATGGAGTGGGCCGACCTGCCTATTGACACTTTCTGTTGAGAATTCCCGCGTCAAGTTGCGTGGGGAGTATGAGGTCAAAGCGGGCGGGATCATGTTGGCGCTCGGGGCGATCGACTCGGCGCCAAGAAAATTTATCGTTACATACGAAGGGTTCGTTCGCGGCCGTGTCTTCTTTGTGCAAGTTCAGAGGAAGCAAGTTGGCGAAGTTAAGAGTTCATCGCTTTTCGGTGAGAGCAAACCCGACATTGCAGTGATGATTGTGTCGGAGGATCAGCGCAAGATAAAAGTAATGGAAAACATTGGTGTGAACGCCAAGTTTTACGACATCGAAGTTGTATGAGTCTTGTGTCTGATGGTTTTAGTCTCTGCTGTAGACATTGTCGGTGCTTGTCTTCCCAATAACGCTATTGCCAGATGGCAAGGAGAGTTGGTGCAGATATGGATGCCCTTGACTACATTGAAGATCAAGCAAGGCGGAACGCGTCCTTTCGCTTAGAGACCAGAGAGTTGCTTCATAAGCGAGCGACTGCCCTATGCACATTGCTATTGGCGGGGGGCGGGGCCGTCGCTGCTTGGTCGTTAGCACGACTTGAGTCGGGCTTGACTCCTGGGCCTATTGCATTACTAGCGGTCTCGGGTTGGTTGCTGGTGGTTGGAGGCTTGGTGGTCATGCGTTGCTTGCCAACTGCAGAAGTTTTCCCGCCTGGGAATGAACCCAAGATTCTTCTCGCCTATTTTGAGAAAAAGCACCAGGGCGAGACCACAGCCGAAGAGGCTTTGGCGGCAACGCGGAAGGCCGAACTAGCCGCATTGCAGGAGCGGATTGACGGCTATGCAGAGTGCAATGCACAAACTGCCCAAAGATTAGACTTTGCCTACAAGGTGGCGGCTCTGACGCCGGTTATTGGCCTGATAGCCTGGGGCCTTGCGGCCTACCTTGTAGGCTGAGGCCGATCGTTCGGAGGACGGTGTTCTCTCCGTTCCGGCGCAGGCTGGGGTATGGGCTCGTTAGGTTGCGTTGCGGCATTCATAGTTTTTATTCTTATCCTTGCTTGAGAATTCGGCAAGACAGACGTCAGGTCGAGTCAAGAACGCAAATTGAAATTGGGGTTAGCTGTGTTTGCCTCCCCCTCTCAGACCGGCAAGGTCACTTTCCCCCGTGCTCCCGGTGCGGAGGTTAGTTTTAAGGCTGCATCAACTCTAATCTGTCCTTAAACGACCGTTTCCGGACATACCCAAGCAGTATGTACGGAAATTAGCTTGCGGTGGTTTTGGACATGCAGTATGATGCGGACACCCTTTTCGTACATGGAGTCGAACGATGTCTCGTGTCTTCGCCTATTGCCGGGTCAGCTCGACTGAGCAGACCACGGACAACCAAATTCATGAAATTGCCGCCGCAGGGTTCAACCTGTCGCCGCAAAGGATCATTGCCGAGACGGTTTCCGGTTCGGTGGCAGCTCAAGAGCGCGAAGGGTTTGGCAAGCTGCTTAACAAGTTGGAGGCCGGGGATGTTCTGGTGGTGACAAAACTGGACCGACTTGGAAGAAATGCAATGGACGTCCGGTCTACCGTGGAGATGCTTGCAGGGATGGGGGTGAAAGTCCACTGCTTGGCCCTGGGTGGGGTGGACCTCACAAGCCCAGCCGGAAAGATGACTATGGCCGTGATTTCGGCTGTAGCCGAGTTTGAGCGGGACTTGTTGATCGAGCGTACCCAAGCAGGCCTAAGCCGTGCCAAGGCCTCTGGAAAGGCATTGGGCAGGCCTCAGAGTCTTTCCGCGAACCAAGTGGCGGAGGTGAAGGAGAACCTCTCCAGGGGGCTTTCTGTGGCCGCAATTGCACGAGATTTCAAGACCAGCCGTCAGACAGTCATGCGCATCCGGGATTCAGCAATGCAGGAATAGGGGAGCCCGGACTCTGCCCAATTCGGTACATATTTAGACAAAGTCCAATGGGACCCTGCCGGGGATGTGCCGGATCAGGGGGGTGGAGGCGCGGCCACTTGGCGTGGGCTTTGTCCGGATAGATGTCTTTTTGGCATCTATTGGGCGGCTAGGCCGTAAGCCCTCCCTGTAAAGCTTCCCTGTAGAGACTCCCTGATAAGCTGACCTGTAAGAGCTGGTATGAAAGTGACTCAACGCAGCCTTGCCACTAAGAGCAGAAAGCTCAGAACAATCGCTTCCACTATGGCTTATTCAGCTCCGCAGAGGTTCTGGCAGTCATGAAAGCGAAATAGCCAACAGAGGCTTGAATGGCATCTGACGAGCTAGGGTCGTACTCCAACCTAGGCAGCTCCCCTAGAGAATACGTGCGGTGTGGCCCGTCTCGACCACTCTGCTATGAATGGGGAGCTCTAGCAAGTTATTGATTTGCATTGGCTATATCAATCTCGTCAATCCCGGGCTGCTACCCTTAGTCACCACACATTCGGCCCTTTGGAGGAGACTGAGATATAACAGCCGCATCATTGACTCTCACAATGGATGGAGGGGATGCATGGAATCTGCGGTTTGGGGGCTCCTAGGGACGATTGTCGGTGCATGTGCTAGCACCTTGGCAACGTGGTTGACTGTTCGCAGTTCAAGCAAGCTCCAAGAGGATCGAGTTCGCATCGAACGACAAGAACGTACTAACTCATTTCAACGCGACACCATCCTGGCATTGCAGGAGGCGCTGCACGACATGATGCGGCTGGTTCATCGTGCACATTTTGAAGACCGCATGTCTCTTCTCAAAGGAGTCCCTTGGCAGGAGGCGAAATTAAGTGAGGAGCTTGACGAGAACATTCGGGAAGCAACAAGAAAAGTTGCTCTGCTGGTCGAACGCATCGCAAGTCAAGATCTGCGAGGTCAAGTTAAGCAGCTAGCCATCGCTGCGCATCAGTCATTGCTTGCGCCTGACGAGAATGAAGCGCGGTCTCGCATTGAGCAATGCTCCGCGGAGTTCAATAAAACGAACGAAGCGCTAGGTACGGCCCTTCGCCTTCATTACTGAAACGGGGCCTCTCTTCACATCAACTGATAGGTTTCGGTTTGGCAATCGGCGTCTTCATTGACAACAACATATGGGACTTTGTGTTCAAGCATCAGCTTGACTTAAGTGCTCATCTGCCGAAGCCGGAGTTTGCTTTATGCATTACGAATGAGGCTGAGTTTGAGCTTCGTGTACTCGAACACCGTAAGCCCGAACTATGGGCTTTTATCAAGCAAGCCCAGCGAGACGCTAGTGTTGACACGGACAAACTCTTTGGATTCGACGATCCGACGCTTCCACCTCATGAACAGCGTGTAGGGGGCTTCGACGTTGCACGATTTGCCACTGAAGAGGAGGGTAAATTCCTTGCTCAACAGCACCAGCTTAAGACGGAAAGGCGAAGCAAGCTGAATGAAAAGACGCGCTTGTACAAGGATGAGGCTGATATCTCGCTTGCCTCCCGATCTTTCCATGCCGTGGTGATCACGTTAGATGCAAAGACGGGGCCGCTGCGCGATGCTTACAACCAAGGTGGAAAGGTCTTGTTCCTTACAGACTTCGATCCGCAAACGCAAAAGCTCAGCGACGCAGTGAGAGCGACCTTCAATAGCCGCACCAAACCTTTCCCGACGGATAGCTAGTGACTTCCAGTTCACGCAGCTACAGGACCTCTACCCAACGTAGCCTCAATGCGGCTAGTGAGAGCCCTCCGAAATGCCTGCAAGTCGCTAGGGTTCCATTGAATGAAGTTGTATTGCCTATTGTCGAAGTGAACATCCTTTAAGGCATCCTCGCGGATAGTCCAAATTACAGGCAAGCCGAGACCAATAGCGAAGCCTGCCTCAAAGTAAACACCGCCGCGCTGCCCTGTAAAGTCGGCAACGACGAAGCGACTCCGTCGTATTTGGGCCATGATTTCATCGTCAATCCGATTGTTGTGGTGCACAGAGTCAATGCGAACATCGCGATATCCAGCGTCACGTATCGCCGGGCTGATCGCGTCTGTCCAAGCAGGCAATACCTCTTTGTCAAACCACATAGCGCAGAAGCCTATCGGCTCTGCAGCGGAGGTGTGTCTCAGTTCGTCGAGTCGCTCATAACCCTTTGGCGTTATCTTGGCACTCACCGAAGACATTACGGACGAGTACGTGATCCACTGTTTCTCGTCGCCTAGGTAAGCTGTCAGGAGATACACCAACTCCTCCCAATGCAATGACCACGAGATGCTGCACCACATCTCCCCATTGCTGCCCCAGCCTGGGGCCTCTATTGAGACAGAAGCCCCAGCATGCGCGGCCTCCCGAGCAATCCTGCCGAGAAGCAGGTCAGCACGCTCCGCAAAGGTTGGCGCTGCCAACGAAAGCAGGGAGTCGAGATTAGTTGTGTTGATTGAGCTTCCTGAGTTCTGTCGTAGCCATGAACTCAGGTTCATCTTTTGTCGGTCCGTAGGCTTCTTGTTCTCTAACACCGCTTCGGCTGAGCCCGTAATGGAGAATCTTCCGCAGCGCTTGCAGTCAAACTCGTGCAAGTCGCGTCCTTCGGGATTGGCGAGCTTTTTGGAACTGGAGCCGCAGACTGGGCAGGACGGGGAAAACATTTCAGTTGGCTACTCCGTAGTGCTCAGCCTCCAGGCTGTATTCGAGACGATATAAGGCCATCGGCCTTTATGAGTAATTACTCACAGACGATCCGGGGTGGCTTGAGCAATATGCAGGTCTTTTACCTGAACCGCTGCTTTTAGGGCACTGGCTATACTTGAGCATCTTAACCACCGTGAAACACACCGTGTAACACTGCAGTGGTTTTGAGGCTGCTTCCCTTGGGAAATAGTGGGTTGTGGACCGTCCCGTCCACTCCGCCAAAAATCGAAAAGCCGTTGCATGCAAGTGCAACGGCTTTTTTCTTGTGGCTTGTATCGTTAGTGCGGTCCCGCCAGACCCAGGCGTTCGATGTGCTGCAGCACGCCATCGCACCCGTCTTCAATCAGATCCAGCACCTGCTCAAAGCCCTGCGCGCCGCCGTAGTAGGGGTCGGGTACCACCGGGCTGTCATTGCTCCGGAAGAATTCCGCCAGGCGCCGTACCTTGCGTCGGTGCTGCGGCGGGCACATCTGCTCGACCAGTGCCAGGTTGTCCCAGTCCATGGCCAGGATCAGGTCAAAGCGCTCGTAGTCTTCTGCGGCGATCTGACGCGCGCGCAGGTCGGACAGGTCGTAGCCGCGTTGCCGCGCGTGGTGTTGGCTGCGTTCATCGGGCGGGGCGTCCGGGTGGTAGTTGTGGGTGCCGGCGGAGTCGACCGTCACGACCTCATGCAAGCGCGCCGCCTGCAGTTTTGCACGCATGACGCCGTGCGCGGTGGGACTGCGGCAGATGTTGCCCATGCAGACAAACAGAATCTGGAAATGCATGACCCCAGTATCGCTGACAGGCGGGCACCTGTGACGGGCCATGCGGTGGGAAGGCCGGCAAGCCGGCGAGCAACCTCAGGCGACCGCAGCAAGCGGGATGATGCGCTGGCCGGTCAGGGGCATTGATGAGGGCATGGCGGCCGCTTCTCGGTGCATGGCAACCACGTCGCGCGCGCAGCCCTCGCAGCGGCCGCATTGGGTGGCCACGCCCAGCATGAACTGGATGTCGTCGAAGTCCATGCCGGCAGAGGCATGGCGGGCAATTTCCCGGTCACTGATGCGCTTGCAGACGCAGACAATCATGCTGACTCACCCGTTCCAACTGTGTTGATGGAGTGAGTATAAATAAGAATTAGTCTTATTTGTGTTTTCCCCTGTGGCGCACAGGGGCATCGGATGAGATGGCCACCCTGCTTGGAAGGATCCAAGCAGGGCAATTCATTGAAAGAGAGTGTCAGCTCACTTCGCCCATCTGGCTTTGCAGGTAGTTCTGCAGGCCGACCTTCTCCAGCAGGTCGATCTGGGTCTCCAGAAAGTCGATGTGCTCTTCGGTGTCGTCCAGGATCTTCTGCAGCAGGTCGCGTGAGACGTAGTCACGCACGCTTTCGCAGTAGGCCATGCCGTCTTTGATGGTGGCCTGGGCGCCTTGCTCCAGCGCCAGGTCGCAACGCAGCATCTCGGGCACGTCTTCAGCGATGTTGAGTTTGCCCAGGTCCTGCAGGTTGGGCAGGCCGTCGAGCATGAAGATGCGGTCCATCAACTGGTCGGCGTGCTTCATTTCGCCGATGGACTCTTCGTATTCCTTCTTGGCCAGCTTGTCCAGACCCCAGTGCTTGAGCATGCGGTAGTGCACGAAGTACTGGTTGATGGCGGTCAGCTCGTTCTTGAGCTGGGCCTGCAGATGGGCTATGACTTTGGCGTCGCCTTTCATGGGGCTTCCTTTCTTGGCTGGGAATACAGTGGACATTGTCGCAGTGGTGCGTGGCAGCGGCAAGCGGGCGCCCTAATCGGCTTCCGATTTGTGCAACGCCACCTTGTCCGCCCGGCGCACGGCCTTGCCCGACTTGCGGTGACTGCCGGCTTTGCGTTGCAGGGTAGGTGCCACCAGCGGGTTGCGCGGCTTGTGCAGCTTGTGGCGGCGCTTGGTCTTGCGACTGGAGTTCATAGGCGGGTGTGTCGTGTGAAGTTCGGATCATGGCAAAAACCTGGCAGGACTGCCACGGCTTCCGACACGTGGGGAGCCGGCGCCGGCAGGTGGACGCCTCCACCTACAATCGGCCCACCCTCAGCAACACCATCAGCATCTCCGACTGGACCGTTTGTTCATGCAAGTCGCCGCATCGATTTTCAAGGCCTATGACATCCGCGGCATCGTGCCCGCCACCCTCAATGAAGCCGTGGCCGAGGCGCTGGGCCGGGCCTTCGGCACCGCTGCGCGCCAGGCCGGCGAGGCGCGCGTGGCCGTGGGACGCGACGGGCGTTTGAGCGGGCCGGCTTTGAGCGCAGCGTTGATCCGTGGTCTGGTGGCCACTGGCATCGAGGTCATCGACGTCGGCATGGTGACCACGCCCATGCTGTATTTCGCGGCCAGCACGGCGTGCAGCAGCGGCATCCAGGTCACTGGCAGCCATAACCCGGCCGACTACAACGGCTTCAAGATGGTGCTGGCCGGCCGTGCCATCTACGGTGAGGAGATCCAGGCGCTGCGCCGCACCATGGAGGCGGAATCCTGGCAGCTGGCCGATGGGGGACGCATCACGCATCTCAACGTCTATGCCCCTTACCGCGACCGCATCGTCGGCGACATCCAGCTGGCGCGGCCGATGAAGATCGTGGTCGACTCTGGTAACGGTGTGGCCGGCGCCTCGGCCCCGGCCATCCTGCGTGCCATCGGCTGCGAGGTGATCGAGCTGCACAGCGCCGTGGACGGCACCTTCCCGAATCACCACCCCGACCCGAGCAAGCCGGAGAACCTGCGTGATGTGATCCAGGCCCTCCAGCAGTCCGATGCCGAACTTGGCCTGGCCTTCGACGGCGATGGCGACCGTCTGGGCATCGTCACCAAGGACGGCCAGAACATCTTCCCGGACCGGCAGATGATGCTGTTTGCGCAGGACGTGCTCAGCCGTGTGCCGGGCGGCCACATCGTGTTTGACGTCAAGTGCTCGCAGCGCCTGGCGCCGGCCATTGAAGCGGCCGGTGGCAAGGCGCTGATGTTCAAGACCGGGCACTCGCTGATCAAGGCCAAGATGAAGGAGATCGATGCCCCGCTGGGCGGCGAGATGAGCGGCCACATCTTTTTCAAGGAGCGCTGGTTCGGTTTCGACGACGGCACTTACGCGGCCTGCCGCCTGCTGGAGATCCTGAGCCGCTCGCCGGACGCCAGCGCCGTGCTCAACGCGCTGCCCACCAGCCATTCCACGCCGGAGCTCAACGTCGCCTGCGCCGAGGGCGAGCCGCACGCGCTGGTGGCGCAGTTGCAGCAGAAGGTGGCTTTTGCGGCACCCGCGAAGGTCAACAGCATCGACGGCGTGCGCGTGGACTGGCCCGACGGCTTTGGTCTCATCCGCGCCTCCAACACCACACCGGTGCTGGTGCTGCGCTTCGAAGGCCACACGCCCGAGGCCCTGCATCGCATCGAGGGCGAGATGCTGACGCTGCTGCGCAGCGTCAAGCCCGATGCGTCTTTTGCCGCAGCTGCGCACTGAATACCGCGAACACGCCTTGAGAATCCTGATCGTCAAACTGTCCTCGCTGGGGGATGTGGTGCACGCCATGCCGGCGGTGCAGGACATCCGCCGTGCCCTGCCGCAGGCGCAGATCGACTGGGTGGTCGAGCGCGCCTTCGCGCCGCTGGCGCAGCGCTGCGAGGGCGTGCGCCGCGTCATCCCGTGTGAGTTGCGGCGCTGGCGCAAGGCGCCGCTGGCCGCCAGCACGCGCGCTGAGTGGCGGGCCTTCAAGACCGCCCTGCAGTCGGAGGCTTACGACGCGGTGATCGACCTGCAAGGCCTGACCAAGTCGGCCCTGGTGGCGTGGCTGGCGCGGCTGGCGCCCGGTGGCAAGCGCTACGCCCTGGCCAACCAGACCGATGGCTCGGGCTACGAGGCACCGACGCGATGGGTGGCCGATGTGGCGGTGCGCCTGGCGCCGCATGTGCACGCGGTGCGCCGCTCGCGCCTGCTGTGTGCGCAGGCGCTGGGCTACCCCCTTTCGAAGTCGGAGTCTTTTGGGCTGCGGGCCCTTGCTGGGGAAGCATTGATAGCTCCTGAAATCATAGCGAATGACGTCCGGCCGACGCGCCCTTGCGTCGCGTTGGTGCACGGCACCTCGCGTGCCGACAAGCAGTGGCCGCAGGCACATTGGCTGGAGCTCGCGCGTCGGCTCGATGCCGCGGGTTGCGACGTGGCGCTGCTGCATGGCACCGATGCGGAACAGCGGCGCAGCGAAGCCATGGCGCGCGAGATGGCGCATGCCGTGGTCTGGCCGCGCTTGGCGCTCGATGCGCTGACCGATGCGCTGGCTGGTTGCGCCGGTGTGATCGGGGTCGACAGCGGGCTGAGCCATATTGCGGTGGCGCTGGGCCTGCCACATGTGCAGATCTACAACTTCGACACCGCCTGGCGCACCGGGCCAGGCGAAGGCGGGCTGGCGCCACAGTCGCACCAGCGCAGCGTCTATGCCGCGCCGTCGCCGTCGGTGGACGTGGTCTGGCAGGCCTGGCTGCAGGTGCGCCCGACATGATGCGCGCGCTCTACGCCTTGCTGACCGTGCTGCTGCAACCGCTGCTGCGGCGCAAGATTGCGCGCCGCGGCGAGCAGGAGCCGGGTTACTTGGTCAACGTTGAAGAGCGCTTCGGCCACTACACGCTGCCGCCGCTGCCCGATGACGGCCGCACGCTGTGGGTGCACGCGGTCTCGCTGGGTGAGACGCGCGCGGCCGCAGTACTGTTGGCGCGGCTACGCGCCCGTTGGCCTGAGTTGCGGCTACTGCTCACGCACGGTACGGCCACCGGCCGCGCCGAGGGCCAGGCTTTGCTGCGACCGGGTGACATGCAGGTCTGGTTGCCCTGGGACACACCTGGCGCGGTGCAGCGTTTTCTGGATCACTTCCAGCCGCGCCTGGGGCTGTTGATGGAAACAGAGGTCTGGCCGAACCTGGTTGCCGCCTGCGCGCAGCGCAGCATTCCACTGGTGCTGGCCAATGCGCGGCTGAATGCCCGCTCGCTGCGGCAGGCGCAACGCTTGGCGTGGCTGTCGCTGCCGGCCTATCGCAGTCTGGCGGCGGTGTGGGCGCAGACGCAGGAGGACGCGGCGCGTTTCGCCACGTTGGGCGTCCCGGTGGCAGGTGTGTTTGGCAACCTCAAGTTCGACGCCACGCCCAATGCCGAGCAGTTGGCAAGCGGTCGCACGTGGCGGGCCGGGCTGGGGCGGCCGGTGGTGATGTTTGCCAGTTCACGCGAGGGCGAGGAACTGGAGCTGCTCCAGATTCTCAAGTCGTTTCGGCCTCCGCCGCTTTCTGGTCAAGCGCAGAATGCTCCTGATTCGATAGCAGGCGCTACGTCGCCGGTGCAGTGGCTGATCGTGCCGCGCCATCCGCAGCGTTTTGACGAGGTGGCGGCGCTGGTCGAAGCACAGGGTCTGACGCTGTCACGTCGCAGCAGTTGGGGCCTGCAGCCCAGGGCCGATCAGCTGGCGGCCGATGTCTGGCTGGGTGACTCGCTGGGTGAGATGGCGCTCTACTACGGCCTGAGTGATGCCGCTCTGCTGGGTGGCAGTTTTGCGCCGCTGGGGGGGCAGAATCTGATCGAGGCGGCCGCCTGCAGTTGCCCGGTGCTGATGGGGCCGCACACCTACAACTTCAGCGAAGCGGCCGAACTGGCCCTGGCCGCCGGCGCGGCTCAGCGGTGCGAATCCTTGCGGGAGGCGGTGGTGGCGGCGCGTGCGCTGGTTACACGCCGGGCCCGCCAGGCGACGATGGCCGAAGCCTCCGGGCGCTTTGCCCACGCCCACCGTGGCGCCGCCGACCGCACGGTGGAGGCCTTGGCGGCGCTGCTCGGCCCTTGAGCCGCACCGCCGCCGGCGACGCCAGCCTTACTTGGCCAGCAGGGCGTTGACCTTCTCCAGATCGCCGGCTTCCAGCGAGCCGTTGGCTTGGCGCAGCTTGAGGCTGCCCACCAGCACGTCATAACGTGCCTTGGCCAGGTCGCGCTTGGTCTGGAACAGCTGGCTCTGCGAGTTCAGCACATCGATGTTGATGCGCACGCCCACCTGGTAGCCCAGCTTGTTGGCGTCCAGCGCGCTCTGGCTGGAGGTTTCGGCTGCCTCCAGCGCCTTGACCTGGCCCAGACCGGAAATCACGCCGAAGTAGGCGCTACGCGTGGCCTGTGCCACCGTGCGCTGCGCGTTCTCCAGGTCGGCGCGGGATTTTTCTTCCAGCGACAGGGTTTCGCGTACCCGGTTCTGGGTGGCAAAGCCGGCAAACAGCGGCAGGCTGAAGTTCACGCCGACCACCGTGCTGTTGGTGCGGCTGGAGGTGGTTGCCAGCGCGGTACCGCCGACGTTGCTGTTGAGGTTGTAGCTGGCGGTCAGGTCCAGCGTGGGTTTGTGGCCGGCCTGGGCCTTGTCGACTTCCAGCTTGGCCACATCCAGTGCGACGCGCGCCTGGCGGATGCTGGGGTGGTTGTCCTGCGCCTGCTGGATCCAGGCATTGACATCGGTGGGTTGCAGGGCCGGCAGCTCGCCGCGCACCAGCGGCTTCGGGCTGGTGCCGCTCTTGCCCACCAGCTGGTCGAGCGCCAGCTTCTTGACGCGCAGGTCGTTGTCGGCCGCGATTTCCTGGGCGATCACCAGGTCGTAGCGGGCCTGGGCTTCACGGGTGTCGGTGATGGTGGCGGTGCCAACCTCGAAATTGCGCTTGGCCGACGCCAATTGCTCTGCTACGGCGGTCTTCTGTGCTTGCACGAAGGCCAGCGTGTCCTGGGCGTTGAGCACATCGAAATAGGCCTGGCTCACGCGCACGATCAGGTCCTGCTCGGCCGCACGCAACTGGGCTTCTGCCAGTTCCATCTGGCGCTGGCCCTGCCCGTAGGTGGCCAGGTTGGCCGGGCGGTACAGCGGCTGGCTCAGGCTGACCGAGGTGCTCTGGTTGTCAAAGCTGCGGTTGGCCGGCGGCGTGCCCGGGCTCAGGGTCTCGAAATTGAGGTTGGTGCTGCTGGCCGAGGCGCTCACGCCGACGGTCGGCAGCAGGCCGGCCTTGGCTTGCTCGGCCTTGTGCAGGTTGGCCTCGTACTGCGCCTTGGCCGACTGGTAGGTGGCGTCGTAGCCGCGCGCCGACTCGTAGAGCTCCAACAGGCTCTGGGCCTGCGCGGGCAGGGCGAAGGCGGCACCAAGGGCCAGGGTCAGGGGCAAGAAGCGAAAGGTTTTCATGATCGTCCTAGCTAGGCTGCGGGGAGGATGGGGTGCGCCGCTTCAATAGCGCGGCACGCTCGGGTCGACCTGCATCGACCATGCATTGATGCCGCCGCTGATGTTGGCCACATGCTTGAAGCCGCGGTTGACCAGGAAGTGCGCCACCTGCATGCTGCGCCCGCCATGGTGGCACATGCAGGCGACGGGCCGGCTCGGGTCGAGTTCGTTCAGGCGCGGCGGGATGACGCCCATCGGGATATGGACCAGCTCGAAGTTGCCCGCCTTGATGCTGGCGCGCTCCAGCTCGTAGGGCTCGCGCACATCCAGCACCAGCGGCTGGCCGTGCGCCTTCATCTTCTCGATCCAGTCAGACAGGTCGCCGGGGTGGATGTGTTCGATCATGGTGTTGCTCGCAGGGGGAAGGGCCTCAGAAACTGAAGCGCGGGTGTTCCGGGAAGTTAAGCAGGCGCGGTGCCACCGTGTCCCAGCCCTGGCTGGTCTGGTATTCGACCGTGCTGGTGCGAGTGATCAGGGTGGCGCGCATCACCGGCTGGTCGCCGACGATGGCCATCAGGCGGCCGCCGGTCTTGAGCTGCTCCAGCAGCTTGTGCGGTACCTCGGCCACCGAGCCGCTGAGCACGATGACGTCGAACGGGCCTTCGACCGGCACACCCTTGGCGCCGTCAGCGTGGCGGACTTCGGCGTTGTGGATACCGGCCTTTTGCAGGTTCGCGCGGGCCAGCGCAGCGAGTTCAGGGTCGATCTCGAGCGAGATCACGCGCTGGGCCTGCTGGGCCAGCAGCGCGGCCATGTAGCCGGAGCCGGCGCCGATCTCCAGCACCTTCTCGTGCGACCGCACCGCCAGATCCTGCAGCATGCGCGCTTCCACCTTGGGCGCCAGCATGCACTGGCCGGGTTCGCCGCCGGCGCGCAGCGGCAACTCCATGTCGGCGAAGGCCAGCGCCTTGTGGGCCGGCGGCACGAAGTCTTCGCGCCTGACCTGCGCCAGCAGGTCCAGCACCTCGGCGTCGAGCACGTTCCAGGGGCGGATCTGCTGCTCGATCATGTTGAAGCGGGCTTGTTCGAAGTTCATTTCATATACTCCATGGGGTATTCTAGATCATCCTGAAAAATTTTACCGGGCTGGGGTCGTTGTTAGGGTTTCGCACCCCAGCGCCGACGCAACCATTGACTCAAATCATCCATGTAGCAGTAGACCACGGGCACCACCACCAGGGTCAGCAGCGAGGAGGTGATGACGCCGCCAATCACGGCCTGGCCCATCGGTGCGCGTTGTTCCGAACCCTCGGTCAGGGCGAAGGCCAGTGGCACCATGCCGAAGATCATGGCCAGCGTGGTCATCAGGATCGGGCGAAGCCGCACGCGCGCCGCCAGCAGCAGGGCGTCGGCACGCTCCATGCCCTCTTCACGGGCGCGAATGGCAAAGTCCACCAGCAGGATGGCGTTCTTGGTCACCAGACCCATCAGCATGACGATGCCGATGATGGAGAACATCGAGAGCGCCGAGCCGAACATCAGCAGCGCCAGCACCACGCCGATCAGGGTGAGCGGCAGCGAGGTCATCAGCGCCAGCGGCTGGAAGAAGCTCTTGAACTGGCTGGCCAGGATCATGTAGATGAATACGATGGCCAGCACCAGCGCCGAGATGGCGTAGCCGAACGATTCGGCCATGTTCTTGGTCGAGCCGCCGAACTGGTAGCGGTAGCCGGGCGGGAAGCTGATGCCGTCGAGCACCTTGCGGATGTCGTTCGAGACCTCGCCGCCTGACCGGTTGAACACGTTGGCATTGATGGCCACCTCGCGCGTCAGGTCGCGGCGGTTGATCTGGTTCGAGCCGGTGCTCTCGCGCAGCGTGGCGACCTGGTTCAGGCGCACCACACGCGAGCTGCCGTCGGCGTTCGTGCCCAGCGTGAAGGGCAGGCGCTGCAGGTCGGCCAAGGTGTTGCGCGCCTCGGGCGCCAGCCGCACGTTGACGTCGTAGGTCTGGTCATCGCTGGCGCGCCAGTTGCCCACGGTCTGACCGGCCACCAGGGTGCGCAGCGCGCCGGCGATCTGGTTGACGTTCAGCCCCAGGTCAGCCGCGGCGTCGCGCTGGATGTCGACTTCGATGGTCGGCTTGTTGGGCTTGAGGCTGGAGTCCAGGTCCACCAGGCCGGGGATGTCGCGCAGGCGCTCCAGCACCTGCACCGTCAGCCGCTCCAGTTCCTGCAGGTCGCTGCCCTGCAGCGAGAACTCGATCTGCTTCTGCCCGCCCACCGGGTCGAGCAGGCCGGCGTGCGTGACGGTGATGCCCGGCACCTGGCGCAGCCGCTCGCGCAGCGCCGCCGACATCTGGTCGGCATTGCGCGTGCGTGCGTGGCGGTCGACCAGCCGCACATAGATGCTGGCGTAGTTCTTGCCCTGTGCATTGCCGGTGTTGAGCGTGGCCAGGGTGTACTTCACTTCCGGGAACTCACGCAGGATGTCCTGCACCTGGCGTGCCTTGGCCTCGGTCACCTCGAGCGAGGAGCCGACCGGGGTGTAGAAGTTGACGCTGGTCTCCGAGAAGTCGGCTTTGGGTACGAACTCGGTGCCCAGCAGCGGCACCATGACGATGCTGGTGATGAACACGACCAGCGCCAGCCCCAGCGTGGCCAGCTTGTGCGCCAGCGACCAGCGCAGGATGCCCTGGTAAGTCTGGGCCAGGCTGTCGGTCGCGCGGTCGAACCAGCCGGTGACGCGGCCGATGGTCTTGTCGTAGAAGGTGACCGGTTCCTTCGGCTGGCCGTGGGTGTCGATGCTCGGGTCGTGCCAGACCGAGGACAGCATGGGGTCAAGCGTGAAGCTCACGAACATCGAGATCAGCACCGCCGCCACGATGGTGATGCCGAACTCATGGAAGAACTTGCCGATGATGCCGCCCATGAAGCCGATCGGCAGGAACACCGCCACGATGGAGAAGGTGGTGGCCAGCACCGCCAGCCCGATTTCCTGCGTGCCGTCCAGCGAAGCCTGGTAGGGCGTCTTGCCCATCTGCACGTGGCGCACGATGTTCTCGCGCACCACGATGGCGTCGTCGATCAGCAGGCCCACGCACAGCGACAGTGCCATCAGCGTGATCATGTTGATGGTGAAGCCGAACCAGTACATGAAGAGGAAGGTGCCGATCAGCGCGATCGGCAGCGTCAGCCCCGTGATGACGGTCGAGCGCCAGGAATTGAGGAACAGAAAGACGATCAGCACGGTGAGGATGGCGCCTTCGATCAGCGTGCGGCGCACGTTGTCCACCGCCACACGGATCGGGCGCGAGCCGTCGAAGATCGGCTCCAGGCGCACGCCGGCCGGCAGTTGGCTCTGCAGCTCGGCCACGGTGCGCGTCAGGCCGTCGATCACCGCAATCGTGTTCTCGTCCTGTGCCTTCTGCACCGACGCCAGCAGGGTGCGCTGGCCGTTGTAGAGCGCCAGCGTCTCCAGCTCCTGCGCACCGTCCTGCACCGTGGCCACCTGACCGAGGCGAATCGGCGTCGTGCCCTTGCGCGCCACGATGATGCGGGCAAAGTCCTCCGGGCGCTGCATGCGCGCATCCACCTGCACCATGAGTTCCTGCGTGGACGAACGCACGGCGCCGGCCGGCAGGTCCTGGTTCTCGCTCTTGACGGCAGCCACCACCTGGTCGGGCGTGATGCCGTAGGCCTCCAGCGCTGCCGGCTTGAGGTAGAGATTGATCTCGCGCTTGGTGGCCCCCACCAGCGTGACCGAACCGACACCACGCACGTTCTCCAGCCGTTTCTTGAGCACCTGGTCGGCCCAGTTGGTCAGCTCGACAGCCGTCAGCGCCTGGCCCGTCTTGTCGTCCGGCAGCACCGCCAGCGACCAGATGGCGCGGCTGACCGGGTCGAAGCGCAGCACACGCGGCTCTTTGACCTCGGTGCGCAGGCTGGGGCGGATCGAGGCCACCTTCTCGCGCACGTCCTCGGCCGCCTTGCGGCCGTCGATGTGCAGCTGGAATTCGATGATCACCACCGACTGGCCGTCGTAGCTGCGCGAAGTCAGGGCATTGATGCCGGCAATCGAGTTGACGCCTTCCTCGATCTTCTTGGTGACTTCGCTCTCGACGATCTCGGGCGAGGCACCCGGGTATTCGGTGCTGACCACCACCACGGGGAAATCGATGTTGGGGAACTGGTCGACCTTGAGCCGCTGGTAGGAGAACAGGCCCAGCACCACGAAGGCGAGCATCACCATGGTGGCGAACACCGGGTTTTTCAGGCTGACACGGGTGAACCACATGGGCGCTTGTTGGTCGAGTGGGGGTTAAACGGTGTTGGCTCAGTGCTCAGCGTGCCGCAGCTGATCGCTTGACCGCGGTGCCTTCGCGCAGCGCACCCACCGCGCCGGCCAGCACGCTGGCGTTTTCGGCCAGGCCGCTGACGGCCACCATGGGCTGGCCGTCGGCTTCGCCGCGCTCACCCAGTGTCACGGGCTTGTGCACCACGCGGTCCTGCTCCACCACCTGCACATAGGGTGCCGGCTTGTCGGTGCGCACGGCACTGACCGGCACCGCCAGCGCGCTGACCTGGCCGGTGCCCAGCGTGCCCTGGGCGAACAATCCCTGGCGCAGGCCGGCGGTCGGCGTCAGGCTCAGGTAGGCCAGCACGCTGCGGCTGCCGGCCTGGGTACTGGGGTTGATGCGCACCACACGAGCCTGCACCGGCTCGGCGCGGCCTTCAATCTGTAGGCGGGCTTCCTGGCCCAGGCGCACGCCCACCGAGTCGGACGCACTCAACGCGGCTTCGATCTCCAGCTTGGTAAGGTCGACGATCTCGACGATGCGCGCATCCACCGCTACGCGCTCGCCCGGCTGCGCCAGTCGCTGCGCGACCTGGCCGCTGATGGGCGCCAGCAGCCGGGTGTCGGCCGCGCTCTTGCGCGCCACGTCGGCGGCGGCCACGGCGGCCTGGTAGCTGGCGCGCGCGGCGTTCAGATTGGCCAGCGAGGTGTCGAGCGCGGTCTTGGAGATGAAACCCTGGTCCACCAGCGCCTTGTTGTTGTCGAACTGGCGTTGTGCGATGTCGATCTGCGCCTGCGCCGCATCGGCCTGCAACTGGGCCTGGCGCAGTCGCGCGTCGTACTCGGTCGGGTCGATCAGCGCGATCAGCTGCCCGGCCTTCACCGTGTCGCCCTCGCGCACCGTGAGCTGGCGCAGCTCACCGGCCACCCGGGCCTTGACGACCGCGGCATTAACCGCCTTGAGCGTGCCCGACACCGGCAGGCCGCGGGTGAGCTGCAGCGTGCGCGCCTGCAGCAGGTCGGTGGCGCCAAGTTCAACCACCGTCTGACCACCGGCGGCGGTCTGTGTCGCCAGCGCGGTCTGCTGCGCCTTGCGGTTGGCCAGGGCGCGCAGGATGCCGACAGCCAGCAGCAGCACGACGAGGGCGAGCAGGCCCCATTTGATCCAGCGTTTCATGTCAGCGCTTGTCCTTGAGGTGGTCGGCCGCCGGCGGGCACAGGCCGTGGAGGATGTTGTCAATCTGCACCGCGAGGTAGTCCTCCGGCACCAGGGTGTCGCCACAGCTCGCACAGGCGCCGAGCGAGTGGCTCCAGCTCATCAGGAAGATCATGGGCGTGAGCACCAGGTAGACGCCGTAGCGGGGGTCGATGGGGCGGAACTCGCCGCGCTCCACGCCGCGCTGCAGGATGCGGCGGATCAGCTCATGGCCGGGCTCGATCACTTCCTGCTGGTAGAAGGCCGCCAGTTCGGGGAAGTTGCTGGCCTCGCTCATCATCAGCTTGGTGATGCCGCCGATGCGGGTCGATCCCACCCGGGTCCACCACAACAGCATGAAGTGGCGCAGCAGCTCTGGCGTGCTGCCCTGGTAGGCCTCGAACTCGGCGTGCCATTCGGGGAAACGGCCGCCGATGTTCTCGCGCACCACCGCCTTGAACAGCTCTTCCTTGCTGGCGAAATAGAGAAACAGCGTGCCCTTGGAGACGCCGGCGCGGCGCGCCACCTCCTCGGACTTGGTCGCCGCATAGCCTTTCTCCACGAACAGATCCAACGCCGCGGCCAGCAGTTCGCCCGGCCGCGCTTCCTTGCGGCGTTCGCGCTTGGCATGGGCCTTCTGGCAGGTTTCGGTCAGGAGTTTGGTGATCATTGGTCTTAATGACTGGCTGGTTAGTAATGTAGCGATCACGCTCCAACCCGTCAAGCTGCAAGCCTAGCCAGTCCGGGGCGCCGGCCCGGTGAGCCGTGGGTAAATCTTGGGTAAAGGCGTCGCGGTGTGCCCGCACTCAGTAAGATGCCTATCCCGCTGATGACCCCAGGGTGCCTACCATGACTGCCTCCACGACTGACGCCTTGCCCATCCTCACCCTCGGCGGGGGCTGTTTCTGGTGCACCGAAGCCGTGTACACCCGCGTGCGCGGCGTGGTCGATGTGGAGAACGGCTACAGCAATGGCCAGACCGAGCGTCCGAGCTACGAGCAGGTCTGCAGCGGCACCACCGGCCACAACGAGGTGGTGCGCCTCACCTACGATCCCACACAAGTGAGCGTGCGCCAACTGCTGGAAATTTTCTTCGCCAGCCATGACCCCACCACCCTGAACCGCCAGGGTAACGATGTCGGCACCCAGTACCGCAGCGCCATCTACTACAGTACGCCCGAGCAGAAGCTGGAGGCGGAACTGCTGATCGCCGAGCTGGAACAGGCGGCGGTCTTTAACGGCCCCATCGTCACCGAGGTGCTGCCGCTGGCCAACTACTGGCCGGCCGAGGACTACCACCAGGACTATTACGAACACCACCCGGGCCAGGGCTATTGCGCCTATGTCATCAGCCCCAAGCTGGCGAAATTCCGCCAGCAGTTTGCCGATCGGCTCAAGCCGGAGTAACCGTCGCCGTCAACGTGACCGGGTCGCAGGAGCCGGTGAGATCGGTGTCGCTGCTTCTTCCGGCACATAGACCATGGAGCCGTTCTGCAGTCGGTAGGCGGTACCGGCCTTGCTGCCCTGGCCTTCACCGATCTGGCCCGACGATTTGTACTGCTTGAGCTCCTTGCCTTCGCGTACCACCATGGACATGTCGGCTTGACCGGGGTTCTTGATCACGATGGCGTTTTGCGTCGAAAAGGGGTTGAGCGGGTTCTCGATCACGGCGATCAGCAGCACGGCGATGATGACGAGGAAGACGTCGACGATGTTGACAACGCTCAGGATGGGGTCGTCGCCATCATCATCATCCAGCACGTTCAGACGCAGGCGACGCCGGGACGGCGTTGTCGGGTTCATGCTGCGCGCTCCTGAAGCGTGGTGGAGGCAAGGGGGAGGGTGTCGCGCTCTTCGAGGATCTGCGCCAGTTCCTCCAGCAGCCAGCGCCGACGTACGGTCTGTACGGCGTAGGTGATGGCGGCAGCCACCAGGGCCACGATCACCGCCGCGAAGGCCACCACCAGATGCTGGGCCATGCCTTCGGCGTTGCCCGCCGAGACGGCCAGCAGGGCCGGCCCCATGGGGATCATGGTGGCCACCAGGCCCAGCATCGGGGCGATGCGGCTGGTCAGGCGCTGCAACTCGATCTTGCGCAACACCAGTAGTTCCAGCTGGTCCTGGCTGGCGCCGGGGTTCCGGGCCAGATGCCGCCGCAAGGCCAGGCCGGCCGGCCGGCCGGTGGCGCGCCACGCCAGGTCGTGCAGCAGCATGCCCAGCGCGAACAGGGCATAGACGAACATCGCGCACAGCAGCAGAAGTACGGGTGTCAGGAAGAAGCGGGTGACTTCGTACAACAGGGTTTCAATCGGGGTCATGGCAGTTCGACAGTAGAGGTAAAGGGAGTCAGGCGCCGCGGCGGCTGCGCCAGGCCTGGTAGCCGATGCCGCCGAGCACGATGAGGCCGATCAGCGCCGCATAGGTCCAGATCAGCTGCTCGGCGGGCTGGCTGCGCGACACCTCGCGCAGCTCCTGGCCGCGCACCGGCGGCGGTGGGGCAGCGGGCGATGGAAGGGCCGCGGCCGGCG
>Ga0114939_10000962_pt1 | contig 23390 bp, 22 predicted proteins | sample AshMeaCrysSpring_FD_87196 | JGI IMG/M metagenome (GOLD analysis project Ga0114939, IMG submission 87196) | Groundwater microbial communities from Big Spring, Nevada to study Microbial Dark Matter (Phase II) - Ash Meadows Crystal Spring | ecosystem: Environmental > Aquatic > Deep subsurface >...
CAGCGACGGCACACTCGACGAGCCAAGGTGGACTGCCGGGTTCCCGGCGGGCTTTCCCCGGGGCGTCACGCGGCAGGGACGCCGCGTGCGAGCCTACATGGACGTACTTGCGGCGGCCCCGGGAAAAGCCCCCGGGAACGCGGGAGGTCAGCCCTTCGCGCGCGAGAGGTACTCGCCCGTCCGCGTGTCGACGCGGATGACCTCGCCCTCGTTGATGAAGAGCGGCACGCGGACCACGGCGCCAGTCTCGAGTTTGGCCGGCTTCTGCCCGCCCGTCGCGGTGTCGCCGCGCACACCGGGATCGGTTTCGACGATCTTCAGCTCGACGTGGGCCGGCGGCTCGATCGCGAGCGGCACGCCGTTCCAGAGCATGACCTTGCACATCGTGCCGTCCTTGAGCCACGCGGCGGCCTCGCCCATCGCTTCCTTGCCGGCGGTGTGCTGCTCGAAGTTGTCCGGCACCATGAAGTGCCAGAAGTCGCCATCGCTGTAGAGGTACTGCATGTCGGTCTCGACGATGTCGGCCGCCTCGACCGTGTCGCCGGACTTGAAGTTGCGCTCGAGCGTGCGCCCGGACTTGAGGTTTCGGATGCGCACGCGGTTGAACGCCTGGCCCTTGCCGGGCTTCACGAACTCGTTCTCGACGATCGTGTACGGATCGCCCTCGATCATGATCTTCAGTCCGGAGCGGAACTCGTTCGTGCTGTAGCTGGACATGTTGGGGAAACCCGGGGTTTGGGGCCGGACACCGGCCTGCGCGAGGTGGCGCGGGAAAGCCCGGTATGGTACCCGGTCGCCCCCCCGGCCGTCAGCCCCCGCGGCTGCCCCCCCGGCCACCCCGCGGCCGGCCGGACCGCGAAATCGGGCACGGGACGCACCGCGATCCGACCGCGAGGCTGCCACCTGCGTCACGCTAGCGGCCGAAAACCCGGTGCTATAGTCCGGCGCGCACTCATTGGCAACAGCGCGGAACCGGCCTGGCCGGGACCGCCGAGGACAGCAGCTTGGCCGAAACCGGCGCCATTCCTCTCGTCGTCCTGTCGCGCCAGCAGGACCCGGTCGAGATCATCAACAGCACGTTGCGCAACGCCGGGCAGCCCGTGCACTGCATGTGGGTCCGCGACGTCACGAGCCTCGGCGAGGTACTCGGTCAGTCGGATCCGAAGCTCGTCATGCTGTGCGTGGCGGACGACGAGGAGGCGCGCGCCGCCGTCGACGCCCGCAACCGGTACGCCACCCAGGTACCCGCGATCCTGGTCAAGGAGAGTCTCACCGAGGCGGACCTCGATCGGGCAATTGAACTCGGCGTGCAGGACGTGGTCACGCTCGGCTCCCTGCACCGGCTGCAGGCCGTCGCCCTGCGCGAACTGCACTCCTCGCGTCTCGATAGCGCGCTCGCCGGCACGCTCGCCTCCGCGAGGCAATACCGCGACCAGATGAAAGCCTTCATGGCGGGCTCCGCCGACGCCATCGCCCACGTGCAGGAAGGCATCGTGATCGACGTGAACCCGGCCTGGGCCGAGCTCTTCGGCTACGAGGACGCCGGTTCGCTGCTCGGCCAGCCCCTGATGGACTTCTTCCAGCAGCGCAGCCACGTCGCGCTAAAAGGCGCGCTCGTCGCGGCCGCGCAGGGCCGCTGGACCGACCATTCCCTGGCGAGCGTCGCGGTGCTGCCCGGCGGCGGCGAACTTCCCGTGGACCTCGAGTTCGAGCGCTTCGACTTCGAGGGCGAGCCTGCGATCCGCGTGCGGGTGCCGACGCAGCGGCGCGACATCGCATCGCTCACGGGCCAGCTCGAGGAGGCCCTGCGCTTCGACACGGCGAGCGGACTAATGAAGCGGGCCGCCTTCAGGGAGCAGGCGACGGCGCATGCGGCCCACATCCTGAAGGCCGGACTGCGCGCAATCGTGTATCTCGAGCCCGACAAGGCGTCCGCACTCGACGCGGAACTCGGCCCGCTCGCGCTCGAGGACGTGATGGACGAACTCGGCGTACAGTTGCGTACGCAGCTGCAGCCCGGCGACATCGCAGGCCGGGTCTCCGCACGTGGTTTCGCCGTGCTGGCCGAGCGCGGTAACGCGCGCGACCTCGACGCCTGGGTGACGCGTATCCTGCAGCGGATCGCCGAGCACGTCTTCCAGGTGGGCGAGCACCGTTCGGTGACGATTTCCTGCAGCGCCGGCGTCACGGCCTGCAACTCGCAGGGTGACGTACTCGCGGCGCCGCTCGAGTCGTCGGTGAAGGCCTGCCGCGCAGCGGCAGCGGCCGGCGGCAACCGCCTCGTCCGTCCCGAGCCGGCCGCGGATGCGCCCGACGTCGAGGAGGCCGACCGCCAGTGGGCGGCCCAGATCAAGGCCGCGCTCATGGCGAACCGCTTCCGACTCGTGCAGCAGCCGATCGCGAGCCTGGTCGGCGACGGCGAAGCCATGTACGACCTCGTCGTGCGCATGCTCGACGAGAAGGGCAACGAGGTCCTGCCCTCCGAATTCCTCGCCGCTGCGGCGCGCACCGACCTCATGAAGAACATCGACCGCTGGGTGATCGGCGCCGCGATGTCCTTCTGCGCGGCCCGCAACCCGCATCGCGTGTTCGTGCGCGTGTCGCGCGACTCGATGCGCGACCAGACGCTCGGAACGTGGTTGCACCAGCAGCTGAAGGCGTCCGGCGTCGACGCCGGTCGCGTCGTGATCGAGTTGAGCGAGGAACTCGCCACGAAGCACCTCAAGGAAGCCAAGGAACTGCGCGCGCTGGTCACCCACCTCGGCTTCCAGTTCGCGATCGAGAACTTCGGATCCGGGCGCGACTCCCACAACCTGCTGCACCACCTCGCCTCGAACTTCGTGAAGATCGACGGCTCGCTGATGCAGGGCCTCGCCAACGACCGGCCGCTGCAGGAACAGGTCAAGGCGCTGGTCGACGCGGCGCGCGGCGCACAGGTCACCACGATCGCCGAGCGCGTCGAGGACGCCAATACGATGGCCGTGCTGTGGCAGCTCGGCGTCGAGTTCGTGCAGGGCTACTTCGTGTCGAGCCCCGAGGAAGTCGTGCTGGGGGCGTGAAGAAGAACAGGCGCCGGAGAAGGGGGTAATGATCAGGGGGTAGGGGGTAGTGGAAGATGTTCCGCGGCAGCGTCAATTGCCGCGCACCTCTTCACTATCCCCTACCCCCTGATCATTACCCCCTGTTCTGGCTTCTCCCCTCGGGCTACTCCACTTCCAGCCCCTCCACCTTCCGCCAGCCGCGCGGCAACACGGCGCCACGCTGGCCGCGCTCGCCGCGGTACTCGCCGAGTTCCTTGAACGACAGGCCCATGTGGCGCTCGCCCGAGAGCACGCGGAGCGTCTGGCCGGGTGCCACGACCGCGATCGCGACGAGCGATTCCTCTCCGGACGCCGCCTTCTTCGAGGGGATGCCGAAGATCTTGTTGCCCTTGCCGCGCGGCAACTCGGGCAGGTCCGCCACCGGGAACGCGAGCAGGCGGCCATCCGTATTGACGGCCGCGAGCAGCGCGCCTTCGACGGCGGGCATCGGTACGGGCGCGATCACGTCCGAGCCCTCGGGCACCTTGAGCACGGCCTTGCCGGCCCGGTTGCGGCTGTGCAGGTCCTCGAGCTTCACGACGAACCCGTAGCCCGCCCCGCTCGCGAGCACCCAGCGCTCGTCGGGCTCGCCGATCAGCACGCCGGGGAACGTCGCACCATCCGGCGGGTCGAGGCGGCCCGACAGCGGCTCGCCCTGCCCACGCGCAGAGGGCAGCGCGTGCGCGGGCAGGCTGTAGGCCCGTCCCGTGCTGTCGAGGAACACCGCGAGCTGCGTGCTGCGGCCGCGCGCGACCGCACGGAACTCGTCGCCCGTCTTGTACGACAGCGTGCGCGGGTCGATCTCGTGGCCCTTCGCGGCTCGGACCCAGCCGCTCTTCGACAGCACGACGGTGACCGGCTCACTTGCCACGAGCTCGGTCTCCGCGATGGCCTGCGCCGCCGCGCGTTCGACGAGCCGGCTGCGGCGCGCATCGCCGTAACGCTCGGCGTCGGCGACGATCTCGTCGCGCACCAGGCGCTTGAGCCGCGCCTTGCTGCCGAGCGTCCTGGTGAGCTCGTCGCGCTCCGCCGCGAGCTTCTCCTGCTCGCCACGGATCTTCATCTCCTCGAGCTTCGCGAGGTGACGCAGCTTGGTCTCGAGGATCGCCTCCGCCTGCGCCTCGGTGAGCTGGAAGCGCGCCATCAGGGCGGCCTTCGGCTCGTCCTCGTAACGGACGATGCGGATGACCTCGTCGAGATTGAGGTAGGCGACGAGCAGGCCGTCGAGGATGTGCAGCCGCGCGTTCACCTTCTCGAGGCGGTGCGTGAGCCGGCGCGTGACCGTGTCCACGCGGAACGACAGCCACTCCTCCAGGAGCGGCTTGAGCCCCATGACCCGCGGACGGCCGTCGCGCGCGATGACGTTCAGGTTGACGCGGTAGCTGCGCTCGAGGTCGGTCGTGGCGAAGAGGTGGGCCATCACCTGCTCCACGTCCACGCGGTTCGAGCGCGGCGTGATCACGAGCCGCGTAGGGTGCTCGTGGTCGGACTCGTCGCGCAGATCCTCGACCATCGGCAGCTTCTTCGCGCGCATCTGCGCGGCGATCTGCTCGAGGACCTTGGAGCCCGAGACCTGATACGGCAGCTCGGTGACGATGATCTCGCCGTCCTCCACCTCGTAGCGCGCGCGGGCACGGAACGTGCCATTGCCGGTCTCGTAGATCTTCGCGAGTTCCTCGCGCGGCGAGATGATCTCGGCGCCGGTCGGGAAGTCCGGTCCCTGCACGTGCTCGAGCAGCTGCGGCAGCGTCGCCTTCGGGTCCTCGAGCAGCCTGACGCAGGCCGCGGCCACCTCGCGCAGGTTGTGTGGCGGGATGTCGGTGGCCATGCCGACCGCGATGCCGGTGGCGCCGTTGAGGAGCACGTTCGGCAGCCGCGCAGGCAGCAGTGAGGGCTCCTCGAGCGTGCCGTCGAAGTTCGCCGCCCAGTCGACCGTCCCCTCGCCGACCTCCGAGAGCAGTACCTCGGCGTAGCGCGTCAGCTTCGACTCGGTGTAGCGCATCGCCGCGAACGACTTCGGGTCGTCCGGCGAGCCGAAGTTGCCCTGCCCGTCGACGATGGGATAGCGGTACGAGAACGGCTGCGCCATGAGCACCAGCGCCTCATAGCAGGCCGAATCGCCGTGCGGGTGGAACTTGCCGATTACATCGCCGACCGTGCGCGCCGACTTCTTGTGCTTGGCGGTCGCCGCGAGCCCGAGCTCGCTCATCGCGTAGACGATGCGCCGCTGCACGGGCTTCAGACCGTCGCCTACGTGCGGAAGGGCGCGGTCGAGGATCACGTACATCGAGTATTCGAGGTACGCCTTCTCGGTGAAGGCCCGGAGCGGCAGCCGCTCGATGCCCTCGAAATTGAGTTCGTTCTGCGTCGTCACCGGAACTCCCGCCCGCTCAGGGCTGCACGGCCGCGAGGTTGCCCTTGGTCTCGAGCCACTCGCGGCGGTCGGAGGCCCGCTTCCTGGCGAGCATCATGTCCATCAGCTGGTCCACGTGGTCCTTCGCCTCGACCGTGAGCTGCACGAGCCTGCGCGTCTCCGTCGCCATCGTCGTCTCCCGGAGCTGCAGCGCGCTCATCTCGCCGAGGCCCTTGAACCGCGTCACCACGGGTTTCGCGCGCGGGTTTTCAGTGCGGATGCGGTCGAGGATGCCGTTGCGCTCGGCGTCGTCGAGCGCGTACTCGACCTGCTTGCCGTAGTCCACGCGGTAGAGCGGCGGCATCGCCACGAACACGTGGCCCGCGAGCACGAGCGGACGGAAGTGGCGCAGGAAGAGCGCGCAGAGGAGCGTGGCGATGTGCGCACCGTCCGAGTCGGCGTCGGCGAGGATGCAGACCTTGTGGTAGCGGAGCGCCGTGAGATTTTCCGCGCCCGGGTCGACCCCGATCGCGACGGTGATGTCGTGCACCTCCTGCGAGGAGAGGATCTCGCCCGGCTCGACCTCCCAGGTGTTCAGGATCTTGCCGCGCAGCGGCATCACGGCCTGGAATTCGCGGTCGCGCGCCTGCTTCGCCGAGCCGCCGGCCGAGTCTCCTTCGACCAGGAAGAGTTCGGTGCGCTTCGGGTCCTGGCTCGTGCAGTCCGCGAGCTTGCCGGGCAGCGCCGGCCCGCTGACGACGCGCTTGCGCGCGACCTTCTGGCTCGCCTTGAGGCGGGTCTGCGCATTCGCGATCGCGAGTTGCGCGAGGCGCTCGCCCGCGTCCGGGTGCTGGTTGAGCCACAGCCCGAACTGGTCCTTGACGATCCCGGAGACGAACGCCGCCGGCTCGCGCGAGGTGAGCCGCTCCTTGGTCTGGCCCGCGAACTGCGGGTCACGCATCTTGGTCGAGAGCACGTAGCTCGCATCGTCCCAGACATCCTCGGGCGCGAGCTTCAGGCCACGCGGCAGGAGGTTGCGGAACTCGCAGAATTCGCGGATCGCCTCGGTCAGCCCGAGACGGAAGCCGTTCACGTGGGTGCCGCCCTGCAGGGTCGGGATCAGGTTGACGTAGCTTTCCTCGACCCGCGTGCCGCCATCGATGCGCCAGGCGACCGCCCAGTCGACGCCCTCCTGCTCACCCTCGACGCTCCCGGTGAAGGGCTCCTCCGGCAGCCACTCGCCCCCGTCGAGCGACTCGCGCAGGTACTGCTCGACGCCGCCGGTGTAGAGCCAGGCCTCCTTCTCGCCGGTCTTCTCGACCGCGAGCCGCATCTCGAGGCCCGGGCACAGCACGGCTTTCGCCTTGAGCACGTGCTTCAGTTTCGGGATCGAGACCTCGGAGGAATCGAAGTACGACTCGTCCGGCCAGAACCGCACCGTGGTCCCGGTGTTCGCCTTGCCGACCTCGCCGACGACCTCGAGCTTCGAGCTCACGCGCCCGTTCTTGAACGAGATGTTGTATTCCCTGCCGCCGCGCCGGACCCAGCATTCGAGATTCTTCGAGAGCGCGTTCACGACCGAGACGCCGACGCCGTGCAGACCGCCGGAGAACTTGTAGGCCTTGTCGGAGAACTTCCCGCCGGCGTGCAGCCGCGTCAGGATCAGCTCGACGCCGCTCACCTTTTCCTTGGGATGGATGTCGACCGGCATGCCGCGCCCGTCGTCCGTGACCTCGACGGACCCGTCCTTGTGCACGGTGACGGAAATGCGCTTGCAGTGGCCCGCGAGCGCCTCGTCGACGCTGTTGTCGACCACCTCGTGGACGAGGTGATTCGGCCGGCTGGTGTCGGTGTACATGCCCGGCCGGCGCCGGACGGGCTCGAGTCCGCTCAGGACCTCGATGTCTTGAGCGGTGTAGGTCTGTGTCATCTGGAATCGTTCCGCGGGCTCGCGTCTGGAAAAGCGCGCGGATTCTAGCAGCGGGGGTGCACCCCCGCACGCATGTTGCGCGGGGTCGCCGGTGCGCATAATCTATGCGCATACTCTTCAACGGGGAGCGCCCCATGAGCACCGCGCGCGAACCACGCCGAAGCCCCGCCAGGAAGGCCGTGAACGTCACGGTCGATGCGGCGCTGCTGAGTGCCGCCCGCGTCGAGGACATCAATCTTTCCGCGACCCTGGAGCGCGCCCTCACCGAGGAGCTGCGGCGTGCGCGCCGGGAGCGCTGGCGCGCCGAGAACGCGCGGGCCATCGCCGCGTACAACGAGCAGGTTGACGAACACGGCGTATTCTCCGACGCGCTGCGCAGCTTCTGAGACGTGGCGGCATGCCGCAGTTCACCGTACACCGCAATCGCAATCCCGCCACCCGCGGCCGCGCCCCCCTGCTGCTCGACGTGCAGGCAGGTCTCCTCGCGGGTCTCGGTACGCGGGTCGTGATTCCCCTCATTCCCGCCAGCGCGGACGCCCGGCGCGGCGCGCTGCAGACCCTGACACCACTGGTCAGCGTCGAGGGCCGGGACTACCTTCTGATGGCGCCGCAGCTCGCGGGCATCGCGTCCCGTGAACTCGGCGCGGAGGTCGCCGACCTGTCGTCCGCTCGCGATGCGATCGTCGCCGCCCTCGACTTCCTGATCACCGGAATCTAGACCCGACCTGCTACTCGAGGTCGCGCACCAGTGCGTCGCGCGATGCGGCCGGCAGCGGCTCGACGGCGTGACGATACGCATCGTGATCCACGCCGATGGAGATCGCCGCCCCGCCCTTCGCCGCCGCGACCATGGGCGCGGTCAGCTCGAAGCGCAGGAAGTGCACGGACGAGGTCTTCTCCTCGTTCTCGCGCTCGAGATCCTCGTCCGCGATCGCGAACACGCGCGCGTGGCCTGCAACCTGCACCCAGCAGCGGTCCTCGACGCCCTTCAGGCCGGCGAGTGCGACCCGTCGCTCCTCCGGATCGGGAAACTCCACGAGCAGCGTCGCCTTCCAGTTCGAGCCGTCGGGAATGAGCGGGTTGTAGGCCGCGAGCTCGTCTGCGATGCCCTCGGGCTCGAAGATGCGCTCGATACGAAGCATCTCCTGCACCTGGTACTGCACCGTGAGACGGTCCTCGAAGCACCACGTGACGTTCGGCCCGCACTGGACGGTGCGCGCGCGCTTGTGGGCGAGCACCTTCGGACGGAACTCTGCGCGCTGACGCGCATACTGCTCGAGGCTGAAGAGGTCCGCGGGGCCGAGCTTGCCGCCGGCGGCCTGGGTCGCTGAATTCATCGGTCAGGTGTCCTCGCTAAAGTCCATATGCCATCCGTAGCAGCGTGAGCGGGTGCGTCGGGCCCTTGCCGCCATCGATTCCGGACTCGATCTGGTGCCCGGCCATCGGGCAGTCGCTCGCGTAGAAGTCGGGCGTGGCCTGCTGCACCTTGTTGAACACCGGCCGCCCGATCTTCATCGAGATGTCGCGGTATTCGCGCTTCACGCCGTAAGTCCCGTCGTGCCCGGAGCAGCGCTCGATCGGCTCGACCTCCGTGCCCGGGATCAGTTTCAGCACGTCGCGCGTCTTGAGGCCGAGGTTCTGCACCCGCAGGTGGCAGGGCACGTGGTAACTCACCTTGCCGAGCGGCCGCACGAAGTCGGTCCTGAGCAGGCCCGCCCTGTGTCGCAGCATCAGGTACTCGAACGGGTCGAACATCGCGGCCTTGACCTTCCGCACCTCGGGATCGTCCGGGTACATCAGCGGCAGCTCCTGCTTGAACATCAGCGCGCACGAGGGAATCGGCGCGACGAGGTCGTGCCCCGAGTCGACGAACGCGGCCATCGCCGGGATGTTGACGCGCTTCGCCTCCTCGATGGACTCGAGGTCGCCGAGTTCGAGCTTCGGCATGCCGCAGCATCGTTCCTGCGGGATGATCGAGACCGGAATACCGTTGTGCCGGAACACCGCCGCCAGGTCGGCGTCGATGTCGGGCTCGTTGCGGTTGCAGTAACACGTCGCGAAGAGCGCGACCCGGCCTTTCGTCTCAGCGCTCGGTTTCACCTCGAGCCCGGGGCGGTCACCCCGCGCGACGCGGGCCCGGCCCGAGTCGCTGTGGTAATCCGGAATCGGTGCCTCCGGGTGCACGCCGAGCGTGTGGTCGAGCATCACGCGGCCGAACCGGGTGCCGTTGACCGCGTTCACCACCTGTGACACCACGGGGATGCCCGCGATACGGCCGACCATGTCCGTCGAGGTGAGCAGCTTGTCGCGGAGTTTCGTCTCGCCCTTGCGGAATTTGACCGCCTTGGCGCGCAGCATCAGGTGCGGGAAGTCGATGTTCCACGGGTGCGGCGGCACGTACGGGCACTTGGTCATGTAGCACATGTCGCACAGGTAGCAGTGGTCCACGACCTCCCAGTAGACACGCTTCTCCACCTTGTCGAGCTCGCCCGTCGGCGACGCGTCGATCGCATCGAAGAGCAGCGGAAAAGCGTTGCAGAGGCTGAAGCAGCGGCGGCAACCGTGGCAGAGGTCGTACACGCGCTCGAGTTCCCTGAAGAGCGCGGCCTCGTCGTGGAACTCGGGATTGCGCCAGTCGATGGGGTGGCGCGTCGGGGCCGCAAGGCTGCCCTCGCGGCCGGGCGGAGTCGGGGTGCGTTCGGACATCTTCGTCTCCTCGGCGTCGGGCCGAGTCCGGCCCGAGAAGAAAAAGGGCGGACCCCCTGGGGCCCGCCCTCATTCGCAACCGGCCGTGTGTCGGTCGATCAGAGGGCGTCGAGCGCCTTCTGGAAGCGGTTCGCGTGCGAGCGCTCGGCCTTGGCGAGCGTCTCGAACCAGTCCGCGATCTCCTCGAAGCCTTCGTCGCGCGCCGACTTCGCCATGCCCGGGTACATGTCGGTGTACTCGTGGGTCTCGCCGGCAATGGACGCCTTGAGGTTGTTCGAGGTGCTGCCGATCGGCAGCCCCGTGGCCGGGTCGCCAACCGCTTCGAGGTATTCGAGGTGTCCGTGCGCGTGACCGGTCTCGCCCTCGGCCGTCGAGCGGAAAACCGTGGCGACGTCGTTGAAGCCTTCCACGTCCGCCTTCTGGGCGAAATAGAGGTAGCGGCGATTTGCCTGCGACTCGCCGGCAAACGCATCCTTCAGGTTCTGCTCGGTCTTCGTGCCCTTCAAGTTCTTCATCGGGTACCTCCGGGATGGGACGCTCGCCGCCTCGACGAGCCTGATTTAGACTATGTCTAACCTGATCGAAATCTAGACCTCGGCCCGCATCGAGTCAACCTATCACCGGACCCCCGGCCCAGCGATTCGGGGACTCCGGTATTGCGGTTTCACCTGCGTTGACCCTCACCGACCCCTGTGCAAGGCTTGCCGCCCCCGGAGGTGCCGTGACGACCCGAAAAGCCAAGTCCCCCGACTTCGAGCAGGCGCTCTCTGATCTCGAGGGCGTGGTCGAGCGCCTCGAGCACGGCGACCTGCCGCTCGAGGAGGCCCTGAAGCAGTTCGAGCGCGGCATCGAACTCGCCCGCGCCTGCCAGGAGTCCCTGAAGCAGGCCGAGCAGAAAGTGGAAATCCTGCTGAAGAAGACGGACGACGCCGAGCCTCGGACCTTCGAGCCCGAGGAATGAGGGCGGCGGCCACGCCCCACCGGGCCTCATGAACGAATCCCTCGGCACGCGCCTCGACGCCTGGCGGACTCGGGTCGAGTCCGAACTCGACCGGCTGCTCCCGCCCGGGACCGCCGTGCCACAGCGCCTGCACGCGGCGCAGCGCTACAGCGTGCTCGGCGCGGGCAAGCGCATCCGCCCGGCCCTCGTTTACGCGACCGCAGAAACACTCGGCCTGCCACTCGATCAGGTGGACGCGGCCGCTTGCGCGGTCGAGCTGATCCACGCCTATTCGCTGGTGCACGACGACCTGCCCGCAATGGACGACGACGATCTGCGCCGGGGCCGACCGACCTGCCACAAGGCGTTCGACGAGGCGACCGCGATCCTCGCGGGGGATTCGCTGCAGGTTCTGGCGTTCGGGATTCTCGCGAGCCACCGCGGGGTGCCCGGTGACCCGCTGGTGCGGGTGCGGCTGATCGACGTGCTGGCGGACGCCAGCGGCACTGCGGGCATGGCCGGCGGCCAGGCGCTCGACCTCGCCGCGGCGGGACGCCAGCTGTCCCTCGCGGAAGTCGAGCAGGTGCACGCGCTCAAGACCGGCGCCCTGATCCGCGCAGCCGTGCTGATGGCGGCGCACTGCTCGCCGAGCCTCGACGCGGCCGCGCTCCGGTCGCTCGGCGATTTCGGCGGCCTCCTCGGCCTTGCGTTCCAGATCCAGGACGACATCCTCGATATCGAGGGCGACGCCGCCCTGATCGGCAAGCCGGTCGGCAGCGACGAGGCCCGGGCCATGCCGACCTACCCGGCGGTGGCCGGCCTCACGGCCGCCCACGCCCGGGTGAGCGAGCTCCATGGGTTCGCTGGCGCGATCCTCGAGCGGCATGGGTGGTCGCACGGCCCGCTGGCGGAAGTCGCCGACTGGCTCCTGACCCGACGGCACTGAAAGGATGGGGGATACCGCACTGCGGTAAACTTACCGGTCATGTCTCTCGCCGACACCTACCCGCTGCTCTCGAAGGTCGACTCGCCTGCAGACCTGCGGCGACTCGCCGCGCCGCAGCTCGAGCCCCTCACGCGGGAATTGCGCGAGTTCCTGATCCAGACCGTGAGCCAGATGGGCGGCCATTTTGCCGCCGGCCTCGGCACTGTCGAACTCACCGTCGCGTTGCACTACGTGTTCGACACGCCTCGGGACCGGCTGGTGTGGGACGTCGGCCACCAGGCCTACCCCCACAAGGTGCTCACGGGCCGCCGCGACCGCCTCCAGACCATCAAGCTCAAGGACGGTCTCGCGCCCTTCCCGAGCCGCCACGAGAGCGAGTACGACACCTTTGGCGTCGGGCACTCGAGCACGTCGATCAGCGCGGCGCTCGGCATGGCGCTCGCCTCGGCACAGGCGGGGGAGCAGCGGCGCGTGGTGGCGATCATCGGCGACGGCGCGATGAGCGCCGGCCAGGCGTTCGAGGCGATGAACCACGCCGGGCCGCTCAAGCCCAACCTGCTCGTGGTGCTCAACGACAACAAGATGTCGATCTCGGAGAACGTCGGCGCGCTCTCGCTCTACTTTGCGCGCGTGCTCTCCGGCCGCACGTACACTGCTCTGCGCGAGGGCAGCAAGAAGATCCTGCGCCGCATGCCGGCCATGTGGGAACTCGCGCGGCGTTCCGAGGAGCACATGAAGGGCATGGTGCTGCCGGGCACGCTCTTCGAGGAACTCGGTTTCAACTACCACGGGCCGATCGACGGTCACGACGTCGACGCGCTCGTCGAGCACCTGACGCGCCTGCGCGACTTGAAGGGCCTGCAGTTCCTGCACGTCGTGACACAGAAGGGCCACGGCTACGCGCCGGCCGAAGCCGACCCGATCAAGTGGCACGGCCCCGGTCCGTTCGACCCGTCGAGCGGCACGATCTTCAAGGAAAAGAGCTCGGGTCCGACGTACTCGCAGGTGTTCGGCCAGTGGCTCTGCGACATGGCCGGGCGCGACCCGCGGGTCGTCGGCATCACGCCGGCGATGCGCGAGGGCTCGGGGCTCGTCGAGTTCTCCCGCAGGTTCCCGGACCGCTATTTCGACGTCGCGATCGCCGAGCAGCACGCGGTCACGCTCGCGGCCGGCATGGCCTGCGAGGGGGCACGCCCGGTCGTCGCGATCTACTCGACGTTCCTGCAGCGCGCCTACGACCAGCTGATCCACGACGTGGCGCTGCAGGACCTGCCCGTCACCTTCGCGATCGACCGCGGCGGCCTCGTCGGCGGCGACGGCGCGACGCACCAGGGCGCGTTCGACCTCACCTACCTGCGCTGCATCCCGAACATGGTCGTGATGACGCCGTCGGACGAGAACGAGTGCCGGCAGATGCTCTACACGGCCGTGAACCTCGACCGCCCCGCGGCCGTCCGCTATCCGCGTGGATCCGGTCCGGGGGTCCGCATCGAACAGGAGTTGAGTGCCCTGCCGCTCGGCCGCGCCGAGATCCGCCGCGAGGGCGGCTCGGGGCTCCTGATCCTCGCCTTCGGAACCGTTCTCGCACCCTGCATGCCCATCGCCGACCGACTCGACGCCACGCTCGTCAACATGCGCTTCGTCAAGCCTCTGGACGAGGACCTCGTGCGCCGGCTCGCCGCGCAGCACGAATGCGTGATCACGGTCGAGGAGAACGCGGTCGCGGGCGGTGCGGGAAGCGCCGTCGGCGAGTGCCTCGACGCCGCCGGCATCGTGCGCGAGGTGCACCGCATCGGCATTCCCGACCGCTTCGTCGAGCACGGCTCGCGCGAGGACTGCCTCGCCATGGCGGGCCTCGATGCGGCGGGCCTCGAGCGCGCCATCGGCCGCCTCTGGCCGGCCCGGGAGGCGCCGCGGGTGGTCGCCGGCGGCCGTCCGGGGGCCGCGTGACCATGGATTGCCCCGTGAAGACGCCCGCCCCGATGGACGACGTGCAGGGACACTCCGACTCCCGCCAGATCCCGATCAACAAGGTCGGCGTCAAGGACATCTATCACCCGGTCCGCGTACGCGACCGCTCCGGCGGCGAGCAGCACACGGTCGCGAACTTCAACATGTACGTCGCCCTGCCCCACAACTTCAAGGGCACGCACATGTCGCGCTTCGTCGAGGTGCTGCACCGTCACGAGCGCGAGGTCTCCGTCGACTCGTTCCGCCAGATGCTCGTCGAAGTGACGCGGCGCCTCGACGCCACGACCGGGCACATCGAGATGAGCTTCCCGTATTTCGTGATGAAGAAAGCGCCGGTCTCGGGCGTCGAGAGCCTGATGAACTACCAGGCGAGCCTGATCGGCGAGATCCGCGACGGGACCGAGGAGATGTGGATCCGGATCGTCGTCCCGGTGACGAGCCTGTGCCCGTGCTCGAAGAGGATCTCGGACTACGGCGCCCACAACCAGCGCTCGCACATCACGATCCGCGCCCGCGTTCGCGAGCACCTCTGGATCGAGGAACTGATCGACGTGGCGGAGCAGGAAGCCTCGAGCGAGGTCTACGGCATCCTCAAGCGCCCGGACGAGAAATTCGTCACCGAGCGCGCCTACGACAACCCGAAGTTCGTCGAGGACATCGTGCGCGACGTCGCCGTGCGGCTCAATCGCGACGAACGAGTGCTCGCCTACGTCGTCGAGGCGGAGAACTTCGAGTCCATCCACAACCACTCGGCGTACGCGCTGATCGAGCGGGACAAGGAAAGGGGGTCGTGATCAGGGGATAGGGGGTAGTGGAAGAGTTGCAGCGGCTGGATCACCGGCCACTTGCTTCTTCACTATCCCCTACCCCCTGATCATTACCCCCTTCTCCGTCATCCTCCGCTCTTCTTCCCCCGCTGCAGGCGCCCGATCAGCTCGCGCAGGAACACCTTGTTGAAACGGAGCTGGCAGGAGATCGACGCCTGCTCGAGCAGCGTCGCGGTGACCTTGAGCAGCGTGACCGGCCCCTCGGCTTCGATGATCGTGTCGCGGCGCGACCCTTCGGCATAGGCGGCTTCGCCGAAGCAGCCGCCGCCCTCGACCTTTCCCACGAGTTCGCCGCCGCGGCTCACCCGCACGCGTCCGGTCACCACCACGTAGAAGCGGTCGTCGCTGTCCCCGGGGCGCAGCACCGGGTCGCCGGGCTGGCAGTCCAGCCAGCAGCCGGCTTTCATCACCTCGCGGATCTCCGCGTGCGAGAAGTCGTGGAAGAAGCTCAGCTTGCGCAGCACCGCGAATCGCTCTTCGTCGTCGATGCCCGGCTGCTCGGCGCGCAGCTTCTGGTGCACGCGCGTCAGGTCCGCGGCGAACTCGGCACCGTTGCGGTAGCGCCGGCCCGGTTCCTTTTCGAGCGCGCGGTGCACGAGCGTCTCGAGTTCCTCGGGCACCTCCGGTCGCACCTGCCGCAGCGGCTCGGGCGTGGCCTGCACCACCTGGCGCAGCAGCTTGCCGAGCGCCCCGGCGCGGAATGGCCGGTGCCCGCACAGCATCTCGTACATCACGGCGCCGAGCGAGTAGAGGTCGGAGCGCGAATCGAGGTCGTGGCCCTGGACCTGCTCGGGCGACATGTACGCCGGACTGCCGGCGACGCCCTCGAGCCTCGAGACTTCCGAGTCGGAGACGAGCGCGATGCCGAAGTCGACGATCCGCACGTCGCCGCCGTGCGTGAGCAGGATGTTGGAAGGCTTGATGTCACGGTGCACCACGCCGCGCGAGTGCGCGTAGTGCAGCGCCTTGGCGCACTTGTAGACGATCTCCACCACCTGGTCGATCGGCAGCAGGCTGCCGGACCGGCAGTAGGCTGAGAGCGTGCGCGCGCCGTGGATGTGCTCGGTGACGACGTAGCGCCGTCCGTCCTCCTCGCCCGCGTCGTAGATCGGCACGATGTTCGGGTGCTGAAGCTTGCCGACCATGTGCGCCTCGCCGAGGAACATGCGGCGGGCGTTGCGCGACTCCGCATCGTCGGCGCTCGTGGCGTGGTAGAGCTTGATCGCGACGTCGCGTCCGTAGAACGGGTCGTGCGACAGGAAGACGGTGCCCGTGCTGCCCCGTCCCACCTCGTGGACCACGTAGTACTTGCCGATGCGATCCGGCGCCATCCGGGGCGCCTCGAGGATCGGTTCGGTCTGCGTGTGCGCGAGTGCGTTCTGCGGGGTCACTTTTCTTCGCGGGGACTCGAGCGGACCGCCTTCGGCCCGGCCTGCACCGGGTTCCTGGGCGTAACGCGACGGAGCATAGGGAAGCGGCCCCGGGCTTTCCGTGACCGACCTCCCGGATCGGCCAGCGGCAAGCCCACCGCGGATGCCTGGATCAGGCGAAGTGGTCGAACCCCGCCTCGGCGACCTCGACCGCGCGACCACCGCGGGTACAGCGCACGACGTGACCGGGCTCGATGCGGCCAATCCTCGTCAGTCGCGGACCTCCGGCGGTCGCGGCTTCGCGATCGAGCGTGTCGATGCGGGACTCGGCGCCGGGCGGTACGGTGAAGAGCAACTCGTAGTCGTCGCCGCCCGAGAGCACGTAGCGCTCACGCTCGTGCGGCGTGCAGCGGGCGCGGAGCGCCGCGGACAACGGCAGGGCATCGAGTTCGAGCGTCGCTCCAACGCCGCTCGCGGCACAGAGCTTGCGAAGATCGCCGAGGAGCCCGTCCGACACGTCCATGGCGGCACTGGCGAGTCCACCGAGCGCGCGACCGAGCTCGACGCGCGGCTCGGCGTAGAGGTGCCGGCGCACGAGCGGATCCGCGGTCTCCTCGAAGCGCCCGCTGCGGCGCAGGACCGCGAGGCCGGCTGCAGACTCGCCGGGCCAGCCGGAAACGTACAGCAGGTCGCCGGGGCGGGCGCCGCTGCGCCGCAAGGCCCGCCCGGGCTCGACGAACCCGAGCATCTCGACCGTGACGACGAGCGGTCCGCGCACGGTGTCGCCGCCCACGAGGGCCACGTCGTACGAGTCGGCGAGCGCGAGCAGGCCGCCCGAGAACTCCTCGAGCCAGCGCTCGTCGGGCGACGGCAACGACAGCGAGAGCAGTGCCCACGCCGGCTCCGCGCCCATGGCGGCGAGATCGCTCAGGTTGACCGCAAGCGCGTTGTGCCCGATCGATCTCGCGGGAGTGCCCGTGAGGAAGTGACGCCCTTCGACGAGCGTATCCGTCGCGGCGACGAGCGCCCGTCCCGGGGGCACGGCGAGGAGCGCCGCGTCGTCGCCGACGCCGAGCAGCACGTCCATGCGGGCACTGCGATGCGTGAAGTACTTCGCGATCAGGTCGAATTCGCCGAGGGACACGGCGAACGGGCTCAGGCGCGTTCGCGCGCCGATGCAGCCTGCTCCGACGAGCGCAGCTGGCGCGCGGCGCGGTCGAGCACGGCGTTCACGAACTTGTGCCCGTCGGTGGCCCCGAACTTCTTCGCGAGCTCGATGCCCTCGTTGATCACCACGCGATACGGCACGTCGAGGCTGTGCGTCAGCTCGTACAGCCCGAGCATCAGGATCGCGTGCTCGATCGGGTCGAGCTGTCCGACGGGCCGGTCGATGAGGCTCGCGAGCTCGCCATCGAGCGACTCGCGCGACTCGGTGGTGCCCTTCAGCAGAGTCTCGAAGTACTCACGGTCGGCACCGCCGAAGCCCTCCTCGGCGGCATACTGGTTCAGGAGTTCCGCATAGCCCTGGCCGGTGAGCTGCCACTGGTAGAGGGCCTGCAACGCGAATTTCCGGGACAGGCCGCGGGCCCGCCCGCTGCGCTCGGTGCGCGCCATGTTCAGGTGTCCAGTCGCCGCAGCAGGTTCGCGAGCTCGAGCGCCGCGAGCGCCGCGTCGGCGCCCTTGTTGCCCGCCTTGGTGCCGGCCCGCTCGATCGCCTGCTCGATGGTCTCGGTCGTGAGCACGCCGAAGGCCACGGGCACGCCCGTCTCCTCGGCGACGCGCGCGAGGCCCGCCGCGCACTGCCCCGCGACGTGGTCGAAATGCGGCGTCGCGCCGCGGATCACCGCCCCGAGCGCCACCACCGCGTCATAGCGCTTGCTCGCGGCCACGCGCCTGACGACGAACGGCAGGTCGAACGCGCCGGGGACGCGTATGAGCTCGATCAGCTTCTCGCTCGCCCCGTGGCGCAGCAGCGCGTCGACCGCGCCCCGCACCAGCGAGTCCACGATCATCTCGTTGAAACGCGATGCGACGATCGCGAAGCGCAGGTCGCGGGCCACCAGATCGCCGTTCACGGTACGGATGTTGTCCATGTGCATTCCTCAGCTGCCTGCGTCCACGTACTCGACCACTTCGAGGCCGAAGGCCGACAGGCCGTGCATCTGTTTCGGCGCGCTCAGCACCCGCATGCGGGCGACGCCGAGGTCCCGCAGGATCTGCGCGCCGATGCCGTAGGTGCGCAACACCTGGGCCCCGCGCGCGCGGGGATTCGCCGGCGTCCGATTGCCGGAGCGGACCGCCTCGGCGATCTCGAGCGGGCTCTCGTGCGGGCGGAGCAGCACCACCACGCCGTCGCCCTCGCGCGCGATGCGCTCGAGCGCGCTGCGCAGCGACCAGCTCAGGCCGTGCTCGTGCGCGCCGACGAGGTCGCGCACCGTGTCGTTCAGGTGAACGCGGACGAGCGGCGTCGCCGTGCGGTCGAGCCGGCCCCGCACGAGCGCGAGGTGCACCGTGCCGTTGACGTGGTCTTCGTAGCAGCAGAGCCGGAACGACCCGAAGTCGGTCGTGATGTCGCGCTCGGCGATGCGCTCGACGGAGCGCTCCTTCTCGAGCCGGTAGCGGATCAGGTCGGCGATCGTGCCGAGCTTGAGCCCGTGCTGAGCAGCGAACTCCTCGAGCTGCGGGCGGCGCGCCATCGTGCCGTCCTCGTTCAGGATCTCGACGATGACGGCCGCGGGCTCGAGACCCGAGAGCCTCACGAGGTCGCAGCCCGCCTCGGTGTGGCCGGCGCGCGTGAGCACGCCGCCCGGCTGCGCCATGAGGGGAAAGATGTGGCCGGGCTGGCGCAGGTGTTCCGGGCGGGCGTCGGGCGCCACCGCCGTGCGGATGGTGTGGGCCCGGTCGTAGGCCGAGATGCCGGTCGTCACGCCCTCCGCCGCCTCGATCGACAGCGTGAAATTCGTGGTCTGGTCGGCGTCCGTCTCGCTCACCATCAGCGGCAGGCGCAGCTGGCGGCAGCGGTCACGCGTCAGGGTCAGGCAGATGAGCCCGCGACCGTAGCGGGCCATGAAGTTGACGTCCTCGGGACGGACCTTGGAGGCCGCCATGATCAGGTCGCCCTCGTTCTCGCGGTCCTCGTCGTCCATGAGGACGACCATCCGGCCCTGCTGGATGTCCTCGAGGATCGCGTCGATTGAGCTCAGGGGTCCCATTTTAGGAAAATTCTACAACTCTTTGTTTTGTAATTCGATTTTCACGCCGCACCGACCGAATTGGCCAGCGCGGGGACCGCAAGTGTAGCAGGCGACGCAGCCGGACGCGGCTGGGCGGATCAGCCGCCCGCGGGCGCGCGGTCCGCCTCGAGCATGCGCTCGAGGTAGCGCGCGATGATGTCGACCTCGAGGTTCACCGGCGTCCCCGCACGCAGCCCGCCGAGGGTCGTGACCTCGAGCGTGTGCGGCACGAGGTTCACGTCGAAGCGCCGGCCCGAGGCGCCGTTGACGGTGAGGCTGACCCCGTCCACGCAGATCGAGCCCTTGCGGGCGACGTAACGGGCCAGCTCGCCGGGCACCTCGAACTCGATCCGCACCGAGCGCGCGTCGTCGTGCCGCGCGAGGACCTGCCCCACCCCGTCGACGTGCCCCGTGACGTAGTGCCCGCCGAGCGCCTGGCCCGCGCACAGGGCCTTCTCGATGTTGACCGCCGTGCCGGCCTTGGCGGCCCCGAGCGTCGTGAGAGAGAGCGTCTCGCGCGAGACGTCGGCCGCGAAGGCGTGCGGCTCGAGCTGCACGGCCGTCAGGCACGCCCCGCTCACGGCGATGCTGCCACCGACCTCGACACCGGCCAGGGAAACCGGCCCGGTCTCGATCCAGAGCGTGACGTCACCGCCGCGCGGCTCGACCGACCGGATCCGTCCCACGCCCTGCACGATTCCCGTGAACATCAGCCACCGCCCTCGCGTCTCGGACGCAACGTGAGCCGCAGGTCGTCGCCGATCCGCTCGACGTCCCGCCACTCGAACTCGCACCGGTCGCACATGCGCTCGAGCGCAGGCAGGTTGAAGAGACCCCGCGCGAGGTCGCCAAGCACCACCGGCGCCATGTAGACCACCAGCTCGTCGACCAGCCCGCGGCGCATGAATTCGCCGGCGAGCGTGGGCCCCGCCTCGACGAGGACCTCGTTGCATTCGAGTTCGACGAGGCGGCGCAACACGGCCTCGACGTCGAGGCCCTCCTCGGTCGCGGCGACCGACTCGACGAGCGCGCCCGCCGCCCGCAGCTCGTCGCATCCGGGTGCCCCCGCATCGCGCGTCAGGATCAGCGTCGACCCGGCGAAAGACAGCACCTGAGCGGCCGCAGGCGTCCGCAGGTCGCTGTCGAGGACGACGCGCAGCGGCCGCCGCCCGCGCATCTCGAACTGCGGGTCGCGGACGGTGAGCAGCGGGTCGTCGGCGATGACCGTGCCGCTCCCGGTGACGATCGCCGAGGCGCGCGCACGCAGCCTCTGCACGTCCGCGCGCGCGCGCTCACCGGTGATCCATTTGCTCGTGCCGTTCGCGAGTGCAGTGCGCCCGTCGAGGCTCGCGCCGAGCTTCAGCGTCACCCAGGGACGTCCGCGCGCCATCCGGGAAACGAATCCGCGGTTGAGCTCGGCGGCCTCCTCGGCCAGCAGGCCCGTCGAGGTGCTGATGCCCGCCTGGAACAGACGCAGCAGTCCGGCGCCGTCGACGCGCGGGTTCGGGTCCCGCATTGCGACGTTAACTCTCGCCACCCGCGCCTCGATGAGTGCGTCGACGCAGGGCGGCGTCCGCCCGTGGTGGCCGCAGGGCTCGAGCGTCAGGTAGACCGTAGCCCCCGCCGCCGCAGCGCCGGCGTCACGCAGCGCGAAGACCTCGGCGTGCGGCTCACCGGCCCGCTCGTGGAAGCCCTCGCCCACGACCTGCCCCCAGCGAACGATCACGCAACCGACCGCCGGATTCGGCGCGGTCGAATGCAGGCCTCGCCCGGCGAGCTCGAGCGCCCGGCGCATGAACCGGTGGTCTTCCTGCGAGAAGACGGTCATTTCTTGCCGTCCGCGGGATCTGGCCCGGACCACAGTCCGAGCTGCATGTCCTCGACCGAGCGTGGCCGCCTGTGACGCAGGCGGTCGATCTCCTCGCGGAACGCGTCCACGTCCTGGAAGCTCCGGTACACCGAGGCGAAGCGCACGTAGGCCACCTCGTCCAGCCGGTGCAGCTCGTCCATGACGAGTTCCCCGACGAGGCGCGACGGAACCTCGCGTTCGCCGAGCGTGCGCAGCTTGTGGCAGACGTGGTTGACCGCGGCATCGACGGCCTCGCTCGAGACCGGCCGCTTCTCGAGCGCCTTCAGCATGCCCGAGCGCAGCTTGGCCTCGTCGAAGGGCTCGCGCGTCGCGTCGGACTTCACGACGCGGGGCATGACGAGTTCGGCCGACTCGAACGTCGTGAAGCGCTCACCGCACTCGAGGCACTCGCGTCGCCGGCGGACCTGCTGGCCCTCGGCCGCGAGCCGCGAGTCGATGACCTTGGTCTCCTCGTGTGCGCAGAACGGGCAGTACATCGGCCGTCGGCGTCACCCGTAGACGGGGAAGCGGCGGCAGATCTCGAGCACCGCCTGCCGGGTCCGCGCGATCACCGCCTCGTCCGCCACGTCGTCGAGGACGTCGGCGATCCAGCCCGCGAGCTGCGTCACCTCCGCCTCGCCGAAGCCTCGGGTGGTGACCGCCGGCGTGCCGATCCGCAGCCCGCTGGTCACGAATGGGGAGCGTGGGTCGTTCGGCACGGTGTTCTTGTTCACCGTGATGTTGGCGCGGCCAAGCGCGGCGTCGGCATCCTTGCCCGTGTAGCTGCGCGACACGAGGTCGAGCAGGAACAGGTGGTTGTCCGTGCCGCCGGAGACGATCCTGTGGCCGCGCGACTGCAGCGCGGCCACCATCGCCCGCGCGTTGGCCACCACCTGCCGCTGATAGCCCGCAAACTCCGGCTGCAGCGCCTCGAGGAACGCGACCGCCTTGGCCGCGATCACGTGCATCAGCGGGCCGCCCTGCGTGCCCGGGAAGATCAGCGAGTTGAGCTTCTTCGTGATCTCGTCGTTCGCGCGCGCGAGGATGATGCCTCCGCGCGGGCCCCGCAGGGTCTTGTGCGTGGTCGAGGTGACCACGTCGGCGTGGGGAATCGGGCTCGGGTACACGCCGGCCGCGACGAGTCCCGCGACGTGCGCCATGTCGACGAGGAAATACGCTCCCACCGCATCCGCGATCGCGCGGAAACGCGCCCAGTCGACCACCCTGGAGTACGCCGAGAAGCCCGCGATCACGAGCTTCGGCCGGTGCTCGTGCGCGAGGCGCTCGACCTGAGCGTAGTCGATCTCGCCGGTGGCCGGATCGAGACCGTACTGCACGGCGTTGAAGATCTTGCCGGAGAAGTTGACCTTGGCGCCGTGCGTCAGGTGGCCGCCGTGATCGAGGCTCATGCCGAGGATCGTGTCGCCCGGGCTGATGAGCGCGAGGTAGGCCGCGGCGTTGGCCTGCGACCCGGAGTGCGGCTGGACGTTGGCGTAGTCGGCACCGAAGAGCTTCTTCGCACGCTCGATCGCCAGCTGCTCGGCGATGTCCACGTACTCGCAGCCGCCGTAATAGCGCTTGGCGGGATAGCCCTCGGCGTACTTGTTCGTGAGGACCGATCCCTGGGCCTCGAGCACGCGCGGGCTCGCGTAGTTCTCGGACGCGATCAGCTCGATGTGCTCTTCCTGGCGGGTGCGCTCGTGGTCGAGTGCCGCCGCGAGTTCGGGGTCGAACCCGGCGATGTGCATGCTGGCGGGGAACATGGGTACTCCACGGTCGGGGACAGGCAATTGTAGCGGTTTGCACATGTTCGGGCCGGAATCGGGGGTCACCGGGACCGGGGACGCCGAAAACCCATCCCTGGGGCTCGCATGCGCTGCAACCCAACCGGGATCGTCGGGCACCGCTGCCGACGGCTGAAGGAGGTCCGGGTCGTCGGGGCGGGGCGTCACGCGGCAGGGACGCCGCGTGCGAGCCCCAGGGATGGGTTTTCGGCGTCCCCGCCCCGACGACCCGGACCTCCTCCGGCCCTGCACGCGTGGCGCGCGGCCTGCCCAAGCCGCATAATCGCGGCCCTTTTCCGCCCCCACGACCCGCGACCCCATGGCCCAGTTCATTTACACGATGAACCGCGTCGGGAAGATCATTCCCCCGAAGCGCATCATCCTCCGCGACATCTCGCTCA
>Ga0114939_10000963_pt1 | contig 23380 bp, 22 predicted proteins | sample AshMeaCrysSpring_FD_87196 | JGI IMG/M metagenome (GOLD analysis project Ga0114939, IMG submission 87196) | Groundwater microbial communities from Big Spring, Nevada to study Microbial Dark Matter (Phase II) - Ash Meadows Crystal Spring | ecosystem: Environmental > Aquatic > Deep subsurface >...
ATATCAATCAGCCGCTGGAAGCCTTCGTGCCCCAGCTGAGCACGTTGACCTTCCAAGCCGAGCTAGGCTCGATGCTGGACAAGACTCACCGACTCGAAAAACTCGTTCCCCTTATTGCCGACATGCTGAAACTGGATGAGACCGAGCAGCTGGTAGCCGGTCGTGCCGCGGCGCTGGCCAAGGCTGACCTGGCGACCAACATGGTCGTCGAGATGACCTCGTTGCAGGGCAAGCTGGGCGGCCATTATGCCTTGCGCGGCGGCGAGTCACAGGCTGTCGCCACCGCCATCGCCGAGCAATACGAAGCCGTCAGCAGCACTCGTCCCGGCCTGGCTCTGGCCCTGGCCGACCGTCTGGACAGCCTGGCCGGTCTTTTCGCCGCCGGGCTGGGTCCGAAAGGCTCGAACGACCCCTTTGCCCTACGGCGGTCGGCACTACAGGCGATCGAGAATCTGACGGCCAATCGCCAACACTTCGATCTGCGTGCCGGGCTGGATGCCGCCGGAGGGCTGCTGCCGGTAGTCTGGAGTGAAGCCGTCCGCGAGGAGGTCATGGCCTTCATCGCCGGGCGACTCGACGTCGTCCTGCGCGAGGCCGACCACCCGACCTCGGTCGTCAAGGCCGTCCTTGCCGAACAAACCCACGATCCCTACGCGGCCCAGATGGCCGCGGCGGCGCTGGCGGAAGCCATCCACGGCCCCAATTGGGGGGGCATTCTGAACGCCTATGCCCGCTGCGTGCGCATCACCCGGCCGCTTGACAAAACTTATACCCTCCGCTCCACCGACCTTGGGTTGCCTGAAGAACGGGCCGTTCTGGCCGGGCTTGAAGAGGCCGAGCGAGTCAAGGACAGCACGGGGGAAACCTTTGTCGCGTCGTTGCAAGCCATGGAACCGGCCATCACGCGCCTGTTCGATGCCGTGCTGATCATGGACGACGACGCGGCCGTGCGGGAGAACCGACTGGCGCTGTTGCAGCGCGTGGCCGGGCTGGCCAAAGGCGTCGCCGATCTGTCGGTGCTGGAAGGGTTCTAGGCGGCGAATCGCAATCAAGCATAAACCTCCCGGTGCTACCTGATGCAACCGGGAGGTTTTTTGTTTCCGGCAGAAATTACCGCGGATACGCTCTAACCATTCGACCAGAACAACCGCGGTTCTGCTGAGAATCCCTGTTGATTAGCCTATTGCAAATAATCCCGCAACGACTTGCTGCGGCTGGGGTGGCGCAGCTTGCGTAGTGCCTTGGCTTCGATCTGGCGGATTCGCTCACGGGTGACGCCGAAGCTCTTGCCCACTTCCTCCAGCGTATGGTCCTTCCCGTCGGTCAACCCGAAGCGCATCTCCAATACCTCGCGCTCGCGGTCGTTGAGAAAGCCGAGAACGGTGCGAATCTGCTCGCGCAGCAGCTCACGCGAGGCGGCATCGCCTGGTTCCAGGATGCTATCATCCGCCAGGAAGTCGCCTAACTCAGTGGCGTCGTCGTTGTTGCCGACCGGCGTCTCCAGGGACATGGGGTCCATAGCGATGCGCTGGATGTCGCGAATTTTGGCCACTGCCAGTCGCCACTTGCGATCCAGGATCGGGTCGAGCGACGTGCCATTGGCCTGGGCCAGCTTGATGGCGGCCACGTCCTCCGGCGGCAGGTAGTCCAGTTCCAGCGCCAATTCCTCCACTGACGGTTCGTGACCCAAGCGCTGCACCAGCTCGCGCTGGGTCTTGACGATCTTGTTGATCGTCTCGTACATGTGGACCGGGATGCGAATGGTGCGGGCCTGGTCGGCAATGGCCCGGCTGACAGCTTGGCGAATCCACCAGGTGGCATAGGTGCTGAACTTGAAGCCCTTGGTGTGATCAAACTTCTCGACGGCTCGCAAGAGCCCGACATTGCCCTCCTGAACGAGATCGAGCAGGTGGATGCCCCGGCCCATGTAGCGCTTGGCGACGCTGACGACCAGGCGCAGGTTGGCGCGCGTGAGATAACCCTTGGCTTCTTCGGCCAGGTGGACGATCATAAATTCGTTATACTTGAGAGCTGAATCGCCAGGGATGAGCCAATCATCGACCATGTCAACGGGCGGCAACTCGCCGCTCCGCCGCACATGATCAGCCACGTCTTCGGCGATCTCATTCGGTAGCAAGTAGAGCGCCGTAAAAACCGCGAAGAGACATTCGGCCAGGTCGGTCCAGGCCTCTTCCTGGCCCCAACTACCATCATTGAGGTAGCGATGAACATAAGAATGCCGGTTGCCCTGCCAATCCTGGCGAAGTTGGCGCGCCTCAGCGATCAGCGGCAGTAATTCCGGCGGGGAGATGCTGATATGGACGCTTTGTTCCAGCACGCACTGCCAGGTCTCCAGCAGATTGCGATAGTTGAGCAGCATCACCTGGGCGCGCAGGGCGTCTTGGTTGATGGCCGTGTCCTGGTGGAAAGTGTTTGGAGTGGTTTCGACCGGGCGACCGCGCCGCCCGCGGCGGCCACCGTTGTTGCCGTTGCTGCGACTGACCCCAGCGTCGATGTTGAGACGCTCCAGAACGCGTTGGGCTTCCATCTGCGTCGCCAGCCATACCTCTTGCTCGACGGTCAGGAGCGGCACCTGGCCAATCTCCTTTAAATAGGTATGGACCGGGTCGTCTTCGGCTTCACTGAGGTGAAAGTGATCCTCGCTCTCATCCAGATCGTCTAGCCGTTCGAGCAAGCCGATCTCGCCCGGATCGTCGATAGGCACGCCGTCGGCCGAGACGATCCGGATATTGAGCTTCTGGAGGCGCTCATAGAGCATGTCGGCCTCTTCTTCGCTGGCGGTGGCCAGAATCGTTTGCACATCCGATTCGGCGATCTGCCGCGAGCGACGGGCCTTCCTGACAAGCGCGTCCACATCGAGCGGTTCAGCGCTCAGCGTCTCATCCTCGGTGATATCGAGCTCGTCCGGTTCGGACGCATCAGGTTCCGGATAATTTTCCATTAGCATCAAGCGTGGGGGGCGTCCTTACCCCGATCTCACCCACCGGATCGTCGCTCAGGCTCGAATCCGGCGATTCGTCAGATCTTCTTCGGCGCGACGACGCCCCATGGCCGACATCGCGTTCTTGGCCAGGTTGATGTTGCGCATGGTGTCTTTCGAGACCTTCACCTGCTCGCTGTACAACTGGGCCAACTCCTCTCTAGAACTTTTCACTGCCTCGGCCGCCAATAGCTGCTGCAGAACGGCGTTCTGTTCCCTGATCTTTTCCAGTCGCCAGTCCAGCACGGATCGGGCCAGGGTATCCGGCAACCGATCCAACTTTGACTCGGGCATGGACGACCGTGTGAGAAGCATCCTGACCCGTTCTGCGAGCACCGAATCCAAACTATCGCACAATTCATCTATCGTGGCAACCGTAGGCTGGGTTGCGCGGTGGGCGATTTCGCCTATAAGGGCGCGATCTTCGGCCACGGTAAAATCACCAGGGTTCACTTCCGGCTGCTTGTGGCGACTCAGGAGCAGGTTGACGCTGTTAAACGCCCCCGGATATAACAGGCATTGACGGATGAAGTTCTCTTCCAGCGGGGACGGCCGGCGAAAGCGTCGCCGTTTGACCCGGCCCGCTGACCCGTTGATCACACTCCGCCCGGCGGCGGGCATGTCGTCCGGTGGTTCGTCGGGTATCGGCGGCGAGGCGGATTGCCCACCGTTCGCGCGTCGCTCGGCTGCGGCCGGCGGTCGTTTTTGTTGCTGCCGCAGCCGGTTCTGGGCCTGTAGCAGCGCATTCACATCGACACCGAGCGTCTCGCTTAGCTGGTGCAGGTAGTGGTCGCGCTCGACCGGGTCGGGGATATCGTAGATCAGTGGCAGCACCTGGGTGGCGGCGGCCGACTTGCCTTTGGCATCGCCCGGCTCCAGTTCGGCGGTCACGACCTGGATAACGTAATCAACAACGGGTCGCGCTCCGGCCAGTAACCTGGGCCAGGCGACGGGGTCGTTGCGGATGAACTTGTCGGGGTCCTGGCCTTCCGGTAGTGTCACCACGCGGAATTCGGCCTTGAGCCGTCCCTCCAGCTGCACCAGGCCACGGGCATCGAAGCGTACCTCCAGGTCGCGGTCCAGGGTTTCGCGAGCCAGTTGCAGGCTGCGCAGTGTGGCCTTGGCTCCGGCGGCGTCGGGATCGAGCGCCAGGATGAAGCGCTTGGTCTGTTTTTGCAGCAGGCGCAACTGGGCCTCGGTCAACGACGTTCCCATCTGGGCGACGACATTGCGGTAGCCATGTTGCCAGGCTTGCATGACATCCATATATCCCTCGACCAAAACGACTTCGCGGGCCTCGCGGATATAGCGTTTGGCCATGTCCAGGCCGAAGATGAGCCGGCCCTTGTCGAAGAGCATCGTCTGGGGCGAGTTAAGATACTTGGGGATGCCATCGGGGTCGAGCGTCCGCGCGCCAAAGCCGACCACGGCCCCTTCGAGATCGCGGATGGGGATGACCAGCCGGTTGCGGAAGCGGTCGTAGCGCGTCCGGTGCTCGTCGTGCTCTGTCAGTAGCCCGGTTGCCAGCAGTTCGTCCTCGCTATACCCCTGGGCGGTGAAATGAGTCTTCAACCCGTCCCAGGAGTCGAGGGCGAAACCTAACCGAAAGGCGGCGACTGTTTCCTCGTTAAGGGCGCGCTCGTTGATGTAGCGGCGGGCGGCTTCGGCCTGCGGGGCATGAAGCAACAATTGGTGAAAGTAGAGCGAAGCGGCGTCAAGCAAAGCAGCCTGGCGCGCCTCGGCCGCCTCGCGGGCAGCATCTTTGGGTTTATACTCTTCCAGGGTCACATTGGCCCGCCGGGCCAGCTCGGTCAAGGCTTCCTTGAAGTCCCAGCCATTCTTCTTCATGACGAAGGAGAAGACGTCGCCGCCTTCGCTGCACGCGCCGAAACAGTACCAGCCCTGGCTGTCTGGAAAGACGTAGAAGGCCGGGGTGCGGGTGTTGTGATGGAAGGGGCAGAAACCGGACCAGTTGTGGCCCGATTTGCGCAACTGGACGCCGGCATCCTGGATGACGTCGACGATATCGAGCCGATTCTTAATTTCCTGCGTTACGCTCATAGTCACCCGCGGCCAAGAATTTTTTCGTTACAGATAACCCGGTTTTACACACTAAGAAGCCCCAATCGGAAGGCAACGACCTTGAATAGCTCCGGGAGACGGATTATAACGCAAGTGGGGCAGATGTTCTACGCCAACTCTTGAGGTCACAACCAGGACCTATCGTTGCTTACGGTGTCGGCGCACCTTTCGCGTCAATCCGAGCAGCGGCGCGACGCAGGTTCAGCGATCGAATCGGCTCAAAGGGATAGGGGCATGCTTTCCGTATCGCCAACATCGCCAGCGAACGGATTATCGACTGGTGGACTCAAGAACATTAGCGCGCCATGTGATCCTGTGAGCGCCGTCAGCCTATTCTTGAAGAGAATTATGGAGTCCCAACCTGCGTGCTCGTCTTGCGTTTTTTTTGGGGCTTCATTGACCAATTGTGAAACGGTCGCCCAAGCGTGGCTCGATTGTGTTTACACATCTGTAGGTGTATATTACGCTTGTAGGGTTCATGCATGATTGAGTTATATCGCGCCCAGGTGCTACTCGAGCGCAAGCAGGCGACCTTGTCCCATTGGCGAACAGCTAGCGAGCGTCTAATCGCATGGAAGGCCCGCGACTCCCACTGCCTGCCGCTGACCTCGCGTGAGAGCAACCCCCATCCGGACCGCCGGCTGTCGTCTTGCGGCCAGCGTGCGACAGACCGGCCTGACCTGGGTCCACTGGATCGGCGATTGGCAACCCGTCCATGACTGACATCGTCGTTGAGAGCTGGCTCGACCTGCACGACAAGCTCTTCCAGCGTGTCTGGCAGCCCGACATCAACCGCTACCGCGCACAGTTGGCTTTTCGCGGCTTGTCCGACGCCGGTTACGAGCTGACCACTTCTCTTGTGCGCCTCGGTTCCGGTTACGAACGGATGGAAAAGCACCTGCTGCGCAATTTTCGCAAGTACGCCCACCGCGACGCAGTACCCAGCGACTCCAACTGGAACTGGCTAACGCTGGCCCAGCACCACGGCTTGCCGACGCGGCTCGTGGACTGGACATTCTCGCCCTACATCGCCATGCACTTCGTCACCGCCAATCTGGACCAATTCCAGTGTGACGGCGTCATCTGGGCTGTGGACTATACCCGGGTACACCAGCTCCTGCCGGAGACGTTGCGCCGCGAGTTGGTTTTGGAAGGAGCCGATTTGTTCACGGTGGAGATGCTCGACCGGGTCGTGCCCACGATCGACGCCCTAGAGGGGATCAGCCACGAACCGATCCTGCTCTTCCTGGAACCACCGTCAGTTGATGATCGCGTCGTGAACCAGTACGCTTTGTTGTCGGTGATGTCATGTGTCGAGAGCCGTGTTGACGAGTGGCTGGACGCACACCCCGATTGCTATACCCGCTATATCGTCCCCGCCGGGTTGAAATGGGAAATCCGCGATAAACTCGACCAGGCCAACGTCACCGAGCGCGTCCTCTTCCCTGGCCTTGACGGCCTGAGTACCTGGCTGAAACGAAACTATACGTCGCGCGGTGAGTAATGACGGTATCCAGGACCACTTGCGCTACTACTCGCGCGACGTATGGCTCTACTTGCTGGCCGCGCAGTAGGAACGCATTGGCCAGGAAGAAGCATTTGTCGGCCGTTGCGGCCAGGTTGGCGACGAGCTGGGATCGGCGGTGGTGACATCGCGGCTTGTTCGCAATATCATGCGCCTGTGTTTTCTGATGGAACGACGCTACGCCCCCTGCAGCAAAATGCTCGAGACGGCCTTCGGGCGGTTGAGTTGTGCCGGAGCTCTCACCCCGGCGCTGACGGCCGCGCTAAGGTCCGGGAACTGGCGCGAACGAGAGGCAAGTCCCACGACGATATACGAGTATCTGGCTCGATATCACCACAGCCTGGCCATCACGCCACCTCTTTCGCCCGAGGTCTCGCCGTTTTACAAGCGTCCCTTCGTCGTCATCCATGCCGACCGTTTCGCCGAGGCTATTCAGGCTCAGATCGAGGACCCGGCCGTATTGGCCTTGCCCCCACACCGTGGTGGTGTCGATCAATACACCGACTCCACACCCTTACTGAGCGATTCGAACCTCAGGCGACTAAACTTGACCCGGATCGATTAATTGAGGATTGATTTCAACCCATGCCGGCATTTCAAATACCCTTTACTGACTTCGGCGGCCAAGGCCTAATCGTGCACTTTTCGCATCCCAATGCATACACGCCGGGTTGCTTCCGCCAATTCCTGGCTCCTTTTGTGGCGAACTATCGCGTCCTGGCCGCCCACCACCGGCCGTTGTGGTATCTTGCCCCCGGTGGCGCGCCCGACCGGCCGGAAGACTACATCGACTGGGATTGGGACGCCATTGCCGGCGATCTACTCCGCTTCCTGGACCAGCAAGAGCTGGAAGCCGTCATCGGTGTCGGCCACTCGCTGGGCGCGGTGGCGACGATGATGGCCGCCCAGCTGGAACCAGCCCGCTTCCGGGCGCTGGTACTGATCGAGCCGGTTTTCCTGCCGCCTAGCATCCTCGACCGGCTGCACGACAACCCCCGCCTGTCGGAAGAGCGGCCGATCGTCCATGCCGCCCTGCGCCGCCGCGACCGCTGGCCTGACCGGCAGGAGGCCTTTGACCGTTTCCGCGAGAAGAGGGTGTTCGCCCGCTGGTCCGATGAAGCGCTATGGGACTATGTCAAAGCCGGTCTCCACGACGACCCGGCCACGGGCGAGGTCTTACTGAGCTATCCCAAGACATGGGAGGCGCGCTTCTATGCCCGGCCGCCGACAAACGTCTGGGAGGTAATCCCACGCATCAGCCACCCCACACTGGCCGTGCGCGCCACGGAGACCGACACGCTCTTTCCGGAGGCCTGGGCACTATGGCAGAACCTGCAACCGGGGGCGTCCTTTGTCGAGTTGGACCAGACCGGCCACATGCTGACCGCCGAAGTGCCGGACGAAACGGCCGCGGTCGTGCTGCATTGGCTGGCGGATCAGGGATTGTGAAATGAAACTCTTCTTCGCCCGGCATGGCGAGAGCCAGGCCAACATCCTGCACGAGATCTCCAACCGCGGCCTCAAGCACCCGCTGACACTCACCGGCCGCGAACAAGCGCTGGCCCTGGTCGATGCTCTGCGCCAGCGATCCATCACCCGTGTCTATTCCAGCCCGGTCTTGCGCGCCGTCGAGACCGCGATCGTCGTCGCCCACCAGATCGGCGTGGAATACGAGGTCAGCGAAGCCCTGCGCGAATATGACATGGGTGAACTTGAAGGGCGCGCCGATGAAGCTGCCTGGCAGGCGTGGCACGACCTGTTCGATGCCTGGCTGCGCGACGGCCGCTATGACCGGCGCGCCGAGAGTGGCGAGAGCTTTTACGAGGTGCGCGATCGCTTCGTGCCTTTCATCGACGGTCTCATCCGGCAGTACGCGCACAGCGAGGCCAACCTGTTGTGTGTCGCCCACGGCGGGCTGTACTGGATGATGCTGCCACAGGTCCTGCGCAACGTCGATCCGGCTTTTATCCGGGATCGGGGCGGTTTCGCCTATGCCGGCGTGGTCGTCGCCGAGCACACGCCGCAAGGACTGGTCTGCGTCGAGTGGAACGGCACTGCCCTCTAGGAAACCGAGTTTTTCAGAAAAACCCGGTTTCTATTGTTGTCTATCCTCAACCACCACCGTAACCATGACCTTAACTCAATACCCTTTCTCCGGCGCAGCAGATATCCCGTCCATGCTCGCCCTGGCCCATGCTTTCCCCAGTGAACATTTGCGCGTCATCGACCTGCCCTACCGCTTGAGCTCCTGGGCGTTGGACGATCCCGCCAATGCCGCCCTGTGGCGGGATTCCGGCGATCAACTGATCGCCTGGGCTGTTCTGCAAACACCCTTCTGGACCATCGACTATGTGATTCACCCGGTTGCTGAACAAGCGCTGCACCGGCAAGTCCTCGATTGGGCCGAGCGTCGGGCGGAGGCAATCGCCGGCACTCCCGCTGGTCTTCCCGCGTGGAATGTGATGGCATTTGCCGATCAGGCCGGCCGGATTCTCGACCTGATTGCTGCCGGGTTCGCCAACCAGGCCGACGCCGGTGAAGATTCGTGGTCGAAGGTCTTTTTGCGCCGCCCGGCCAGCCGGCCATTGACGACCGGCAACCATCCGCCGGGCTTCAGCCTGCGCCCGCTGGCCGGGGAATCTGAAGTGGCCGCTTATGTTGACTTACACCGCGCCGTCTTCCAGAGCAAGAACATGACAGCCGGCTGGCGCGGCCGGACACTACACGCCCCCGGTTACCGACCCGACCTGGATATGGTCGCGGTCACCCCCGATGGCCACCTGGCCGGTTTTTGCATCGGCTGGCTCGGCCGGCGCGACGGTGTGGTGGCCGGACAGATCGAGCCGTTCGGCGTTGGCCGGGAACACCGCTCGCTGGGGTTGGCCTGGGCGTTGCTCGCCGAAACTGTGCGCTGTTTGTATCAAAGCGGAGCCGAGTACGTCTACGTCGAGACGGACAACTACCGCGATGCCGCCCTGGGGATTTACCAGGCGATAGGCTTCGAGGTCGTCCGGGATGTGCTGGTGTTCCGGAAGGATTTTGCGGGTATTATATAGTCCGCATGCAACGCATTCCCCGCATACTCGTCTGTACCTTTCTCGGCGCGCTGCTCTGCGCCCTCCTGACGGCAACACTGTTCGCCCTCATGTCTATGGTTGACGGCACACGGGCGAGCGAAGCGCTGGCTTACGGGGTGGTGGCCGGCGTGGTCGCCGCTTTCTTCGGCACAGTCGTTGGTATGGTAGTCGGTATCTTCAATCTCGGCTTGTTAGGCGGTGCGCTGGCCGGCCTGTTGGCAACGGCCGGCGCGGTGGTGTTCTATATCCTGACCTTCAGCCGGCCGAACCAGTATAGTTACTTTCTGGGCGAATCGATCATCATCGTCATCGTTCTGGCATTACCGGTGATCATTACGGGTATTCTGGTCGCAGTGGTAAAGAATCGCCTCTTCACCTGATCGTCCGGCATGAGGATTTATCCGGTTTTACCGCGGCCGATCTCCTGCAGCTGCACGGCATGGGGCCGAAAGCGCTTCAACAGTTGCGCGAGGCGCTGGCGGAGCAAGGGCTGGCACTGGCCGGGGAGAAAATCTGATTGACCAGTGCCAGGCACTTGGCTAGATGCCTGGCACCTGCGTTTGAAGAATTACCGCTTCGCGACCGGCATATAAATCTGCGCCGCCCACTAGGCTTCGACATCTAACGTGCCGGTGCCGGCCCGGCATAGACCCAGGTTGAGCCGTCCATCGTCGAGTTTCGCCCCGGGCAGTTGTCCGTGCCAACCAAGGCGAACTTGAGATTGGTGCCGTCATACGACCAGCGGTAAGTTGCCGGATCGCCACAGCCTTCTTCCTCGGCCGCCAGACCGCCCACAGTATCGGTGAGGATATCGCCGTCTATGGTGTAAGTTCCTTCAACCAGGATCGATCCATCCTGAAAGTAGGCGGAGGTTCCATCATCATAGTAATAGAAGCCTGAATACTGGTCATCTGGGGCGGTGAATTTCCCGGTAGGGAATTGCGCCGCCGGTGATTCCTGGTTTGTCGCCGATCCGGCTTGGTTCCCTGTGGCGTTGCAGGCAGCCAACACCATGATCATCACCATAAAAAAATAGGGAACAATCGTCTTTTTCTTCATCTCTTTCTACCTCTTTAAACTACACACGCTATCATGTAAAATTTGCTCCAGTTCAGAGCGTTTCCTACAAGGGCCAATATAGTTATTTCCGTTGACCGGGGGTGTCAGAAAGTGTTACAAAAAGGGTGACAACGCGTTTCCCGGCTGACTGGATGACCGGAAAGGAGCCTATGCACCCCCTATCTTCGTTTGGTCACTGGTTAAGGCTCAAGCGGAAAGGGCTTGATCTCACCCGGCAGGAACTGGCCGATCAGGTGGGTTGTTCCGTCGCGACCATTCGCAAGCTCGAGGCGGAGGAGCGCCGCCCATCGGCCCAAATCGTTGAACGATTGGCCGACATTTTCGAGATTCCGCCAGACGAGCGACGCGCCTTCTTGCGCTTTGCGCGGGGAGATTGGCAGTCGGCTCCGGCCGATCAGCTGCCGGGCAGGCCGTGGCAAGTCGAAACAGTCGAGACATCACCGCGCCATTTTTTACCGGCGTCCACAACTTCGTTCATTGGCCGGCAGGCTGAACTTACCCAGCTGCAAGAATACCTTCGCCACCCGGACATACGCCTGATCACGCTCATCGGACCGCCGGGCATCGGTAAAACGCGGTTGAGCCTCGAAGCGGCATGGTCAGCGACACCGGATTTTCCGGATGGGGTTGTCTTCATCCCCTTGGCCCAGCTGACTGATCCATCTCTGGTCGCGTCGGCGATCCTTCAGGGCTTAAGTCTCGTGGAAATACTCACCCGGAATCCCACCAAACAACTGGCCGATGCCATTCGGGATAAACGTCTGCTGCTGATACTCGACAATTGTGAGCACCTCATCGACAGTGTGGCCCTCTTGGCGTATGACCTCCTAGTCGCCAGTCCCCAATTAAATATCGTCACCACCAGCCGGGAATCGTTGCGTGTTCCCGGCGAATGGCTCTTTTTCCTGCCGCCACTGGCTACGCCGGAGGCGGAAGCCCTCATCACCGTCGAAGCTGTGGCTGAGTATCCGGCGATACGCCTCTTTGCCGAACGAGCCCGCGCCGTGCGCGCTGATTTCGCGTTGGACAGCACCAACATACAAGCCGTCGCCACCCTGTGCGCCCAACTCGGCGGGCTGCCGCTAGCCATCGAGTTGATCGCGTCGCGTATGCGCGTGATGTCGCCCCAAGCCTTATTATTGAAGCTGACCGACCAATTCATGCTGTCAGCCGACGGCATGCGCGCCGTGCCCGCACGGCAAAAGACGCTTTTCAATGCCATCAGCTGGAGTTACGACTTTCTCCCACCGGATGAACAAAAGATGTTCGCCTGTCTGGCCGTATTCGCCGGCGAGTTCACCTTTGCGGCGGCCGAGACAGTGCTGGGAGAAACCTTCACCGGCCGGTCAGTGACCGATCTTATCACCGCCCTGTTGGACAAGAGTCTGGTGCAACGCACCCTGGATATCGCGGGCGAGATTCGTTTCACCATACTAGTGCCCATCCGCCAGTACGCTCTGACGGTCTTGCCTCTGAAGGCTGATGAAAGCAGGCTTCGCAACGAGCACCTGGACTATTTTCTCAATCTGGCGGAACGAGGTTCGATGTATCTACGGGGTCCATCGCAAATAGAATGGGGCGACCGGCTGGAGAGCGAATACGGTAACTTCCGCGCGGCGCTGGACTGGAGCGTGACTTCACGGCAGACGGAATTGGCCTTGCGCCTGTTGTGCGCGCTGGGTTGGCCATGGGAAGTGCGCGGCCATTACCGCGAGGCGCGTCTATGGCTGGAAAAGATTCGCTCCTTACCGGATGTCGATCAATTCCCGTTGCTCTTGTCCAGGGTACTCAATCATATCGGCCGCCATAGTTGGACGCAGGACAACCCGGAAGACGCCCGCGCGTTGCTGGCGGAAAGCCGGGATATCGCCTTGGAATGCGGACCGGCGGGCGAACTCAGCCTGGCCGAATCATTAAACTGGTTAGGTCTCGTGGTCTTGCGGTCCGACGGAGAACCGGAGCAGGCCCGGGCGATATTCGATGAGGCCCTGTCACTCAATCAGCGAGGGGATGATGAATGGGCCGCCGCGCTGAGCACGTTCCACCTGGGCATCGCCGAAAGCGATCTCGGCCATGAGACAGAAGCGTTTTCGTTGTTTGAAGATAGCCTAAGGTCGTTTCGCCGGCACGGCGATCTGTTCTTCATCGCCCGCGTGTCGCTATTTCTAGGCTACGCGCATCTTTTTCAGGAGCGGTTCGAACAGGCGCGCGCGTATTTTGAGGACCATTTGCGAATCGATTCCGAACTGCAATTCTGGGACGGTATCGCCGAAGGCTGGCGAGACCTGGGAAATCTGTTCCGGTGGACGGGTGAATTTGCGGAAGCAGGACAGTGTTTCGCCGAGAGCATGGCCGTCTGCCAAAGACACAACCTGGTCAAGCCCGAGCTTTTGTTAATATCCGGCGTGATCGCAGTTCAGCGCCAGGACTACTCAACAGCCCGGCAATGGTTCAGGGATTATTGGCAACAAATTAAGGCCTATATCGATTCGTCAACTTCCGGTTATCTCCTCACCGGACTGGCCGCGGTGGCCGCGGGAACTCACGACCCGGAACAAGCCGCGCGATTGAGCGGGGCGGTGGAGAATATCCGGCCTCTGTCTGATTTATCCCTGTCCCCGCTGGAAAAGATTGAAATTAACCGGCTCCGGCAGGTGGCGCGCCATGAGCTTGGCCAGGAACAATTTGAAGTCTTGCAAGCCGAGGGGCAGGCGATGTCTCTCGAACAGGCCCTTACCTATGCGCTTGCAAGCGATCAACGTCTCTGAATGGAAATGGATTTTCATTCGCCACTGTTCTGCAGCCACACCAGCCTATGCTATAATGCCCACACGATATTTCATATTACCACGAGGTTCCCATGCTAGTTCACGAACGTATGACCCGCAATCCCGTCACCGTGACGCCGGAGACCCCCGTCCCCGACGCTCTGCGCCTGATGCGCGACAAGAAGGTTCGCCGCTTCCCGGTCGTCGACGGCCAGGGCAGGCTGACCGGTATCGTCTCTGACCGCGACTTGATCCATGCCACCCCCTCCCCGGCGACCACACTGGCCGTATGGGAGATCCCCGAACTGCTGGCCAAGATCCGCGTCGAGCATGTCATGACCCGCAACGTCGTCACCATCGCCGCCGATGTCCCCCTGGAGGAAGCGGCCCGAGTCATGGCCGATAACAAGATCGGCGGTCTGCCGGTGATGCAGGGCGGCACGCTGGTTGGCATCATCACCGAAACCGATCTATTCAAGTCGTTCCTCGAAATGCTTGGCGGCCGCCGGTCAGGCGTTCGCGTGGCCGTCTCGGTCCAGGATGCCAAGGGCCAGTTGGCCAAGATCGCCAACGCCATCGCCGGTGCAGGCGGTGACATCGTCGGGCTGGGCGTCCGCGAATTACCGGAGACGGTCGACGGGCAGTGGGAGATGGTGTTCAAGGTCCAAGATGTCTCGCAGGAGGCGCTGGTCGCCGCCCTCAAGCCGGTCGTCCACGCTGTGCTGGATGTGCGCGAGATCGCCCATGCCTCCTGAGGAAACCGTCATCGTGAGCGCTCCCAACGACAAGGTCACAGTCGAAAACATCAATGTCCCCGGCCAGACCACGCGAGTGGACGCGGCCAAGTACCGGGCCATGAAAACCGCCATGCTGCTTATTCTTCCCACCCAGGAACCGGGACTGACCCAGGCTGAGATTCGCGATGGCGTCATCCCGAAATTGCCGGAAGACCTCTTCCCCGGCGGGGCGACGGCCGGCTGGTGGGCCAAGACGGTCCAGCTTGACCTGGAGGCCAAAGGCGTGGTGGTTCGCGAGCCGATTAAGCCGCTGCGCTGGCACCAGGTTTTAGACTGAATAAATCACAAGTTCCGTTGAAGAATTTGTCGCCCTCCGGCAGATATGTCATAATGCAAGTCGTGATGAAGAATCAACTGTTCGTCTTTGTTTGCGATAGTCTGGATACCCCGCCCTCGCCGCGTCGCGCAGGAGGGTTGTCCACGCCTGATTGACAGACGACAGGACTCACCGGAAAGCACTCAAGGCGCGGCACCCACCGCGCCTTTTTTGTTGTCCGGGCACGGCCACCTGAAATGGCCGCCTGTCCTGAGTGAAAGGAGTTGAACGATGCGCACAGAAACCATATACAAGTCGGATGCCGGACGTGCGGCGATCATGGCCGCCTATGATGCCGCCCTGTCGAACTACTGGCCGGCTCACGAGACGCTGCTGGTTCCCACCCGCTATGGCGACACTTTCGTCGTCGTCGCCGGGCAGCCCGGCGCGCCGCCTTTGGTGCTGCTCCACGGCGCGGGGTCAAATTCGGCCGTATGGGCCGGCGACGCCGCCGCCTTCGCGCCGCATTATCGCGTCCATGCCGTCGACCTGATCGGTGAGCCGGGAAAATCAGCGCCCACGCGCCCGCCGTGGGACAGACCAGCCTTCGCTGAGTGGCTGGCCGATGTCCTGGATGGGTTGAAGCTGGCGCGTGTTGCCCTGTTGGGCATCTCCCAGGGTGGCTGGACGACGCTCAAGTTCGCCACGACCTGGCCGGAGCGTGTCGAACAGCTGGTCCTGCTCGCACCGGGCGGTGTGGTCAAAGATCGGACGTCATTTCTCCTGAAAGCTGTCGGATACTCATTATTAGGCGAGCGGGGCCAGGAGGCCACGAAGCGCCTGGTGCTGGGCGATGTCGAAATCCCGGCCGAACTGGATGACTACCTGACGTTGATCATGACCGAGTTCAAGCCGCGCATCGGCGCCTTGCCCATCTTCACCGATGAGGAACTATCCCGGCTGGCGATGCCGGTGCTGCTGATCGGCGGCGACCGGGATGTGATCCGCGACGAGGTAGCCATCGCCGCCCGGCTGGAAAGGCTACTAACCGATGTACAGATCGTAATCTTGCCCGGTGTCGGGCATACGCTAACAGCAACGACAGCTTATACACTGCCGTTCTTAGGAATTCCGCAGGCCACAACGCTTGCCTGAAAATCATTCCGGCCATCCGGCCGGCCATAGAGGTGAAATTATGACCTACCAATCGACTAACCGTTACCATCACTTTCGCGCCCTGGGGCAATCGGGGACCGGCGCGGATATCGACCTATTGATGCACACCCTGCACCATCAGGCTGACTTCGCCACGTCACGGTTGGTCGATTTTGCCTTAAGCCTGGTCGAGACAAATGAGGGCGCGACCCGCCTGCATCACTACCTGTTCAACGGGACACCGGTTCAGCGTAATTACGCCGCGCTGTACTTCAAGCGGCGCGGTCGCGTGGCGCTTTTGGAGGAGGCTGTCGCCCAGGGGAAGATCGACGCCATCCAGGCCTATGCGCAATGAGTTACGTGCAGCACATTTCAGGATGTGCTGCACGGCCCCCATCTATGCCTGACCCTCCAGCACCCAGGCGGCATGGGCCGGAAAATTGAGGGTAACGGTCTCGCCGATGTGCGGTAGAACCAGCTGGCGCTCATTGAACAAGTCGGCGACGACACCGGTGGGCCCAACAGCTACTTTCACCCGGACGATAGAGCCCAGGAAGGTGATGTTCTCCACTGTGCCGTTGAGGTTGTTATGGTCATCGACCGCACCTAGGGCTAATTCTTCCGGCCGGAGGGCGATAGAAACCGGCTTGCCGTTGACACCCTGTAGCGGCGCCGGCAGCGCCAACGGTTGATCATGAAGCGTAGCCCGACCGGTCACTGGGTCGATGACGTTGACCGGCAACACGTTTAGCTGGCCGACAAAATGGGCGGTGAAAGCCGTTGCCGGGTAGTTGTAGATCTCAAACGGCGTGCCGACCTGTTCAATGACACCTTTATTCATGACGACAACCCGGTCAGAAAGCGACATAGCCTCTTCCTGATCATGGGTCACATAGAGCGTGGTGATGTGGAGTTTTTGCTGGATGCGCCGAATTTCCGACCGTAACTCAACACGGATCTTGGCATCCAGCGCTGAGAGGGGTTCATCCAGCAGCAAGACCTGCGGCTCGATGGCCAGGGCGCGGGCCAAAGCCACGCGTTGCTGTTGACCCCCGGACAGCTGGTAGGGGTAGTTCTTGCCTTTGTCCGGCAATTGGATGAGTTCGAGCAGCTCACCGACCCGCTTGCGCTTCACCTCACCGCTAACCCCTTTCAACTTCAGGCCAAAACCGATATTGTCGGCCACGGTCATATTCGGGAATAGCGCATAGGACTGGAAAACCATGCCGATGTTGCGCTGGTTCGGCGGCCGGTCGGTCACATCCTGATCGGCGATATAGATCGTGCCACTTGACGGCCGTTCAAACCCGGCGATCATCCGCAGCGCGGTTGTCTTGCCACAGCCGCTTGGCCCAAGCAGAGAAATGAATTCGCCTTGCTCGACCTGCACATCGAAACCGGATACGGCGACGAATTCACCGAATTGTTTGTGGAGGTGGTTGATGTCAAGAAAAGCCATTATCGAGGTCCTGTCGCCACCTGCCCCGCTCCCGGTGTGCGCTGGGTAACCCATTGGACGGCGGCCATGATGATCCAGGTGATCGCAAAACTGATGATCGAAAGCGCCGCCGGCTCATACGCCTTGTTACGTACCAGCGAGGCCAGATAGGGCCCAAACATAGGGCGGGCCAGAAAACTGGCGATGGTATATTCGCCGATGACAATCGCGAAAGTCAGAAAGGTGCCACTCAACAAAGCTGTGCGCAGATTCGGAAAGATCACCCGGCCGATAATTGTCGGCCAGCCCGCTCCCAGGCTTTGGGCGGCTTCCGTCAACGTCCGGATATCGACCGCGCGCATGCCGGTATCGACGGAGCGGTACATGTAGGGTAACGCCAGGCCCATATAAGCCGCGATGAGTAAGAGGTTGGTGCTCCAGGCATAATTGGTCAGAGCGAGGGGCGGCCGGCTATAGATGCGGATGAGGCCAAATACCAGGACAACCGCCGGCAGCACAAAGGGCAAAAAGGCGACAAATTCCATCAACGGCCGCAAGTTCGGCAACTTTAGATGGACCCAATAAACCGTCGGCACGATCAGTAAGAGGCTGAAGACAATGGTCAGAATGGCGATTTCAACTGAGAAGGTGAAAGTACGAAGGAACTGCGGATCGCTCAATACCGTCCGGTAAGCCGCCAGGCTGTAACGGCCGCGCTCGGCCTTTAATGAGAATTCGAATGTCGCGATGAGCGGCAAGGCGAAGTAGATCACGCCGATCGCCACCCATACCCATGACCAGATTGATCCTCTTTTCATGATGCTTCTTATCGTTTCAACCAGCGCTCGGATCGCCGTTGGAGCAAGGTGTAGGCCGTGATGGCGATGGACATAATGATGATCATCCCCACCGCCAGGGCGTACCCCAGGCCGGGATCACGCAAGACGTCGCCGCGGATCTGCGCGCCGATCAGGATGGTCACCAGGTTGATCGTCCCGCCGGTCAGGGCAAAAGCCGTAGCCTGCGCCCCAAAGGCATTGGCGAAGAGCAGAATCATCGCCCCCAGCAAGGACGGCAACAAGACCGGGAAGGCGATGTGGCGCCAGTAATGCCGATTTGACGCGCCGAGATTTTCAGCTGCCTCGCGCCACTCCGGCCGCAAGCCCTCGATGGCCGGGACGATGATCAAAATCATCAGCGGAAACTGGAAGTACATGTAGGTCAGGCTGAGGCCGAGAAAGCTATAGAGCGAGAAGCCCTGACCATAGATGTCCAGCCCGATCGTCTTCAGAAAGGTAGTGACCAGGCCGATTCGTCCAAGCGTGGCGATGAAGGCGAACGCCAGGGGAACGCCGGCGAAGTTGGAGGCCACGCCCGAAAAGGACAACAAGCCCGACCGAGCCCGGCGCGCCCGGCCGACCGTGACACCATAGGCCATCAGGAACCCCAGGATCGTGCCGCCCAGCGCCGTGGCCAGGCTGACCTGCAAGCTGTTGCGATAGGCGTTGACGACTATCGGCTGCGACAGGTTGCGGTAATTTTCCAGCGTCCAGTTGCCCTGCAAATCTTGCAGACTGCCGACAAACAGGAAGTAAGCCGGCGCGATCAGAAAAGCCAGGGCAAAGAGCAAGAACGGCACGATACCCAGCCACGCCCAAGAAAAAGCGCGTCGCTGGACAACCGGCTCGGCCGGCCGGTCAGAGGTGACCGCAGGGAGTGAATCTGTCGCCATGATAAACAACCAAACCTCGCCGGTCACGGTAGACCGGCGAGGTTCAAAATGATACAACCAATCTGACTCAAACTACTTCACATCGGCCCCAACCGTGCTGTCCCACTGCGTCGTGATGAGCTCACGAGCTGCTACCAACTGACCTTCGGTCGGGAATACCGCTTGAGCATACAATTCCGGCGTTGGCAGCTTATCCAGTAATTCCTGGGGCACAACACCGCGAGCGACCATGTCGTTGAAACGGATCGGATGACAGTAACCCTTCAGCCAGATCTCCTGGCCCTCATCCGAGTAGAGGAACTCCATCCACAGCTTGGCCGCGTTGGGGTGCGGCGCGTAAGCGCTGATGGCCTGCACGTAGACACCCGGGTGTACCCCCGAAGCCGGCACAACGACCTCGATCGGCGGGTTGCCGTTCAGGCTGTCGCGCGCAGCCAGCGCGTTGTAGTCCCACTGGATCACGATGGGCGTTTCGCCCTGCGCCAGTGTCCCCGTCTCGGCGATGACCGGCACGAAGTTACCCGCTTCGTTCAACTGCTTGAAAAATTCCAGGCCGGGCTGCACATCGTCATGGGAGCCGCCATTCGCCAGAGCGGCAGCGATGACCGCCTGGATGGCCTGGTTGGAGGCACGCGGGTCGCCGGCGAGCGCGACCTGGCCATTGTATTCCGGCTTCAGCAAGTCCGACCAATCGGCCGGCACGTTCTCGACCACATCGGTGTTCACGGCAAAGGCCAGCACGCCGTAGTAGTCGCCGTACCAGTAGCCCTCAGGGTCCTTGGCGTCATCCGGGATGGTGTCCCAGGTGCTGACCTTGTACGGCTGGATGAGACCCTCTTCCTTGGCCTGCGGGCCGAAGGCGAAACCTACATCGATAACATCCGGGGCTTGCGGGCCCATGTTGTCCTTGTTGGCCTTAATGGCTTCCAGTTCGTCGGCCGAGCCGGCGTCGGGATCCAGTTCATTCACCTCTAAGCCATACTTGGTCTTAAAAGTGTCGATCATCTCGCCGTAGTTGCACCAGTCGTGGGGCAAGGCGATGGTCGTCAACATGCCTTCCGCCTGGGCGGCGGCGATTAGCTCTGCCATTGGGTCCGGCTCGGCCATTACTTCTGTCGCCACTTCCTGGACGGCCTCTTCAACGACCGCGGCAACTGTCGCCTCCGGTTGCTCGACGGTCGCCGTCGTGCCGCCGCAGGCAACCAACGCCAGGGCGAAGATCGCCACCATGAATAAAATCACTCTTCGATAAAACTTCATCGACATATTCTCCTCCAACATTGATTCAGGAATGTGCTTATTGATAAGATAGGCGAAGGTTGACTGTGTATTTTAAAATTCGTTGGGACGACTACTTGCGCCTCGACAGCCAAATCACCGATTACTAATCATTTAGAATAGGCGAAGGGCTTTAATCGATTGTTTCTTGCCGGTTAACGGCTTGTTAAGATTGGGCTAACAAAAAAGCCTAATCCCTTAACAAAAACAAGCCAACCGGTGATTATCTGAGGACACTCGACTTGTCACAGGGGTTAGCCTATGGATGAAATTCAAGCACACAATCGCGCTGCCTGGGATCGCTGGGTGGAGGAGGGGGATCGCTGGACGGTGCCTGTATCAGCGGCCGAGATCGCTGGCGCGCGGGCGGGTGACTGGGCGATCTATCTGACGAAGGAAAAACCGGTGCCGAGGGGCTGGTTTCCGGCCGACTTGCGCGGCGTAGATGTGCTTTGCCTGGCCTCCGGCGGCGGCCAGCAGGGGCCGATTCTGGCCGCGGCCGGGGCCAGTTGGACGCGGGATTCGTGATCACCGGCTTCTACGAGGCACGCAAGGACAACGATCGGCTGGGGCATTACTTCCCAAACTATATTGCCACCCGCGCCATCAAGGTCTGATTGGTGGGCGCCCAGCCCGGCGCGAAGCGAGCCGGGCGCCGCGATTTCTACAGATGACCCTAGTCCGCGATCGGCAGGTAAAGGTTGAATACGTATTCCTCCGGCGGCTTTTCCATCGGCGTAAGCAGTTCCTCCAGGCATTCAGCACAGTGAGCCGGCCACTCGTAGGGGCTTTCCTCAAGCCACAAAACTAGCTCTTTCCAGACCCGACCGATATTCTCCAGCCCTTTGAAGCTGGTCATGGCATAACGCCGGGCCGGAATCTGCTTGATGACCACATCATCATCGCCTCTGACTTCCGGGCCGACAACCATCCAGACCTCGTAACCATAATTCGGACTGCCCGGTGATGGGCTGGGGTTGTCAAAACCGAAGTGTCTTGCCTCGGCGTAGTCAATGCCCCGCGATTTCGCAAAGGCGCCCATTTTCTCCATGGCCTGGGCTTCGGGGCTGGCCCCAAAGCCTAAGGTGCTTGCCACCCGCATGGGCGGCATGTCAACGATCTCAATAGCGAGTTCCTGCACTGCGTTCATCTTTTACCTACCTCAACTCACTCGGATATCCCTGTCGACGGGTACTGACAGGATATCACTTAAATTCTGACATCTTGTGTCAGGATTTTGAGGTATATTTAGTCTGGATTCCGTCGTTACCGGAGGTGTGGTGCGCGCTGATCGACTACTATCCTTATTGATGTTGCTGCAGACTCGAGGGCGACTCACCGCAGCGGAACTGGCCCATGAATTGGACGTCAGTGTGCGGACCGTCTACCGCGATCTGGATGCCTTGAGTGCGGCCGGCGTGCCGGTCTACGCGGAGCGCGGGCCGGGCGGCGGTTGTGCGCTGCTGGAGCCGTACCGCACGACGCTCACAGGCCTGAGCGCTGATGAGACGCGGGTGTTGTTCATGCTCAGCGTGCCGGAGCCTCTGGTCGAGCTGGGCGTCAGCGACGAGTTGAAGGCCGCGTTGCGCAAGCTGGAGGCGGCCTTGCCGGCCGCGCGGCTGTTTGACGAGCCGCGCATCCGGCAGCGGATTCATCTGGACCCCAGCGGTTGGTCGGCCACGGCCAGGCCGGCGCACCACCTGCAAACGTTGTACCAAGCCGTCAGTGAGAACCGTGTCGTGCGGGTCACCCACTGGCTGGCCTTCAATACCCGCACCGACTGGCAGGTTCAGCCTTTTGGCCTGGTCGCCAAGGCCGGCGCGTGGTATCTGGTCGGCCGCCGCGAAGGGCACATGCGCGTCCTGAACGTCGGCCGTGTCATCGACGCCGCCTTGAGCGATGAGCGCTTTGAACGACCGCCGGACTTCGATCTGGTTGCCTTCTGGGAGGCATGGTGTCGCGACGTCGCGGCGCGCCGGCCCGACTACCCGGTGACCGCGCGCGTCGCGGTCGAACATCTGGATTGGCTGTCGGTCCAGGTGGGGGAGTCGATCGGCCGCGAGGTTCGCGCCGGCGATCCGGGTGATCCCGGCCATGTCACGCTGACACTCCATTTCGAGAGCATGGAAGAGGCCCGGCGCCGCGTCCTCGGTCTGGGCGGCGCGGTCGAGGTGCTGGCTCCTCGCGAACTGGGAGCCGCCGTGGCCGACTATGCGGCCCGGATCGTGGCGTTATACACCCGCTGAGTTAGACGTGACGGGCTGATTTGCCAACCGGCAGCGCGCCATGCGCCGGTTCCAGCCGCGCCGTGAAGTGGCGCAACGTCTCCGGCGCGCTGACGATTCGCACCCCACGAATACGCTCCTTGAGACTGTTGACGTAGAGGATCACCTCAGCCAGGTAGTCGACATGGCTCTGGGTGTAGACACGGCGCGGGAAGGCCATGCGCACCAGTTCCATTGCCGCCGGCTTTTCGCTGCCGTCCGGCTGGTGGCCGAACATGACCGAGCCGATCTCGACCGAGCGAATGCCGCCTTCCAGATATAAAGCCAGCGACAGCGCCCACGCCGGGTACTCGCTCTGGGGGATATGGGGCAACATGCCTTTGGCGTCGATGTAGACGGCGTGGCCACCCGGCGGCTGGACGATGGGCACGCCGTTGGCGGTCAGGATATCGCCCAGATAGGCCACCGAACGGGTGCGATATTGCAGGTAGTCCTCGTGCAGGACCTCCTCCAACCCCACGGCGATAGCCTCCAGGTCATAGCCGGCCAGCCCGCCGTAAGTGGGGAAGCCCTCGGTCAGGATGAGCATGTTCTTGCACTTCTCGGCCAGGGCGTCGTCATTGAGGGCCAGGAAGCCGCCGATGTTGGCCATGCCGTCCTTCTTGGCGCTCATCGTGCAGCCGTCGGCGTAGCTGAACATCTCCTGGGCGATGGCCAGCGGCGTCTTGTCCGCATAGCCTGCCTCGCGGGTCTTGATGAACCAGGCGTTTTCGGCGAAGCGACAGGCGTCGAGGAAGAAGAGCACGCCGTGGCGGCGGCAGATCGCGCCGGCGGCGCGGATGTTGGCCATGCTGACCGGCTGGCCGCCGCCGGAGTTGTTGGTGACGGTGATCATCGCCAGCGGCACCTTCCCGGCGTTGTCGCTCAAGGTGCGTTCCAGGGCGTCGAGATCGATATTGCCCTTGA
>Ga0114939_10000965_pt1 | contig 23355 bp, 26 predicted proteins | sample AshMeaCrysSpring_FD_87196 | JGI IMG/M metagenome (GOLD analysis project Ga0114939, IMG submission 87196) | Groundwater microbial communities from Big Spring, Nevada to study Microbial Dark Matter (Phase II) - Ash Meadows Crystal Spring | ecosystem: Environmental > Aquatic > Deep subsurface >...
CCGATCGGGTTGTAGTGCGCGAAGGAAGGCTCGCCCTGGAACACCGCGCGGCCGCGCTCGACCTCGAGCAGGTAGAAGTCGAGCGTGCGCGCGATCGGCGGATCGGGCACACGGCCCTCGATCATCGCCTGCAGGAACGCCAGCCCGCCGAGGCGGGCCGCATCGGCGGCATCGGCCAGGCCCGGCTCGCGCGCGCGATCGCGCAGCCGCTGCATGTCGGCGCGCCAGGGATGCCCGGCGGCCATCACATCGTCTCCGAGAACAGCTCGCGGCCGATCAGCATGCGGCGGATCTCGGAGGTGCCGGCGCCGATCTCGTAGAGCTTGGCGTCCCGCCACAGGCGGCCGAGCGGGTAGTCGTTGATGTAGCCGTTGCCGCCGAAGACCTGGATGCCCTCGCCGGCCATCCAGGTCGCTCTTTCCGAGCAGTACAGGATCACGGCGGCGCAGTCCTTGCGCACCCGGCGCACGTGCTCGCGGCCGAGCGCGTCGAGGTTCCTGCCGACCGCGTAAAGGTAGCTGCGCGCGGCCTGCAGCGTCGTGTACATGTCGGCGACCTTGCCCTGGATCAGCTGGAACTCGCCGATCGACTGCCCGAACTGCCTGCGGTCGTGGACGTACGGCACCACGTTGTCCATCACCGCCTGCATGACGCCGACCGGCCCGGCGGCGAGCACCGCGCGCTCGGAGTCCAGCCCGCTCAGCAGCACCCGGGCGCCGCCGTTCACCGCCCCGAGCACGTTCTCGGCCGGCACCTCGACGTTGCTGAAGACCAGCTCGCAGGTGTGCGAGCCGCGCATGCCGAGCTTGTCAAGCTTCGGTGAGGTCGAGAAGCCCTTCATGCCCTTTTCGATCAGGAAAGCCGTCACGCCGCGGGCACCCATCTCCGGCTCGGTCTTGGCGTAGACGACCAGCGTGTCGGCATCGGGGCCGTTGGTGATCCACATCTTGGTGCCGTTGAGCAGGTAGTAGCCGCCCTTGTCCTCGGCGCGCGACTTCATGCCGATCACGTCCGAGCCGGCCCCGGCCTCGCTCATCGCCAGCGCGCCGACGTGCTCGCCGGAGACGAGCTTCGGCAGGTACTTCTTCTTCTGCGCTTCGGAACCGTTGCGGTGGATCTGGTTGACGCACAGGTTCGAATGCGCGCCGTAGGCCAGGCCGATCGACGCCGAGGCGCGGCTGATCTCCTCCATCGCGATCATGTGCGCCAGATAGCCGAGGTGGCTGCCGCCGTAGGCCTCGTCGACGGTGATGCCGAGCACGCCGAGCGAACCCATCTTGCGCCACAGGGGCATCGGGAACTGGGCGTTGCGGTCGGCCTCCGCGGCGCAGGGCGCGATTTCCGCCTGAGCGAAGTCGTGCACTGCGTCGCGCAGCGCGTCGATGTCGTGGCCGAGTCCGAAGTCCAGTCCGGGCAGTTGCATCGTTTTCTCCCAAGTTTTGATCGGTCCCGCCGGCGCGGTCAGAGCCGCTCGTCGCTCATGCCGTGCATGACCATCAGCGTCTGCTGCATGGCCGCGACCAGCGTTTCCCGGCCATCCTCGAGCGCGTAGACGTCGGCGCGCACGATCGAAAGCGTGCGGCCGGGCTTGACGACGGAGCCCACGGCGAGCAGCCGCTCGCCCTTGGCCGGTGCCAGCATGTTGATCTTGTACTCGACCGTCAGCACGCTCGAATCGACCGGCATCAGCGTGAAGGCGGCGTAGCCGCCGGCCGAGTCGCCGATCATGCCGACCACGCCGCCGTGCACGTAGCTGTGCTGCTGCGTGAGGTCCTCGCGCACCGGCAGTTCGATCTCGCAGCGGCCCGGGCTGACGCGCGTCATCGTCGCGCCGATCAGCGCCATCGCGGCCTGGCGCGCGAACGAGTCGCGCACGCGCCGCTCGAAGTTCGGGTCGAGGATCCTGAAGCCCATGGGGATGCCGCCGGGCGATGGCGCCAGGCCCAATCGTAGCCGCGCGGCGGCGGGGCGCGGCGCGCCCGCCGGCGCTACGGCGCCGGGCTGCGTTCGGCGAGCAGGAAGCCGCCCCGCATGAGCCGGTACAGGTTCCAGATCCAGACGACGAGCAGGCCCAGGCCGCCCGCCATCGCCGCGCCGACGGTGGCGAAGAGCACGTCCCAGGCGATGCCGAAGCTGAATTCCTGCACGTTGCCGCCGGTGCGGATCGCTTCGCGGACCACCTCGCTGATCATCGGCCACGCTGCACCGACGATCAGTCCGAGGCAGACGACGTAGCCAAGCGCCGTCCACCAGAAGGTGCGGATCAACCAGCGGTGGTGCGAGGCAAGTAAGCCCGGCGCATCGCGGCAGCCGTAGCTGATGACCAGGCTGACCAGCGGGCCGAGCACGAAGCCGAAGACGCCGGTCGCCTGCAGCGCGTAGGCGACCCAGGCGATGCTGTACCCGGTGTTCGATGGTTCGGCGTCGGCGGCGTCGAAGTCGGCGGACATGGCTCGGGTTCCCCGGATGGGCGCAGATCGTAGCTCGCGGCGCGGCGGCCGGCGTGCATTCCGGGGCCCGGATCGTGCAGTCCGTCGCATGATCGCCCGCAGTTGCTAACCTCGCCGCCCATGAACGGGCGCAGTGCGCAGGCGGTCCTGCGCGAGGTCTTCGGCTACGCAACCTTCCGCGGCTTCCAGCGTGAGGTGATCGACCACGTCGTCGCCGGCGGCGACGCGCTGGTGCTGATGCCCACCGGCGGCGGCAAGTCGGTCTGCTACCAGGTCCCGGCGCTGCTGCGCGAGGGCGTCGGCGTCGTCGTCTCGCCGCTGATCGCGCTGATGGCCGACCAGGTGGCGGCGCTCACCGAACTCGGCGTGCGCGCCGCCTTTCTTAACTCGACGCTGTCGGCGCGCGAGGCGGCCGCCGTCGAGTCGGCGATGCGCCGCGGCGAGCTCGACCTCGTCTACATCGCGCCGGAGCGGCTGCTCACGGAGCGCTGCCAGCGGCTGCTCGACGAGAGCGCGATCGCGCTGTTCGCCATCGACGAGGCGCATTGCGTCTCGCAGTGGGGGCACGACTTCCGCCCCGAGTACGGCCAGCTCGCGCTGCTGCGCGAGCGCTGGCCGGCCGTGCCGCGCGTCGCCCTGACCGCCACCGCCGACGCGCCGACGCGGCGCGAGATCGTGGAAAAGCTGCTGGTCGATGCGCGGGTGTTCGTCGCCAGCTTCGACCGGCCGAACATCCGCTACCGGATCGTCGAGAAGCGCGAGCCGCGCGAGCAGCTGCTGCGCTTCATTGCCGAGGAGCACCCGGGCGAGGCCGGCATCGTCTACGCGCTGGCCCGCAGCACGGTCGAGGAGGTGGCGGCGTTCCTCGTCGCGCACGGCATCGCCGCGGCACCGTACCACGCCGGCATGAGCGCCGAGGCGCGGGCGGAGAACCAGCGCCGCTTCAAGGCCGACGACGGGCAGGTGATCGTCGCCACCATCGCCTTCGGCATGGGCATCGACAAGCCGGACGTGCGCTTCGTCGCCCACCTGGACATGCCGAAGAGCATCGAGGGCTACTTCCAGGAAACCGGCCGCGCGGGCCGCGACGGGCTGCCCGCGGATGCCTGGATGACCTATGGCCTCGCCGACGTGGTGCAGCAGCGGCGGCTGATCGAGCAGTCCGAGGCCGACGACGCCTACAAGCGGCTGTCGACGGCCAAGCTCGACGCGATGCTGGGCCTGGCCGAGGCGGCCGACTGCCGGCGCGTTCGGCTGCTCGCCTACTTCGGCGAGGACAGCCGGCCCTGCGGCAACTGCGACAACTGCCTGGCGCCGCCGCAGGTGCGCGACGCCAGCGAGGACGCGAAAAAGCTGCTGTCGTGCATCTACCGCTGCCGGCAGGCGAGCGGCTTCGGCTTCGCCGCCACGCACGTCGTCGACGTGCTGCGCGGCAAGCTCACGGAGAAGGTGGTGCAGTTCGGGCACGACAAGCTCAGCACGTTCGGCATCGGCGCCGAGGTGTCCGAAGCGGAATGGCGGCTGCTGCTGCGCCAGCTGGTGGCGCAACGCCTGGTCGACGTCGATTACGAGCGCTTCAACGTGCTGCGGCTGACCGAGGCGAGCCGCGCCGTGCTGCGCGGCGAGCGGACGCTCGAATTGAGGCGGCAGGCGGCGCTGCCGCGCGGCCGGGCCAGGAAGAGCAGGGTTGCCGCCGATGCGGCGCTGGTCGCGCCGTCGGCGGCCCTTTACGAGAAGCTGCGCGCCTGGCGGGCGCAGGTGGCCAAGGCGCACGGCGTGCCGGCCTATGTCGTCTTCCACGACAGCACCCTGCTGGCGATCGCGCAGGCGCGGCCGGTGTCGGCGGCGGAACTGCGCGGCATCGCCGGGCTCGGCGAGCGCAAGCTCGCCAACTACGGCGAGCAGTTGCTGGCGCTGGTCGGCGAATGATTGGCCGGCCGCGCCATGCGCCTTCCGGCGCCGCGCCGCGCCGTTCGGAGGGTTCGCGCCGACGGCGGGCGCGAACCGACGATAATGCGGCGGCGGAAATGCGATCGACCCGATGAAGGCTTCCTTTCACATCGTCGGCTGCGCGGTGGCGCGGGAGCCGGCCGCCGGCGCGATGGACGAGTGCCTCGACTGGCTGCGCCGGCACGGCGCCGAGGCGCTGGCGCACAACGAGCGCGAGCTGGTGTTCGTGAAGTTCGATGCCGCCGACGCGGCGCTGGTCGATTTCGGCTGCCGCACCGCGGCCAGGCACCGGCCGCCGCTGCTGCGCTTCGGCTTCGCCTCCGGCATCAAGGAAGGGACCAGCGACGGGCAGCCACGGCTCGGCGAGCGCGGCATCGTGCAGGCCTGCGACCTGGCCGGCGCGGCGCAGCCCGGGCAGGTCCTGCTGTCCTCGCAGCTCGGCTCGCTGCTGCAGGTGGCGCAGATCGAGCCGGCGAGCCGGCTGCGCTCGCTGCGGGTGAGCCTGCTCGACGGCCGCAGCGCCTCCGCCTACACGGTGGAGCCGCGCAGGCGCGCCGCGGCGACCGGATGAAGCACCGGCGCCTCGGCGCGGGCGGCGGCAGCGCGACGCGCCGATGAACCCGCTCGAACACGAACTCGCCTACCCGTGGCCCGAGGCGCCGGCGCCGGGCGCGGTCGCCGAACTGCGGCCGGGCCTGTACTGGGTGCGGATGCCGCTGCCGTTCGCGCTCGACCACATCAACCTGTGGCTGCTCGCCGACGAGATCGACGGCCGGCGCGGCTGGACGATCGTCGACTGCGGCATCGCCAGCGACGGAACGAAGGCCGCCTGGGAGCGGATCTTCGACACGGTGTTCGAGGGCCGGCCGCTGCTGCGCCTGATCGCCACCCACTTCCATCCGGACCACCTGGGGCTGTCGCACTGGCTCGCTGCCGGCGGCGAGCGGCGCCGCTGGCACGCGCCGCTTTGGATGAGCGCCACCGAGTGGACCATCGGCCGGCTGCTGTCGCAATCGCGCGGCGAACTGGGCAGGCAAGCCGGCGACCGCTCGGCCGAGCACTTCGCCCGCCACGGCTTGACCGATGCGGACTCGCTCGAGAAGGTGCGCGCCCGCGGTGGCGGCTACTACCCGAAGCTGGTGCCTGACGTGCCGGCGTCGTACCGGCGCATCCAGCACGGGCAGTCGATCGCCGTCGGGCCGCACGGTGCCAGGCGGGTATTCGAGGTGATCGTCGGCCACGGCCACGCGCCCGAGCACGTATCGCTGTTCTGCGCCGAGGAGAAGCTGCTGGTCGCCGGCGACATGGTGCTGCCGCGGATCTCGACCAACGTCAGCGTCTTCGACGTCGAGCCGGAGGGCAACCCGCTGCCGGAATACCTGCGCTCGCTCGACCGCTACCTGCAGTTGCCGCAGGACACGCTGGTGCTGCCCTCGCACGGCCTGCCGTTCACCGGACTGCACCGGCGCATCGCCCAGCAGCACGCGCATCACCTGGCGCGGCTCGACGAGGTGCACGCGGCCTGCGCGCGGCCGGCCACCGCCGCCGAGATGGTGCCCGTGCTGTTCAAGCGCGACCTGGACCTGCACCAGACCACCTTCGCGCTGGGCGAGTCGCTGGCGCACCTGAACGCGCTGTGGTTCGATGGCCGGCTGCGGCGCACGCTCGACGCCGACGGCATCTACCGCTTCGTGCAGGCGTGAACTCCAAGGCGGCGGTGGCGCCGCGCCTTCGTCTCCGGATGACCGATCGATGAGCCATCCCCGCGGCAAGCGGCCGGACACCCAGCTCGCCCACCTCGGCCGCGGCCGCGCCGGCAGCTTCGACTTCGTCAACCCGCCGCTGGTGCGCGGCTCCACGGTGCTGCACGACGACGTGGCCGACCTGCGCGCGCGCGTGCGTCGCCGCAACGAAGGCGAGGACGGCGAAGCCGGCGCGCCGGTCGCCTACGGCATCTACGGCACGCCGACGCACCGCGCCTTCTACGAAGCGCTGACGGCGCTCGAAGGCGGCCATCGCAGCTGGGCGTTCCCGTCCGGCCTGACCGCCTGCACGATGGCCATCCTGGCGTACGTCCGCCAGGGCGACCACGTGCTGCTCCCCGACTCGGTGTACTGGCCGACGCGGCGCTTCGCCCGCCAGACGCTGCCGCGCTATGGCGTGCAGGCGAGTTTCTACGACCCGCGCGTGGGCGAGCAGGGACGGGCGTCGGTCGAGCGGCTGTTCCGGCCGGACACGAAGCTGCTGTTCCTGGAATCGCCGGGGTCGCTGACCTTCGAGATGCAGGACGTGCCGCTGCTGGCCGCGGTGGCCCGCGAGCGCGAGGCGATCAGCGTCATCGACAACACCTGGGCCACGCCGCTGTACTTCAGGCCGCTGGCGCACGGCGTCGATGTCTCGGTGCACGCGGCGACCAAGTACATCGGCGGGCATTCCGACCTGCTCATGGGCACGGTCACCTGCAACGAGCGCGCCTGGCCGGCGATGCGCGAGACGATCCACCACTACGGCCTGACCACCAGCCCCGACGACTGCTGGCTGGCGCTGCGCGGCCTGCGCTCGATGGGGGCGCGGCTGGCCCAGCACCGCGCCACCGCGGAGAAGCTGATCGAGTGGCTGAAGCGGCAGCCGGAAGTCGAGCGGATCCTGTATCCGGCCGATCCGGCCGATCCCGGCCACGCGCTGTGGAAGCGCGACATGAGCGGCGCCTCGGGGCTGTTCGGCGTGCTGCTGAAGCCGGGCCTCGGCGACGCGCGCCTGCACGCGCTGATCGACGGCATGCAGCTGTTCGGCCGCGGCTACTCGTGGGGCGGCTTCGAGAGCCTGCTGATCCCGTCGTCGCCCGAGCGCACGGTGGCGCCGCTGGACTACGCGGGGCGGATGTTCCGCGTCAGCGCCGGGCTGGAAGACGCCGCGGACCTGATCGCCGATCTCGACGCCGGCTTCGGGCGGCTGCGCGCGGCGGCGTGAGGCGCGGGCCTACCGGCGCCAGGCGCTGAAGACGTAGTCGCGTTCCTTCTGCGCCGCGTGGCAGTCGAAGCACGCGGCCTTGGCGTTGCCGGCCACGGCGCGCTCGGTCGTCGAGTCGCCCTTGAAGCCTTCGAAGCCCCAGCCGCCCGTGGCGGCGAACTTCCTGGCGTCGCGCACCATCACGCCGACCACCTTGCGCGCGCCTTCCTCGATCGCGCCGCCGCCGGCCTTCGCCTCGAGCAGGTCGAAGACGATCACCGCGCCATCGGCAAACCGGCCCTTGCGATAACCCTGCATCGCCTTGTCGTTGGCGTACAGGTGGTGGATGCCGCCAAAGGCCTCGGCGAGCGGGTGCCCCTGCTGGATCACCATGCTCTTGACGTGCGTCCACTGCCGGTAGCCGGCCGGATAGGGCACGACCGGATCGGCGGCCCACGCGGGCGCCGCCACCAGCGCCAGTGCAAGCAGTGACCTCTTCACGGCAACCTCCTCTGGAAGTGGACGGGAGCCGCTATTGTTTTCGCCGCGGGTGGACATGGCCAGCGGGCACCCGGCGGTAACCCGGGCACTTTTCGGTGTGCATCGATGAATACGCGCAGAAAGAAAATTTCCGCCGCGCCCACGGTGGCCGGCATGGTCGAGGACATCGTCGGCTGCAAGTGGTCGCTGGCGGTGCTCGGCCGCATCCGCAGCGGCGTCGTGCGGCCGGGCGCGATGGAGCACGCGCTGCCCGGCCTGTCGACCAAGGTGCTCAACGAGCGGCTGCGCAAGCTGGTGCGCTTCGGCATCGTCGCGCGCCATGCCTATGCCGAGGTGCCGCCGCGGGTCGAATACCGGCTGACGCCCTTCGGCGAGAAGTTCTCGACGCTGCTCGACGGCGTCGAGCGGCTGCAGCGCGAGGTCGAGCGGCGGGACTGAAGCGCGTCTTCCGGCACCGGCGCGCCGCGGCGGCGATTCCGCCGCGCGCGCGGCTCAGCTGGCCGTTTCGGCCGTCTTGCGGCGCGGCTTGTAGGGGCGGTTGCCGAAGACGCGGTCGAACGCCCAGTTGGGCAGCAGCCGCAGGGCCTTGGCCACCACGCCCATCTGCCACGGGATCACGCGGTAGGTGACGCCGGCGAGCATCGCCTCGGCGGCCTGCCGCGCGAACTCCTCCGGTGCCATCAGGAACGGCATCCGGTACGGGTTCTTCGCCGTCAGCGGCGTGCGCACGAAGCCGGGCGAGATCGTCACCACCTTGACGCCGGTGCGCTTCAGTTCGACGCGCAGGCTTTCGCAGTAGCTGATCACCGCCGCTTTGGAGGCGCAGTACGCCTCGGAGCCCGGAAGACCGCGAATGCCGGCCACGCTGGCGATGCCGACCAGCGTGCCGCGCCCGCGCTCGCGCATGCGGCCGATGAACGGGTGGAAGGTGGCGGCCATCGCCAGCACGTTGGTGCGGAACACGTCGGCGAAGGCGTCGAGGTCCTCGTAGTACTCGGTCAGCACGCCGACCGAGATGCCGGCGTTGGCGATCACGATGTCCGCGCCGCCGGTGGCGTCGTCGAACTCGCGCGCCGCGGCGACCAGCGCCGGCGTGTCGTTGACGTCGACCGCGTAGCGGTGATGGCGGCCGGGCGCCGCGGCGACGATCGCCTCGAGCGCCGCCGCGCGCCGGGCCACGAGCCCGAGCGTGGCGCCGCAACGGGCGAACTCGGCGGCGAGCGCGGCGCCGATGCCGCTGGAGGCGCCGGTGAGGAAGACGTTCATGATGAAAGGGCCGAGCCGCCGGGAAATTCGACTCTGACCCCGATTTTCACTTCTTCGGCCGCTCGGCGCGGGCGCGATCGACGAGGCGGTCCATGACGGCGATGGCGCCGTCGTGGCTGCCTGCCATCGAGGGCGCGGTGACGAACTTGCCGTCGATGCCGACCGCCGGCGTGCCGTCGATTTTGAAGGCGCGCCAGACCTGGCCGGCGCGCGACACCCGCGTGTTGACCGAGAACGAGGTGAAGTTGCTCAGCCACTGCGCGCGGTCGACGCCGTTGGCGGCGATGAAGTCGGCGATCTCGTTCGGGTCGAGCAGGCGGCGCTTCTCGCGGTGGAAGGCGGCGAACACCTTCTCGTGCAGCCGGTCGACCAGGTTCATCTGCTCCAGCGTGTAGTACAGGCGCGTGTGGTTGACGGTGCCGTTGTCCCAGTTCACCGGCAGCCGCTTGTAATCGACATCGGCGGCGCGGCGCTTGCGCCAGCTTTCGAGGCTGGGCACGAACGAGTAACAGTGCGGGCAGCTGTACTGGAAGAACTCGATCGCCTCGACCTTGCCGCCGCTTTCGGTCGGCTGCGCCGGATTGACGTCGCGATAGTCGGTGCCGGCCCTGGGCGCCTTCGGCTGCGCCCGCGCGACGAGCGGGGTCAGGGTGGCGGCGAGGACAAAGCGGCGGCGAACGGTGTGCATGCGGGTTCCTTGGGCTGGATAGTTTGCGGGCGCCTGGGGGTAACGCGGTGACCGTCGCCGCGGCTGACGGTTCCTGCGCTCAACGCAGGCGGACGATCTGCGCCTCGATGCCGTTGTCGGCGAGCAGCTTGCGCACGCGGTTGACGTCATCGAGTTGCCCGTACGGGCCGAGGCGCACGCGGTGCAGCGTCTGCCCGCTCTGCTCGATCGGGAAGACGCGCGCGTCCAGGCCGATCATCGCCAGCCGCGCGCGCATGCCGTCGGCATCTTCGGGCGACTTGAACGCGCCGACCTGCAGCAGGAAGCGCGAACCCTCGGGCAGCGCGTCTTCCTTCGCCGGCGCCGTGGCGGCCTTCTCGGGCGAGGCTGCCGGCGCCGCGGGCGGCGTGCTCGAAGGGGCGGGTGCCGGCGCGGCGCCCGGCGCGGGCGGGCTGACGTTGAACGACTTGTTCGGGTCGGGCAGCGGCGCGCCGGCGGGCTGCGCCGGCGTGGCCGACGGCGGACGCACCTTGGCGACGAACGGCAGCGGCGCGTTGCTGATGTAAACCGCCACGCCGACGGCGATCGCCAGGCCGACCAGCAGGCCGATGATGAAACCGAGCAGCGTGCTGCCGCTCTGGCGCTGGAGGCTGATGTGCATGTCGTGGTTCACCGTGGGCCGTTTCGCCGGCGCTGCCCGCCGCGCCGGCTACATCCGCTCGGGCGCGGCGACGCCGAGCAGCCCGAGCGCGTTGCGCAGGACCTGGCGCGTGGCCAGCAGCAGCGCCAGCCGCGCGTCGCGCAGCGCGGGCTCGTCGACCAGCACCCGCTCGGCATTGTAGAAGCCGTGGAAACCGGCGGCGAGATCCTTCAGGTAGAAGGCGAGCTGGTGCGGCGCCAGTTCCTCGGCGGCCTCGCGCAGCACCTCCGGGTACTGCGCCAGCACGCCGAGCAGCGCCAGTTCCTTCTGCCCGGTCAGCGGCGACAGGTCGCGCTGCAGCGCCGTGGCCTCGTCGAAGCGCGCGCCGGCCGCTTCCGCCTGCGCCAGCACCGAGCAGATGCGCGCGTGCGCGTACTGCACGTAGTACACGGGGTTGTCCTCGCTCTTCGACAGGGCCAGGTCGACGTCGAAGGCGAACTCGGTGTCGGCCTTGCGCGAGACGAGGAAGAAGCGCGTCGCGTCGCGGCCCACCCAGTCGATCAAATCGCGCAGCGTCACGAAGCTGCCGGCGCGCTTGGACATCTTCACTTCCTCGCCGCCGCGCATCACCCGCACCATCTTGTGGATCAGGTAGTCGGGGTAGCCGCGCGGGATCACCAGGCCGAGGCTTTTCGCCGCCGCCTGCACGCCGGCGCGCACGCGCGCCACCGTGCCGTGATGGTCGCCGCCCTGGACGTTGATCACCTTGACGAAGCCGCGCTCGAACTTGGCCAGGTGATAGGCGACGTCCGGCACGAAGTAGGTGTAGCTCCCGTCGGACTTGCGCATGACGCGGTCCTTGTCGTCGCCGGCGCCTTCGATCTCGGTGGTGCGCAGCCACAGCGCGCCCTCGGCCTCGAAGGTCATGCCCGAGTCGACCATCGCCTTGACTGCCGCCTCGACGCGGCCGTCGGCGTACAGCGACGACTCGAGGTAGAAGTGGTCGAAGGCCACGCCGAAGGCGGCCAGGTCCATGTCCTGCTCGTGGCGCAGGTAGGCCACGGCGAAGCGGCGGATGTTCTCCAGGTCGTCGACGTCGCCGCTGGCTTTCACCGGCGAGCCGTCGCGCGCGGTCTGCGTGCCGCCGGCGAGGAACTCGCGCGCGATATCGACAATGTACTCGCCGCGATAGCCGGCCTCGGGGAACTCCACCGCCTGGCCCGACAGTTCGCGGACCCGCGCCTGCACCGACAGCGCCAGGTTCTGGATCTGCACGCCGGCGTCGTTGTAGTAGAACTCGCGCGTCACGTCCCAGCCCTGCGCCGCCAGCAGGGCGGCGAGCGCGTCGCCGAGCGCCGCCTGCCGGGCGTGGCCCAGGTGCAGCGGGCCGGTCGGGTTGGCGGAGACGAACTCGACCATCACTTTGCGGCCGGCTGCGGCGGTCGAGGTGCCGAAGCAGTGCGACTCGCGCAGCACCTTGTGCACGACCGCCTGCCTGGCGGCGGGCGCGATGCGCAGGTTGATGAAGCCGGGACCGGCAACCTCCACCGCGTCGATCAGTCCGGCGCCGGCGGGGTTCATGCGCAGGGCATCCGCGATCGCCGTGGCCACCTCGCGCGGGTTCTTCTTCAGTTGCCGCGCCAGCTGCAGCGCCACCGTGCAGGCGAGGTCGCCGTGCGCCTCGACCTTCGGCCGCTCGAGCAGCACCGGCATCCCGGCGCCGCCCAAACCGGCCAAGGCCTGTTCGATCAGCCCGATAACCCGTTGTTTCTGTTCGGGAAGCATCGCCGCGACTGCCTGCCGCAAAAACGCGGATTCTACTGGCCGAGACCGCGCTCGCCGCTGGCGCGTCGGGGGCGGTGCGACTACTGTCCGCCCATGGTCTTGCCGATGCCGATCGGGCGGCGGCAAGATCGGCGGGCCGCTGGTATGGCCGCGCGACTTGAAAGGGAGCCCAACATGAACACTCGAACCGTCGCCCTGAGCGCAGGGCTTGCGTTGGCCTTTGGCGCGGCGGCGCAGACCAAGGCGCCGCAGCAGGTGGTCAAGCCGCCGGTGTCGCAGGCGTGGATCGACGTGGCCACGTTCGCCGGCATGGGCATGCCTACCGGGGGCAGCCCGATGGGGATGATGGGTTCGATGTTCGGCGGCAGCCAGCAGAAGAACAGCTTCGGCATGACGCAGTCGGCCTCGGCCGGGCGCTGGGTCGACGTGACGCTGTACACCAGCCGCAACCCCAGCCTCGCCGAGGCGCTGCAGTCGGTGCCGCAGGGAACGCAACTGGCGCCGACGCTGAAGCTGATGTCGCCGCTGGAGAGCAAGGGCAAGCCCGTGCGGCCCGACGACGACAGCGTCGACCAGCCGGAATACGAGCGGCCCAAGGGCAGGATGCTGCTCTACTGGGGATGCGGCGAGACCGTGCGGTCGGGCCAGCCGCGGGTGGTCGACTTCGCCACCGCGTCGCCGGCGGACTTCCAGAAGTTCTTCATCGCCCGCCGCGCCACGCAGCGCGGCGCGCACTCGGCGGTGGGCCGGCCGATCTGGCCGAGCCGCGACGACACGCGCATGGTGCCGGACGGCGCGTCGCTCGTCGGCGAGCACGGTTTCACCGGCCAGGGCGTGCCCGAGGGATTCAGGTTCTCGATCTCGGCGGCGCAGGACCTGATGCCGGCGATCGAACTGGCGCAGCGCGGTTCCGGCGGCGCGACGCTGCTGGAATGGAAGGCACTGCCGACGGCGCGCGCCTACTTCATCGCCGCGATGGGCGCGCGCGAGGGCGCGGCCGGCGGCGACAGCGCCGAGATCGTGTTCTGGACCTCGAGCGAGGAGCCGGATACCGGCAGCGGCCTGGTCGACTACCAGACCAACGGCGCGGTCGACCGCTGGCTGAAGGAGAAGGTGCTGCTGGCGCCGACGGTGACCAACTGCGCCGTGCCGAGGGGCATCCTCGGCGAGGGCGCGTTCCTGCGCATGATCGCCTACGGCACCGAGCTGAACCTCGCCCATCCGCCGCGGCCGGCCGACCCCAAGGTGCCGTGGGAGCCGCAGTGGGCGGTCAAGGTGCGCGTGAAGAGCGTCGCCAGCGCCATGCTCGGCATGGACATGGGCTCGATGATGCGCGGCGGCGGCCGCAGTTCGACGCCGGCGCAGTCGCCGCAGCAGGAGGCGCCGGCCGGCGAGGCGGCGAAGAAGGACGAGAAGCCGCCGAGCGCCACCGACGAGGCGCTCGATGCGGTGAAGAAGCTGCGCGGCCTGTTCGGCCGCTGAGCGCGGCGGCCTCGCGCCCGCGGCGATGGCGCTGACCGCGCGCGTCGACCACCTGGTGCTGGCCTGCGCCGACCTGGCGCAGGGCGGTCAGGTCGTCCGCGAGCGCCTCGGCGTCGAGGCGCAGCCCGGCGGCCGGCATCTGCTGATGGGCACGCACAACGCGCTGCTGAAGCTCGGTCCGCGCACCTACCTCGAGCTGATCGCAATCGACCCGGAGGGCCGGGCGCAGCGGCCGCGCTGGTTCGGAATGGACGCCGCGGCCGTGCGCGGCCGCATGGCGCGCGGCCCGTTCCTGCTCACCTGGGTGGCGGCGTGCAGCGACATCGACGCCGCGGCCGCGCTCGATGCCGGCTTCGGCGAGGTCATTGCCGCCAGCCGCGGCGCGTTCTCGTGGCGAATCACGGTGCCGGCCGACGGCAGCCTGCGCTTCGACGGCGCGCAGCCATCGCTGATCCAGTGGAACGGCGAGGCGCATCCCTGTGACGGGCTCGCCGAACGCGGCTGCGCGCTGCGGCAGCTCGAACTGCGGCATCCGCAGGCTGCGCGCCTCGCCGCACTGCTCGCCGGCCTGCAGCTCGACGCGCCGGTGCTGCTGCGCGAAGGCGGGCCGGCTATCGTGGCGCGGCTCGACACGCCGCGCGGCGCGGTCGAGCTCGCCTGAATCAGGCCAGCCGCGGCAGCGAGAACGTCGGCTCGACGCTGCCCACCGCGATGCCGCGGTAGTTGCGGAGCACCCGCTCGTCCATTTTCGCCAGCGGCGTGCCGGCGGGTTCATCGATCAGGCCGAGTTGCTCCAGCGCCGCGATCGTGGCCACGTGCAGCGCGCGGCGGTTGCCGTCGGCCACGCGGATGGCGATGCCGATGCCGCGCGAGCGGACGCCGATCGCCTGTACGCCGTCGGCGCCGACCTTGCTGACCCAGTCGCCGTTGCCTGCCCCCATCAGCATCAGGTCGCCGCGCGCGGTGCCGGAGACGAGATCCGGGTGACGGGTCATGGCCAAGCGGATCGCTTCGAGCTCCGGCGTCTCCGCGAGCGCGATGCGGCCGAAGGAGTGCGCCAGCGCCGACAGCGGCATGGCGTAGTTGGGCGCGCTGCAGCCGTCGATGCCCATCGGCAGGTCGCGGCTGCCGGCGAAACGCTCCACGTTCGCCCGCACCCGCCGCTGCAGCGGCGAGTCGAGGTCGAGATAGCCGTCGAGCCGCTGCCGGTGCAGGCGGCAGAACGCCAGGAAGCCGGCGTGCTTGCCCGAGCAGTTGTGGTGCAACTGGTTGAAGCGCGCGCCGGGCGGTGGCGAGGTCGAGGTGTGCGTGTAGTAGCTCGGCGGGTGGCAGCCGCAGCGCAGGTCGGACTCGCGCGCGCCGATGCGGTCGAGCATCCGCTGCACCACGGCCACGTGCACCGGCTCGCCGCCGTGGCTGGCGCACATCAGCGCCAGCATCTGCGAGTCGAAGCCGAAGCGGGCCATGCCGCCGTCCTGGACGAAGCCGAGCGCCTGCAGCGGCTTGAGCGCCGAGCGGGTGAAGTTCAGACCACGCGCATCGCCGGCGCTGGCGACGAGCCCGCCGTCGGCATCGACGACGGCGATGGAGCCCAGGTGCAGGCACTCGGTGAAGCCGCCGCGGGTGGTGCGGACGAGGGGGACGTGTTCGGGGGCGGTGTTCATCGGCGTGGGCAGCTTCGCTTTCGCGCAGCCGCCGCGCGGGGATAGCGGTGGCGGGATCTTAGACCCGCGCCGAAGGCGCGCTCCCGCGGGCGCCATCGACCTGACGAGGGCCGCTTGCCTGGGGCCCGGGTCGAACCTTGCCCGAGCGATGGCGGACCGCGCCGGCGAGCGGTGCCGCCGCAGATCTGCGTGGCCACGCGCCGGCGATGCGCTGCGCCCGCCGTCGCGCTACTTCGGCTGCGAGCGGAACCGCTTCTTCCACAGCGTCTCGAGTTCGGCGGCCACCGCCGGAGGCGGCGAACCGATCAGCGTCGACTTCCCGCGCTGGTAGATCCTGCCGTAGACCACGTCCTTCGCGCCCGACCACAGCAGAACCACGTTGTTGTCGTAGCAGTCGTGGTTCTTGCACGTGTGCAGCATCACGTAGTCCTCGCCGGCCACCTTCATGGCCCGGTTCTCCGAACTGGGGCCGTCGAGCTTCGCCAGCCACGGCTCCTTCTGCAGCGGACCGAGCGCCTTGTAGTAGGTTGCCTTGGCCTTCGGGTCGTACAGCAGCCCGGCGGCGGTCAGTTCGGTCAGCGCGTAACCCTTGAAGGTCTTCTGCGCATTCGCGGCGGCGCCGCCTTGCGCGAGGGACGATGCCGCTGCCAGGCTGAAGGCGGCGACGAGGGCGCGGCATTGCAGCAGTCGTCTCATGACGTTCCTCTCGACGAAAAGCAGGACAATGAAGTCGGCCAACCCGGTCCGGGCTTCCGCCCGGTCCTTCAGAACTTGGGCGCCGGCAGGCTCGACGGATCGACCTTCTGGCAGCGCATCCCGAAGCGCGCGAGGATGGTGTCGTCGCTGTTGCGGAAGTCGCCGTCCAGATTGCCGGTCTGGCGATCGATCGACAGCCGGATGTCGGCGAGCCGTTTCAGCGCCGGGTCCCAGGCGAAGAGCTGCCCGCGCAGCCAGTCGTAGTAGAGCTGCGTGCGCTGCCCGGTGCGGTAGGTCATGCTGCACGTCGCCGGCGCGTTCGATCAGCTGCGCCAGTTCGCGCGTCTCGCCGGCGGACCCGGAAGCGCTCGCGGGCGCTGCGCACCCAGTCATCGAGCTCGGCGCAGTCCTCGTAGCCGAAGCTGCCGAGCAGTTCGCCGCCGACCGCCGAGGGGTCCTGCGCCAGTTGCGCCTGCACGGCGGCCTGGTCGTGGCCGACGGCAGCTGCCAGCGCGAGCGCGCCGCTTTCGTCGACGACGTCGCGCCCGGCCGAGCGGCGCAAGCGGAACAGCCGCTGCCGGAGGTTGTTGCGCGCCTTCTTCGGCTCCGCGTCGGGCCACAGCAGCGCCGCCACGCGCGGCCGCGGCGTCGGCCCGTCGACGGCCAGCATCGCCAGCAGCGCCGCGTCCTTGCGCTCGAGCGGGAGCAGCACGCCGTCGCCGCGCAGCAGCGCCGGCACAGCCAGCAGGCGCAGGTGAATCGCCGCCGCAGCGAGTGTCGGATCGTCCAAGGTCGGCTCCGCCGGCCGCGGCCAGCAGCGCGGCCCAAGGACCGCAAGCGATCGGCGCGGCTCAAGTTCACGCACGCCGGGCTCCCGCGAAAGGGTCGATGGAGCCGATGGTTCGGCGTCAGCGTTACCGAGACGTTACACAGGCCGGCGCCAAGGGTCGATAGCCGCCCGGTGGCGCGCGGTGCGTGACCGCACAGCGTTTCCACGCGATCGGCTCGGACGTCCGAAGCCCGCAAACACGGCACGAGAATGCGGGCCGATCAGGCACCGATTCGGCCGGCAACGGTCAGACCGTCGTGATGAAGGAGAACCGATGGCTTGCACCGTTCAGCCGCCAGCGCCCCCACCGGGGTGCGGGCGCGGCGGCGATCCGACCGGGGCCGCAGGCGTCGATGCGAGCGGACCCGGAGGCGGCATGACGGCACTGCCGGGGCGTCGTTGCCTGCTGGTCGCCGGCATCGCCGCCGCGTGGCTTGCCGGCTGCAAGGTGCGGGTCGAGGCGCCGCCGGATTCGGACGGCGGCGTCGACGACGCCCGCCGCGCCGCCGCCGATGGCGCGATCCGGACCGGTGACGGCTTCACGTTCGTCGAGGCCGACTGGGTCGACCCGGCGCGCAGACGTCCGGTGCCGGTGCGCCTGTACCTGCCGGCAGCGGCGCCGGGCCGCGCGCTGCCGCTGGTGCTGTTCTCGCACGGGCTCGGCGGCTCGCGGCGCGGCTACAGCTACCTCGGCAGCCACTTCGCGCGCAGCGGCGTGGCGAGCCTGCACGTGCAGCATGTCGGCAGCGACCGCGGCATCTGGGGCGGCAGCCCGTGGGAGCTGACGGCGCGGCTGCAGGGCGCGGCGCAGGACGCGGAGGCGATCGCCCGCGTCGCCGACCTGCGCTTCGCGCTCGACCGCCTGCTCGCGCCCGCGGCCGGCGACCCGACACGCGTCGGCATCGACCGCTCGCGCATCGCCGCCGCCGGCCACTCTTACGGCGCCAACACGGCGCTGCTCGCCAGCGGCGCGCGCGTCGAGCGCAACGGCCGCGCCGTCGACCTGCGCGATCCGCGCATCGGCGCCGCGATCCTGATCTCGGCACCGCCGTTCTACGGCGAACGCGCGCTCGCCGGCATCCTGCGCCCGGTGACGCTGCCGACGCTGCACGTCACCGCCACCGGCGACGACATCCGCGTGCCTGGGTTCTACTCCACCTTTGAGGACCGCGTCGCGGTCTACGAAGCCAGCGGCAGCCGGCGCAAGGCGCTGGCGGTCTTCCAGGGCGGCTCGCACAGCATCTTCACCGACCGGCCCGGCACCGGAGGCGCGGATCTCAACCCGCGCGTGAAGCGGGCGACGCAGGACCTGTCTACCGCCTTCCTCGCCAGCGTGTTCGACGGCCGCGACGACGCGCTGCGCGCCTGGCCGCAGCGCCACGGCGAGATCGTGGCGCGGTTCGAGGACGGTCTGGCAACGGGGTGAGTTGCCGGGCAGGTGCAGCCGCGGACACCCGACGCGGCTTGCGCGCGGGGAACGTTGCGCCGCCCGGTCGGGCCGATCTGATCAACCATTGGCGCGGGACCGCAATCGGCCTTGCGGTCACTTGGCCGGGTTGACAGCAACGGCAGAAAACCTTCCAAAGCGGCCGATCGCAGGCTCGCTCGGCCACCTCGTTCCGCCTGCTCCGCAAGTTCGCGTTAACCGACCACGCGATCGAGCGTTGCGCCGGGGAAGACCACGCACGAGAGGCGGCGCGTGCGGACGACCTCTCTTCGGCTTCCGCGCCGTGCCGTGGCGGCGCCGGCCAGGTCATCCCCCAGAACCTCCTCGGTCAGCTCGCGAATCTTCGCCTGCAACTTCTCCAGCGTGCCCTTGCCGCGAGCGGCTGCGTCGTAGCAGCGGCGCACCTTGCCAGCGACGACGTGCTGCTCGCTGCGCCGATAGCCGGCCGATTCCGGTCCGTGCAGGATCGGATACAGCGTTCCGGCGCTCACCACATAGCCGCGCCGCTTCAGTTCGACCGGCATGTCGCTGCCGCAGATCGCCTCCTTGGCGGCATGGAGCGGCAACCGGCAACGCGCCAGTTGTCTCCTTACGCCAAAATCGGCGTTCGATATCGACTTTCTTTCTTGCGGTATCGCAAATCCGACCCGATGCGCTCGCCGCAAGGGGCGTTCGGCATGATCATGATCAACCCGTGCCCCGCCTCGCTGAGCAGCATTCGGCCGGCACGACTGCTTTGCGTCAAAGGCGGCCAGTGCCACAGACAAGAGAATCACGCCCAGCCGACCGTTCCGAGGAGGGAACCAGAATGCGTTATCGCCTGCCATTCCTGTTGACCGCCGTCGCTGCAGCACTGGCGGCCTGCTCCACCACCGAGAGCACGTCGGCTCCCAATGTGCTGGTCGCGGCCAAGGTCGCGTCGCCGCCGGTCCTGGACGGCAACACCAGCGACGCCGCCTGGGCTGCCGCCAAGCCGATCTCGGTTTCGCTGTCGGGCGGCGCCAACTTCGGCGGCAAGGGGGAGACCACCGCCACAATCAGGTCCGTCTACAGCGGCGACATGGTGTACTTCCTGATCGAATACGCAGACCCGACCGATTCGCGCCGCCGGGGTCCGTTCCAGAAACAGGCCGACGGCTCGTGGAAGAAGCTGACCGACCCGCAGAACAAGGGCGGCGACGACAACGTCTACTACGAAGACAAGTGGTCGATCATCTGGAACATCAACAACTCGATTGCCGGCTTCGACCAGCAGGGCTGCGGCGCGATGTGCCATGCCGGCGAGCCCGGCAAGCCCTACGGCAACAAGTACACCGACAAGGCCGGCGAACTCGGTGACATCTGGCACATGAAGGGGCAGCGCACGGCGCCGCAGGGCCACGTCGACGATCAGTATCTCGACCACACGCGTTTCGACGCCAAGACGGCGCCCGGTGCCGGCCGCAAGAGCGATCCGGGCGGCCCGGAGTACAAGGGCTTCGGCCTGGTCAACGGCAAGCCGGAGTTCATGAACCGGGACGGCAAGGCGGCCAACGCCGGAGGCACCTTCTACATCAAGGACGGCGATCAGGTGCCGTTCGTGGACAACTTCAAGGCCGGCGACGAGGTCTCCTCGTTCATCAGCTTCCAGACCAAGGGCGATCGCGCCGACATCAAGCTGGCGTACCGCTACGCCAACGGCAAGGTCATCTCGGAAGTCGCCCGCAAACTGGTGACAGGCAGCAAGTACGACGTGCAGTTCAGCGATCTGAACGCGTCATACGGCTTCGGTTTCGCCGCCTTCGACAACGCGCAGGTCCGGCACGCTGTGCACTTCGATCCGCTGTTTCTGCGCTTCGCCAAGTAGGACGCGCTTTCGACGGATATGAATGGGCGGCTGCGGCCGCCCATCGTCTTCGCTGTCGAACTCTCGCCCCGGCCATCGCACCGGTTCACTGAACCGGCAAAGGCATGATCCGGCGGGGGCGCCTTGCGGCCGGTCGAACGACAGGATGCGGTCTGCGTCAGGCGACGCTTCGGTCAGCCTCGGACGCCCGCCTCGGGTCGCAAGCCGCCGCCGATCGTGCCGGTCGACGCGTCGTCAGCAGCCGAGCCGGTCGACGCAATGCTGGCCCGGGCCGCCGGACCAGCAACCGACATCGCGTCCGGCGCCGCCTCCAACGCGACGTCGGCCGGGTCGGTCTACGCCGTGGCCGCCCGGTCCGCCAGCCGCGCGGACACTTCCTTGCGGTAGCGGTTCAGCTCCTGCACCGAGCCGAAGGTGCGCTCGAACAGCAGGCTCATGTTGTGCAGGATGCGCTCGACGACCTTGCCTTCCCAGGCGTCGTCGAAGCGGATCTGCGCGTCGAGCCAGCGCTCCAGCCACGCCGGATCGGGCAGGCGGGACTGCACGGTGTCGTTGGGGAACATCGATTTGTTGACGTGCAGGTTGGTCGGGTGCAGCGCCTGCGCGGTGCGGCGGGCGGAGGCCATCAGCACGCCGACCTTGGCAAACGCCGCGCGCGCCGTGTCGCCCAGTTCGGCGAGGTACTTCTTCATGTAGCGCAGGTAAGCGCCGCCGTGGCGCGCCTCGTCCTGGGAGAGCAGCTTGTAGATGTGCTTGATCACCGGCTCGGTGTGCCACTCGGCCGCGCGCCGGTACCAATGGTTCAGCCGGATCTCGCCGCAGAAGTGCAGGGTCAGCGTCTCCAGCGCCGGCGCGGGGTCGAACTCGAAGCGCACCGCGTGCAGTTCGTCGGGCGTCGGCGCCAGGTCGGGTCGGAACCGCTTCAGGTACTCCATCAGCACCAGCGCGTGCTTCTGCTCCTCGTAGAACCAGACGCTCATGAAGGCGGAAAAGTCCGAGTCGTGGCGGTTGTCGCGCAGGAACATCTCGGTGGCCGGCAGCGCCGACCACTCGGTGATGGCGTTCATCTTGATCGTCTGCGCCTGCTCGTCGGAGAGCTTCGACGCGTCGAAGTCGCCCCAGGGCACGTCGCGGTCCATGCTCCACCGCACCGATTCGAGCGACTTGAAGAGCTCCGGATACAGCATGCCCATGGATTCTCCGATTCTCGTCAGCCCGCGGCCCTTTTCTTGAGCAGCCGCATCAGCCCCCCCAGCACGGGAAGTTTCTCATACAGCTCCTCAGCCGCGTCCCAGTAGTCGCGGTGGTAATGGATGCGGCCGTCGGCGCCGAACTTCAGGTGGCTGGCGCCGTGCACGACCTGCTCGCGGCCGCCGAGCCGGCGGAGGCGAAACAGGAAGTCCCAGGTCAGGAAGGCGTCGTCGCCCTGCGCCACCGCCTCGCGGACGACGAAGCGCGGCGCCTCGACCTGCACGAACATGTGCTCGAAGATGCGGCGGACCGCGGCCGCGCCGCGCACCTCGTTGAACGGGTCCTTGAAGAAGGCGTCGGCGGCGTAGATTTCGTCGATGCGCTGCACGGCCTCGGGAGAGATCGACTCGAAGAACGCCCGTACGCGCTCGAGTCGGGTCGTGTTCACAGCCCGGTCGCCCGGCGCACCGCCGCCAGCTGCAGCCGGTAGGGCAGCACCCGCAGCAGCTTCAGCCAGCGGGTGAAGCGCTTGGGATAGTGGATCTCGAACTCGCCCGCGGCGATGCCGTCGAGGGTGGCGCGCGCGGCGTCCTCGGCCTTCATCAGCGCCGGCATCGCGAACGCGTTCTTCTGCGTCAGCGGCGTGTCGACGAAGCCCGGGTTGATCAGGTACACGCCGATGCCCTGCGGCCGCAGGTCGCCGTACAGCGACTCGGCGAAGTTGATCAGTGCCGCCTTGCTGGCGCCGTAGATCAGCGCCTTCGGCAGGCCGATGTAGCCGGCCACCGAAGAGACGATGCCGATGCCGCCGGTGCCCTGCCGGGCCAGCACCGGCAGGATGGCGTCGACGCAGTTCAGCACGCCGTGCAGGTTGACCTCCAGCAACTGGCGCGCCCTGGCGAGGTTCCAGTGCGGCGCATCCGGCTCCACCTCGCGGCCGCCGACGGCCATGCCCAGATGCGCCCGCATCTCCACGTGCGTGCCGGCCACCACCAGCGCCAGGTCGAAGCCGCCCCACGCCTGGTCGATCTTCCTCGCCGCAGCGTGCACGCTGTCGGCGTCGGTGACGTCCAGCGGCGCGATCAGTGCGTGCCTGTGCCTGCCCGCAACCGCTTCCAGAAGGTCGCGCTTGCGCGCCGACAGCGCGACCTTGGCGCCGCGGTCCAGCAACTCGCGCGCGATCGCCGCGCCGATGCCGTAGGAGGCGCCGATCACCCATACGCGCCGGCCGCGGTAGTCGGCGAACGGCGGGTTCAGCGGGGCGAAGAGGCCCGGCATCTGCGGGCGGATCAACGGCGCCAACGTGGCGGACTGGCGATGCACGGCGGCGGTCATGACCGGCTGAAAGAAATGAGCACTTCGCCGACCCTGAAGCCCCAGAAGCTCATCACGGCGCGGTTGAGCATCACCTTCTCGTCGACCAGGAACATCCAGTCGTCGAAGTCGATGTCGTAGCGCTTGCCCTCCCTGGTCTTCAGCATGAAGCTGTAGGTCCAGTTCAGCGCGTTGCCGGCGACGATGCCGGTCGCCTCGCCCTTGACGTCGGCGGCGGTGCCGGTCCAGCGGCCGGGCTGGCCGGCAACCGGCCGCAGCGTCCACACCCGCTTTTCCTTCTCGCCGTCCGACCAGACGAAGTCCTCGTCGAGGGTGCCGACGTCGCCGGCCCAGGTGGCCTTGATCGTCACCACGAAGCGGCGCTGCACCTGGCCGGCGCGGTCCATGAACAGGCCGTGGCCGACCAGCGTGCCGTCGAAGTAGGTCTTCAGGTCGAGCGACGGCTTCTCCTGCGCGTAGACCCGCGGCTCGATCGACGAGCAGCCAGCCACCAGGGCCACCACCCCGGCGGCAGCGGCCAGACGCAACAACATCCGTTTCAGCATCCGCACTTCCTCAGAATCGGTTGCCGCGCCAGGCGGCGAAGAGCCAGCCGGCGGCGACGAGCTTCAGCCCGCACGGCACCACCGCGTAGGTGAAGGCGAGCGCATCGAGGGC
>Ga0114939_10000966_pt1 | contig 23354 bp, 19 predicted proteins | sample AshMeaCrysSpring_FD_87196 | JGI IMG/M metagenome (GOLD analysis project Ga0114939, IMG submission 87196) | Groundwater microbial communities from Big Spring, Nevada to study Microbial Dark Matter (Phase II) - Ash Meadows Crystal Spring | ecosystem: Environmental > Aquatic > Deep subsurface >...
CATTGGTGCCGCTGAAAGCAAAACTATTGACACCACTGACACTACCCACCGTGACTCCGCTCCACTGTGCGCCGTTGTTGGTTGACACATAGATCAGACCAGATTCGGAGCCTGCAAACACCCGTGAACCGTTGACTCCAAGGGAGGGAATATACGTGTTCGTTATACCGTTATTGACTGCACTCCAAGCGAGGCCGTTGTTGGTCGAAGCATAGACTCCGCCCCCATTGGTGCCGGCGAAGAGATTGGTGCCGCTGGCGGCAAGAGAACGCACGGTCATGCTTCCCATGCCGGTATTCGCGAGACTCCAGGTGGAGCCGTTGTTGGTTGAACGAAATATCCCCCCCGCGGCAAACTCTGTGCCGGCAAAGAGGGTGGCGCCGCTCACCGTTAAGCTAAGAACGTAAGGGTTTGCTACGCCGGACGAAGCCGAAGTCCAGGTGGACCCATGATCGGTCGAACGAAAAACACCACCGCCATACGTCCCGGCAAACAGGTCTGTACCGACGACGCAGAGCGATCGAACGACTGTATTCGTCAACCCGTTGTTCACTGCACCCCAGTTGAGCCCATTGTTCGTCGAAACGTAGACTCCGTTGCCATTGGTCCCCGCGAAGAGATCACCGTTCTTCGCAACGATGGTATTGACCCTGACACTGGTCAACGCGGTCTGTACCCACTGGCCGTGAGCGAAGGAGCACAGCAACGGGACGCTTACGGTGAGTGCTGCCATTCGAATCTTCATGCTTCCCTCCCTAGAAGAGACAGTTGTTGTGCTCGGCCCCTTTCCTCTCCCGCCGAAAGCGCCCCCGCCTCAGTGTCGACGAGCAGGGCAATCAGGCCGATGCGATGACTCCTCACATGTGGCTCCTTCCATGTGATGATGACGGTGATGCGATGAGTGTGCTGACCTCCTCGAGGTCCTCCTTCAACACGTAGCCGACCGCGCCCGCCTCCGCCGCCGCCCTCCGGTACCCCGGGTCGTCGTACTCCGTGAGCATGATCACTCGCGCGTCGCGGTTTCCGGCGACGATCCTGCGGGTCCCCTCGATACCGTCCATCCCCCCCAGCCGGATGTCCATGAGCACCCAGTCGGGGTTCAAACGGCGGCACAGTTCGATGGCCTCTTCCGCGCTCCCCGATTCCACAATGCGGGTGAGGGGCGGAAGGTCCCTTGCGAGGAGATCGCGCACACCGGCGCGGAGCAGGGGGTTGCCGTCTACGAGAAGAAGGAGGGCCATGCCCCAGTATACCCGGGGCGGGGGCCTGAGGGTAGAGAGAGGGATACGCGATTCAGGCTGAGTACAGCTACTCGGATGGGGGGAGGGATCCCACGTAGGGGGAAGGACTCTACAAGGAGGACCTGTTTTCGAGGGCGAATTGCAGGAGGCGGTTGTATCCCTGCAGGTTGAGCTTCTGGCAGATGTTCGTCCTGTGGTTCTGGACGGTGCGGTAGCTGATGTGCAGGAGCTTGCCGATCTCCCGGCTGGTCCTGTTCTCGGCGATCAGCCGGAGTATCTTCTTCTCGGTGGGCGTCAGCTCCCGCAGCGAAGGCTGGGCCGTGTAAAGCGTCTTCAGCTCTTCGTTCCGCTTCACCAGGTAGTGCGAGACGAGCGGACTGACATAGAACCGGCCGTCCGCCACCGCGCGCAGGCATGCCAGCAGATCGTGCAGCGCACTCTCCTTGAGCACATATCCCTTCACGCCCAGTTCCATGGCGCTGTGGAAGTAGACCTCGTCGTTGTACATCGTGAGAATGACGAACTCCACCTCGATGTTCCGTTCGTTCGCCGTGCGCACGACGTCGAGTCCGCTCATCCCCGGCATCGCGATGTCGAGGACGGCGATGTCGGGAGCGAGTTGCTCCATCATGGCCAGCGCGGAGGAGCCCTCGGAGGCCTCCCCGACGACCTCAAACTCCTTCCCGTCCGCCAGGATCGTCGCGAGGCCGTGCCGGAAGACCGGGTGGTCGTCCGCGATGAGCACGCGTATCATGCCGGTATCCTCGTGGTGATGGTGGTCCCCGCTCCCGCGCCGGTGCGGACGGACACGGTACCGCCCAGCAGGCGTGCACGCTCGCGCATCCCCGAAAGGCCGAACCCGCCCCGTCCGCCCCCCGCGCCGGCGGCAGCCGGGTCGAAACCCTTCCCGTCGTCCTCCACGACGAGCTCCACGGAATCTTCGACGCGGCGGACGGTCACCCGCGCGGTGCGGGCGCCGGAATGGCGCAGGAGGTTGTTGAGGCATTCCTGGGCGATCCGGAAGAGGTTGATCTCCTTCTCTTTCGACAGGACTCCGTCCACGTCTTCCACCGCCGCCGTGATGCCGATATCCGAGGCGGCGGCGAAGCGGGCCGCCACCGATTCGAGCGCCCGGCGCAGGCCGAGACGGTCGAGCGTATGCGGATGGAGGTCGTAGGAGATGTCCCGTACCTCCCGCAGCGTGGAGTGGACCAGGTCCGAGAGCTGCCCGAGTGCCTCGGACAGGTCGGGCCGGTCGGCGGCGGACCCCGCGACGCGGTCCAGCCCGTTCTTCACCACCAGGAGCTCCTGCCCGAGCCCGTCGTGGAGCTCGGCGCCGATCCGCTCCCGCTCTTTCTCCTGGAACGCGATCAGCCTTCGGGAGAACTCACGCTGCGCCTCCCCCTCCTTCTTGAGCTGGCGCACCCGCGCGGAGTACACGGCGATCACCCCGCCCGCCACCGCCAGTGCGGCGAGGCCCCGGAACCACGAGGCCTCCCAGAAGGGCGGGTCGATCCGGAAGGACCAGCCCGCAGGCTCGAGCGACGGGACACCGTCGGCACTCACCGCCCGCACCGTAAACCGGTAGCTGCCGGGCGCAAGCGCGCTGTAGGCGACCGTCCGCTGCGCCGTGGGGGGATGCCATTTGCTCTCCGCCCCTTCCAACCGGTAGAGGTACCGCACGGCGGACGGCGCCGCGAGGCTGATGCCGGCGAAGTCGAACACCCAGTGGTTCTCGGAATGCGCATACGCGCGGGATTCCCCCACCGACGCGGGGAGGCCGTTCACGCTCGCACCGGTGATGTGCACGATCGGGGGGACGGACGAAGGGGGGTCCGGGGACGAGCGGAGGATGCCGACCTCTTCGTTGGTCGCCGTGGCGATGAACCCGCCGGCGAGGGATACGACCGACGAAACCTGCGCCCGCGGGTACTCGGCGATCATCACCACCGAGTCGGGGTGGCTCCGGGGGACGAGGCCCACTCCGGCTCCCGTGGCGAGCCAGACCCCGGCGGTGTCGGCCGCGATCCCCCAAATGGCGTTGCTGCGCAGTCCCTCGCGAAAGCCGACCCTTCTGTATTCGCCGTCCCTGAACCGTACGAGCCCGCCGTACCGCGTACCGATCCAGACCGAACCGTCCGGGCCCTCGGCCAGCGATCGTACGGCGTTGTCGGGAAGGCCGTGATCGCGCGTGGCGAACGCCCATCGGGAGCCCCCCTCGATTCCTCCCCGGAGGAGAGCGAGCCCGCGGCCGAACTCCCCCGCCCAGATGTTCCCGTGCCGGTCCTCGAGGATGGTGCGGACCGAGTACATGGGGAACGTGTCCGCAGCCGCGAAGAACCGGACGAGGGGGGACCGCGCCGAGGGATCGAGCACGGCGACGCCTTCCGGCGTGATGCCGACCCAGGCGCGCCCGCCGGCGTCGATCTTCATCGCGGAGAGGTGTCCGCCGCGGGCGTACGAGGTGCCGCGAATCACGTGCCGCAGCCGGAGGACGGAAGGGCCGTCTCCCCCGCCCCCGGGCAGGTAGGCCTCGAGGTCTCCATCCTTGAACCCGACCCACACCTCTCCGTTCCCTCCGGTGGTGACCACCAGAGGGTCGGGGCCCGTCAGGCGGTGGCGGAACGTGGACCAGCGGTGCTCGTCCCGCCGTCGCACCTCGACCAGGTCTCCCCCCTGGAGGGACCAGAGCCGTCCGGCCGTGTCGCCGGCGATCGACGCGTAGGGGTTGCGCGGGGGCGCGGCGGCGGGGAACCGGACAAGCCGTTCGCCGTGCAGGCGGGTGATCCCCTTCCCTCCGAACCAGATCGAACCTTCCCGGTCGAGGAGCGCGGATGCGGCGTAGCTCCCGTCGAGCCCGTTCTCCGTCCCGTACCGGACGGCGCTTTCGGCGCGCACGTCGCCGGCCGGGAACCGCAGAAGCTCCGTGCCCGAGCGCGTCCAGAGGTGCCCCTTCCGGTCGTCGAAGAGGAAGAACGCAGGCGTCACGCCGATCCGGAAGTGACGCAGCACAATGCCGCGCTCGGCGAGAAAGACGCTCCCGTCCGTCGAAGCAGCCCACACCCGGCCGTCCGCCGAGGGCGCGAGGAGGTGAACCGTGCCGCCGGCCGGCAGAGGCAGTGGGATCCGCGCGAGCCGGTCCATCCCGGGATCATACTGATACAGACCGGAGTCGGCGAGGAACCAGACCGTGCTGTCGGGCGTCTCCAGCAGCGGGGCGACCTGCCCGAAGCGCACCTCCGGCCTGAACGGGGTCGCCTCCCCGTCGCGGATCCGGAAGACCCCCGCCGCCGTTCCGCACCAGAGCATGCCGCGCGAATCCTCCAGAACCGACAGCACGCGGTTCGCGTCACTCGAGCGTCCCAGGCGTACGGCCTTGACGCGGAAGTCGCGGATCAGGCAGATGCCGTCGAGGTTCATCCCGGCCGCCATCGTCCCGGGCTCACTCCGGAGCTCGGTGAGGCAGTTCACGTACGTGCCGGGCAGCCCGTCGGCGGGGGTCAGGTTGCGGAAGCCGGTTCCGTCGAACACGCTGATCCCCTCCCAGGTGCCCGCCCAGAGATACCCGCGGGAATCCTGGACGATCGTGTTCACGATGTCGGAGACAAGGCCGTCGCGGGTCGTGTAGTTCGTGAAGGAGACGATCTGCGCCGGGGCGGCGCCGGTCGGGAGGAGGAGGGCAGCGAGGAGGAGGTACGGTCGGACCGGCATGGCGTCAAGGTACGCAAGGGGTCGGCTCGTGTCAACGTGCCGTCCGATGCGGGAACGCCCCCCGCAAACGCCGCGGCCCGGGGCTGTGGCCCGGGCCGCGGTGTGCATCGTGCGCCGGAGGCGCCGGTCAGAATCGGGCGAGCCTGCGGGCCGCCTCCTCCACTTCCGCCTCCTGTACCAGGACCGCCGCCTCGAGGATGCGGGAGAAGGGAACCGGGGAATCCTTCGACGCCACCCGCATCACCGGAGCATCCAGAAACGTGAAGCCGTGTTCCGCAACGTAGGACGCGACTTCGCCGCCGAAACCGCCGGTGAGCATATGCTCGTGCGCCACCAGCAGGCGCCCCGTCTTCTTGACGCTGGTCATCACCGCTTCCTTGTCCCAGGGCGCCAGGGAGCGGAGGTCGATCACTTCCGCGCTCACCCCTTCGTCCGCGAGCTTCGACGCGGCCCGAAGGGACCAGTGGACGGTGGTGCCCCAGCTCACGATCGTGAGGTCGGTCCCCTCACGCCGTAGGCGCGCCTTCCCGAAGGGGACATAGAACTTCTCCCCGGGGTTGTGCGCCTTGACGAAGAACTGGTTGTAGAGGAACTTCGGCTCCAGGAACAGGGTGACCCCCCGGTTCCGCATTCCGGCCCGCAGCATCCCCGCCGCGTCGTCGGCGAACGCGGGAGTGACCACACGCAGGCCGGGAAGGGCCGTGAAGATCGCGTCCAGGCTCTGCGAATGGTAGAGGCCGCCTCCGATGTAGCCGCCGGAGGCGAGTCGGATGACGATGTTCGGGGCGAACTGCCCGTTCGTGCGGTAGTAGTCGTGCGAGCATTCGATCAGCTGCTCCATCGCCGGCCAGAAGTAGTCGGCGAACTGCGCCCCTTCGATCACCACCCAGATGTCGGGACGGTAGCGGGCGAACCCGTTGGCGGTCCCCACGATGAAGTCTTCAGCAATCGGGGCGTTGAACACCCGCTCCGGACCGAACTCCTGCTGCATCCCCTTCGTCACGTTGAACACGCCCCCCTTCTCCTTGGAGGCGACGTCCTGTCCCCAGAGAAACGTGTTGGGGTTGCGCCGGAACTCGAGCTTCAGGGTTTCGTTGATCGCTTCGCGCAGTGTGATCTGCTGGTCGGCGTGTCCGTGCGGCGCAGCCTCGGTGGTGACGTCGTCCGGCTTTGTTTCCGGCGGGATCACGTGCAGCGTCGCGGTGGCGGGGTCGGGGTCGGGCGAGGCCTCGGCGTTCGCCGCCGCCTGCTCCAGCTCGCGCCGGTTGGACTCTTCGATCTCGACCAGCTCCTCCTCCGAGAAGACCCCCTCCTTCAACAGGTAGGCGCGGAAGCGCGGAAGCGGGTCGCGGCGGCGGGCCTCCTCGATCTCCTCCTTCGGGCGGTAGAGGTCCTGCCGGTCGGAGTTGCTGTGGGAGTTCATCCGGACACAGTCGGCGTGCAACAGCGCGGGCCCGTCACCGCCGCGCACGTAGTCGAGCGCCTCCTGCATCCCGCGCCAGCTGTCGAACACGTTGGTGCCGTCACACTTGACCACCCTCAGGTTGGCCAGCCCGGAGAAGTTGTCCGCCACACAGGCGCTCACGGAGCCCTCGTGGATGGGGACCGAGATTCCGTATTTGTTGTTCTGGATGACGAAGACCACCGGGAGGCGCTCGCGCGCCGCGCCGGCCATCGCCTCGAAGACATACCCCTCCGAGGCGGAGGAGTCGCCGAAGCTCGCGAACGCGATTTCGTCGCCGCCGTAGCGTTTGGCGGCACGGGCGACGCCGGCCGCGTGCAGGGAATGGTTGGCGGTGGCGGAAGAGACGTTTTGCAGCCGGATGGAGGGCTTCGCCAGGTGATTGCTCATGTGCCGGCCCCCCGAGGCGATGTCGGCCGCCTTCGAGATGCCGTTGAGGATGATCTCCTCGGTGGTCAGCCCCGCGGCAAGGCAGGTGAGCAGGTCCCGGTAGTACGGGAAGAGGAAATCCTTCCCCTGGCGGAACGAGAGGCCGAGAATGAGCTGGATGCCGTCGTGCCCGAGGAACGAGGAGTGGTAGGACCACCCCTGCCCCTTCTTCACGTAGGTCTCGGCCTTCTGGTCGATGATCCGGCCGAGGTGCATCAACTGGTACCACCGGCCAGCCGTGTTCTTGTGCACTTTGATGCCGAAATCGTCGAGACCGTAGGCCGACGGCATCACCGCGGGCCCGGCTCCGACTGTCTGCTCAGTCGCCATGAACACAGCCTTTCACAGGGTAAGAGAGGATTGTCGAAGAACAGTCCATCAAATATACGCCATGCCGCCGTGGCAATCAAATCGGCTCGGCGGCCCCCGCCTCGAGCCATCCCACCTTCCCGTCCGCGAGCCGGACTTTGTCCCACCCGTTCACGCGCTCCAGAATCCGCACCTTGACCCCGGCGTGCAGCACGAACGCGTCTGTGCTCGCGGCGTCCGGAGAGTTCTTGGCGGTGGCGACGTCGGCCAGGAGGATCGCATCGCGCCGTTCGGTCAGGTCGGCCCGCTTCCCGAGGAACACCACCAGGGCGAACAGAAACAACGCACCCGCCGCCGCACCCGCGGCGAGACTCCACTTCCTCCGCCGGTAGGTCCGCGCGAGAAGAAACGAGACGGCTGCCGCGGCCGTGAGGAGCAGGAAGCCGTAGGCGAGCCAGGTGATCCCCGCGATGGAGAAGGCCGCCCGCACATCGTCCCAGAGATCCCACACGAAGAGCCGCGGCGCCGGCTCGATCCGGTCGGTGATGAGCATGTTCGCCAGGCGGAGGTTGTGGCGCAGGTCTTCGTCGTCCGGCATGAAGAGCGCCGCCCGCTCGTAGGAGAGAATCGCCTGCGCGATCTTCCCGCTCTTGTACTGCGAGTTCCCGAGGTTGAACCAGAGCTCGCCGCTCTCCACACCCATGGCAACGGCCCCGCTGTATGCCTCCGCGGCACCCTCGTAGTCCCCCGCCTGGAACAGCTCGTTTCCGCGGCGGAAGAAATCCTCCGGAGTCTGTGCCCGTGCCGTGGCGGAGACCGCGAGAAGGATGATGATGAAAAGCCGGTTCATTGCAGTTCCCGTTCAAGGTTCTTCCAGAGCTCCTCCGCGCGGCGGAGGATCCCGGCCACGGCCCCGCGGTGGACGTCCGCGGCGGAGTACCGCAAGCGCTCGATCTCTTCGAGTACCGCCCGCAGCTCGGCGGCCGTGCCGGCCCCCGCCCCGAGACGCACAAGAGCGGCGGCGCCCGCGGCCGGAGACCATCCCGCCCGTTCGATGCCGGTGCGGGCGGCCGTATAGTCGACGAGCGTCCGCTCGAGCCGCCCGAGGAAGCGCGACGCGTCCTTCAAGCCGCCGCCGGACCCCGGCCCTGCCTCCGCTGCCATGGCCGCGAAGGCCTCGCGCGCCACGGTGGATGCGGCCTCACGCACCCTGGTGCGGTTTCTCTTGCGGACCACGAATCCCGCCGCAACGGCACCCGCGGCCAGCAGCGGGACCGCCCACCAGGGGAGTCGGGTCACCGGGGGCGACATCGACGCCGCGGAATCGGTCACCACGATCCCATCCCGTCGGAGAGCGGCGGGGTGCCCACTCCTGATCACCACCGTGTCCGGACTTTCCCCGGAGTCCGCCTCGAGCACGGTGTAGGCGAGCGGACGGACACCCGCGGCGGAATAGCGGCCCCGGAAGACGTCGTAGAAGAAGACCGAGTCCAGGGTCAGCAGTATGCGCCCCGGCTCCCGGGGCACCACGCCGTAGCGGACCATGCGTCTCCCGCCGATCCGTCCCCCGCGCACGTCGACGCTGTCCGCGGTGGTGGGGGGCAACTCGTCTGCAGGGACGCTCGTGCGGAGGCGCGGAACGGAAACACCCCTGACGTTCCCCCTCCCGCTCACGGTCGCCTCGAACCGCGCCTCCTTCCCGGCCCGGAGGGTCTCGGGAAGTGCGCTCCACCGGATCGCGAAGCCCCCCGCGGCACCGGTGAAGCCGGCCGGCGCACCGGCCGGAAGCGGTTCCACCTCCAGGAACAGAGGTGCGCTGCTGACCGTGCGGAACTGCCGTTCCCCGAAATCACGAGGGTTCTTCCTCACCAGCACCGTCACCCGCACGGACATCGGACCGATTTCGAGCTTCCCCGGCCGGAGCGGGAAGAGCGCAACCCGCCGTATCACGTCGGCCCGATAGGCTGCACCTCCAACGTCGGCCGGCGCCGATTCGATCGCGGGCGGAAGGGGAATTTCTTCGACCCAGAAACCGGGCGCGGTGAAGTCGGCCGTCAGTTCGTAGTTGCCCGCGTTCAGGTCTGTGCGCGCGAGCAGGCGGAAAACCAGAGTCACCTGCTCCCCCTGCACCACTCGGGCCCGGTCAACCCTCCCTTCCAGGAGCAGGTCGCGGTCCCCTTCTTGCCCCCCCACCGCGAGCCGCGCGCTGACGAAGGCAAGCAGCATCGCCGCCGCTCTTCGGCGGCCCGCACGGCCCAACCATGGTCTGCGCGTGGGCACGATCTGCCGCCGGGCTCAGCCGGCGAGTCCCTTCTCGATCGCGACGATGATCCTGGTCGCATCGTCGTAGGTGCGCTTCATCCCCGCGGGGTCGAGTCCCGCGGGGGCGAAGCGCGCCATTTCGCAGCTCTCGAGGAGCGACCGAACAGCCGCGATCGTCTCGGGTGGGACCGAACGGCGGCCGAGCTCCTCGGCCGTGCCGTCGATGGAGAGCCCCGAAGGGGGGATTCCGAGTTTGTCGCCGAGGTACTTCCAGAGGGCGCGCGAGACCTCGGCATAGAACTCCGCCCGTGACGCGGGCGGGGCGACGGCTTCGGACCCCTTCTTCAGAAGCTCGGAGGCGCGGCGGAGGCCGCTTCGGGCCACCCTGAGGGCGCGCCGATTCCTGAAGCCCGCTTCATCCAGGAGTACCGCGCGGCGACGCCGTGCGTACACGAACGCCCCCACGACAGCCGCAAGCGGAAGAACACCCATCATCAGCGCGGCCGGCAGGCCGGGGAAAGAGTCGGACCTCGGCCGGAGCGGACCCGTCGAGAGTTTGATGAAGCGAATATCCTGGTTCAGGAGCTCCACGCCGCTCTGCACACCGCCGGCCACGAGCGGCGAGGGTCCGGCTGCACCCTGGACCACATTCAATTGAATCGCAGGGGATGTGAGCGTCCGGTATTCGCCCGCCTCGAGGTTGTAGTACGAGAAGGAGACCGGCTTGATGGTCCTCTTGCCGGGATAGCGCGGGATGAGGAGATACTCGAAGGTCTTCGAACCGCTCACCTTGCCCTTCTCACGGGAGATGGTCTCCGACACCTTCGGCGTGTATTGCTCGAAGTCCTTCGGCAGGTCCAGCACGGGGGCCTCGAGGAGCTTGACGTTGCCTGTCCCGGCGATCCGCACCTTGTAGCTGACCGGCTCGTTCGTCTTCGCGTCCGGACGGTCCACCCCGGCGGTCATGGTGAACGAGCCGACGGCGCCCTTGAAGCCGGGAGGAGCACCGGGGGGGAGGGGGTCCACCTTCACCTTGACCGGTTCCGTCCGGACCGCGTACTGCACTTCGCGGCCGAAGGGGTCGCGGAAGAAGGCGTCGAAGGGGTCGGCCGATCGTGAGCGGACCTGCAGCGTCGTCTGGACCTCCAGGGGGCTGATCTCCAGCGTCCCGGACTGTGTGGGGAAGAGGGCCATGCGGCGGATCACCCCGACGCGGTACTGCTTCCCCTCGATCGTCTCGGTGGCCAGTTCGATGTTCTTCGGGTTCTCGATCTCCTCGCTCCAGAAGCCGGTCATCGCGGGGTTCTTCCCGATCGCGTAGCTGAGCACATTCACGCGCGTGTAGAGCCGGTAGGTGAGGTTCAGCTGCTGCCCCTGGGTGACGCGGGAGCGGTCGACGCTCGCCCGGACAAAGAGGTCGTCCCCCAGGTTCATCCCGGCGTCCCCCCCCCCGGCCTGCTGCTTCGGCTTCGGAGGGGTTTTGGAGACCTCCATGATGAAAGGGGCGGTCGTGAGCACCCGTCCCGACGCCTCCACGGAAGCGGGTCCGATGGTGAACTTCCCGGCCTCGGTGGCCTGCAGGATGTAGCTGTACGTGACCGAGGAGGAGAACTGCCCGTTCACGAACTGCATGCTGGTGGAGGTGTTGGGTCCCGACAGGAGCCGGAATTTCGACAGGTCGGGCGGCTGGAGGTTCTTCGGCCCCGCCTGTCCGGCGCTGCTGACCGTGAACGTGAGCGTGAACTGTTCACCCAATCCCACGGGGTTCCTGTCAACCGCGGCGGTGAACGCCGCGTCCTGTGCCCGGGCGGCGGGGAGGATGAGGAGCATGGTCGCGAACGCGACGGCAGGGAGGTTCATCTCACCAGTCCTTCTCCACCCGTACCCGGGAGGCGGGGCGCTTGCGCAGCTTCTTCTGCACTTCCTTCTCGTTGTTCTTCAGGACTTCCAGGATTCTCTCCGCATCCGCCTGCGCCATCCGGCGTTGCTGTTGTTGCGGCTGCTGCTGTTGCTGCTGTTGTTCATCCTGTTTGTCCTGCCGCTGATCCTGCGGTTGCTGCTGGGGGTCTTGCTGTTGTTGCTGCTGGTCCTTGTCCTGTTTCTGGTCCTGTTGTTGCTGTTGTTGCTGCTGCTGTTGCCTGCGCAGCTTCTCGAGCGCGTACGAGAGGTTGTACTTCGCGTCCTGGTCGTCGGGGCGCTCTTTGAGCGAGCGTGCGTAGGCGCGGACCGCCTCCTCGAGGCGTCCCGCCTTGAGGTGCGCGTTCCCCGCGTTGTAGTACGCCCCCGCCCTCTCCTCGACCGACAGCGGGCCCTCCGCGGAGGCGCCGAACGCATTGATCGCGGCGTCGTACTGTCCGCGCCGGTACCGGCTGTTGCCGATGTTGAAGTCCGCCTGGGGGAGCGCCCGTTCCGTGCCGACCGAGGCGCGATAATGCTCCTCCGCCTCTTCGTACTCCTTCGCGCCGTAGGAGGAATTGCCGCGCTCCATGTGGTACCGCTTCCACTGGCCGTCCGCGGCGCCCGGGAGGAGCAGGGCTGCCGCCAGGAGCCCCGAGATTCCGTACCGTGTCATCGCTTCGCCTCCTCCTCCGGTGTTCCGAGCACATTCAGCCGCCCCGCCCACGGCGAGCGCGTCTCCGAGAGCAGGGCGTCGAAGAGGAGGAGGAGGAACGCGGCCAGCAGGATGGGCTGAAACCGGTCCTCATAGTCGGTGAACTGCTTCACGCCGAACTCCCGCTTCTGCAGGGCGTTGATGTCGTTGTAGATCGCCTCCAGCTCGTCCTGCGTGTTCGTTCCCCTGTAGTACTTCCCCTTTCCCGCCGCCACGATCCGCTCCAGTGCTCCCTCGTCCAGGCGGGTCACCACCACCTGACCGTTCCTGTCCCGCTTGAAGTCCACCTGCCGCCCGGCCCCGTCCAAGAGGGGTATGGGCGCGCCGCCGGGGGAGCCGAGACCGATGCAGTAGATCAGCACTCCCTTCGCGGCCGCCTCCCGCGCGGCCGCATCTGCGTCCCCCTCGGTGTTCTCGCCGTCCGAGATGATCACGAGGACCTTCGTGGACGGCTCCGAGAAATCGAGCGATTCCATGGCACGCCGGATGGCGGTGCCGATGGAAGTGCCCGGAGTCGGGACGGCGTCCACGTCGATGACGTCGAGGAAGAGGTTCGCCGCGCTGTAGTCGCTCGTGAGCGGGAACTGCACGTATGCCTCCCCCGCGAACACGATCAGGCCCAGGCGGTCGCCCGCCAGGCGTCCGATGAGATTGCGGATCTCGAACTTCGCCTTCTCGAGCCGGTTCGGCCGTATGTCCTCGGCCCTCATGCTCATCGAGACGTCGAGCGCGATGAAGATGTCCACCCCCTCCTGCTTCACCTCCTGCAGCCGTGTGCCGATCTGCGGATTCGCCAGCCCGAGCACGACGAGTGCGAGCGCGGCGAGGGTGAGGGCCGCCTTCATCCACCGCTTCGCGCTGCTGTGCTCCGGCGTCAGGCGGCGCAGCAGCACCCGGTTGCCGAAGCGTGCGAGCAGACCCGCCCGGTTCCGCGCCGCGAGCCAGAACCCCACCGCCAGGAGTGGGACGAGCAGCAGGAGCAGCAGGTAGTCCGGACTGGCCAGCCGCAGCATCAGGGGATCCTCCGAAGGAGTGTGGCACCCAGGAGCACTTCGAGCACCACGAAGACCAGAGCCCCGAGCGCCCACGGGGCGAAGAGCTCCGTGTAGGAGCGGTATGCCCGCACCTCGATGCGGGTTTTCTCGAGGCGGTCGATCTCCTGGTAGATCTCCTTCAGTGCGCGGTTGTTGGTTGCACGGAAGTACTTGCCCCCCGTCATCAACGCGATGGTCTGCAGCGTCTTTTCGTCCACCTCCACCGGCACCATCTGGCGGACGACGCCGAAGGGCGTCTGCGCCGGATAGGGCGCCTGCCCGATCGTACCGACTCCCACGGTGTACACGCGCACGCCGAAGCTCTGCGCGATCTGTGCGGCCGTGACCGGGTCGATCTCCCCCCGGTTGTTGACTCCGTCGGTGAGGAGGATCATCACCCGGCTCTTCGCGGCGGTCTCCTTCAGCCGGTTGACGCCCTGCGCCAGTCCGAGCCCGATGGCGGTTCCGTCCTCGATGATGCCGGTCCGCACCTGCAGCAGGAGGTTCTTGAGCACGCGGTGGTCGAGCGTCAGCGGGCACTGTGTGAAGCTTTCGCCGGAGAACACCACCAGCCCGATGCGGTCGTTCGACCTTCCGTCGATGAACTCCTGCGCCACGGCCTTCGCGGCCTCGATGCGGTTGGGACGGAAGTCCTCGGCGAGCATGCTCCCCGAGATGTCGAGCACGAGCACGATGTCGATTCCCTCCGTCGTCACGTCCTCACCCTGGGAGGTGGTCCGCGGCCGGGCGACGGCCACAATCAGGAGGGAAAGGGCGATCAAACGGAGGAGGAACGGGAAATGCACCAGCCGCTCGCGCAGCGTGGGCCTCGACCGCGCGAAGGGGAGGAGTGTGGAGTACTGGAGGGCAGGCGCACGGCGCCCCCGGCGCCAGAGGTACCAGGCCCCGAGAACGGGCACCACGAGGAGCCCCCAGAGGTACTCGGGGTTTGCGAAGGTGACGTCAGGCCCCCACATGCAGTTCCTTCCGCTGTCTGTCGGGGGGGGAGGATGGTGCCGGGCGCTGGCGGGTGAGCTCGACGAACCGCTGCGCCGACGTCATCGCTTCGGGATGCTCCGCGATCGGGGGTTGGTGCTTGGCGAATTTGACCAGATCCGCCACCCGGAGCAGGCGTTCCAGCGGCGCCGTCGTCTCCGGCGGGAGCGCGAACACGCGCAGCCCCTCCAAGATCTCGTCCGTCGTCTGCTCCAGGGCGCGCGTCCGGAAACGGAGTTCGATGTACTCCCGCACGATCTCGGTCACTTCGGAGTAATAGGGTTTCAGGAGCCCCTGCTCCCACAATTTCCTCTCGCGGAGGGCCCCGAGCTTCTGCAGCGCGATCTCGTGCGCGGGCAGCTGCACCGGGGGTGCGGGTGCCTCCGCAGGGGCGGGTTTCTTCTTCCGTTCCTTCCACGCGCGGACGGCGTGGAGGGTGAGCATCGCCAGCGACGCGAGGAATCCCGCGAGGGACGCAAGTTCCCAGATGGCCCAGGGGAGCCCCACCGGCGGCTTGATGTCCCTGATTTCCGCGGAGGTGTCCACGGGTACCGTACGGACCACCACCGGGATCGGCTCGGTTGCGAGCCGGAGCACGGCGCTGTCGCCCGGCACTTGCGCGAAGAAGGCGAGCGGGGGAATCGGCGTGGCGCCGGAGTCGTAGCGCGCGAGAACCACCACGGCGCGGCTCTCGGTGGCACCGAGGTGCTCCACGCTGCCGAGGCGGACGACCGTGAACGGCCCAACGGTGTCCCCGAAGGCCGGCTGTAGCCCGGTGCCCGCGGGGTGGATGAACCGCACGTGCACGTGGATCCAGTCCCCGACGAGGAACCGCGCGGAATCCACCCCGGCGCTCGCCTGCAGCCCCTGGGCGGAAACGCCCCCGGGTGTCATCGCCAGGAGGGCGGCCGCAGCGACGATTACGCGCGCGGTCACCGGCGGCGCTCCCGAAGGCGGAAGAAGTCCACGATCGGCTTGATATACGGGCGGTCCACCCTGATGGGAATGGAATCCACCCTGCTCCGGACGAAGATGTCCTTCCGCTGTGCGCGCCGCCGTTGCCAGTGCCCCGCGAACTCGTTGCGCACGGCACGGCTCGACGTGTCGATCCACCGCTCGATGCCGCTCTCCGCGTCGCGCAGCTTCATCAGTCCGACCGGCGGGAGCTCTTCTTCCCGCGGGTCGGTCAGTTCCACCGCGATGAGGTCGTGCTTCCGGCTCACGATCCGGAGGATCTTCTCGTAGCCCTCGTCGATGAAGTCGGAGATCACGAAGGTGATCGACCGTTTCTTGCTGACGTGGTTCAGGTATTCCAGCGCCTGCCGGATACTGGTCCCGCGCCCGGCCGGGGCGGGTTCGAGCAGCTCCCGGATGATGCGCAGGATGTGCGCCCGGCCCTTCTTCGGGGGGACGAACTTCTCGATCCGGTCGGTGAAGAGGATGAGCCCCACCTTGTCGTTGTTCTTGATCGCCGAGAAGGCGAGGACGGCGCAGATCTCCGCCGCGATGTCCCGCTTCAGCTGCGTCACCGAGCCGAACTCGCCGGAGCTGCTCATGTCCACCACGAGCATCACCGTGAGCTCCCGCTCCTCTTCGAAGACTTTCACGAAGGGGTGGTTGAAGCGCGCCGAGACGTTCCAGTCGATGGTGCGCACGTCGTCCCCGAACTGGTACTCCCGCACCTCGGAGAATTCCATCCCGCGCCCTTTGAAGACGCTGTGGTATTCCCCCGAGAAGATCTGGTTGACCAGACCGCGGGTCTTGATCTCGATGCGGCGGACTTTCTTGAGGAGCTCTCATGTGTCCATACTGTTCAGCTCACGCAGAGTCGCAAGGGACGCGAAGCCGCAAAGACTCCCATGGATATCATCGCGCCGGCTCCGCGAGGCCGTTGACGACCCGAGTGACACCTTCTTTGATGGTTGCCGCTCCGAAATTGACGAGCAGCCCGAGGCGCTTGTCCGCAAGCCGCAAATACGTCAGCAGCTGCTTCGCGTGAACCGGTGCGGTCCGTTCAACGGACTTGAGCTCCACGATCACTTTCTCGTCAACGAGCATGTCGATCCTGTATCCCTCTTCGATGCGGAGCGCCCCGTACTCGACCGGCAGCGAGACCTCACACCGGACCGTCAGGCCCAGCTCCCGGAGCTCGTACTCCAGAAGCCTCTCGTACACCGACTCCAGCAACCCTGGCCCGAGGGTGGTATGAATCCTGTACGCAGCATCCACCACGAGCGTCGCGATTGCATTCTCATCCCTCTCCTTCGCGCCGGCGGCTTTGCGCACCTTTGCGTCTTCGCGCGACATGTCCTGTTTCAAGGCACTTCGATCTTGTTCAGCACCTCCTGCACGATCTGCTCCGAGGTGACCTCCTCCGCTTCCGCCTCGTAGGTCACCGCCACGCGGTGCCGCATGACGTCCAGACACACCGCCCGCACGTCCTCGGGAATCACGTACCCGCGCCGCTTGATGAAGGCGTAGGCCTTCGCCCCGATCGCAAGGTTGATGCTCGCCCGCGGGGAGGCGCCGTAGCTGATGAGCTGCGCGAGGTTGTTGAGCTTGAAGTCCTTCGGCGAGCGCGTGGCGAAGACGATGTCCAGGATGTACCGCTCCACCTTCTCGTCCATGTAGATCTCCTGCACAACGCTCCGGGCACGGAGGATGTCCTCGGGGGAGACGACGGGCGTCACCCCGGGGAAGCCGCCGCGCACGTTGGAGCGCATGATCGAGAGCTCCTCGTCACGCGACGGGTACCCGATCTTCACCTTCAGCATGAAACGGTCCACCTGCGCCTCCGGAAGCGGATAGGTGCCCTCCTGCTCGATCGGATTCTGCGTGGCGAGGACCAGGAAGGGGTCGGGCAGAAGGTAGGTTTGCTCCCCGATGGTCACCTGGCGCTCCTGCATCGCCTCCAGCAGCGCGCTCTGCACCTTGGCCGGAGACCGGTTGATCTCGTCGGCCAGGATGAAGTTGGCGAAGATCGGCCCCCGGCGAGTCTGGAAACTCCCGTCCTTCTGGTTGTAGATCATCGTCCCCACCAGGTCCGCGGGGAGCAGGTCGGGTGTGAACTGGATCCGCTGGAATCTCGCACGGATGGAGGCCGCCAGGGTCTTCACGCTGAGGGTCTTGGCGAGACCCGGCACACCCTCCAGCAGGATGTGGCCGTTGGCGAGAAGCCCGACCAGCAGCCGCTCCACGAGGTACTTCTGGCCGACGATCACCTTTCCGACCTCCATCGTGAGCAGGTCGACGAATGCGCTCTCGCGCTGGATCTTCTCGTTGATTGCCTTGATGTCCGTCGACATCCAACCTCCGAAATGTGCGTAAGTGCTTGTCAGATCAGGAGATAACGAAATTCAATATACCATTTCCGCCGATGGGATTCAATCCCTTCTACGCCGGGAGAGGCCCCCGGGGTGCACTTCCAGGGGCGCCCCGGGGCGAGGTCGGCCCCCACTTTTCGTATCTTTCGCCCATGAAGACCCTTCTCCTCGTCTCCGGGCTCGGCGACCGTCCCAGGGACCGCGACCTGGAACGCGCCGGCCGCGAGCCCCGGCTCACGCTCTTCAACGACCGGCTCGGGTGCGATACCATCAACCGCGCCGCGGTCCGGTCAGTCCCCGGGATTCGCGGAGCGTTCTACCGTCTCCTCCCCGTGCCGGCCGCGCAGGCGGTCGAGGCCTGGGTCCGGCGGCGCGACTACGACGCGGTCATCAGCTGGGCGGACGACATCGCCCTCGCCCATGCCGCCGTCAAGCTCGTCACCTTCTCCCGCCATCCGCATGTGGCGATGATGACGTGGCTCTCCAAGCCGAAGAAGGCGCTGCCGTTCCGCTTGCTCCACCCGGGCATCGACCGGCTCCTCCTCTGGTCCACCGTGCAACGCGAGGCCGCGCTCCGCCTCGGCGCGTCCCCGCGCGCGGTGGCGCTCCTCGGGCGTCGCGCCGACACGACCTTCTGGCGCCCTGTGAACGGACCGACCGACACGGTGTGCTCCGCCGGCAGGGAGATGCGGGACTTCCCCACGCTGGTCGAGGCGATGCGGGACACCGGCATCCCGTGTCACATCGCGACCGGCGTGTACCCCGACGGCCGGCTCTTCGAGACGGTGAAGAACCTGTATCGCGTCGGCGATCTTCCGGCAAACGTGACGGTCGGCTCCATGACCCGCGAGGAGCTGCGCGCGCTCTACGGCCGGTCACGTTTCGTCGTGGTGCCGCTCCACCCCACAGACACCGACAACGGCGCGACGACGATCGAGGAGGCGATGGCCATGGGGAAGGCGGTGCTCTGCACGCGCACGGCGGGACAGGTGGACCTGGTGCGGGAGGGTGAAACGGGGATCATGGTGCCGCCGCACGACCCCGCAGCGCTTCGCGCAGCGGTGGTCCGCCTGTGGGAGAACCCCGCGGAGGCCGCGCGCATGGGCGCCAACGCCCGGGCGCTGGCGGAGGAGCGGCATTCGCTCGACCGTTTCGTCGACGACGTGGAAGGGATCGTCCGGGAGGCGGTGCTGGAGGCGCGGGCCGGCCGTCAGCGGCTCCGGAGCGGGTAGCGCACGAGCGACCCCCTCCCCCCCTGCCCGTCGTTGCAGATCAGCATGGTGCCCTCCGGCAGGAAGGTGATCCCCTCCGGGTGGCGGTTCACCTTCGCGGAAAGGCGGCGCTGCGCCAGCACGGTGCCGTCACGCGCGACCTCGACGATGCACCCCCCCTCCGCGCTGATGACGAAGAAGGTCCCCGCGACCGGGTGGAGCGCGATGTCGGACGGATTGAACTTCTTCGGCTCGGTGACGGTGATCTCCTTCAGCCGGATCAGGAGCCGCGGTGGTTCCAGCAGCCGCTTCGCCTTCAGATCGAACGCGTAGGCCGCCTTGACCCCTTTCAGCCCGTGCCCCGGATCCCCCTTGCAAAGGAGGAGGAGGCAATCCCCCGCGGGATCGTAGCAGAGCCCCTCCACGTCGTTCCCCGCATCCAGGCCGGTCCGGTAGACCCTGAACTGCACCTGCTGGCGGTCTCCCCCCTCGCGGAACTCGTAGAGCTCCCCCTTGCTCGTGACCAGATAAACCGCCTCGCCCCGGCGGGCGATCCCCTCGAAGTCCCCGCTGACGCCGAACGAGCCGAGCGAGAAGCGTTTGACGATCTTCCCCTCGACCGCGTCCACCTGGTAGAGCACGCCCTCCTCGTCGTTGTGCGCCAGCACCCGGCCGTCGGCGGTGGCGGTCAGCCCCGACGCCTCGTCCAGCGGCCGGGGAAGGGTCACGGGACGCACGTCCGCTTCCACCGCGTAGCGGGAAAGCCATGCTTCCTGGGCAACGGCTTCGGACCGGGCGAGGAGGAGGAGTGCTCCCAGGGCGGCACGAGGGGTCCGCAGGGCGAGGGTGCTCATTGGGGAAAAGGGGGAGGTCGGGCGGTCAGCGGAGCGAGGCGAGCTGCCCGGGCGTGAGGAGCCATTCGAGCGTCGCGCAGCGTCCGTAGCGCAGGTTGTCCACGGCGAGTTTGGCGAGCCCTCCTTTTCTCAGGTCGATGGAGAGATCCTCGGTCCCCGAGAGGAGCACCGACATCAGCCCGCTCATCGCCGGCTCGTGCCCCACCAGGAGCACTCTGGTGGCGGCTTCTTCCGCGATGGTGCGGACGAGCCGCTCCGGGTCGCCGTCCGACGCAAGGTCCTCGACCACGGTGAGCTTCTCCATCAGCCCGAGTTCGCCCGCCGCGATCTCGGCCGTCGCCCGCGCGCGCGCATAGGGGCTGGTCAGCACGGCGTCGACACCCAGCTCGAGGGCTCTCATCCCGGCGGCGATCTTCCGCATCTTCTTCACCCCTTTCGGCGTGAGCGGACGGTCGCTGTCCCGTTCGAACCCGGGGCTCCCCCGTTCGACGGCGATCGCGTGGCGCAGGAAGTAGAGTTCCATGGTGGCTGCCCCCGGTGCTGTCACTGCTCCCGTCCGCCTGTCCCTGACGCGGCGGCACGGAGTGGTCCCCAGAATGCGTGCAGATCGTCCGCCCCCCGCAGGAACTCCTCCACCGCGGCGGTCCGCCGCCGGAGCAGTTCCATCTGGAGGGGCCGGAGGCCCGCCCGCGACGCTGGGGGGCGCTGCAGGACGAACGCGTTGAACGATCGTATCATGACCTCGCTGTCCTGCACCTCCCCCATCCGCACCTGGTAGGCGTTCATCGCCTTCAACTCCGCCTCGCCGACGGTGCCGACCAGCGGAGCCAGCGCCTCCACACGGTAGCGGAAGCGCTTGAACGCGAGACGGAGCCGGTGGATCGTGGCCGTGCGGTCCGGGTCCACCGCCCGCAGCAGCTGAACGCACCGCGTGAACGCCATCCCTGCCGACCCGATCATCGCCGCACGGAGCGCTTCGCGTCCCGCGGGGTCCTCACCCACCTCCAGCACCTGCCGCCGCATCGCGGCGATCGTGCGGCCGAGCACGGCGGGCCGGATCCGTTGGAGGCGTCCGGAGAGCCGCCGCACCAGGACCTTCTCACGGAGGCGAAGCATCGTACCGAACGGTGCGCCCGCCGTATGTGCTCCGGTGATCTCGTCGAACGCCAGCAGCTGCACCTGCGTGTCGCGCAGCGGGTCGAACAGGTCCACCTGTTTCTTCAGCCGGCGGCGGCGGCGCTGCATTTCTTCGTCCGGCAGGACGGCAAGCACGATGTCCACGGTGGCCAGCAGGCGCCGCGTGGCCACCCGGAGATCGTGCACGGCGTTTTCGGAAAAGCGCGTGCGTGTTCGCCGCAGGTTCCTCAGGCAGGCCTTCCAGCGCTCGTCCAGCGAGCGGGCGAGAACCGTCCCTGCATGGGGGGGGGCCGGCGCGCGCCGCCGCCGCCGAGGCTTCGGGCGGACCCCGCGGCGGAGGGGGGGCGGGGCGCGCCGTGCCGGGGACCTGCGCACGCCCTGTCCGGGCCTCATTTCTCCACCGCGAGTTTCACGGCGAACGTCTCTTCGAAGAGCGCGGACTTCTTCGCAAGGGCCCATCGTTCCAGCAACAGGTCCCCCTCCCCCTCGAGTCGCAGGACGACACGGGGTTTCCGGAACTCCACCGTGAACCCGCTGACCCGCGCGGCATGTTCGTTGTCCAGCGCGTCCGCCACCCGGAGCAGGGCGGCGAGCTTCGTGACCACCACGCGGTCTTTCGACGACAGCACCCGGTAATGGTCGTGTTCCACCTTGGGGAACGACTTCCGGTGGTAGCGGGCCACGTTCGCCACGACCGCCATGTGTGCCTGGGTGAGTCCCACCACCGGACTGAAGCTCAGGAGATAATGGGAGTGTTTGTGGTGGTTTGCGAGGGAGACGATCGTCCCTATGTCGTGCAGGAGGGCGGCCACCTCGAGGAGAACCCGGTACTCCACGCCGAGGTTGTGCAGCACGCGCGTTTCGTCGAACAGCCGCGCGGCGTAGCGGGCCACCGTGGTGCCGTGCAGCTCGTCGAACGTGTAGCGGCGGCCCACCTGCAGCGCCGCGGTCATCACCTGGTCCCGGTAGGCGTGCTTGCGTTCCCCGTAGAGTTCCTCGATCATGTCGATCAGGAGGCCGTCCTTCAGCCCGACGCGCGGGATGAGGATTTCCTCCACGCGAGCCTGCTTGACGATCTTCTGCAGCACCATGGAGGCCGGCACGATGACATCGGCCCGGTCCGGCCGCAGCCGGAGTTCGCTCACGCGCTCGTCGAAGCTCATCCCCTGGAGCTTGCGCGCCAGGATGTCCAGCTCATCCGTGGTGAGCACCGTGTCCTTTTCCTTTCCGAGGAACTCCCGCCGCAGGTCCCCCAGGGCTTCGATGTTCCCACCGGTCCCCACGCACAGATCGATCGCCTTGTCCCCGATCTCCCGCTTGAACCGCTTCTGGGCGGCGTCGAGGTACTCGCGCGCGAGCTGGTTGAACTGCTTCTCCCCCAGTTTCTTTTCGTCGAGCACCTGCAACAGCCGCACCGCCCCCAGGCGGAAGCTCTCGGTGGAGATGATCGTGCCGTCGTCCGAGAGGGTGATTTCGGCGCTGCCGCCCCCGATGTCGATCAGCATGGCGAGTTTCCGGTCCAGCCGGACGCTCTCCGCCACGCCGAGGTGGATGAGGCGGGCCTCCTCCTCGGCGTTGATCACCGCGAGTTCGATGCCGGTTTCCTGGACCACCCGGTCCAGAAAGAGCTCGCGGTTGAGGGCCTCGCGGGCGGCGCTGGTGGCGACCGCGCGGGTCCACTTGGCCCCGTGCATCTCGATGATCGAGCGGAAGCGCAGAAGGGCCTGCACCGCCCGCTCGATCGTGTCGTCGGAGAGCGTGCCGCGCGTGAAGACGTCGGCGCCGAGACGGACCGGTTCGCGGAGGTTCTCGATGATGGTCAGCCGCCGCTCACCGTCCACGTTCCCGACGGCAAGGCGGAGGGCGTTGGAGCCGACGTCGATGGCTGCGATGGTGGGCATGGTGCGCGCGGGATGAGGGTGTCCCCCGGGGTTCGGGGCGGTGCGACCGTCGTGTAAATATAGAACAATCGCGCGCGGAGAGCAACGACTCCGCTCCGGTCAGGCGATCAGGCGCCAGAGCTGCGCGACGAGGAAGCAGACGAGGAACCCCAGGAGGACGGGGAGCAGCGCGGAGACCGCAGTCCACTTGACGCTTCCGGTCTCCTTGTAGATCGTGTAGATGGTGGTGGAGCAGGGGTTGTGGAGGAGGCTGAAGAGCATCAGGTTGACCGCCGTGAGGAGGCTCCACCCTCCGGCCTGGAAGAGCGCCATGTACTCGAGTTCACGCTCCAGCTCGAAGAGCACGCCTGCACCCTGCCCGTACCCGGCCACGCCGGTGGTGAGCACGGTGAGCATGAGCACGGTGGGGATGACGATCTCGTTGGCCGGGATCGCGATCACGTAGGCAAGGAGGATCACCCCGTTCAAGCCGATCGTCACGCCCAGAGGGTCGAGCCATTCGATCATGTGCTCCGCGAGGGTGGCGCCGCCGACGTGGATGTTCGAGAGGAGCCAGGTCAGCGCCCCCGCCGGAACCGCGAACACCACCGCGCGCCAGAGGACGAACACGGTCCGGTCCACCAGGGACGTATAGAGCGTGCGGAGGATCCGGGGCGGACGGTACGGCGGGAGCTCGAGGCTGAACGAGGACGCCTCCCCTTTCAGCATCGTGCGGGAGAGGAGCCACGAGACTCCGAACGTGAGCGCGATGCCCAGCAGGGTCACGACGGCCACGGCGCCGGCCGAAACCGCGCCCGCGAGGGGGGGCGGGGCGAGGACCCCGATGAACAGGGTGGCGATCAGGATCTGCGTGGGCCAGCGGCCGTTGCAGAG
>Ga0114939_10000967_pt1 | contig 23350 bp, 16 predicted proteins | sample AshMeaCrysSpring_FD_87196 | JGI IMG/M metagenome (GOLD analysis project Ga0114939, IMG submission 87196) | Groundwater microbial communities from Big Spring, Nevada to study Microbial Dark Matter (Phase II) - Ash Meadows Crystal Spring | ecosystem: Environmental > Aquatic > Deep subsurface >...
AACATGTTCATCTGCAGACCGGCGTCGCGACCAGACTTTGTCTCCAAAGCCCCCTCACTCGAACTCTCTCCCCTGCAACCGTTCGGGGAGAGACGGCATGTTGAATCGCTACGCGACTGTTTTGCTGAATGGATAGCTGCTTTTCTATGTTGAGCCAACGCCTAGATTACACCGAAGCGACGCGCAGGGGTGGAAGACCGCACCGATGGATGGGCTTGCCGTGGAATGACAGGCCGAGCTTCGGGCGGAAGCCCAAAGGCCTTCGCCAGCGACCGAGCGAATCGGGAGGGCCACGCTTGGAACCACGACGGGCGTGCGGGAAGTCGGATCACGCGCCCCGCATTGCTTGAGGTCGACGCTGGTCTCGCAGCGCCTGGCAGCGGCGGACAATCCGCACGAGTTCTTCAAGGACATCGTCTTCGGACATGCCGTCGGTCATCAATACGGTCGCGTCCGGTGCAGCCCGCAGTCGCCCGATGGCGCGCGAGCTGTCTTCTTCGTCGCGGCGAATCTGGTCGGACAGCAGGTCGGCAAATGCAACTTCCACGCCTGCGTCGCGTAACTGCATTTGCCGACGTCGGGCACGTTCCTCAGGGCTCGCCGTGAGGAAGATCTTGCATTCGGCCAACGGAAAAACCTCCGTCCCCTGATCCCTGCCTTCCGTAACCAGGTCGCGGCCTTCTGCCAGTTGCTGTTGACGCCGGGTCAGCGCTAGTCGAGCCGGAATCGAATCCGCCACATAGCGGATGTGCCGCGTGACTTCTGGAGCACGAATCGCTTCCGACACATCACGTTGGTCGATGTAGATCCGTTGACCATCCCATCGCATCGGCAATTGCTCGGCGAGCACACCAAGGGCCGCCGAGTCAGACCAGTCATATGCGGATTCCAGCGCTGCCAGCGTGACACAGCGGTACAGCGCGCCCGTGTCCAAGAACGCGAACCCCAATTTCGCAGCCAGTCGACGGGCCAAGGAGCTTTTGCCAGCACCCGCAGGGCCATCGATCGTGACAATCATGCTGTCCATCGCCCCTAAATCTTCTGCTGCCTGCGCTGACTCCAAGCTGAATCTCCACGTCGCCACTGGATTGTAGATCGTCCGCCTGGCCCGCAGCGACCCTGTGGGTTCAGAGACCGCGGGCAGTGGCTGAAGGGCTCACCGCTTGCCGAACGTTGGCCAAATCGTTCTCCACTTGAACCTGTTCTTCGCTGCTTACCTGCTGTTGCCCGCCGAAGCGGAGCCGATAGTACAAAGATGTCATGCGACGCAATGAAAGCGTAACCGGATCGGCCGTCGGGGCCGCTGGAACCAGTCGAACCGCGGCCGCCTCAGCGAACTCAGCGGGTGTTTGAGGAGGTGCGCGATGGATCTTTGCGGCCGCGAGTAAACGCAACAGTTCGTCATAGAACAGTACGCCCCCGGACGCTTTGACGGCTTTGAGTTTAGGCAAGCCGCTCCGCCACAAGCGGGCCAGAATTCGTCGCAGGCCGCCAAAGAGCAGCACCAGGAAAACGATCGCGACCATCGCAAGGAAGAACGCGGGAATACTGAAACGGCCTGTCAATGAGAACTCGCCGGCTCCCAGTTGACCGGCCCGCATTCGCGCCAACCAGTTCCGCGTGGTCAGAATGAAACGGGCGTAGGGGTTATCGGCGGATGTCGCAAACCAGCCGTTGAACCAATTACCCGTTCGCTGCTGGCCGCCCCGTTCCAAGACGAAGTCCTTCCACAGAACTTGCGCGTAATCGAAAGCCTGATTCGACGCACGGCGGTTGGCATCTGCTGAGAGTGCCGGCGTCGGATCCAGCCGCAACCATGCTCCGCCCCGAGATGGCTGGCCGGGCAGTGCCAACTGCGGAGGCAGCTCCGATTCCGCAATGTAGGCCTCGACCCATGAATGAGCGTCTCGCTGGCGGACCAGGTAATATTTTCCCAGTTCGTTGTACTCGCTTGCGTGGTAGCCAACGACAAGTCGGGCCGGAATCCCTTGACTGCGGAGCATCAGCGCGAGTGCTGCAGCGAAGAACTGGCAATGTCCCTGACGATGGACCGCTACGAATTCCTCCACTGGGTCCAGCGAGCGATCACGAGGTCCGGTCAGGCTGTACGTGTAGCGATATCCACCGGTCTCTGAGAGATGCTGCTCCATTGCCAGCGCGATTCCCACGGAAGTTTGCTGGTTTGGCGGCAGATCCAAAACAACCCTCTGGGCTTCCTTCGCCAACGCCGGGAACCGCGACAGATTGATCGCCAGCAACTGCTCCATTTGCTGAGGGTCATCCGCCGGATCCTGGATGCTGCTGCTTTCGCCGGGATCCGCGCCAGCACGTAACCAAGGCGTCTGCCGCCCATTCTGGTACCCGTGCGTGATGAATCGATATTGAAAGACGCCTGCGACCAGTTCAGCCGAGTTATCGCGAACTAACTGCCTGCGATTAGGCCAGTAAGTCATCCCCTGAGACATGTTGTCCGCATAGATCGGCTCGATGCCGAACAACGTGGTGGAACTGTTCGGCTCCTGGGTGATCTCCACACGCAATCGCTCAAAGTTCAGGGGCACCCCGCGCCGCGTGCGGTAAGCGGGCAAGATGATCGGCCGCTCCCCTAGTCGCGGTCGACTTGCCGTCCATTCTCCTCGCCTTCCTTGCAGCCGATAAGAATCCAACACGACGCCGCGGAGGTAAGGATCGTCCGTGGGACGTACCTGGGCCCCACTCCGCACATCGGTGAAACCGACACGCATCACCAGTTCGTCGCTTTGCTGCAAGCGGCCAAGCTGGTCCAGCGTCACGCGATCCGTAAAACCCGTTACCGGCGCACCATATCGGCTGGCGTTGTTGCGGTCCGTTCGGGGCAGTGCATAGAAAAAAATCATCCCCATGATCAGGACAGGCGGCGCCAAGCTGGTCAAAACCAGCCAGGCGTTTGACCAAGGATTCCATGGAACAGGCGCTTGTTCATTGGCGACGCGAATCGTCCCCTGATCGGTACGCGCCTCTGCCAGTCGCTCGCTCTCCGAGTAATGGTGCAGCAGCACCAGCGTGGCGAGGCCAACCGCCACGAAGGGGACCAGCAACACACCAAAACCCAGGGCATCGTTCAGAATCGCCGCCACAATCAGTTGCAGGATGCAAAAAACACTGAGCTGCTCGTAAATGCGGACCGATTTCTTCTGCCAGAGCAGGATCGATTGAGCGCCCACCAGCAGGCCTGCAACGGCAAGCAGCTGACTTGCATCCTGGTCCGCCGCGTAACGGAAAAGGCTGTAAGCGGCCGTGGTCAACAATAGCCCGTTCGCCAGATACGGATGCAGGTGAAACCAATTCAAGTGGTCATTGAAGATCAGTGCCGTGATGGCGGCAATCGCACCCAGCACTGCCAGTTCACCGGCATCGGGTGCCGAGCCTAACAGCATGCATCCCAAGACGCAGAGCAGCGTGAAGTACCACGGCAAGACTCGTTCCACAGTCATAGGCTTGACTTTCGCTTTACCGACATTTCACACCGGTAAACGGCCGCCCGCAACAGACTGGCAGGGGTGGCCTCAGTCGCCGATCGCTCCTGCGAGGAATCCACACAAGTCCGGTCCTTGTTTCTGTCAATCGTCGGCTGCCAGCCCGCCGGGAGACAAACCATCGGGATACCCAACGCTCCCTCCGTATCAATCTCTGGGAACCGCCACATTCAATCCAGAGTCCTTCGGATTCAGACCTTGACCTTTTCGGCCGGCTTGGCGTCCGCCACGGGACTACCCAGGCTGGGCACGACACGACGGAGCAGCCGGTGGATCGATCCTGAACCTCCTTGACCGTTGCTGGACAGAGTCGCAGAAAGACCCTTGTCCGACGGGTCATCCCTGTTCTTTTGAGCGACGGCAGGCTGGAAAAGTTGCTCGGTCTCCGGAGCGCGCGTGTCGATCCATTGGGCCGCAATTCGTTCCAGAAGTCGCGCGTTTCCGTCGCGGCTGATCCGCTGGCTCAAATCCTGCCAGCGATTGGCCCGCGTGCTGAGCACGATGCAGGGCCAGCGATGGTCCACGCGTTCCAGAAGCCTGAACACGGCCTGTTCCAACGGGGGTTGGGACACGCCCTCCACTTTCGCCAGCGCAGCGAGCGCTTGCTGACGCACGTCTCGCTGCTGCAAGCTGGAGAACAGACTGACCGGGTTGCCGGCAATCGCGAGAGCCAGTTGGTTCGTCGGATCTGTCGCCAGCCTTTGCAAGATGGTGGCCGCGAAGCTCAGCAGATGCTCGATGGCCCGCTGCGCTTCCGGGTCGGGACCGGGCAGGAACAGGTCCAGGACCAGTGCCAGACGGTCGCGTCGTTGCTGCTCGAACTGCCTGACGGCAGGCTGTTGAAGGCGGGCCGTTGTTCGCCAGTGGATCCACCGCCGACTGTCTCCGTGCTGCCACGGACGAAGGCCGAAGAAATCGCCCTCATAGGGGCCGGCGCGGCGCGTCGCACGCGCCAAGCCGGCATTGAGCGACGTCAGCAGCTTCGACCAACGTGGAGTCAACTTGCCGATCGCCGGATAAACGGTCAGTTCATCGACATCATCCAGCCAACGCCGTCCGACCATCAGGCCAAACGGAAATCCGGAAACGAGCGCCGTGGGGCCCATTTGATAAGCACCCCGCCGCATGATCCGGCACGGATAGGCGATCTCACGCTTGCCGCCCGCAGGCAGGTAAGGCGCGAGCGCCAAGGCCCGGCTCTTCTGGCGTCGGCCGCCGCCACTGATCGTGTCCTCAATCCTCAGGGCCCATGTCGGCAACAGCCATCGATCGTTGTGCACGCGGAAACGCACGGTCCATGGTTCGCCTGCGAATACTTCTGTAGGCAGTAACCGCTCGGCCCGCAAACGGTCCAACGTCCGTCGGCAGAATCGCCATTGCACGGCGAGCATCCCAAGCATCAATCCCGCCAGGATCACCAGCAAGTTCAAGTCACGCAGCACGGCACCGATCAGCACGAAAGCTGCCAGGGCGGCGAACTGCCAGCCGTGCCTCGTCAACCGCGTGGTGATTGTGGGCCGAAACTGGCGAAACCATCCCCAGCCTGTTCGCGTGCTTCGCGTCTTGTTCATGCTTGTCAGATGAAAGCTCCGGCCGTGGTCCGCACTCATTTCCCCTCGAAGCACCGTTGCCAGATGGAATCATCCAGGATCTGAGGGCCCTGTTTCGGCTGGATCGAGCCATGCCGATCACGCCGGCGCGGCAATCCCTTCAACCAGTTCGGAGATCAGTTTCTCGACCCGCTGTCGATCGGCGCCCTGGAACATGCCTTTGGGCAAAATACGATGCGCCAGCACAGGTACCGCAAGCTGCTTGATGTCGTCGGGGATCACGAACTGTCGGCCTGTGATCAAGGCTCGCGCCTGGCAGGCCCGATAGAAGCTCAAAGCGCCGCGCGTGCTGACGCCGACGTAGAAGGCATCGGATTCCCGCGTGGCGTGGACCACATCGAGCAGGTACTCGACCAGTTCCGCATCGACGCGAACCTGTCGGGTCGCCTGCTGGGCCGCCGTGACTTCCGCCAAAGTCACCACTGGCTGCAATTGATTGACGGGTTCTCCTTCACGATGCGACCGCAGAACATTCCTCTCGATTTCGCGCGTCGGGTAGCCCATGGAGACACGCAGCAAGAAGCGATCGAGCTGACTCTCGGGCAGCAGGTAGGTGCCCTCGAATTCGAAAGGGTTTTGTGTCGCGACTACCAAGAATGGTTGCGGTAGCGGATGCGTCTCTCCATCGACCGAAACCTGACTCTCGCTCATCGCTTCCAGCAGAGCACTCTGCGTGCGAGGAGGGGCTCGGTTGATTTCGTCCCCCAACACCACGTTGGCAAATACCGGGCCCGGACTGAACTCGAATGACTGCCGGTCAGACCGATACAGACTGCTGCCCACGATGTCGCTGGGCAGGAGGTCTGGAGTGAATTGCACACGCGTGAACCGGCCTTCAATGCTGCGAGCCAAGGCCTTTGCTGCCAGCGTCTTGCCCACGCCCGGAACATCCTCCAGGAGGAGATGCTCGCCAGCGAACAATGCGATCAGCAACGCTTCGACAACTTCGGGTTTCCCGAGCAGGACCTGTTCAATGTTCTGGGCCAGCCGCTGAGCGACTGCGTGGGCCGTTTCAGACATACGCCTACACAAGTAAAGTCAAAGATGAGCTTCACGCCAAATCGTTCAGCGAACGGCGGTGCGGCCGACCTGGATCTGTTTTGAGAGGTCGGCAGCCGCGGAGGCATGCGAACACGTCCCTCTGCCGAACTGAACGGCCCCGATCCGCCCGCAGCGGTATCCTAATGGAAGGTCAATCTGAGCGGGGGCGGGCACCCCCTATAGCGATGCCTCGGCTATCTTTGGGGGTAGCCGCCAAGACCTCGTGAAGCGGCGGGCACGCCGAAAGCGTGGCGTGTTGGATGACCGGGGCCCGCGGGCACCGGCCCCTTCCCGCAGCGGATCGCTGTCCTTCGTCTGGCCTTCGAACGGTTGCAGTCGCGTTACGTCGGATCGTGCTACAGGGGACATCGGGACATGAACATAGTCGACACGGAAGTGCGCGTTCCGCACCCGACCGCCGTCCGCCGTCCGCGATTTGGACTTTGGCTCGCGATTTTTTGGGTTTTGCTTTGTGTCTTGCTGCAGGTCTCCGTTCCCTGGCTTGGCGAGCGGTTCCCCTCCTTTGACCAGCAAATCGCGAACATGCTGACCGGGGTGCTGCTGATCCTCGGCGCCCTGGCTTTCGTGACCCATGGGCTGTTCGGAAAGCGCTACCGAGGCTGGCAACGGCTCATTCCGCTACTGTGGCTGACGGCCGTCGTCACGCTGTTCGGCATGCTCTTCCGATTTGAACGCTTTACAGGCGATCTTCGCCCCGAGTTCAGCTGGCGGTTTAGTCGCCCTAAGGTTCTGCCCCGACCTGTCCGCCCAGTCGCGGCCGCGACTCGCGCCACAGATCAGGTCGCCATCGATCCGACAAACAGCGAAAGCGACCGGGCCGACTCGGGTGCCGATCCGTCCGCATCCTCAACCAAAATTGCTGAATCGACACCCAGTGGTTCCTCAGATTTTCCGCAATTCCTCGGGCCCAACCGCGATGGAGTGATCCAGAATCGCCTCTTCGATGGTGACTGGGTGACGAATCCTCCGCATGTGATTTGGAAACAGCCAATCGGAAGCGGTTGGAGCGGGTTCGCCATCGTCGGCGATCGCGCCGTGACGCTTGAACAGCGTGACGACGAGCAGTGGATCAGCTGTTACCTGTGCGAAACGGGAGAACTGATCTGGAAAGAAGCGCTCGCGGGCTACCACTTTCATCCGCTGGGCGGAGCCGGCCCCCGATCGACCCCGACGATTGCTGGCGATCGAGTATTTGCCCAGACCGCAACAGGTCAGGTGGTGTGTTTGAGCCTGGCGGACGGCGAACGGATTTGGTTGGCGGATCTGCTGGAAATTGCGGGCATCGATCAGCTGACTTCCGAGCAGGCCATTGCCTGGGGCCGCGCTGGTTCGCCGTTGATCGTTGACAACCGCGTGGTAGTGCCGTTCTACCGACCGGCCGAATCACCGGAGAACGTCTCCTGTTTGATTGCGCTAGACATTGCAACCGGTGCACCGCTCTGGGAAGGCGTCGGCGATTCGATGAGTTACGCCTCACCCGCTTTGCTTACGCTGGCGGGCGTCCGGCAGGTCGTCTCGGTCAATGAACAGTCCGTCGCGGGCTTCGATCCGGCCGAAGGAAAGCGCCTGTGGCAGTTTGAATGGCCAGGCAGCAGCGCCGGTCCGGCGAACTGTTCAAGTCCGTTGGCCGTCGGCAATAACCAACTCCTGGTCAGCAAGGGTTACGGGGGGGGCGGTGCGGTTTGGGAGATCGGGCTCACCGATGGCACGTTGAAACCTACCGAACTTTGGCATCGGCCTCAGGTCCTGCGGACTAAATTTTCCAATGCCGTGCTCTCTCAAGACCAGGAATACGCCTTTGCCCTGAGTGACGGCGTCTTGGAATGCATCCAGTTGAGCAACGGACAACGGATGTGGCGTCAACCCCGTACGTATCGCTACGGCCAAGGCCAGATGCTCCGCGTGGAAGATCTGTTACTCGTTCAATGCGAAGAAGGGGATGTCGCACTGGTCGTCGCAGATTCGACAAGGTTCGAGGAGGTCGCGCGCTTGCCGGTGCTCCGGGGTACGACTTGGAACTTTCCCGCGATCAGCGGCGACCTGCTGATGGTCCGCAACGCGGATGAAGCTGCCGCGATTCGGCTGCCCACGCGACGCGAGCAAGCAACTTCGAGCGAACGGCAGGCAGTGGAATGAGGCCCCGCATGTCGGGACTTGCCCGACAGCCAGCCAGCCGCGAACCAAACATGCTTTGGCTGTCCGCCCTTGTAACGAAGACCGATCGACGCACGAGTACCCGATGGAAGAGCTGGAGCCACCGCTGCTGGATGTTTTGGCCATTGCACCGCACCCCGATGATGCCGAACTGGGAATGGCCGGCGCCCTGTTGAAGATGAGGCTCGCCGGCTGGCGGGTTGGCGTCTTGGATTTGACTAGCGGCGAGCCCACGCCGTTTGGCAGCCCAGAGATTCGTCGGTTGGAGACAAATGCCGCGACCGAGATCCTCGGACTGACATGGCGCGGAAATCTTTGTCTGCCCAATCGCTGCCTCGAGCACACGTTGGCAGCCCGCGCGAGATTGGCGGGGATCATCCGCCTGGCCCGACCACGCTGGCTGTTTGCCCCGTTCTGGGAAGACGCCCATCCCGACCATCAGGCCACGACGCCGCTGGTCGAAGCAGCCCGCTTTTGGGCCAAACTCACAAAGACCGATCTACCGGGTCCACCCCACCATCCCGAGCGAATCTATTACTACTACTGCGTGCATTTGAAGCTCGCTCCGCAACCGGCATTCGTGCTTGATATCTCGGACGTGTGGGAACGAAAATTGGCAGCGATCGCCGCCTTTCGCAGTCAGTTCATCGAAGGGCGACCCGACACTCCCCCCACATTTCTCGATCGGCTCCGCGATGAAGCCGCCTACTGGGGAAAGAGCATCGGCCGCGCCTATGGTGAGCCTTTCGCGAGCCGCGAACCGATTGCATTGCGTGGATTGAGCGAGCTGTTTTAGCCGCAGGATGCAGGAGAGCGCCCTCACCGGGATACTGGCAGCGGCGCTCGAGAAATTGCTTGAAACAGATCGTCTCCCCGCTCTCGTTCTGACGCAGTCGAAGACGGACGTCTTCCGCCGCGCGACGGATGCGCGTTCGATCGGCCGAATGCCTCAGGCACCTGCCCGATATCGGCACAGGGCCGCGGAGCTTTGCCTGGCGGATGCGTGGATTCTTGGAAGGAGAATCCTGGCCCGTTACAACTGCATCAGCGTATCAAACAGCTCGTTGGCTGTACTGATCACCTTGGCGCTTGCCTGATAGGTCCGCTGATACGCCAGCATCCGAATGGTCTCTTCGTCAAGATTGACGCTTGAGCTCGCCAGGAATTCGCCTCTCAAAACATCCTCAAACCGCTGCTGGCCCTCCGCAACGCTCGTTGCGTGGCTGGTCTGCTGCGTCAGCCAACTGGCAAACTGTTCATAGCGCTCCCGCAGCGAGAGCCCGTCTCCTCGTCCGGGCACTGGCTGATCGATAACGCCAACCAGCCGAACAAGGTTCTCGAAATCCGCACCCACGCCGCCGCGGCTGACTGCCAACAGGGATGGGTCGGAAAGTAGTTGAGGGGCAACAGACAACGTGCTGGCATCCGAGCCGACAAAGAACACGTTGATCCCCAGCGCTGCCAACAGGCCGCTCGTGTCTTCCGCAAAAGCGAACTGTCGCCCGGGTTCCGCTGCGATCATCAGTCGCCCGAAAGAGTCAACCGATGCCTGGACGCCTTCGATCGCATCCAGCTGCTCCGCGATCCCTGCCAAGGTGGTTCCAGCATTTGGGTCGAGCAGGTTGACATTCACCGTGGCGCGTCGCAGTAGCTGTTGGTCGCCGTCGAGCACCAACAGGTCAAACGAACCATGATGGATCCAGGATCCAAGTTCTGTCTGATCGATGCTTACATCGGGCGCGACGGCCTGACCTGCCACCAGCCGTTGGAAGCCAACCGATCCCTGGCCCTCCGCGTGCACTCGATTGACGGCAAAAGCCAGTTCCCGAGCCAACTCGGCCAAACCACTGAGAAACGGTTCGACGAGTTCCTCGCGCGAGCGATAGATCCCCGCCAGTTCACCTTCATTGGATTGCAGCGGTGAATCGCTGGAACGAAACTTGATGGTTTGTCCGAAGCCCGATCGATCGCGCGGTTCGGCGATTACCTGCCGCGCCTCGTGATGGGTCACCAGGATGTCGCCGCCCACCAGGATGTTGACGGTTCCATCGGGTTGCTCGCGAGCATCGATCTGGACTAATCGGCCTAACTGCTCCATCAGCTGCCAGCGTTCGTCACGCAGTCCGCCCGCATCGCTTTGCAGGGTTCGTCCCGCTTCGACGTCGACAATCCGCTGATTCAGCGCGGCAATGCCATTCGCCAGGCGATTAATCTCGCTGGCGATACTCACAACCTGGCCGTCCAGTCGCTGCAGCTGTTCCTGACCCAGCGAGGCTTGTCGTCGAAGTTCGTCGGCTACCGCTTTCCCGCTGCTTAGTACAAGTTGCCGCAGAGGATTGCTGGCAGGTTGTTGTGCAAGGTCCTGCCACGCTGAAGAAAACGCAGAGAGCTTCGAGCTCAGATCGTCATCGCCAAGTTCTCCCAGCACGATCTCCAGTTGACCTGCATTCGAAGCAACCTGGGTTGCATTTGCCGTACGTCCACCGGCCTCGATCATCCTTGCCAGGAGCGCGGCGTCAAAGCGCTGCCGGATTCCCGTGGCCCGCACGCCACTGCCCAGCAGCAACCCACCGATTCGCGTGCTGTCTGTAGGCGATTGCAGCAGCTCCTGCCGGATGTAACCGGGCGTGCTGGCGTTGGCAATGTTGTTGCCTACCACCTGCAATCCGGTCTGAGCCACCTGCAGGCTTGCCGCTGATTGTCGAATGGCGGAAAGCAACGACACCGTTCCCGACTCCCGCGATGGGCTCACGGCCCGACAGCGCCCCCGCGCACGGGGGCCCCTGCGGACAGGCCGCTTTTCCTCGGAATCGGTCGGCGTGGCTCCGCACAATCACGCAAATCGTCAAAGATTGCCAATGTAGCCCGGAAGATCCTGGCTACTACGTAATGCGGAGTACTGCCCCTGAATCAGGCCGCGGTTCCCAGGCTCCTCGACCAGAGCGCGTTTCAAGGAATGGCCCGGGGCGGTGCCTTCTGCGGCTCTTGGATTTCCAGATCTACCACGCCGTGCAGCCCGTCCTCGAGGAACGAAAGCACGAGGCGGACTTCGCGGAGCTGATGCATCAGCTCGCCCAGTCGACTATCGGGACTGGGTCGCAGTGGTTGGCGCGGTTCGAGCGCGGTGCCATGCACCGAGCAGTTCACGTGCAGTCCGTCTGCAGAAAGCTCATAGGTACCGTGCTCGGGGCATTGCAATTGCATCCCGTAGATCTGCTCGACCAGCTGATCAGTCCGAGCCCGATCCAGTTCGCCGGTTCCGCCTTCTGCCAGCACGGCTCGCGCCATGCTCTGGAATGGCCCGATGTTGCGGATACAGGCTTGCCGCTGGTTTTCTGCCCAACCCAGTTCCAGTTGCGGCAGGATCTGTCGCCAGTGGGTGGGTCGGACGCGAACGAGCCCATGGCCTGTGATTGGCGGTTCAGCATCCGCGGTTTGCGTCTCTTTGAGATGTTGGGCTGCGATCAACTCATCCAACAGTCTCGGTTGGCTGGCGACGTAGAGCCCATCGCCGATGCGCGCCCAACAGAATCGCCACTTGATGGGTCCAAACGAGAAGGCATATGTACGGACCGGCTGTTGAGATTCCGTCGTCTTCTGACTGCGGTCCGCAACGTAGTAATCCTGCTCGACACTGAAGAATCCGCCATCGATCGGTCGTTGCACGATCTGCGCGAGAAATCGATCGATGACCCGCAAGCCGCGTTCGACAGCTTCGGCATCGGTGACGGGAAACGCCAGATAGACAGGCGTATTGAGCGACAGGATCACCGCGCTGATGGATAGCGTCTCCGGCTGCAGCGCATTATTTCCTCCCACAGCGCCGATGAATCCAACAAACCGCGAGACATTGAAATCAACGAGCGGTTCATCATCGCAAATGTGCAAAGTGACGTGATCTCCCAAGCCGTTCATCAGCATGTTTGGGACGTCACCCTCTGGATCCATCTCCAGCGGGAAGGCATCCAAGAATGCCAGGCCGCTTCGCGGCCGAGGGGATTCAACCCACTCGATCGACCCGTCTGCAATCGTTTCCCCACCGGCCCGCGTGAACAATCCGCGGACGTCGTTATCGGCGGCGCTGGCCGACAGTCGGTGGACCGAACCATCTCCCATCAGGATCAAAGGTCGGCCCCCGCGGGCTTCCAGCCCGCGACGGGGGGCTTGCGGGTTGATCTCAAACGTGTCTGGTTTTGTCCAGATCGTTGCGTCCGCCTCGCTGACTTCAAGAGCCATGATCGTGTTGGAAGTTCCGTCTCGATACTCCCTAAACCCTGCTCCCTGTGGCGCGTCACCAATCGCTCTCGCCTCGTCGCCGTATTTTGGAACGACCAGTGTCGTCATTCCCTGGCCGAGCTTTCCGCCGCCGAAGCGATACACCAGCGGCATCTTCGCAACCAACGATTTGTTGTGCGGGCTGTCCCAGGGCTCGTCCAAATGGAACTGTTGGTACAGTTCGGCCTGTTCCAAGAACGGGAGGATGTGAACGCGCCAGCTCAAGCCGGTGCTGACGGAACCTCCTCTGGCCGGCGGCAAGCTTTTATAAGAGCTCTCGAAATTGTGCAGTGCCAAGCCAACCATCCTCATCTGATTGGCGGATTGTGCCAGCTGCATTTCGCTGTTTTGAATGGCGGCAGCTTCTTCGTGTACGTCCCATCCCAGTTGTTTAGCAAGCCCTTCGCGGTCCAGTTTGAACGAAAGACTGAAGATGCTGCTGTCGGCGACGGCAGGACCTTCCAGCGGCATCGTCGCTCCATGGAGCGCGGCATGCATCCCCTGATAGATCGAATTGTCAATCAATGGCAGGACGATCGTCTCGATGTGGTAACCCGTCGGGCGATGTTGCAGCTGGACCGCGATCGGATCGAAAAACGTTCTCCAATACTGGCTGTAGCGTTCCACAAACTGCTTGTATCCGGTGGCCTCACCTTCGCTGACTTTCGACAGAGGGGATTCGATCAGCGGCCGCATCAAGATGGCCGTGCCGTGGTGCGAACATGCGGCCGTGATCCCGTCGGGAAGCAAGCGGTAGGTCCCACTGCAGCTGCAAACTTGCTGACCGGATCCGAATTGCTCCGGCAACAGAGCATCACCGACCAATTCCTCGAGCGAACCGGCCCGTTTTCCATACTGAGTCAGATGAAGCAGCGCGGCGTTCTGGATCAGCCGCAAGTTCGTTGCGCAATGCAGTCGCCGCACCTGCCCCAGTCGCACCTGGGGGCCAAGCAGCCTGCGGATGAACGGATCCGAGAGGTACAGCAAGCCGTCCTCCGCGCTTTCATCGCGCGGCAGCAGCGTTCGCACATAGGCAAACTCTTCGCTCTCTCCCAACGTCGCGACGGCCGTGCCTCCATTCCCGGCTCCCAGCATCGCATCGACGACTCTTTGCAAGGCAGGCAAAGAGTTGCTTCGAACGAACACATCGGGTTGCAGTTGTGCGGCGAATACATGCACCACACGCTGGGGCTCGGTCACATGGCGAAAGGAAACGCCACGGTACTCGCCCGTGGATTCCGTCGCGCCAGGTGTGCCCTTCAGTGACTGCTCCAGCATTTGATCCAGTTGCAGGGCGACCGCCGCTGGTTGAGACGCCAACAACAAGACCGTCAGGTCCGAGCCTTCGCGGTGAAACAAATCGCTGCCCGTCATTGCGATCTCGCGGATCGCCAGATCGTACACGGGAGCCAACAGTTCATTGGGCCGTAAGGCCAGCTGCCCCATCAGCCTCTCGGGTACGCCGTGTCTCCGCGAACTTTGGCTTGCCTGCTGCGTGTAGTAGGCGAGCCAGCGCTCGATGTCGCTCAACAGGCGAAGCACTTGACTGGGGCGGCGAAACTCAATCAGAAACTGATCGGCAGGAATGAAGCGGCTGAGCTGCGAGACTTCCGGTTTGCGTCCGGCCAGCATTTCATGCCAAGGATGGCTTTCAACCGTGGGGCCCTGCAACTGATTCACCGGAATGGTGGCTGCCCCCGCCAGGGCAGCCGACAACGAGCCATCCGTCATCAGGTCCATCTGCAGGCTTTCCTGAACTGCCAGAGCGCCGCTGAAGATTGAGAACACATCCACGTCCCTGCGACCCCTTCCCCAACGATTGCTTAGTCGTGGAGAAAGCTCGCCGATTGCGTTGTAGACCGCCGACTCTTCATCCGTGCCTTTGGCCAACTGCATGGCGACATACTGCAGATAGGCATCCTGCGGATAGTGCTGCAGTTGCACCATCGCGTCCGCCAGCGTCCATGCCTGGGCCGTCTTCGGCGAGGACGGCTCTTCCGCAGCGACCATGCCGATTGGCCAAAGGGCTGCGTAGCAAGCGAGAAACAGGCCACTGCGGATAACGGGGGTCATCGGTGAGTTTCTCCGACAATGGACAGGAAGTTGCGCGTCAGCACGCTAGCGGGGCGGCCCTGGGTGCTCGAGGCTTTCCCTGAGTATCCCATCCTCGAGACCGTAGGAGTGACTCCGGGCCACTTCGTGGGGGCCGCCGAGTCAACGGATCGTGCTCCGAAAAGAAATACCCGGCACTCAGGAAGATCTTTCAGGCGAAGATCTTTCAGGCAATGAATGAAACGGGTCCGGGGCGAGAGATTGGCAGACGACTGGCAACGACCGCCAAAAGCATCAAGTGTGAACGATGCTCAACTGCCAGCGGCCACCGGGCGCCGATTCAGTACCAGGAACAGGCTTGGGACGAGAATCAGAGCGAGCAGCGTCGCCCCAAGGACGCCCCCGGCGATGGTGATCGCCAGAGGCGGCCAGAAATCGCCCCCGCCCCACACCAGCGGCGCAAAGCCCGCGACGGTCGTGAGCGTGGTCGCCCACACGTGACGGGTCGCGCGAACGACCACCTCCACGACGGAATCGACGGTCACCGGCTGGTCGATTGCCGACTGTTGTAGATTGGCAAGGACCACGATCGAATCGTTGATCGCGACGCCGATCAGCCCCATCGATCCAATGATCGCCATGAAACCAAATGGATAGCCGCCAAGCCACAGCCCCAGCAACCCTGAACCGACGCTCAAGACGCCCACGAGTACGATTACTCCGGCCAGTCGGAATGATGAGAACGACAGCACGAGAATCGACAGCATCGCGACCGCCAAAACGGAGACGCTTGCCATCAAGTTGCCGACTGCATTGTTCCGCTGCAATGCTTCACCACCCAAACGGAGCTCGAATCCTGGTGGCAAGGGTTTTCCCTGAGCCGCCCATCGACGTTCGAACTCCTGCAACGCGACGCTGGGCAATAGCCCGACTTCCAAAAACCCCGCGACCTCGTTCATCCGCCGTTGATTCAACCGCGTGACAACTGCGATCTCCGGCTCCAGGCTGGTTTCCGCGAGGCTTGTGAATGGCAGCCATTGAATGCGGCCGTCGCCGGTCGGCGCGCTGATCTCCAAGGACTCGATCCGCGCAAGTCGTTGCCGGTCGGGAGCACGGACACGGACGCGCACCGGAACTTGTTCGGTGTCTTCCAAAACCGCCCCGCCCTGCTGCCCTTCGAGCGCCGCATAGAGCTGCCGGGCCACTTGGCGCGGAGTCAATTGCGTCAGTCGAGCGGCTTCCTCATCGACATCGAATTCCAGTTTGGGAAGCGTTTCGCTCAAGAGCGCTTTCGTGTGCACCACTCCGGGCACCGTCGCCAGAACCACCCGCATCTCGTCACCGGTCTCGCGCAGTCGGTCCAGATCAGGACCAAACAGCCGTAATTCAATCGGCGCCTCAAAGGGTGGCCCCTGCTCGAACTGGCGCACGAGGACGCGAGCGTGCGGCAGTCGGCGATCCAGTTCGTCCTGGAGCGGGCGCAACTCGCGCCGCAACTGATCGACGCTGGCCAGCTGAATCACGGCCTGCGCATAGTTCGGACTGTTCCGCCGCGAGCTCAGTACGTTGTAGTAGAAGGTCGGAGCACTTTCGCCAAAGAACCAATCGATCCGCGATGGCTCCATCGACTGAAGAACCTCGTCGACCAAGGCCGCGGATGCTTGGGTTTCAGCCAGCGATGCCTGCACAGGCAATTCGAGTTCCACTCGAAACTGATTGCGGTCCGCGGGCGGAAAAAATTGCTCGGGCAACAGTTTGAATACCAGGAATCCCAGCCCCGGGATGATGAGCGACAGGCCGATCGCGACAGATGGCCTCCGATAAAGAACTGACAGTGCCTTGCGATAGAACTGGGTGAGACGAGAATTCGACCAACCGCTCCCCAGGAGCTTCCCTGACGGCGAATGGCTCGAAGCTTGAATCCGTCCAAGCAGTCGGCCCGTGCCGGCCGCCGTCAGAGTCATCGCCACCACGAACGAAATGGTGACGGCAAGAATCACACTGATGGCGATTGATCCAACAAATTCTCCCGCTGGACCGGGCATCAGTGCGATGGGCATGAATGCCAGAATGGTCGTCAGAGTGGAGCCGGCGAGCGGCACGGTCAATGACTTTACGACCGCTGCGATCGACGCCGATGGTGAACTCCCTTCCTGCATATGTTGAGATACTTCATCGGAGACGACGATCGCATTGTCGATCAGCAGACCGAGTGCTACGACCATGCCCATCACCGACATCTGGTGGATCGGTATTTCCAGCACGCGGAACGCAAACAGCACGAGCGAAACAACCAGCGGCAATGCCAGCGAGACCGTGACCGCGGAACGCCAGCCCATCAACCACCAGACGATCAGTGTGACCCCCAACGCCGAAAATATGAGGTTCCACAGCAAGCTTTCCAGCCGCTCCATCACAAACCCGCTTTGATCCATCAACGTTTCCGTGCGTACTCCGGCCGGCAGTCCGCTGGCGGTAAATCGCTCAAGTTGCTGGCGGACTTGGGCGGCCCACAGGTCGATCCGCACGTCATCCCGCGCCAAAGCGCTGACCACGATCCCAGGCCGACCATTCACCAATGCCAGACGCGGGGGTGGATCAGGAATCGTATTGCGGACAGTCGCCAAGTCACTGAGCCGGAGGAACTCACCGCCCGGCGCCACTTGGATGGGCAGCGCTGCGAGCTGTGTTGCTTCTTCGTATTTGTTGGAGAGTTCCAGCAGGAGGTCTTCGGAACCGGTGCGCAACAGGCCCGCGGCATCCTTCGCGTCGCTTTCTGCCAACCGCCGCGCCAAGTCGCCCGGCGACATACCGATCGCGGCCAGCCGATCTGGGTCGGCTTCTACCAGCAGTTCCTCTCCGGGGTCCCCAAAGCGATCCACCCGTTCCGTTCCCGGGACTCCCTGCAAAGCATCCTCCAGTTCCTTCGCCAATCGCCGCAAGATGCTGTAGTCAGGAGGTGTTGTCGACTGCCAGGAAAGTCCCTCGATCCAGGCATAAGCACGCACTTTGAGATCTTCGAACTTGGGGCGGCCCGCCTCAGCCGGGAGTTCTGAAATCGCATCCTCCAGCTTGCCGCGTACCTCCGACCAGACGGATTCGGTCTCCTGAACGTGGTCGAGCAATTCGATCACGATCGTCGACACGCCAGGTCGACTGCCCGAGCGAAGCTCCTTGATCTCTTCGACCTCCAGCAGGCGGTCCTCCAGCTTGTCGGTCACCAAGGCTTCGACGCGCCGCGCATCCGCTCCCGGCCACAACGTAGTGACCAGCCCGGCGCGCGACACCAGTCGCGGATCTTCCATTCGGGGCAGCACGGAGATACTGCTCAAACCCGACACGAGAGCCAGCGCGACAAGCAGGAAAGCGAGTCTGCGGTCGTGATAGATCCGTAGCGTCAGGGCGGTCAGCCACTCCATCGGTATGTGCTCACTTGGAGAAGAAGGACGGACGGCCACGGCTGCCGAAGTACGTCAGAAAAGACTCACAGAGGCAGCGCCGCGTCACGCGTCCGCTCCGTCAACGACTTGACGATCGTCAGAGGTCCACCGATGGCCACACGATGCAAGCCACTTGCGATGATCTTGTCTCCCGGCTGCAGCATGCCCGCAACAAGACTCAGATCACCTTCTGAACTCAGCACGCGAACCTCACGCCGCTCACTGATCCAGCCTCCTGGCGACTCGACCGCCGCGAGCACCGACCACAGGCCACGATTGCCCCGCTGCAGCGCGGCAGTCGGAACCCAGTAGCCTGGCGCGGCATCCTCTGGGAGAGGCTCTGGTGCAAGGAGCAACGTGGCTATTTGACCGGCCAGCAGCCGCTGACTGTCCTCTGGCGAGAGCGCCACGAACACGCCTCGCGTCCGCGTCTGCAGATCGAGTTCTGGTTCAAGCCGGGCCACCCGCCCGTGCATCGGCTGGTCGTCAACCAGTAAGCGAACCTGATCGCCTGGCTGCAACCGATGAGCGGACGGCACAGGCAAGCCAAAGCGGGCTTCCAGAACGTGGTCTTCTTGAAGACGGTAAACCGAGACCGTGGAACCGACCGTGGTGCCTTCGTCGAGAAATCGACGGCCGATGCGGCCAGCAAAAGGTGCGACCAACTGAGCGTCCTGCAAATCGACATCAATCCCTTTCAATCGGGCGCTCAGACGTTCCACGACTGCTTGCTGGGCGGCAATCTGTTCCGGTCGTGTGCCCGCTTCCAGTTCGGACAGCCTCGCTACCGCCGCGGCCAACTCGGCTGCACTCATCGCGGTCTGATGGATCGACTCATCGAGCGTCTGCTGGCTTCCCGCATTCTGAGCGATCAGCCGCCGCTGTCGCTCGAGTGTCAAATCACTGAGAGCTTGTTGTTCACGCAGGCGTGCGACGTCGGCGCGGGCCGCTTCAACGACCTCTTTCCGCGGCCCGGCGATCAGTTCGTCGAGCAGTGCCTGAGCCGCAGCGCGTTCGGCGATCGTTTGGGCTCGCAGGGCCTCAATGTCGCTGCGATCGAGTGTGCCCAGGATCTGGCCCGCGACGACGGCATCCCCTTCTTGGACACTCAGTTCGGCGATCCGCCCACCGCGGCGGAATGCCAACTCGGTTTGCCGCAACGGGAGGAGCAACCCACGCAATGAAATCTCCGGAGATGGCGCGGCCACGGACCCAACGATCAGCACTTCCACCGGCAACGAACGCGGGGCTTCGAGCCCCGGTGCGCTCCGCCGCAGAGCCCCGCTCGCGCGCTCCGCCTTGGATCCCGCCGAGTCACCCAGCATGGGCCAGCGGCTCCGCATCGCGTAGGCCGCGAATCCTCCGATCGTGGTGACCAGGATTAACGACAGGCCAATCAGCCCGCGACGGCGCATGCCAGAAGCGGTCATCTTCAACTCCTCTCTTCCAGCCGTTGAGCGCCTTCGAGGCGCGTCAATTGTTCAAATTCCGCCCAGCAGGCCGCCCGCAACTTGGCGAACTGCGCGGGCTCGTAGGCGGGTTTCCAGCCGAAGCCGTCCAACAGGGCGTTGCAATGACGGAGGATCGTGGCGTTTGCATCCCGGATCCCGATCGCCGTCAACGAGGGACTCGTCAACTCAATCGTCATTCCCCCGTACACCTGCGACCACAAACCGAAACTCAGCTCTTCCGCCAAAATCGAATCGGGCAGCGAGCAAACACCGGCAGCCTGCGCAGCCCGAACGATCCCGCTGATGATTCCCATGCAGCGGGCTTCACACGCTGACAGCAACTGCTGCCGCCGTTCGCTGGTCTTCATCCGCACGGTGTCATGCCGCACCGCATGCTCGGCCAGAAACAGTTCCCGAAAGCGAACGACGAAGTACTCGCAGGCCACCCCTACCGAGCCGATTCGATCCCGATCGGTACCCGGCCGCGTGGCTGCGTATTCGAACAGCTGCAACCGCAACTCGACCGCCTGCACGGCCAATGCGAGGACGATCTCTTCCTTGTTGGGGAAGTGGTTGTAGATCGTCCCCTTGGCATATTCGAGCTGTTCCGCGATCCGCTCCATGCTGAGACTGGCCAGGCCGCCCTCCCGCAGCATCGGGCGGGCCAGGCCGAGGATTTGCTGCTCTCGCTGGCGGATCTCCCGCTGCTTGCGGGACTCTCGGGGCGGCTGGCTGGGAGCGGTCTTCATGGGAGGATTGTTGACACTGCGTCAGAAAATGACAAGTGGTCAATTTTTGAGATTTTTGGGCATTCACTCGGCAGCCGGCCAGCGATCATGATGGGGGGCGGGGCTCTTCTTCTCGTTTCGCGCGGATCCGCGCGTCAGCCTAAGGCTCATGACAGACCATCCTCGGCTCTACGTGATCAACGCGCGGGCCCACCTCCAGGCCCTGTCCAGGGGACTTGGCCGGCCAGCCACGTTGGACGACATCACCCCCGACCAGCTCCGCGACTGGGCGGGCCTGGGCTTTGACTGGATCTGGTGGATGGGAATTTGGGAAACCGGCCAGGCGGCGCGTGCCGTCGCCCGTTCGGTTCCCCACTGGCAGACCGAATTTCGGCAGGCGTTGCCGGATCTGCAGCCCGCCGACATCGGCGGTTCGCCATTCGCCCTCACCGGCCATCACGTGGCCGCGAGCCTGGGCGGTGAACCGGCGCTGGCACGATTGCGGCAACGGATGGCCGAGTACGGCTTGCGCCTGATGCTCGATTTCGTCTCCAACCATGTAGCGATCGACCATCCGTGGGTCCGTGTCCATCCGGAGTACTTCGTGGCGGGGGCCGCCAACGAAGCGCAGCACGCTCCGACCGATTACGTCTGGGTGGAAACCGACCAAGGGCCGCGGCTGTTGGCCCACGGGCGCGATCCGTTCTTCCCCGGCTGGCCCGACACACTCCAGTTGAACTTGGCCCACGCAGGGCTGCAAAGCGCCCTGCGCTCCGAACTGCTCAGCGTCGCCAGACGCTGCGATGGAGTGCGCTGCGACAAGGCGCTCCTGTTGCTACCCGAAGTCTTTCAGGGCACGTGGGGCCGGACGTGCGAACCATTCTGGCCGCGGGCGATTGCCGAAGCGCGGGCAGCGGAACCGGATTGCCGGTTCGTCGCGGAGGCCTATTGGGACCTTGAGTGGACTCTTCAGCAACAGGGGTTTGATTGGACCTACGATAAGCGGCTTTACGATCGTCTCTGTGCGGGCGACGCTTCGGCGGTCCGCGATCACCTCCGTGCGCCGATCGAATACCAGCGCCGGCTGGTGCGGTTTATCGAAAATCACGACGAAGCTCGCGCGGCGTCGATCTTCCCGGTTGAACAGCATCTGGCGGCTGCTGCCGTGACCTTCCTCAGCCCGGGCCTCCGCTTGTTCCATGAAGGCCAACTGACCGGCTGTCGCAAGAAATTGCCACCAGCACTCGTGCGCTTCCCCAGCGAACCGGTCGATCCGAAAGTTTCGAGCATGTACCGCTGCCTGCTGGGGCTCCTGCGGCGGCCCGCGCTGACCAACGGACGGTGGCAGTTATCCGAATGCAACTCCGCATGGGAAGGGAATCCGACCCATCATGATTGCCTCGCGTGGACGTGGGGTGATGGCGCGAGTGATCATTGGCTGATCTGCGTCAATTACTCGAACCATCAAAGTCAGGCCCGGGTCCGTTGGGAGTGCGATGAACTTCCGGGGCCCATGTGGCCCGGGATGGATCTGTGGGGCCAAGAGCCGATGGATTTTCCTGCCGATGAGTTGCAACGTGACGGGCTGCTCATCGACCTGAAACCATGGCAGGTCGTGGCTTGCCGGTTGCAGAGAGTCTAGGAACTCATGCGGAAGACCGTCTGTCTTTCATCCGCAGTCAGCTCCCTCTCTGTAACGATGGCTCGTGGAGCATACGGCCGGGACAATCTATGTTCTCGGAACTGATTCAAAGGACACGTGAGTTTGATTCCCGGCAACTCACCCATTCGCTGCGCTTGCAGCGGGCTCCGGCGACTTGCGTTGCCGGGATTCTTCATGAGCGCGGAGAGATCGACGAACGCCACCTTGGCCAACTCCGTCGTGCGTTCGGTGATGGCAGGCAGAGAGTCTGGGAACAAGCGGGAACCGCGCGGATGCAATGTCTCCATTTCGCTGAGCGTTTTCCCGGACGCAGCGAACATCGAGCTCGTGAGTACGCGACTGCTTCGCCGCCCATTGCCAGCCGGTCCGGCCCACAAAGTTTCCGGGCATAGCGGAAGTGCAAACCGTGGCTCAGCCGGGAACTAAGGGGACTTCAACGCGTTCGACGGGGTCGTCGTGAACAAACTCCACGCGGAGAGTGCCGGAGAGTTCACCCGCTGGATTCACGCCTTCGATGGTCGCGGCCGGCGGCATACTGGAACCGATTTCCAGTTGAGAGATCGCTGCGAACAGGCGTTCGATCGCAGCCCGTGGCGCTTCCAGTTCGAAAACATACGCAAAATTTGAGAACTGCCGGAAATCGGTGAACCAACCGCCACTCCCATGGATCGCCTGCTCGATCTGCCGCAACACCAGATGGCGATCTTTGCGAGTCACGGCCTGGATGCGGAAGGCGTGTGGCAAAGAAGTGCTTCCTCCCGTGGATCCCTAGCAACCCAGTCGGCCACGGAACTGCAAATCGAGGCTCGCTTGCAACTCAGCGGAGGGATGTCGATCGAGCCGTGCCGTGACCGTTCTTGCCGCTGCCCACGACTCACGAGGTTTCCGAAAATCCTCAGACATGGTAGCGAGGGCTGGCTCCGCGGTATGCGATCCGTACTCCAGTCAATGAGACCGGAGACCGATGGAAACCCGTTGAGTGTCTGCCAACGTACGGTCCATTCAGGGGCGACTTGTCCTCTCCGCCCGTTGGTTGCCTTCGCGCGGTGCCGATCCTCTGAGCACCACGGTGCGGATTGTCATCTCTCGTTCCAGCAAGGCAAGGCTGAACCCCGTCTTGATGGGCCAGCAGAGAAGGTCGCCGGTGGCGCTCGGCGACAGGCGATTCAACTTCCGCAGAGCACAGAAAAGTTTCAGACGCTCGTTCTGAACCCGCCGCGGAACACGAGAATTGGAATGCCGTCAACTTTCGTGACTGGCCCAAGGCCGAGGCGGAAAGTAGCGGAGGAGGGACTCGAACCCCCGACACGCGGATTATGATTCCGCTGCTCTAACCAGCTGAGCTACTCCGCCAACCGAAGTAGTGCGATTCTAGCCTGCGCGTGCGGGCCGTCAATCGC
>Ga0114939_10000968_pt1 | contig 23345 bp, 16 predicted proteins | sample AshMeaCrysSpring_FD_87196 | JGI IMG/M metagenome (GOLD analysis project Ga0114939, IMG submission 87196) | Groundwater microbial communities from Big Spring, Nevada to study Microbial Dark Matter (Phase II) - Ash Meadows Crystal Spring | ecosystem: Environmental > Aquatic > Deep subsurface >...
GGGGAATATATCAAGATAAAATACCCAGATTTGAAGAATAGCTATTATAGCGTTTCCCAATCACATAAGGTACATAATAGCCCCCTCCTCCTCAAGGGGGAGGGGGTTGGGGGTGGGGTTATTCCGTACCTCACCAGAACGATAAACGCTATTAATTGCCTTACTTTGAAACTAATGCTAAATAGTAATTCAGTTAAGCTCACTTCATTTTTGAATTTTTCTTGTCTTCTAATTTATCTCAAGAAAAGCAAAAATATGAACAAGTTAATTTTTTTTTAAGATTCACTCTAAAAATCAATAGACTAATATTTAAAGAGGACAAAACTTTAATTTTAGATTAAGATTTTAATCTAAATAATTTAATAACTATAATCTAAATTCATCTCTCAATAAAATCATATAAGTTTATACTCTTATTCCCTATAACTGTATTTAATGGAAGCAAAATATCTATCTTATGGGTATTTTAAAATTCATAAAAATCGTCAGATCTAAGCATTTAATCTGTATCAAAAGGATTCCATTATATGGAGTATTTTTTTGCTACTAGAAATCCATTATTCATACATATATTGAGATAATATTTAGGATAATATTTAGACTAGTACGCAAATTAAATTCACCATATCAAACATCTAATTATACTTTCAAATATGTTCTAAGGTCGCACCAGGGTTAGTCTATAACAACCGTTAGTGCGTCCTTAAATATAATATAATTTGGATGAAATTCTGCCGGATTAAACTAAATAAGTAATAGCAATTAGCCATTCTTCTATTAGCCATTCTTCTATTAGCCATTAACCATTAGCCATTAGCCATTAGCCATTACCAGTCTTCATCAAATCCTCAACATCAACTCTTTCCTCAGAGTGATAATCCTCCGCAAAGTAGTAATAACTGTGAGGCTCATTTTCTGCAATAATGCCATTGACAACCTGTCCAATTACATTTTGTCCAGATTTTTCAAGTAATTCCTTCGCCAAAGTAGCATTAACAGAATCAACAACTCCTGGGCGGACTACAAATAATACGCCATCTCCCATTTGACCTAGAGTTGCAGCATCGGCAGCAACATTTAATGCAGGGGCATCAATTATGACAAAATCATAATGTGCGGCAAAACCCTCTATTAAAAGAGCCATACGCTTAGAATCGAGTAAAGATGAGGGGCTGGGAGGGACTACTCCAGCAGTTAAGACATCTAAATTTGGTAAAACTCGTTTTACGGCATTTCTCAGTGGAGACTGCCCAACAATCACATTACTTAAACCAGCATCATTACGAGTATCCCAAATTTGATGTTGTACTGGACAATGTAAATCAGCATCTACTAATAAAACTTTACGCTCCATTTGAGCTATAGCAGTTGCCAAGTTAGCTGATACGGTAGATTTTCCTTCTTTTGGAACAGAACTAGTAACAACTATGACTCGCATCTCTTTATCAGCACTAATATATTTTAAATTAGCTCGTAACATTCTATATGCTTCACTAATGGGAGAGCGAGGTGTATCTCTAACAACTAGCCTCCGAGTATATAAATCTTGTTCTTCTTGATGACGTAGTGATTTTTTAGACTTACTAAAAGAGGGAATAACACCCAACAAAGTTAAATCTAGTAATTCCTTTGCTTCATCAACAGTCTTAATCGATTTATCTCTAGCTTCTAATAAATACATAGCAGCTAAGGAAGCAAAAATACTGAGTAAACCTGCGATGTAGTAAGAACTACTAGGTGAAACAGCTGGTTCTGTAGGCACTTCAGCTTTTGAAACAATGCGAACATTACCAATATTTTGATTTTCTGCAATACGAGTCTCTTCTAATTTTTGTATTAGCAGTGTATAGGTTGCTTGTGCTGTTTGTAATTCCCTTTCTAAATTACGCTGTTGTTGTTCTAATTTTGGCAGTATATTTAGCCTTTGTCGATAGCTATTTTCTATATTAGATAAAGTGAATATTTCACTGGCTAAGCCCAAACGATTTGACTCTAATTCTACAAGTTTAGCTGCTAGATTTTGCTTAATTACTCCAATTTGTAAATTGGCGTCAGACTGTAATTCTGAGCTTCCTGTAACTTTTTGAGTTCTTTCTCTTAAAATCCCTTTTAAAGATTCTAATTTACTTTTCAAATTAATAATTTCTGGATGGCTATCTTGTAAAACAGTGCGCCTAGCAGCTAATTGAGACTCCACTTGCTGGACTTCTTTAAAAGAATCTTGAATTCCACTTGACTGACTTAAAGAAGCTATTGTCAATGCCTGCTGTGAATTCATTCCCAATTGTTTACGAATCCCCTCTGCCTGAGAGTCAACATCTGAAATTCTGGATTTGGACTGATTAATTTCCTTTTGTAAGTCATTAATAGCTTCTACAGATTTTGTGGCTTCTTGTTCTAAATGAACAATTTTATTCCTTTCTTTAAATTGACGCAATTGAGATTCAGCTTTTCTCAACATTAATTCAACTTGTGGCACTTGTTTTTCTAAAAACTTCCGTGCTGCAGTTACTTCTGACCGATGATAGGCTACGTTTTTATTTAAATAAACATCGATTAAAGTATTAACTATTTCAGCAGCTTTTTTGGGATTTGTATGCTTATAAGAGACTTTAAGAATGTCTGTTTTTTGGACTTCACTGACTGTTAATCCTCCTAAAAACTGCTTTTCTTTAATAGTTTTGCCTTTCTCATTTTTCAATTTTAGTTCTTGAATTGTAGCTTGGACTACATCACTAGAGCGTATAACTTCTCCTTCTGTACTTAAAGGATTAGTTTTTTCAGCTAAAGGAGTTAAATCACCTAATTCTTTAGCAAAACCAGTTAAAGAAGAAGTTGTGTTTACTTTTTGAAATCTTAGTGCCCCTTCTGCGACATAATCTGCTTTTCTAGAAGCTAGTAATAAAAAAATCGCTACAAATACAGGCGGTAGCACTGCTAACCCGATTAACCATCTTCGTTTTAAAATCAACCAATATCTATCCAAGCTCAAAGAAGATTCCTTGGCTTCCATGATTTTTCTCCCAAAAATTATTGATGTTTAAGGACTTGACATGTTGGACTTTACAAGCTGAAAATTAGGCTTCTATAACTTGAACAAATTATAATTTAGCCTAGAATAATAACCTGATTTTCACAGGTTGACAGTAAAGAAAGTCAAACAAAAGAATTAAAACAACAGAATTAAAACAACAGAATTAAAACAAGTTGAAGTAAATAGGTATTAACCTTACATCAGCTTTGCAGAAGCTCTGTATAAAAACTTATTAAGGTTAAAAAAGCAAAGTATGGCCGTATATGTCAGTAAATGTTAAATCGCTATTATCTCTTACAGATAAGGATTTAGAACTGGTAGTTTTAGTTGGAGTTTAGCAATAACGCAATTACGAAAGCCCACCTGATTTTTCAGCCCACTGACTTAATTACTTTTAACTAAACATTAATTTTAACTAAACTTTGAGTTTTTGTTTTTCCTCGATAAACTGATTTTATAGCCGCAATGACTCTTTCTAAATCATCTTGAGTCAGGTTAGAACCAGAAGGCAAGCATAAACCATTATTAAATAAATTTTCCGCGACTTCGCCGCCTATACTTTCGTAATTCTTAAACACTGGTTGTAAATGTAAAGGTTTCCAAACTGGACGAGATTCTATTTGTTTTTCAGCAAGTGAAATTCTAACTATTTCCCTATCTACTCCAAATTTTTCTGGATTGATTGTTAAACAAGTTAGCCATCGAGTAGAACATCCAAATGCCGCTTCTGGCATAAATTCTATGCCCGGTATTGTTCCTAAGGCTTGTTGATAAATCTGAAAATTACGTTGTCTAGCTGCCACTCTTTGTTTTAGAACTCGTAATTGTCCGCGACCAATACCAGCTAATACATTACTCAGCCGATAGTTATAGCCAATTTCTGAATGTTGGTAGTGAGGTGCGGGGTCTCGTGCTTGGGTTGCTAAAAATTTAGCTTTTGCGACTAATTCAGCATCATCGGAAACTAACATTCCACCCCCTGAGGTGGTAATGATTTTATTGCCATTAAAGGAGTAGATGCCTATTTTTCCAAAAGTTCCTGGCGATCGCTCTTTATAAGTAGCCCCTAAAGCTTCTGCTGCATCTTCAATTAGAGGTATATCATAATGATTACAAGCATCTAATATGGGGTCAATATCTGCGCTTTGTCCATATAAGTGAACCAACACCACAGCTTTTGGTAAATTTCCGACCTTGGCACGCTTATCTAAAGTTTCCCGTAATAAATCGGGATTCATATTCCAAGAAGAGCGATCGCTATCAATAAATACAGGTTTGGCACCAACATAAGTAATAGGGTTAGCCGTCGCTGCAAAAGTTAAAGTAGAACAGATTACTTCATCATCGGGTTTTATATCGAGTAATTTTAACGCCAAATGAATAGCTGCCGTTCCAGAGCTAATTGCTGCTGCATAATTAGCACCAGTAACTTGACAAAATTCTTTCTCAAAAGCATCAACATGGGGACCCACAGGCGCTATCCAATTTGTATTAAAAGCTTCCTGTACAAACTTCAGTTCCTCATCACCCATATGAGGAGTTGACAGTAAGATCTGTTTTTCCATCGTTTTCACCTCTCTTTACTTTCTACTGGTAAGGTCATTTAAAAAAGCTTTCTACTAAAATAATTTTGATGATATTTTTTAATTCGTCTTTATGATAGACAAACCATTATATATTTTTATTCAATAAACTATCTTATTACAAGCATTCGCCTCAATTCATTTATCTTTATGGAATATAGCTTATCTGGATAATCTAAAAAATACCAAATTGCCGATTTCCGTAATCCATGTAATTTTATTACCTATTTAAATACCAATTTCAGGTTTTTTTAATTATCTTGTATTCTTTTTTACCTAATTTTATCTTCCTAGGTTTTAATTTTTTCATCCCCAATTATACCAAGATATAAAACATCCTATTTTCGTGTCAGTTCCCGGCCAGATTAATCTGTCCGGGAACCAGTATGTTATTAGATGTATTAGATGTTGACTTAGCTTTATACGAGATTGAGAAATTATTTATGAGTAATCTGTTTGTTTGACTGTTGCTGGACAACCGTAAGCTAAACATGAAGAAGGTAAAGATTTAACAACTACTGAACCAGCACCACAAGTTGTATTATCACCTATACAAATACCAGGAATTACTTGAGTCCCAGCACCTAAAAATACACTTTCACCCAATTTAACATTACCACAAATACATCCACGAGGAGCAACGTGACAATAATCATTAATTTGACAATCATGTTCAATGGTAGCACAAGTATTAATAATAACGTGTTGTCCTATATTCGAGTCAGTATTTATTACTGCATTTGGCATTATTACAGTACCAGCTCCTATTTCGACATTACGAGAAACTCTCGCTGATGGATGAATGGCTGTTGTAAAAAAATATCCTTGGTATTCCAATTTTTGTGTAATTTTTTTACGAATTGCATTATTACCAATAGCTACTATCCATTGACTGCATTCACAATCTATTTCATGAAAAAGTTCTAGTGAACTTTTCCTGATAGGAATGCCATAAATTTCTTTTACTTCCAATGGCGGATTATCATCAATTAATGCTTTAACTTTTTTTCCCTGTTCATATAATGTATCAAGAACAACTTTTGCATGTCCACCACAGCCATATAAATAAATGTCCATAAAGCGCCTTTTATAGGTAAATATTCAAGGTCTTTTAGGCAAAAATTCAAATATTTGTAGAAAGGATAATTTTTTAAACTATCAACTAGGTTTTCTTTAAATACTCAGTTGAATATATTTAGGACTTACGCAAAACAACGAATTTATGTCATTCTGTTGGCGCCAGCCTTCCCGCAGGGTGCGTAACAAAGTGAAGAGAAGAATCTTCCGATATGCTTGATTTACCTAGTTTTTAGTGAAAATGACTATTTATCCTTTGCGTAAGTCCTAATATTAATTTTTGCCTATTTCTTATTTATTTTAGTCTGAATAAATTACAGGGAAAACAGTTGAATCGCTGAAATCAGGATAACCATTTGGCAATTTACGACACAGGTATTCATCAGCGATATGAACTTCTTCTCCTTTCTGATTAAAAAAAGGTTGATAATGGTTATCTTGGTCTTGTAAATGTATGGCTAAAGCTAAGCGGTAATTATTGCTGTAATTAGGTAAACTTCCGTGAATCGTCCAACAATGGTGAAAACTCATTTGCCCTTTTTTGAGTTCCATTGGGATTCTAACAACTTTTTTACCTTGGTGACGGAATTTATCTTCAACTTCTGAAAGATTATAGTTATTAAAGAAACGTGTATTTTCAATATCCGACCACCTATGACTGCCATCTAAGACAACTAAAGGTCCGCGAATTTCATCGCAGTCGTGGAAAGGAATCCAAGCAGTAAGTAAATTATTTGAACTACAAGTAGACCAATAAGCACCATCAGCGTGCCAACCAACAGCACTTTTTCCGCTTTTATCTTGAGGTGGTTTATAAACTAATTGGTCGTCTAATAAACGAATTTGTTTACTTCTTGCTAAACGACTCGCAATAGCCCCAATAATTGGCTGAAGTATAAAATTACGAATTTCTTTATTTTGTAAAGAAACAAATTCATTATTACGAACTATATCATATCCATCTTCTGGTCTCCAGTTACTATAACCGCTACCGATGGGTACAGTTCCATCTCTCTCTCCACTGTAAAATCTTTCTGTCCCTTGAATAGCTTCTTCAAGCATTTCATCAGTTAGCACTTTTTTGGAAATATACCAACCATGTGCTTCATAGAAAATTATATCTTCTTCTGTTGGTAATAATGTTAGTAATTCTTTGGAGAGACTTTGAGAATAAGCAAGCATATATTTTCTCCCTGTTATCAAATTATTTTCAGTAAAAAAATCAAAATTTTACTAGTTTAGGACTTATGTAAAACAACGAATCTCTGTCATTAGTCGCGCAACAAAGTGAAGAGAATAATCTTCCAATATGCTTGATTTACCTAGTTTTTACTAAAAATGACTATTTATCCTTTGCCTAAGTCCTATAGTTATTCAAAGCTATTTTGTAATAAATGCTTATTACAGTTATTACAAAATTTATAAGACAAAATTTGTCTTATAAAATTTGTCTTATTAAGTAAAATGCTTCTGCTGCAAAACGACCAACTGTACTACCTCTTACAGTAGCTAATGCTCTTAATGCTTCTGCGGAACGTTCGTTAGGAAAAGGTTTTATTTGAGAAGCATATTTTTCCATTGCTTGAATTTTTGTTTCCAAGTGTTCTGATATATCAATGAACACATTGGGTACAAAATTTACAGTGATATATGGTGCATTCCAATTAGTTTCAGAAAGGGTTTCGTAGGCATAAATATACTTGGGTGCGTAGGGGCCATTAGGTCTTCCGACTACCATTGCTGATAAGAAAGCTAATTGATGATCCATATGAATATCCCCAACAAAGGGGATAAATAAAATATCAGGTAGGACTTTTTTATATATCTGAGATAGTTGAATATTCATTTCCCGGTGGGGAATTGTATCTAACCTTGCGGCAGGTAAATCTAAAAAGAATACCTCTTTTACCCCTAATATGTCATTGGCAGCTTTTGCTTCTTGACGAGCAATTTTATACAAATCTTCAGGGAATTCAGGTGGCATTCCTTTTGTTAAAACAACAACATAAGCTTCTGCCCCTTCTGCAATTAATCGAGCTAAAGTTCCTCCAACTCCTAATACTTCATCATCTGGGTGGGGTGCAACTACTAATATCTTCATGTGATTTATGTTCCTTTCCTTTGATTTTTGAAAAAATGAATAATAATCAAAAGTAAAAATGAAACATTTTATTAAAATTAGGACTTATGCCCTCTTGGTTAGTCACACTAGCCGTCATTGTGAGACGCTACAACTTTTATTACTGAATAGCATAAGAATATTTATCAAAGCGTCACACATCTTATAGCTAGTATTAATTAACCAAGTTTTATAAATGTTTCATTTTGACTATATTTCAAACGTATATTTCACACGGTAACTGGAGTTTTATCTGTTTGTGGTAGATAATTATTTTCACGGCGGAAACTATACTCAAATACTCGCGCTTCTCTTAAAGACTTTTCATTTCTATGTTCGCCTAAAGTTATAACCAAAAAAGTCTTGATGAGAATGAAGAAGTCAAGAGATAAAGACCAATTTTCTAGATACCATACATCTAAGGTCATTCTTTCTTCCCAGGTTAGTTCGTTATTGCCATTGACTTGATGCCAGCCAGTCATACCGGGAACAACAAGTAATCTACATTTTTGATAATCGTCATATTCTTCTACTTGATAAGGAACTGTGGGGCGAGGACCAACGAAAGTCATTTCTCCCTTGAGAATGTTCCAGAATTGGAGAATTTCATCAAGTCGAGTTGTTCGTAAAAATTCTCCTAGGGCTGTTATTCTGTCTTCATCGGGTAGTAGATTACCATTTTTATCCCGCGCATCGGTCATGGTGCGGAATTTATAGATGGTAAATGACTTTCCATTTTTGCCAGCTCGAACTTGAGTAAATAATACTGGTGCCCCCATTGTTAAATAGACAGCAATACCTAGTACTAATGCCACTGGTAAGAACATCAATAGAGCGATCGCTGCCATAAATCTATCAATAACGGACTTAAATAGTCTGGCAACTTGAGTGATGGGGTTGTTAAAAAAAAATTTTTTCTTCATGGCTGAATCTCATGATTTATGACTAAGAACAGGCTTTTTATTTGTTATCTCGGCGTATAACTCTTCGTGAAGCTTGATAACATTTTGAACGTCGTAAAATCTCATATACTCTCGTCCGCGTTTTCCCATTAGACGAGCTTCGGAAGGATTATCTAGTATCCAAGCCATTCCATCAGCAATACTTTTGGTATCCCCTAGGTTGACCAATACTCCATAGCCTCCAGTTAATGAATCTCCAGTTAATAAATCCCTAATACCACGGATTTTTGTGCCAATTACCGGGACTTCCAGACATAGAGATTCCATAATACTTCTAGGCAATCCTTCTCTTTCGGAAGCCATAATTGTTGCTAAGGAAGCGCGCATTAAAACAGTCATGTCTTTGCGATAGCCAAGGAAATGTACCTGTTTATGAATACCCAACTTCACCGCTAATTGCTTCATCTCATCAAATAAAGGTCCGGCACCGGCAAATGCCAAATGGACATTTGGTCTAGCTAATCGAGCAAAAGCATTCAACATATCTCGATGTCGCTTACCAGGATTAAATTCAGCACTAGCTAAGAAAAGAGCATCATTGGGTGTTAAGCCCATTTCATCCCGAACACTTTTTATTTCTTCGTCAGATACATTTTCCGGGTTGTAATACTTCAGGTCTACTCCAATACCGGGCATATAATAAAGGCGCTCCTTTGGAATCAGGCGATGGCGCAAAGCAGCTTCCTCATCTTCCTTATTTATTACCACCATATAATCAGTCCAAGGGGCAGCTATCTTTTCTAAAATCAGATAGATAACATTTCTATGGAATTTATTACCTTTAAAAAAGTGAAACCCATGCACTGTATATAACAGCTTTGGCTTACGGGCTTTTTTTAAATTCCTCAAAGCATAGCGAGTAACAAAAGCAGCTACTGCAGTATGAACGTGAACAATATCATAATCTTCCCTCTCCAATGCTTCTTGAATTTGTTGGGGCGCAACTTTTAGATTTTCTCTTGCTAAAGGGTTACGAGAAAAACTAACATCAAAAATATTATCGTATGATGGGAAACATTCTGGCATAGCAGAAGCATCTAATGCCATTGCATCAACTTGCCAACCCTTTGCGCGAAAATGATTAGCAAAAGGTAGAAGAAAACCTCGAAGAGTTAGGGGAACCGTAGTTACCATTAACAGTTTATTCGTCATTATTTCACAATTTCCTCTGCAAGTTTTTGTCTACCTTCAAAAAGGACATTGGCTTCTCTTGTCCAAGTTTTCCAATTTGGAGCAACACTACGGCTAATTTCTAATGCCTTATCAACGCGACCTAAACTTGCTAACTTTTCTATATATTCGTAGTCTTCCACCCCATCTCTAATCCACTTTAATCGCATTGATGGAACAACTCCATTAACACCTACTTGTTGTCCTGGGTATAGTAATAATCCTTCATAAGGATAGTAAGCATTATTTTGAAAAACTTTTTGCTCATCTTTCCAAGGATTACCTTGCCATAAATCTACTCGCCAGTAAAAAGCTCCAGATAACCCTAAACTTTTACTTATAAAACCAAAGGGAATTCTAAAGTTGATTGGGGTAAAATCCATTAAAAACTTAGGGGCATATTCTTCTTGAGAAAGAGTGTTATAAAACCAAACTTTCTCTCCATTTTTTAATATTTCTGCGACTCTTTCTGGAAATTCTTCATACATTCTCGGTAGAATAACCCAAATATCAATAGCTGGAGAATTACCAAAATAGTTAGGGCTGTAAAGTTCTGGTGTGGGAGTTAAAACTGCGACATTTGTTAGTCCAGCTTTTTTAATATTTGTAGCCCATTCTCTAATTTCGTCATCTAAACCAGTACAATTATCAAGCTCATCTAGTGATTGTACGTATTTAAATACATCTTGCTGAACTTCCTTTGCAGCAGCTTGCATATCTTCTACAGAAGGGGCTGGGTCAACGCGACAATCGTAGACATTTCCTCCCGTAAAAAAGGGTAGCTTCACAGCATTTAATCCCCATTTATCAATTAATTCTCTTTGCATATCTGGGGGTATATCGGCTCCTGGCATAATTTTATGCTTGAGAAGCTCTACAAAAGTATTCTTATTTGTTGATTCCCAAACTAAGAAAGAAGATTTCATAGATGGTTTAAGAGGTAACTCAAAATTCCAAACTTTCAGAGAAACTTCACCATCAAATTTGCCCTGGTCGCTAGTTACCGTATATGTAGCTTTGTAATCACCAGGTTTTGCATCGCGGGGCACTAATATATCTACCCAAATGGGCTGAGTTTTACCGCTTGCTAATTGAAAAGGTACCGCATCTAATTCAGATCCAGTTAAATCTGTACCTGTTTCTGGATTGATAAAGGGAATTAATGCATCAGGATATAGTCCAGGTGGTTCGGGTAAATTAGTCGCATTTACTTCTTTAGGACTAGAATTAGTTACCGGAACATAATGTTCTCGATACAGAGTAAAATTACTTTTTGGAATTACTTGGTTATCTTGTCCGACTAAATCAGAGACGCTAACATTAACGTTTGTCAGATTTTGTTGCTCTGAGTGAATACCGATTTGGAATGATTCATATTCACCACGGGCTGCTGATAATTGAATATTTTTCGGTAAATCAAGCTTTTGTGTATCTCCAATTCTCTGTAAACTAGGAGATGCCCAAATAGCCGCACTTGCGGGAGAGGATTGTTGTACTAAACCAACTTTAGCGGTCATAATTATCATTAAGACTACGACCAAAGTTGTAATACCCAGTCGATATTTTAACTTCATATAATATTGCCAATATTGCCTGATTTACCAACTGTAAATTGTCAAAATTGTATCTCCTGTAAGATAGCATTATGGTTTTAGTTAATTGTTGCCATTTTGGCAGTTTTATATGTAGATAAAATTCTATTAATGACTTTAATCAACAACTATTCTAGAGACAGCCAAGTAGTATGTCTCTAAAATAGGGGGTAATAAATATAGCGGATAAAGGGAAACAAATTATTCTCAAAAATCTATCTAAAAACTTGATTTATCAGTTTTTTTAGTATAAAGATTGAATCCAGTTCCACTCCAAATGTAACCCTTTATCTAAGGATATTTCCGGTTTATAATTTAAGATTTTTTGTGCTTTTGATACATCTGCTGCCGTATGCCTAGCATCTCCCATTGCCTTATCAATATATTTTCTTTTAATTGTGTTACCAACAATTTTTTCGATTGTATCCAATACTTCAGCTAAGACCACTCTACTACCACCGCCAATATTAAACACTTCACCTACAGCACCAGATGTTGTAGCAGCGGCTAAATTAGCTGCAACAGCATCACTAACAAAAGTAAAATCTCTTGTTTGCTGACCATCTCCATAAACTGAAATTTCTTTATCTTCTATAACAGCTTTAAAAAACTTGTGAAATGCCATATCTGGTCGTTGTCTCGGGCCATAAACTGTAAAGTAACGTAATCCAACACAGGGGACACCAAAATTTTTGTGATATAGTCCACATAGTCTTTCAGCGGCTAGTTTGGTAATCCCATAGGGCGACACTGGTTTAGGACATATTTTTTCACTCGTAGGTAAGGTTTCTGCATCTCCATAAACACTTGATGTAGAAGCGAATACAAATCTTTTTAAGTGCTGAGAATCCTTAGCGGCTTCCAACAAGATTTGCGTTGCACTGATATTCCGTTCAGTGTATAGACGAAAACCTTGACCCCAACTAGCGCGAACCCCTGCTTGTGCAGCTTGATGGTAAACTATATCGATGTCACTTAAGAGCGATCGCCAATCCAAAGACTGAATATCTCCCTGAATCAATTCAAAGTTGGGATGATTTATGAAATGGGCAACATTCTTTCTTTTCAAATCTGGGTCATAATAATCATTAAACTCATCAACACCAATAACAGTTTCTCCTCTTCCAAGTAACGCTTCCGTAAGATGAGAACCTATAAAACCAGCAGCCCCAGTAACAATATTTTTATTCATAACACCCCATAGATAAAGCCGTAATTCCTTTGTCATGAATGAACTTGCCAAGAAGCAAAGATTTCCTTCCTCTTATTTCCTCTTATCTTGGTGTCCTTGGATTCTTGGCGGTTCCCTCACTAATACTGAGCCAAAACTTGCTCGTATAAACTCTCAAACTTGTTGACAACAGTATCCAAAGCAAAAAGCTCTAATACTCTATTTCTTGCGGATTCTCCCAAAGCTTTTCTTGCTTCTGGACTCATTTCAATTATCTGTTTCCAAGCAAAAGCCAATGCTTCTGGATTACGAGGTGGCACAACTTTTCCTGTATCCGCCACTGCCCAACCAGAATCTCCCACATCAGTAACAACACAAGGTACAGCACAAGACATAGCTTCCCCGGCAATCATTGGAAATGCTTCTCCATAGGCAGAAGAAGATGAAGCTATATCTAGTGCCGGAGTAATTACAGAAATATCGCTGCGCTCGCCCAATAGATGAATATTAGTCAGGTTTAATTCCTTAACTCTTTGCCTTAATGCATCATTTTTCCAATCAACTTGCCTACCCACTAAGACATAATGAACATCTGGATGAGATTTTTGTAAAATTGCAGCAGCTTCTAAGAAATTATTATGGTCTTTCATCGGATGATAGCGGCAAATCAGACCAATTAAAAATGCATCATCAGAAAGACCTAATTCATTGCGGAATTTTAATCTAGCTTCTGATGAAGGCTTAAAGCATGATATATCAAACCCATTAGGAATAACACAGGCATTATTTTTGTTATACCCTAAAGCTTCATGTTGAGCTTTACTATTACCTGAAGCAAAGACAACTTGACTAACAGATTTAGAAACTCCAACACCAAACTTAATCAAACTTTGGGTCATTTTTTTCTCATGCTTTAGCCCAGTAATTGAATGCTGGACATCCCAAACAACGGGAACTTTCTTGTAAGAAAATATACTTGCGAACCATGCTGCTATATTACCTTGATACATCCAACCTTGTAATAAATCGGGCTGGTAATGATTGATTGTATTTAACAACCGCAACAGAATACTTGGATTGGGCACTTGTCCAGGATTCATACCAATAGTGTAAACTGGTACTCCTAACGCTTCGATGCGATCGCTCAAAGTCCCCCTATTCATTAAAGAAATAACCATTGGATTAAAACGGTCTCTATTTGTTTTGGAGAGGAGATTATAAAGCATCATCTCTGCCCCTCCTGTATATAGTCCTGTAATAATATGTGCCGTTAATAATTTCTTAGCCATGACTCTTTTTACTATTCTTTGATGTTGTCAAAATGTATGGTTTGAATATTTGAGATTAATTTTGAGATTGAATTTTAGATTGAAGTCGGATTTAGTAAATTCAAACAATAGGATTGAGTTGTTTCTACTAACTGCTTCACACTAAAATTATCAACAATCTTTTGACGTGCTTTTTGTTGTAAAACTATTTTTTCTACATCAGGTAATTCAATTAAACGACTTATTCCTTCCGCCAATGCTTGTGGATTTTCTGGTTTTACAACTATTCCCGTATCACCAACAATCCAAGCAGAATCGCCAACATCTGTGACAACACAAGGTGTACCACAAGCCATCGCTTCTCCTATGGTATTACCAAAACCTTCACCAAAGGCAGAAGCTGAAATAGCTATATCTAAAGCATTTTGTACTGCAGGTATATCACCACGGGCGCCCGCCCAAATAACTTTATCAGTAATATTCAACTGCGCTGTTAATTGATGAAGTCGTTGAATATAGTTATTATCAGGTCCAGTACCTACACAAATAAAACGTATATTCTGATAATTTCTACATAAAATTGCCGCAGCCTTCAAAAAGTTAGAATGGTCTTTCTGTAATTCCAATCTTCCGACTAATCCAATGAGTATAGTATCATCAGATATTTCTAACTCAGCCCTGACTTTTACGCCAAACTCTTGGTTTGGTTGAAATTTTTTAGTATCAATTCCATTTGGCACCACCACCATCTTTTGGGGTGGAAAACCATAAGTTAAATAGTCTTTCCTCGCAGCATGGGAATTGACAATTATTAAATCAGCCCAATGAGATAAACGACTTTGTAAATTAAACAGTATTCTTCCCAACCAATCAAGGGCATCATCTGGCATTTGAGAAACCCTAATACCCCAAACCATTCGAGTAGAAGGGAAAAAAGGTTTTAAAAATATTGCGAGTAAATTTGATTCTCCTAAATATCCATGTAATACATCTGGCTTTAATTCTTTTAGCTGCTTCACTAAACGCCAGAAGAAATTTAAAAAGTCCCAACGTCCACCTTTTTCTAAAGATATCACAGAAATCCCATGATTGACTAAATCCTGAGATAGTGGACCTGGATAAAAGTGTAAAACTGTCACATCAAACTTTTCTTTGTCAAAATCTTTGACTAGTGTCACTAATTGCCTTTGGGCACCACCAAAAATTAAATCTCTAACAAGAAATACAACTTTCTTTTTCATTTTTTTTGTCAAACTAAATTTTTCTTCATTAAATAACTTCTTTTAGACATAATTGCCATTAAAGCAAAGGTTAATAATGTGCCTCTTTCTTCCAGCAAAGTATGACTAAACAAACCCCAAATTGATGTTAATATTGCAAAATATAATCCCATAGTTTTGACTTCTGGATCTTTAGCATCTTTAATTAAGATGAATATTAAACATGGAAGAACAAACAAACCTAAAAAACCATGTTCTACCATATACAACAAATAGGTGTTATGGGGACGAATAATACCAGACCAAATCTGAGTATAGCCAGTGCCATTACCAAAAATAGGACTTTCCATAAATCTTTCTAGTGAAAAGCCTATTATATCTACACGAGAAGTGTCATCTGATGATTCACGAGATTTGGGATTTGTAAAGGTATTAATTCTGGTTTCAATATCGGTATTAATAATACCATAATTAGTTGCTTCATCAATTAAAAACTCTCCGACTCCACCCCAAGTTACTATCAGTAACATGACTGCAATTAAAATATATTTTATTTGTGTACTAGGAAATGTTTTTTTGACAAAGCCTAGTGGTAATAATATCAGCATACAGATTATGGCGCCTCTAGAAAAAGTCATAAAAACACTAAGAAATACTATTAAAAAAAAACCTAATCTAGTATTTTTAGGAATTAAATATATAGAAAAAATCATGCCAAAAATTAATGCACATCCAGCTTGATTTGGGTCAACGTAAAGACCAGCAGGACGCCCAGTTGGATTTGAAGTAGTTAAGGTTATCCAAGCTTCAGGGGTTATTAGTTCACGAATATAAGTATAGATATTCCAAAAAGTCGCCAAAAATAATCCCCATCTCACAGTTTTTTGTATAATTTCTTCTCCAGATAAGATTAATAGTAATACCATCATGGATATAGTAGCTAATATTCTTTCATTAAAATCATCTGTAATATTTTCATTCTTGATCATCAATTGATAAGAAATAAATGAAACAAAAAGAAATGCTACATAAAATTTAAAAATTGCAAATGGAACATATTTAATATTTTTATTGAGAAAATTAGGGATTAAGGGTATTGCTGCTAAACCAAATAGAACTATTGTCAGAGAAGCACTAGGCCCAGTTCCTAAATCATACAAATAGTTATCAGCTTCTGTAAATAAAATGGCAACAGCTATAAAAGCTAAGAAGCATTGATAATATAAAAGTATATTAATAGTTTTTTTTGCTGCTAAACTTGACATAAAATATGATGTTACATGTAAAATCAAACAAGTCCAGGAATTCAGGAATTATTTATTTTGAAGTAATTTAAATTCATCTTTAAAATAAAGTAAGTATCCCAAAGGGATAGTTATAAACCACAATAGGCGACCCATGTTTTTATTTAATTCTTCAACCTGTTTAAGTAAAGATATTCTTTGATGAATGGAGAATCTACTATAGTTTGCAGAAGAATGTATAAAATTAATTGGTGCATATCTTAAGTAAGATATTTCTGTATTTAAAATATGCTTATACCATAGAACAAAGCCTGGGGTATGTTTTTTTAAAGAGGATAAATTTTGTGTTAGTTGGTCTTCTCCCTTACAATAAACTCGCAGCGGTTCATTTATAAATCTTGTTTTATAAATTTTAGAAATACTAGACCACACTATACTCTCAGGACAATAACTAGAGTTAGATATTTCTGGGAATGGGAATTTTTTTAACACATCAGTTTTGTGGAATCCCCATTTTTCACCCTTAGCCTTTAATTTATAACGTATCTCTAAAGCATTAGAATCTATGATATCCGATGAAAAAGTATTACCTAAAACAACACCATTTTCATCTTGACACAAGCAAGTGACACCTGAAAATTCTTCTTTTTGATGAATAGGAATATTATCCCAATGATAATTAAAAGTCTCTAAAGCATTTTCTACACAATAATCATCAGAATCTAAATTTAGGAAAAGTTTACCTTTGGCAACTTCAACACCTTTATTAAAAGCAATATGCTTGCCACTATTTTTTTGATATATATAACGTATATTTATAATATTTTCTTTGAGCCATTCTTCAACGACTTCGGATGTTTTGTCCATTGAGCCATCGTCTACAATCAACCATTCAAAATCACGAAAAGTTTGTGATTTTAAGCTCTTATAAAGACGACCTAATGTATGGGCACGGTTATAAGTAGCTGTAAAAACTGTAAATTTATACTGGTACTGGGTATTAATCAATTGTTCCACTGGAGTCTCCATTTTATTCTGAATTTTTGTTAGAGTTACTTTTTTGTTGATTTAATTTTGTGCTGATTTAGTTTTTTTAGATTTATTTTATCAGACTTATTTTTAATAACTTCTTCAATTAAAGATTCCCAATTCTCAACTATTTTTTCTAAGCTAAATCTTGTTGTAACTTCCGGTGCAAAACTTGCTAGTCGCTGCCTTTCTTCTTCGTTAGACATAAGTGAATCCATTGCAAAAGCTAGGGCAGATACATCTTCCGTTGGAACTAGAATTCCATCTATCCCCGAACGAATAATCTCGCTAGGACCACTTGGACAGTCTGTGGATATAACGGGTAATCCACAGGCTAATGCTTCTCCAGGGGCCATTGGAAACCCCTCATTACGAGAAGACATCACAAATAATTTAGCTGCTTGTAATATAGGAAAAGGGTTTTTTACTGCTCCTGGTAAAATTGCTTGAGTAGACAAACCCAAATTTTCTTTAAGCTTTTCTAATTCTTCTCTTAACTCCCCATCTCCTAATATTATTAATTGCCAATCTTGGTGTTTAGCAATAATACTAGCAAAGGCTGGTAATAGGATATCAAATCCCTTCGCATGGACGAATCTACCCATACTAATAATCCATTTTTTACCTATATCCGCACCAGGAGGTATATCAATATAAGTAGGTTTATGTGGAATTGAACGAAAAGGATTATATATAACTGATTTTAGATGTGATGGCAACCAGTCAAAAGCATCACTCACCCCTTGACTCACAGATACAACCTTATTTGCATAAGGATAAGTCAAACGCCGTAAGGCTGTCCAAATAGTGCCCATCAGATTTATTTTGGGGTGACTATGCTCTGTGACAATTACTGGATAACCACTATTAAGAAGGGATATTATTGTTAATACATTTGTTGAATTTAAATGGCTAATAACAACATCAGGGTTCAGCTTACAAACGGCATTACGTAGCATTAATGATTTGCGAAAATTTCCTCGTAATCCATCAATGATATTAGATGAATCTTTTAGTATATCTAGAGCTATTCTAGTAACACCTATAGGTAAATGATAAAAATCTGTATCTTTGCCAGATAAAGTTATTATAGTTACATCATGTCCTTTATCTACAAAGGCTTGGGAAAGTATTACAACAACTCTTTCTGCTCCACCGCCTAAAAGGGTGGGAATTACTAATAAAATTTTCATAAAGTTTCTTTTTTCGGCGCAAGTTCATTTAAATATTTTTGACCAAAGAAGAATAGGAAACAAAAAGATGCAAAGTAGACACAACTAGTAGATAGGGCTATTCCTCTAATCCCAATCCAATGCATAAATACAAAATTTCCTAAAATATTTACAGCTAGATTTAAAGCAGACCCCCACATAAGGATAAAATTCTTATTAATAGAGACTATAAATTTCACCATAAATATTGCTGAGACATAAAATGGGATTTGTAGGGCGTAGTACTTTTGAATATCTGTGACTAGCTGGGTATCTTCAGCAGTAAACGACCCTCTTTGAAATAATAATCTGACTATTGGTTCTGAGAAGGTGATGATTAGTATTGTTATTGGAATAGTTGCTGCGTATATTAACAACAAATAATTTTTGAGGGTTCGCCTTACTCCTTTCCAATCTTTATAGGCTACCATTTTGGATATATAGGGAACGACGGCAGTATTTAAAGCTGTTGTAATTAGAATTAAAGGTAAAGACACTAGCCTATCACCATAACTAAGTGCTGTCACACTTCCAGATGGTAATAAAGCTACCATTGACTGGTCAACAACAACGTGGCTGCACATTAAAAAAGAACCAGCAACCGTTGGTGCATATTGGTTAATAATTTGACGCGAGTGGGAGTTTAAACCATATAGTTTTGGCAATAAAGAAAAGCCTTGTCTTTTAAGAGAAATTCCCAAAATCAGAATCTCTATAATAGCACCACAAAGCAATCCAGCAGCTAAAGCATAAGCCCGCCAAGAATCAAAGGCAATCACCAATAACATTGTAAAGCCAGGTGTTAATATTGGTGTAACAGCAGCTAAAACAAAACGCTCTCCTGCATTTAATACAGCCCCCCAAATTACAATTATTCCATTAAGTAAAATAAACGGTGAAATTACACATAATAATTTAAAAGTAAGCTGTAATTTTGTTTCATCAAAACCACCAGCTAGTAATGGTAAATACAATGGGGCTGTGGAGACTACTAATATAGTAGTCATAGTCAATAATCCTAAAGCCCAAGTAATCATACCAGAAAATAAATTTTGAGATGCTTTTTTCCCTTCCTTCTCGCGAACTTGAATATAGGTAGGAATGAAAGCTGAGTGAAAAGAACCAGCTATCACACTAATAACAAATGATGGTACTAAAAAAGCTATCAAATATGCATCAATTTCATCACTAAGACCAAATTTCCAGGCAACGACTAACTCCTTAGATATTGCTGCCAATTTAACAAAAGCTGTAAAAAGACCAACAGTTAAAGCTGCACCAAAAATTTGGCGATTGACTGAACCCTTTGTAAACTTTTGCCAGATACGATTTATTTTTTTATTTGATAGACCTTTCATTATAGTTTTATTTGGTATGGGTTCAAAGAGTTATGAAAACTGTTTGGTATGAAAATCTGAATTAAATAAATTGCATGATTGTCATCTTTTTACATTTACTAAAATTAGTTATGAGGTCTATATTCCCTTACATTTATCTTAATTAAATAAGTCAAGACCTCACTAATAACTACTTTTATCTAGCCGAAGTTATATCAAATCCAGGTAAAGATTCCTTAAAAAATCTTGATAGGGTTAGTAGAGGAGTAAGAGTGGAAAGGGATATAAGAAAAATCCTTCCGTCTCTTTTATTAGGTATTATTAACTGGATTTGATATTACATGAAAATTCAGGTATCTTATCAGCTTTGTGTTCCGACTTTTTTAAAGGTGCTAGAATTGCTTTTCTCTGCTGGTATTACATTCAGGACCATATCAGTTGGGTTTGTATCCAAATATTTGGGTTTGTAACTGGGTACAATTTGTTCTAAAAGGAACAAAATGGAATTTCTATCATTTTTACTAGCAGCATGAGATAAAGCATCAACCCTAGCTAATAAATTTTCTGGGACAATACCGCTGGCATTTTTGACAACAAATAACTTTTGATGTTGAGTTGGTTCATATTTTTCACCAGTTACAAACAACTCCTCATATAATTTTTCCCCTGGTCTTAAGCCCGTAAAAACTATATCAATATCTTTGTTTACTTCGTATCCAGAAAGACGAATTAATTCCTTGGCTAAGTCTACAATTTTGACCGGTTCACCCATATTTAACATGAGGACTTCACCACTTCCTCCTAAAACTGCCCCTTGAAGTACAAGTTGTACAGCTTCAGGTATGGTCATAAAGTAACGGCATATTTCTGGATGAGTAACTGTAATCGGGCCTCCGGCAGCTATTTGTTTTTTGAAGGTTGGTACAACACTACCACGGCTACCAAGAACATTCCCAAAACGCACTGCTACATAGGATTTACCACTTTTTTGTGCTGCTTGTAAAACTATCATTTCAGCGACTCGTTTACTGGCACCCATAACATTTGTTGGATTTACAGCTTTATCTGTAGAAATCATGACAAAATGTTTCACATTATATTCAAGGGCTAAATCGACTAAATTTTTAGTGCCAATGACGTTATTACTAATAGCTTCCCCTGGATTTAATTCCATCAGTGGGACGTGTTTATGTGCAGCCGCATGAAATATAACGTCGGGTTGGTATTTTTCAAAGACGAATTGCAATCTGGATTTAAACCGAATATCTGCTATTAAAGCTGAAAGACGTGGAATATTTCGTTGTCCTTTACCTTCATTCCTAAGTCCCTGAACAACTTGTTCTAATTCCTGCTGAATATTAAAAACAGAGTTCTCTCCATGGCCAACTAGCATCATTTCTGCTGGACGACAGTTTAGAATCTGACGAGAAAGTTCGCTACCAATTGAACCACCAGCTCCTGTGATTAAAACTTTTTTACCTCTAATAAACTCCTTGACTTTTTCTACTTCAGTTTGTACGGGTTCTCTTCTTAACAGGTCTTCAATTCTTACATCCCGAATGCTTTCAACTGGAACTCGACCATTAATTATTTCGTTAATTCCAGGTACTGTACTAGTTTGAACACCACTTTTCGTACAAATATCTACGATATCCTTAATTACTTGTCCCGCCACAGTGGGCATAGCGATAATAACTTTTCGGACATGTAAAGACTTAACTATATCTGGGATTTTATGTCTATCACCAATTACATTGATTCCCCTAATGCGGTGGTTGTGTTTTTCAGGATTATCGTCAACAAAGGCTACTGGATGTAAGCCTAGTTGTGGATTTCTTTGCATTTCCTGAACAATAGCAACCCCAGCACTACCAGCTCCAACAATTAATACGCGCTCCTTGGGAGAAAAAACAGCTCGTCTTTGTTTAATTCTTTCAATTAGTCGAAAACTAAACCTTAAGCCTCCTATGACTATGCAAGAAAGTAAGCCATCAATTAATGGTAATGAGTCTGGTAATTGATTGCTTGTTAAATGGAGTATGTTATCTAATATGTCAAATATAACAGTTTGTAAGACAGTTGCTCCTATTGTTAACATTGCAATGTAAGTCAGTTCCTCAATACTGGCATAACGCCAATAGCGTTTATAAAAACCCAGTGTTGAAAATACAGTTAATTTAGTAGCTAAAAAGATAATCGTAAAAGTTACTAAATCTGATAAGTATGGGGAAATTTTTAAAGTTCCATCCAGCCTTAAAATTAAAGCTAACAATGGGGTTATTGTAAAAACAATGAAATCAAATAAAAATAAATGACGATTTCTGAGTTTTAAAAATCGACTATATAAATAATTGATTGTCTTTTGCGCTAGCCAATTAGAAAAGATAAATAGAGAACTCATATCTGCACCCTCCTCAGGGGAAAGTCGTTATTTTACTAAACTTTGGTGTCTCAAAGCTTGAACCAAATTGATTCCATACAGGTTCCCTGGTTGTTAAAAAACAACCAAGAAAGAGAATTAAATCTCGGCATTAACTACAGAAAAATTGATACCATAATCAAAGTTCCGTAATTTGTAATTATTCTCATAACTATTCTTATTTAACTTATTTGCCATAGGAACAAGTAAATAAAGTTAAATTTAATCCGTCACCAACTGTGAGGATCGTAAATAGTCTTTATTCTCGTCAATATAAATAAGTAGTAAATATCTATGTACAGATACGTACTAATTATTTGAATGCTAAGTTCATACTGCCATTGGTGGTAATTTTAAAATCCTATTTCACCAATTTTTTGAAAAAAAGATTTGAAAAAATGGATTATCGATTAAACAAATCTAAAATTCTGTTCATGAAATTTTCAAATAATTAGATAACTCCTTTTCTAAACTAAAATAGAAAATCGCGTCAAGCCGAAAATAGGCCTTCAGTTGTACTGTTTTTTTTAACTTCTCATGTTCCTTTATTGTTGTAGCAGTTATGATTTGTGGATAAATGCCATTTTGGCAAAAATTATGAAGTTCATTTTCACACCCAGGGCAACCCAACGAAAGCCTCTATAACATAAGATTGTCAAAAATTTGTATTTCAACTGGATATTATCATTAATTAATCAAAAACCCAGTATTTTTCAGATACTGGGTTTTTGAGGGTTTCTTGAAATTTTTAGACTCTAGGATTATTGAATCTTTTTATACGATGTCTTAAGCGATTTCGTTTCTGTCTGCGATATCTTGCACGCTCTGTATTGCGTTCAGAAACATCTTCTAATAATTTTAATTCGCCACCAATTAACTCTTCGTTATCAGTAATTGCACTAAAACCGA